>Ga0209656_10001505_pt1 | contig 15239 bp, 25 predicted proteins | sample BogFormECP12_OM2_FD_188239 | JGI IMG/M metagenome (GOLD analysis project Ga0209656, IMG submission 188239) | Bog forest soil microbial communities from Calvert Island, British Columbia, Canada - ECP12_OM2 (SPAdes) (version 2) | ecosystem: Environmental > Aquatic > Freshwater > Wetlands > Bog ... | reverse complement strand
ATCGGCACAGAATTATAAATTAAAGCTATAGTTTTAATTTATTTATAAGGGAGCTTCTAAATTTAGACTTCTCGAGTCGATACATTAACAACCAAACCGTTAGCAGTTGTGATTTGTACAGTCTTTCGGAAATGAGAAACAATGAAGACACGTGTATTATTTGCTATGTTCTGATTGAATACAAGATTGAGTTGTACTTCGGTTGATTTATTATTAACATCGCGCTCAAATGAATAATGAAAGAATGGGCCTCTCTGTAACCATTCATAGAATGTTTCGCATCCACAAGACCGCAAATCCAATCCCGACTCTTCGTATGAATCATGATATCTTTGTTCAAGTTTATTGACACCAAGAGTAAGATCAAACGCATTAGCCCCAGAAGTATGGGCAACACCATAAGACGAGTCCCAGTTTGTTGACGGTTTCGTTATATTTGCGTATGTAATTTGAATATTTTTAAGCGTTAAATCGGTGTTATCCAATACTTTAAACATACTTGGAGGAATTTGCGGATTTGATCCAGATGTACCATCCTGAAAGAATATTGTCAATGCGGATGTTGATGGAGGAACTGAAAATTGAAGATTTGAAGAATATGGTTTCGATTGTACTAACATCTCATTCAAATACAAATCTCTTACTGTATCCGGTATCATTTTTTTCTCAACATAACAGTAAAATCGTATGTCATTTATCACCAATTGATATGGTGATGATGCCGTAGTCTGTGACAATGGATTTCTACATTCAACTGCATTAAAATTAAAGTTTGTGTTGGGATTCAATTGAATACGATAGTCACCAGCACCTAATTCTTCAGAATATTTAAAAATACCAATTGGTGGTTGCCATAATGAATATACGGATGACGATGCTTGTTTATCTCTGATAGCATCATTACGAACGATAAACCAATCCGTGGTATTGACAATTACTGGAGCCGTATTAACTAACACAAGTGTATCGGTATTAACACCAGCGGCTAGTGTTCTTGCAACACTGGAAATTTCATATTCAATGCCTTGCACAACAAGAATATCACCGGGCAATACTGGACCACCGATATTACTTGGAAATCCAAAACCGTTAGAAACGGCGACACTTGGCATACCATTAATAAAATCAACTCCCGGTGTTGTTGGTGGAACCCCGACGGTAAATGCAACACCCGATACAATTGAACCAGAATTAGTCGAAGCAGCTCCAGCTACTACTCCTACAGATGCAGCAATTGAAATTGTAGCAGTAGCATACGCTGGATATAATCCATTTATGGCAAATGTTGGTCTATAAATTTCACGATTACCATATGTGTTAATTCTTGTTAATTGAGGACCTGCATTATTGGCAGAACCAGGATTTGCGGCAACCTGATTAAGTCGTTTCATAAATGATGCTTGATTAACAGCAGTCGATGAACCCATTGATTGTAACCATGGCAATGTGTTATTCAAACGGACATCAAGAGCACTCGCTTGGGCAGCATATTGTACAACGCTAGAAATATCTTGTTGACCAGCGCGCATATATGTATTATCAAAAAGATTACCAACAGCATTATCAGCATACGCGGTCATTAAACTTGGTACTAAAGGAGAACCTGCAAGAATTGCCGGAGGACCAGCATTGACTGCTGCAGTTAATGTCATTTCAACTCTGAAAAAACTTTTTGATGGTGTCCAACAATTTGGCGCACCGATGCTAAAAGTATAGTCTTGTACACCTTGTGAAAAGTTTGTTCCGCTTACATTTCTTTGGCATGGAACTTCAAAATAATTACATTCAGTCATTTTTATATATATACGCATATAATAATAATTTTTTATGGTTCAAAGAGACAATTAATATTTAAAAATTATAACAATGATATGTATATCCTTCAAATAACGAAATGGCCGCATTATTAGAAAAAACATTCAGTTATATATTTAACAGTGATCCAGCATCAGGAGCGCAACAAATTAGCGCCGACGGTAGTGTGTTCTCTGTTACTTTAAATACACCCATATCTATCCCCAAATCAGCCGTCGATGCACAAGGTGGGGTATTACAAGCGAATATTTGGAATACATCTCCAAATATCGCCGCTGCATTTAATAATAATAAATTTAGATTCACAACAACTCAAGTGCCGGCTGGTACATACACCCTTACAATTCCAGACGGTTTATATTCAATTGATGGACTTAATACGTATTTAGCAACACAATTCACAAATATGGGATTTGGTTCATCCGCACTAATGAGTATCGGGGGTGATTTTGCTACACAGTCATCTATTTTGATAATATCATTTGCTAGTGATAGCGTTGATTTTACATTTCCGAATTCAGTTAATACAGTTCTTGGATTTAATCCTGCAGTTTACACTGCTCCGAGTAATGATTTCTCATTTTATTCTCAAAATCCTGCAGTATTTAATAGAAATAACTCGTATGTGATTGCATCAAATCTTGTATCACAGGGTATTCCAGTTAATAATCAGTCACAGGGTATTATTACAACTGTACCGATTAATGTCGCCCCAGGTTCTCAAGTTGTTTATCAACCACAAAATGTGATATGGTTTGATATTATCGAACTCATTGGTTCTTCTAAACTGAATATACAATTTCGTTTATTAAATCAAAATCTTGTGCCAACGCCAACCGGTGGAGAAAGTTGGTCATTTGTACTCATGATTAAATATTGTATATTATTGAGTAATGCAGTTTTACCATTGAAACCATTTTAATTTATTTGACTTAAATATACACAATTTATATATTTAATGCCACCACAAAGAATAGTAAATAAAAGAACTGCCGCGACATCGATTGTTAGACCAATTGAAGCGTTGAAACCTCCCCCAATGAATAAATCGGGGACCGGTACATTAAATGTAATTTTGAAACCGAAACCGAAAGAGAATAAAAATCTACCTGGTACTAAATTATTAATTAAGTTGGCAAAAGATCGTCAAAAATTAATTGATAATAAAAATGTATCAAAAATAAATAATGAAATAAATAATGAAGTTATTGATAGCATGATAAATGATATTATGAGAGATTTAGATATTTAAATCATATTAAATATAAATTTTGGATGATATAAAGCATGACTATGCATCGAATCAGTCATTACATGGTAAGGTATATCACTACGGTTATTTGCTCCAAATATTCTATCCCGTAATTTTTTATCACAATTAAGAAAAGTTCGCATAAATATACTTGATCCAGGAACTCCGGAAGGTAGATGTTTCATTAGATAAGTAGGAAAAGAATCAATACCTTTATCATTGTATGGTTTAATAACTTTTCCAGGATTTGCTATAGCTAAAATATCTTTCCATCTATCCAAATCATACTGAGTGACATCCTTACGGGTTTTATACACTTGATCTAAATATACTTTAAATTCATTCTTATCTACCTTTTCGTCTATATCAATAGATCCAAGATTAAGCTCGTACGGAGGACCCATTGCGTTCGGGATTCCTGTGAGATTGGGAATAGGACCAGCACCTGCAACAGGTGGAGCCCTTTGATCTACTAAGCGTACAAGAACAAAATCCGGTACCGTAATATCGATAGCCATTGCTTGCGCTCTTGATAAAGGTGCACGCGCTTGTGCTACTTGACCAGGTTGACCACCAGGTGGTCCTGGAGGTGGTGGTCCTGGAGGTCCTGGAGGTCCTGGAGGTCCTGGCGGCGGCCCCCCAGGTTGACCAGGAGGTCCTGGAGGTCCTGGAGGTCCTGGAGGCGGTGGTCCTGGAGGTCCTGGAGGTCCTGGAGGTCCTGGGGGTGGTCCACCAAGCATAGCATTTAATGCTAAATTTATTTGTGCTTGACCTGCTTGACCCCCTGGTTGTTGAATTTGTGCATTTTGTAATGCAGCTAATAATGCTGCTTGATTTGCTCCTTGTTGTCCTTGAGCTAAAGCATTAACCTGGGCATTTGCAATAGTGGCAGCAGTTGCAGCAGCTCGAGCCGCTTCCTCTGCTCGTATATCATTAGCTCGTTGTGTATCTACCGCGGTTGATATACTTATTTTAAGACTTGATATATCTTGCACCTTTCCTTCCAATTGTTGAATAATTAAGTTTTTAATTAATTGTTCTTCTTCATTCAATGGTTGATTTGCTTCTTTTACTTTGAACTGTGTCAATGCAGTTGATCGACGCTGCATCCAATCCTTTTCTACTGGATCAAACGCCGTATCAATAAAGTTTTTCACAAGTTCGTTGAGATCTTTCTTAACAACTAAAGAGCCAGATGCCGATGCTTCTTCGGTTTGTTTAACAGCTTCTTCTTTTGTGTATTTCACAGGGACTGGTGTTTTTTTATCGTATTTACTTTTTAATGAATCTTTATTGAATTCTTTAGGTTTATCAGAAGATATTAATAATCCTTGCTTTAACTGAAAATAACCCTTTGCGTATTTTCCTTTGTGGGCTTTTTTAGAATATTCGACAGTTTTTGCGTAATCCGTTCCCAATACTGATTTATTATATTCACCTTCTGTGATTGGAGCGTTTTGCGTTCCACTCCAATCATTTGAAGCGTTTGTATTACCCCATGAATCAATATTTGTTGTAACGGGACCATTTGGCCATTTTTTACCTATTGGTTTACCACCGATCGGCGTGTGCCATCTCGCATTTACAGGTGGCTTCAATGCTTCTTTATTATATTCATCTGGTGAAAGAGGCGGAGGTGCTTTAAAACTAGCAATCTCTAGTCTATTGGGATTGTTATAACCGTATGGAAATATTCCCTGAACCGAATTTAATCCAGCCATTTGTTCTATTTATATAAATAAATAATATTAAATAATTAACGTGGATATAATTAAATACATAATATCGCTATGCTTTTACCAATGAAATACGATGAACCAATAAAAAAACAAAAAAAGAGAATACCGCGGGCACCCAATGAAATAGTCCCGATACATTGTGCCGATAAAAAACACGATGAGATATGGGATGAAAAACATAAGAGAGATTTGGCTAACTTTCCGGCTCCAATGCGTATGATGTTATTAGGTCCACCGGGGAAAGGCAAAACATCCCTAATTAAGAATATCATTATACACGCCCGCCCGAGATATCAAGAAGTGTATTTAATACACGAGGATGCAGAATTTAGTAAGGAATATGATGATTTAGAACCAACTGATAAATTTAGTGAAATACCCCCGTTATCATTTTGGGAATATGAAGGTCCGTTCAAAAAAAGATTAGTTATAATTGATGATTTAGAATATACTGCTGCAAATAAAGAACGTTTAAAACGCCTCGCTGTATTATTTCGATATGGTTCGTCTCACAAGGGAATCAGTATAATATTCGCACACCAGTCATTTTTTGACGTACCGACTATTACTAAAAAAATGACAAATGTATACGTTATTTATAAACCTCAAGCAAGGAACGAATTATCATTAATAGAAAATAGAGTTGGTTTACCACAAGGTGCTCTCGATGAAATGTTCCATACTATCGCAACAAAATTTAACGATAATATTACAATTGATATTACAAAAAATACACCAGCGCCATTACGATTAAATATTTTTCAGCCGATCGAACTTAGCGATTCTGGAACACAATAAATATTTAATTTAAGACATACCACTTTTAGGATGCTTAATATATTCTTCCTGTGGTGTGCGAAACGGTAAGTCTAAAATATTAAATATATTTTTAACATTATTTATAATTATTTTTTCACCATTTTGATAGATACCATACTGATTTAAAGTGTATCCCATTTCTTTGGCTTTTTTACGCATTGCTATGACGAACTGTCTAGGATAACCATAGGCGAAATAGAATGTCGGTAATTCATTCGGTTCGGCAAACCATATATTTATTACAAGTTTTTTATCACCGAATTGTGGATAGTAATCAAATCGTTTTTCTCCGATAGATACGGGACGCCAAATCTTAGGATACTTATTAATAAATTCATTGTGGTATTTAATTAATGGCACGGTTGTGATAAAATCTAAATCATTAACTATTGGTTGTTTACTCGCGACACTCCCAACTGGTATTAAATGATTATATCCCGGTAAACTTTTCGAAAATTTAACTGCTTCATTATAAGTTAATGACGTAGCCCCTTTTATTAATGTCATTTATATAAATCTTTGTTTTAATTAGCTTCGCTATATATATCACATTTAAAATACTTTAACTTCATAAGAATCAACTGAATCATTTTCGTCAACATATTCATCATCACCATAATCATCAATATTATCATTACTCGGTAAATTAGCCATTTGAAACTTCCATTTTGTATCTGTCGGATTAGAGTTCAAAGGTAATTGTGATTTTGTTGTTATTGATTTGTATTGCGGTTGTTGTGTTTTATGAGACATAGTCTCAATTGGCTTCGCCATCTGTCCCGATAATTTTTCAATTAATAATTTTCGGAACATTGTTGACATTTCTTCAGGTTGTTTATTTTTATAAGATTCGTTATTCTTTTTTAGTTCTTCGCGAATAATCGATTGTATACTGTTACGAATATCATCGGCTTCCTGTTGTTTATTGATTTGCGGAACTTGTGGAGTCACTGGAACTGGGTGGCTGTATTGTGGTTGACCGATTTGTGTTAAAGATTCTTTTTGTTTCACGTGATTAATATTTATATTTTGAACTTGTGGTATTGGTTGCGGAAACATAGATTTTGATTCAATAAAACGACTCGGATACAGGGCATATCGCTTCCTATATAATATACCTGATTTTAATATATGTTTTTTGACTTCCGTGTCATAAGCATATAGATCTGGATATCGTTGATATTGGGGCATATTTTTTGACATTTTCGTTAATATATAAATATTAAAGAAATTAATTTAAAAACTATAAAAAATTCATTTTTAATTAGCTATGCTATAAATATATAATACAAGAAATTAATACAATGTCAGTTTCATCAGTAGGAAGTAATGTGTCAGTTGGATATAAAGGTAGTGCTGTGCCCCTAGAGCAAGCCCTAGATGAGGTAGTTCGTGATTTACAAAAGCATTTAAATAATGTTCAGGTAAGTCTTCGAGGAATTGCCATGATTGTTGAACAAGATGATGATTTTCAGGAAGAAGTGAAATTGTCCGATCTTTTGGATGACGATCTTCGAGAAATGCAATGGTTATTTAGTGATTTACGACAGATGTCATATGACCTCATTACAATTCCCGAAGAAAAAGAAGATAAAGATTGGTTCAAAAATCATAAGAATGAGCGTAAAATTCTTGAAAAAAAACTTCAATCTGAGCACGCTGCACAGATTAAAGAAGAACGAAAAACTGCAAAAGTTGCATTAAAAGAGGCTAAAACATTAGGGGATATTGAAGAGGAAGCTGAAAATTAATCAATATTATCTTCAATCTCCTCTATAGGAACAAATAATATTGTCTTGCTATCCTCTGATACTTTTACAATTTTTTTAGTTGTTCTAGGCATATTTACCCTTTCACATAATTTATAATATTCTTTCATAGTTATTTTAAGAATATTGCATATCTCATACATTTTATATTGATTAATATGATAATTTAAATCAATCCAATTATATGTTTTTCTATCGGCTTCGCTCATTAATATAATTTATAAGAATTAAATTAATTAATTATTTATATAAATCCCCGATTTAATTAAAACTAAAGTTTTATGTAACAACCAATTGAGGTGATGGATGTAATACCGGGGAAGGTTTTACAGATGGTTTGCGCCCTCTTGTCTTTGGAACCTGTGTCTGATTAGAAGTAACCAATTCAGAAGGTGGTAATAACTGAGCAGTACCTTCTTTTAATAGTATTTGTGGAAAAGCATCATTTGCTGCTTTGCCTATGTGTTTAGCTTCTAATGATAGGCGACGGGCCTCTGCGCACTCTTTTGAAATATTCTGTAAAGAACTTCTCAATCGTGTACCTGCCGATTTATTACCATCATTCATTTTTGTGTTTTCAAGCTGAGCGACCATTAAATACTTTTCAATATTTTCAAGATTTTGATGAATTTTATCCATTATAAAAATTTGATTTATATAATTATATTTCATTTTAATTTTATTAATCGAAGATTATTTTTCATGTATTTTTAATATTGGAAATAGTTTCAGTAATGGATCTAATATATTCCCGCTTCCTTCGATTTAATCGTCTCCCGATTTCATTAGTAGCCCTTATATAATCTTTTTTTCTTATTTCATGTGCTTGTATTAATTTATTATCGTTTGTACAGTGACCAAAACAACAATAACGACATTGAGGACATGTCAATTCATCACAATCAAAACCATAACTATCATTTGATGGATCGATCCATTTGCAGGTCTGGCCATTACGCTTTAAATATGTTCTTCCACAGATATCACAATGATCACACGATCTACATGTCCGATTATTAATACTCATTTAATTATATTATTCATATTATTATTCTATAGTTTGACTCTCTAAATTACAATTATCAAGATATTGTTTCATTAGTGCTAATCTCATTTTATTCGATTTACTTATTTGTTCTTGATTTCGTTCATTGTAGCAATTTTTACACTCTTGTAGAATTGTTGTGTCGCTGTGATCACCCATACAAAGCTGATAAAGATATTCCATTTGAGGAACATCTGCCTTTAAAACTATTTTCTTACATTGGTGGCAAATGCAATATTGTGAAGCATCGGCTTCGAGAATGTCTTGTAGATTCATTATATATTAGTTTTTGATATTTTTAAATAATCTTTTTTTAAACTGATTATTAATAAGTTTATTATCATTCTTATTGATTAAATTAAGGAATGACATAAAGCCTTCATAACAGTAGGGTGTCCACGTTCTCATTTCTATATATGTACTTGCATCATCACATGGACAATGTGTCGATGATCCTTTACAAATCATATCAAAATCGAAATCAAAGTCGTAATCAAATGAAATACTAATAATAGTTGTTTCAAATTCTTTTAAAACTTTATCATAATTCGTTCTATCTTTTGAATATTCGTCGACGATATTTATTAAATCCTTAGGTAGATAATTATGTAATAATTCCATTTTATATATATATATTATTGATTTTTATTTATTATATGTGTTTCGCCGCCATGATAACACATATAACTAATATTGCGATCGTGTATATCACAAATAAAAAAGAACTCTCTATTTTTATATCCTTTTTTCTCACAATTATAACAGTAATCACTCATTTTAGTTATTTCACCACATCGTTCACAGTTATGCAAAAGATTACACACATAACATCGATCTCCATATTTATATTTGTTTCCTTCATGGCCGAATAATATTTCATCCTTAAATTCTTTTGTTAAAAATTGTTCACAACATTTACACATTCCTCCATCCTCGTCCCAAATATCGCACGATGATTCACTATCGCTGGAATTGTCTAGTTTTGTCACAGTCATATTATAACGCTTGTAAAATCTTTATAGACTTTTATCCATTTGATAAATCGATTATATATTTATTTACGGCAGTAGTAGGATTCGAACCTACATGACCTTTCAGTACACTAGATTAGCAATCTAGTTGAATTTCCAATTATTCATTACTGTCAATTAATAATTCGTGCCTGGAGGTTGCAAGAACCCCTAAATCCCTTATCAAGATTATGTATTATGCAATGTTCTATTGGACAAGCCAATAGCATTACTGACCGCGAATTATATTTTTTGTATTTGTCAATATTATTAATCGTTGTGTTTACCAGTACACGACCCGAAACTGCCCGGGCTTGGATTCGAACCAAGAATAACCTTTCGATAATGATTAAATTCGGACTAATACATTATATGATTTGATAATTATTTTTTCTCTTTTTCTTTCTTGTGCTGTTTATCAGCACATTCCCAACCGCAATATAATTCAAAATTACAACAGTGCATTCCCTTCCTTACTTGTTCTTTATTGCAATACGTACATTTTCGGATGGCTTTACCCTGACATTCACAGCTGCAATAAACATGTTTTAGTTTATCAAATTCTCGAGATTCAAACAATGTATTCATATCTCCCTCTTTGTCACATATCTCACATTTTCTAATATCTTTCGCCTGTTCTTTAAATTCTTTTATCCAGTCTGTTCTGCAGCGTTTAGAACAGAAATAAGCATCATCGCATCTTTTGCTTTTAAAAACTTCTTTGTCTTTTACCGCATCATCAAGACAATTATTACATATGTATCCGTGACCTGAATCGGATTCAAATAGTTCACAACATCCTTCATAATGACATTGTCTAAAATTTCCTTCATACAATGATTCGCGACAGTTACCGCAATAATGATAATCAACACCCATTATATATTAGTATTTGGTAATTCATCTTTGTATGTAATCCCATATTCGTGAAATAAATGATCTCGTTCCTTTTCAAAAGCATTGAATGATTTTTTATCAGTTAAATTATGTTTGAGTGATTTTATCTTTTTTGTACTTGTATTAATTCCAATTTGACACCAGCTACAATATTCGCACACTGGACAAACTACTCTATTACAACGTTCATAAAGTTCCGACGGTGTTTTTTTACCTTCGTTTCTAGTCTTGCAAAATGTTATTTGAAAATATCCTAACATTTTTTCTTTACATCCTTCGCATTTAACTGTTTCAAAATTTAGATTTAAATGAGACATTTTTAATTAACTTATAATATATTAAAAAATTATTTTAATTTTGCCTCGATTCTCTCACGAATTAGTTTTATTTTTTCAACGTGTAATAAATTTTCAAGATATAAAACTACTGCGCGATGGTTTGCATAAAATGGATTCATATCACAATATTTTTTAAATTCTTCATGAGTACAAAACCATCCAGTTGAATCACAACCTATGTGAAAATATCCTTGTTCTTTATTTATTTTACAATATTCACATGTTTTCATTTCTACGGTATCAGAAGATCCTGATGAATCGCTAGAATCATTATCTTCCGATTCACCTGATCCCTCCGATCCTTCGTCACTTGTATTATTTGGATCATTCTCTATTTCTGTGTCTGAATTATCGCTTGAATATTCATAATATTTTTCGAAACATTTACCATCGCAAAATATCCGATTGTTTTTAACTAACCAATAATGTGGCTGTGTTCCCATTTTTTTCGCGCAATCTATACACCAGCTTCCATATCCACATGGGCAAGTTGCCTTAGTGTTACAGTCTTCATATTCGCATAATGCTAATTCATATTGATCACAATATCTATCACATCTTTCACATTCAAAAGCCATTATTATAATATATATTTGATTTATATAAATTATAAGCCCTAACAATTCCAACCTTTAATTCCTTTTTTTACAGGTTCAGAAAACCATTTACCATCACATTTTTCTAAAACCAAATTATTATATTCTTTATGAAGTTCTTCTCTTATCTTTTTTGATTCATGGTTCAAAGATACTTCTTTTTTCATTAATTCATGTTTTTCATTAGATATTTTAGTATATTCATCACTAATTTCTTGTTGACGTTTTAATAATTTATTATTGTGTCTATTTCCAGGACAATTAAGACCTGGACATTTTAAACATCCATCGCTACGATAAGCTAGTGAATCACAGTACAAACATCCATATTTACCATAGATGTCATCATGAGTAATTATATTAAGATAATATTCTGGCATTATTATATTAATATCTTAATAAAATAATTGTTTTATATTAAATCCACTTGATAATTCATCAATAATAAATCAACTTTATGACATAAATTTGCATAATTTCTATATTTATCTGCGAGACTTTCACGTCCCTTTTTTGATTCAATTGGTAATTTAATATCAAGGAATCGTTTGATAAGTTTTGATTTTTTGACATATTTATTATTTTTCTTTTTTTCATATTCTTTTAGAGTATGTTCATATCTAAAATCAAATATCCAACGCTGTTTATGTAAATTTTCAAGTATCGCTGTATTAATTTCTATTCGCATTCTTCGCCGTTCTTTATAATTATCCTCATTAGTTGAATCTGAATCAGACATATTTTAATCTAAATTATGATTTTAATTTATTACATTTTAACATACATCGCCGTTTAAATTCACAATCTTCATTAGAACACTTTCCAGGCCATAAACATAAACAACTCGGTTTCAAATTATTATCGAATATTTCATTTTTCATTTCATCAAAAACTTCCCAATCAATATGATGCATTTGTTTACATTTAATCGAACAAAAACGGCAATTCTCACAACATATTTTATCACAATAACAATAATAAACTTTATCTAAATCTTCCTCTTCTTTACTGCATTTATCGCATTTAACCATTATTTAATTATATATTTTAAAATAATTAATCAGTATATTCATATCTCTCATGATCTGATTCCGGTTCTAACGATTTTTCAAATTCGCATTTCCGCCATTCAATATGAGATAATGAATCTTTCGCTTTCTTTATCTTTTCATCAAAATCTCTAATTCGATTTGCATGCCCTTCTCTTTGCTTTTTAGTGAATCGTGTACATTTATCACAAGCCGTCTTTGGAATATAAAAACTATTACCGCAGTCACATGTTCGTCTTCCTGATATAATGTCATAATGTGCACTACATAATTTTTTACCGAGGCTATTACTCGATGCTTTATCACTTGTGCATCCGATTACATCACACGGTGAATTAGTTTTAAATTGTAAATTTTCGAGTGGAATACCGCCCGATATAATCCTTGATTGAACTTTATTTTTATTCATTTGATTTATATTATTATTATAAATTAAATTATCATTATTTTACTGCTTCGATTAAACTGCATATTTTATTAAATTCTTGCATTATTTCATCATCTGCTTGATCGAGATTCTTATCCGCTTCATTGAGTTGTTTATTTTCAATTGCTAGTTTTTCATATCGAATGTGATATTTTTTTTGATAATGATTTGTCTTATTGGCCATTGAATGTGTATGTAAACATATACCGCATATTATAACTTTTTTTGAATAATTACGATTTTTCTCCTTTTGATATTCGAGATTATTCTGATAATATCGTTTCATATCATCACTATGCTTTTTTTTCATAAGTGGATCATTGTAATATTCTTTTAGGGTCCTTCCAGGAATATATATATTCAACGAGGGTTTCAATATATTGTACCAATATCGTTCTCGGGCTATTAATTCAAGTCTCGAATTGCAAGGATATGATTCAATAATTATTATTTGAAAATTATCGAATCCCCCATTATCTCGTATGAATTGATAAACCTTGCGTCGATATGATTTATTAACTCTATTTATAGCTGATTTTTTATGCGCGGATTTTCTTGATGAAAATGAACAGGTAGATCCAATGTACATATCGGATATGTTATTATCTTTTGAGATGATCTTATAAACTACTCCTTTTTGATAGTTAGGCATTTTATTATACTATATATTATATAGAATAATATAAAAAATTTATTTGTTGGCACAATCAAAACAGTAACGATATTTAACCATCTCATTACCACAACTTCGACACGGATTCCAATCAACACAATGATTACACACTTTACCGTACTTAATTAAGCATTTGCCATTTTCATATACCTGACAGTCAATTGTCACGATTCTATTATTTTTCTGAATCATCGAACCTAATAAATCAGGATTTAATTCATGATTACATTGTTCACATCGTTCTTTAATAGGTTCAGTCTTATCAAAATATTCGGCATTAACACGATCTAAATGAGCGGCGTGTTCTGGGTTATTCGATCGATAACCACCTACACACACCATTTCAACTAAATCAGCATAATCATTTGATACACTCCGAAAAGGTTGGCGTGGAACATATTTCGATACTCTCTTACGAATTAATTTCATATTGGATTCAAAATCTGGACATTCGGGAATACAATCCCATGGTCCATTAGGATTACATTCACATGTAGCCCCGTTTTTCCAATTCGCTGCACAATTAATTTTCTCATTAATATTTTTTTTAGTTCTAGACATAGTATTATACTATACTTCACAATATTTATTTTATTTTATTAAACGCATTAATGGCCGGCAATTCCTAAAAATCCACCCCGCTGCCTTCTTCTTCTTCTACCACCGACTCTTTTATGTCTTCGTCTGCCGTAGCCCAATGTGTCCGCAATTGACCCAACAACTCCGGCGACATTTCCTATCACAGGGACCCCGCTCAACGCGGAACCCACGGTAGAGATAACCTTGTTGTTCTTGATCCACGAGTGCGCTTTTTTGATCCAATCGAATAGACCAGACCCATGCATGACTCGGCGATGTCTTCGTCTCCGACTACTTCCATAACTACATCCTTTCATTCTTGGCATTGTATCCTTAATAAATAAGGTTAATAATTTTATTTATTATTGCATTAAATAAATTCCTCTCATCTATCCATTATTTCACTCAAGAATTCGTTATATACAGTAGCATTATGTTTATTTAAAATAATATCAAGAACTTTCTTGTCACTAAGAAACATAGGTAAATGATATTTAATATGTATTGAAATCATTGAATCTGTCATTTTTTCACACATCTCGTCTAAAACCAATTCATAGTTTTTTTTATCTTTTAGATAATCATTAACCATATATTTAATGTCTTTTGGCAACTCTTTATAAATATTCATTATATATTATATGATAATAATATAAAATGTTAAATAGGCGCGCTCCTAAATACCATAAAGAAAATCATTTTTGCATAGATCACCATTCACAAGTAATCACACTATAAAATCTTTTTGTCATGTCACCACTTAAAGAATTGCCATTCGAAAATTTTGTCACACAAAATTATAATTATTGTTTAACGAATTCGATTGTGATGGATCTATCGAAAGTCTACGGGCAGCGACGCTGATCTGATCGCAAGCGATCATAACAGCTTGCTGCTGATTTAGTAGTATGTTTTAGTATCGACGTTGTATTTTCTTCGCAAGCTCAGAAACAGGGCGTAACTCGAATCTTCAAAACCTTTCAGGTTTTTTGTTCTCGTCGCTAATGGAGTTCGCAAGGGTTGAAATCTTTTTATAACTTCAATATGCTAGGAATTATGAAAACAGAATTAGCGCAATGTTTTCGATTTTGCAGCCGGTGGAAATTTTCAAAAACTATCACCACGATTTTATTAGAACAATGTTTGATAATTATTCACTGTTAAAAAGTTAACGTTTCTTAAATTGGCAGCGTGGCAAATTCTTAATAATTGATGCTACGGTGCCCGGTAA
>Ga0209656_10001503_pt1 | contig 15246 bp, 14 predicted proteins | sample BogFormECP12_OM2_FD_188239 | JGI IMG/M metagenome (GOLD analysis project Ga0209656, IMG submission 188239) | Bog forest soil microbial communities from Calvert Island, British Columbia, Canada - ECP12_OM2 (SPAdes) (version 2) | ecosystem: Environmental > Aquatic > Freshwater > Wetlands > Bog ... | reverse complement strand
CGTAGCGGGTTGTTCCGGGTGTGTCGCCCCGAGCTTCCCGCGACCGCACGACCAACTGCCGGCCGGAGTCGCAACTCTCCAGCGCCGCGCGCAGCTCCCGGGCCGACTGGTAGCGGCGTTCGCGGTCCTTCTCCAGCGCCGTGTCGATGGTCGTGAGCAACTTCGCCGGAAGTGTGGAGTTCAGCTCGCGCGCCGGAATGGGCGCCTTGCCCAGGATGGCATGGTGTAGCACGGGCTCCGTCTCGCCGGTGAAGGCGCGCTGGCCGGTGGCCATTTCGTAAAGCACCAGGCCGAAGGAGAAGATGTCGGTGCGGGCGTCCAGCTTCTCGCGCCGCACCTGCTCGGGCGACATGTAGCCCGCCGTGCCCATGGCGGCTTCGGTGCGGGTACGGGCGGCTTCAACGGATGTCGCGGGAGGGTGGAAGCGCCAGGCTTCAGCCCGGCGACCGGGCTCCTCATCTGACTCGGGCTTGAGCCCCGGCCGGGGCTCAAGCCCCCTTTCATTCTCATCTGCATTCGCCGGACTAAAGTCCGGCGCTTCCACCGCCAGCTTCGCTATCCCAAAGTCGAGAATCTTGGCTACGCCCTTGGTGGTGAGAAAGATGTTGGCAGGTTTGATGTCGCGATGGATGATGCCCCGCTCGTGCGCGGCCTGCAGGCCGTCGCTCACCTGGATTGCGATGTCCAGCAGTTCTGTAAGCGGCAGTGCTCTCCGCTCTTCCGCCACTAGCGCCAGATGGTCGCGCAGGGTCCGCCCTTCCAGGAAAGGCATGACGATGAAGGGACGGCCCTCATGCTCGCCTAATTCGTAGATGTGGCAGATGTTGGGATGGTCGAGCGAGGAGGCGGTCTGGGCTTCGCGCTCGAAGCGCTGTAGCGCCAGCGAGTCGGTCACCAGCTCTTCCGGCAGGAACTTCAGGGCCACGCGGCGGCCCAGCTTGAGGTCTTCGGCGCGATAAACCACGCCCATGCCACCCCCGCCGATGATATCCAGCACGCGGTAGTGCGAGACCGTTCTGCCGGTCAGCGTCGCAGCCTCAAACGGCATCCGCACCGTCGCCGTCAGAGTCGGCTCTGACAACTGGCCACCGGCAACTGACAACTGGTCCACCCACTCCACTGGCACGATCAGCCGATAGCCACGGCGGGCAAGGGTCTCGACGTACTGGGGTTCGTCGGCGGAATCGCCCAGTGCCTTGCGCAGCTTGCCAATGGCGGCGTTGATGCTGTGGTCGAATTCGACGATAGTGTCGTTCGGCCACAGCTTCTTTCTGATCTCTTCGCGGGTGACGACTTCGCCCTCGCGCTCGGCGAGCATGCGCAGGATTTGCAGCGGCTGCTCCCCCAGCAGCATCTTCTCGTCGCCGGCACACAGTTCTCCGCTTCGCAGGTCGAGTTCAAAGACTCCGAAGCGTAAGCGGACTGCCAGCGTGTCCTTCATTAGATTGTGGTTAAGGATTGTGGCCAGTGTACTACACGGTGGTCAACCGCTAACCTTGGAACTGGTGTGCCAGTCGACTCGTAAATACCGTGTGGGCAAGCCCCTCATGCCTGCCGTTGCAGCGTGAGTGAGAGAAATACCTTCACCATGCGCCAGTTCCTCGTGAGATTCAGATCACGCGCACCTGTGACCCAGTTCACTGACAACGGCGCGCAAGTCGGTACACTGGTGAGAAGAGGCTTAGTGTCTCTACGCTCTGAAGAGGGCGGAACGGTCTTTGAAAATCAGTGGCTAGTGGCCAGTGGATGGTGGATAGAGCCGAGCTGCTCTGTGTATTACTTGGTTAACGCCATCTCCGCTGGAGATCGAAGAGGGCTGGGAGTTTGGGATGGCAGGGCCGACTTTTCACCGGTAAGTCCTTTAAATCCAAGATTTTGATATCTAACTCCTTTGGATGCAATATTTTGCGAGGCAAGATTTTTCCCGCCTCTTTGTTTTCAAGATTTTGCGAGGGCATAGGGGGAGGGGGATGCGATTGGGCATCACTAACTAGTAAGAGATGTAGTGCCAAAATGGGAAATCTGAAAATGGATCCCTGATTTTATGAAGTAGTAAACAGCAACCGCAGATCCCTCCACTCGGGCTGAAGCCCTCGGTCGGGATGACAATTCAGAAGGGTTTGAAAGTCTCTCGGTTGGGATGACAAATGTAGAGGGAATTCTGAGGTCGCCGGTCGGATGACAACCCTAAGGGAAGCGAACGGCGAGGAGCGAGGCTCGGAAAGATCCAGAGTTATAGGGGTCCTTCGACTCGCCAGCGCAACCGCGGCGCTGGCTCGCTCAGGATGACAAAAACGAGAACCGATTGCTCGTTGAGCGAAGAGCGAATGGCGAAAAGCGAAGAGCGAGGCGCGGAAAGGACACCGCAGGTCCCTCCGCTCGGGCTGAAGCCCTCGGTCGGGATGACAGCTAGAGAGGTGTCAAGCTAAGGGCCGATAGCTGATAGCTGAAGGCCAATACCAAGTACCAAATACCAAGTACTGACGACTAGAATTCCCGCTCGTTCTCGAAGCCCTTCAGCATCTCCTGCAGGTTGAGCTTCTGCTGCTCCATCTGCTGCTTGAATTTTTCCATTTCCTGCTGGAGCTGCGGCGTCAAGTTCTTCATAGACTCGTCAACTTGGCGGCGGATCTCGTCCATCTCATGCTGGCTCGGCATCAGGGCCTTGAGGTCAAGCTGCATCTTCTCCAGGTCCTTCTGCTTCAGCTTCATGGACTTCTCGATCTGCTTCTGCATCTTCTCCACGTCTTTTTGCGAAGGCGCCGATTTCTGGAATTCCTTCTGCATCTTCTCGATGTCTTTCTGCGACTGCTTCATCGAGCGTTCGATGTCCTGCCGCATCTGCTCCATTTCCTGCTCGCTGGGTTTCATGGTTGCCAGCATCTCGGTCTGGCTGCGCGCAATTTCGGGGCCGAGCTTGTCCATCTCCTGCTGAAAGGCTTGCATCTGGTCAGCAAATCCGGACCAATCCTGGTCTTGCAACTTGGACGTGTCGCGCGACGGAAGATTGAGTACCAGAGTTTGTTCGTGCTTGTCACGTACGACAGAAACCTGAATCTTGCCGGAGCGAACGTGCATGGCGCGGCGCCAATCGGCCATGTCGTGCACGGTCTCGTTGTTCACCTTCACGATCACGTCGCCGGCCTTCAGCCCCGCGGCTTCGGCAGGACTGCCTTTCTCCACCGAACGCACCAGAACGCCTTGTCCATGCTGCACGCCGAAGTAGTCAGACAATTGCGGACACAGGCTTTCCACCACTACGCCGTGACGCGACGCGAGCGTGGTGAACGATGGAACGTCGATGTCAGGAACCGTGATTGCCGGCGGCGCGAACGCCATCGCAGCCGCAGGCGGCAGCGGGTGCGTATGCGCCACAGCGTTGGGCCAGGCTCCCAAAGTCACGTCGATGTCCTTCTTCTGGCCATCACGAAACACAGTCAGCTTCACCGTCTTGCCTGCAGCCGCAGCGTGAATCAGCTCCGACAACTGGTCCGGACTCTGGACCTTGGAGCCGTTGAATCCGACCACAACATCGTTGTTCTTCAATCCCGCCCGGCAAGCGGGACCGTCCTGGTCCACATAGTTGACGAGCGCGCCGCTGGCCTCGCTCAACTTCAGGTTAGAAGCCGTTTGCGAAGAGACCTGCTCGATGCCAACCCCGAGATAACCGCCCGAATGCGGATCGGGCCCGCCACCGGAAGCGGACCTTGGTTCGGCCGTGGCGAACATGCTCGCCGCCGCCAACGTGAGTAACAACCCCAGCTTCATCGTTATATGTTTGCGCATAATACACCAACCCTGTTCTAACGACACCGCTTAAAACTGATCTGTCCCATGGTCGTGCGGATCCTCAGCATCGGTCCGCCGCCATTCAATGCCCCTTCTGCCGACACTGCCTTTGGACCGTAATCACCGCCGGTTGTGGTGATCTTCAGCTGAGGGAATTCGGAGATGATCCCTCTTCCGCTTGTCATGTCGGACGAAGCGTGCACCGTGACCGGCATGCTGGCGGGCAGACAGACGGAAACGTCACCAGCAGCCGTGTGCAGCGACGAATCCGTGAACCCACCGTGGTTGCTCACGAACGCAACGGTGATCGGACCGGCGCCGGTTTCCACCTGCGCGCCCTGGCCCAGGTTGTACAGCTCCACGCTGCCGCCGCCGGTCGAAACCTGCACTCGTCCGTTGGCGCTGGCGAGGCGCACGCTTCCGCCGCCGGTATCGGCGCGCACGGCGCCACTCACGTCACCAAAGTAAAGATTCCCGCCGTCGGTGCTGGCACGCAAGTCGCCATCACACTTGCGCACCTCGATACCGCCACCGCCGGTCGTGATGGTCGAGCCTTTGACCGTCCCGATGTATACCTTGCCACCGCCAACGCTAACCCTAGCCTGTCCAGTAATGTTGTTGATATGAACATCACCGCCGCCGCTGCTGAGTGTGAAGTCGGCGCCGAGGTTGCCGCCTTCAACAGCGCCGCCCCCTGTGCTGATCGTGACCGGGCCATTGAGGTCGTCCAACTTAACTGCACCACCGCCGGTAGCACCAAGAATAGTGGCTGTGATGGAGTTCAAGCTGAGGGCACCGCCGCGGGTCTCCACTCGTACCTGTTCGAGTTCTCGTGGCACCTGCACCACGAACTCGGCGTTGAAGCGGTCCAGGTTCCTGCCCAAGAGCCTGCCTTCGATGGAATCTCGCTCGGCAGTCTTGGCCACCGAAATACGCAATTGCTCAAATTGGTGGCGCGCAGCTGCCTCGGTGGGAGCGAAGGAGCGCTTGCGAATTATGTACGTGATGTTCGGCGAGTTGCCCTGTACCTGGATGGATCCCATGTCGGTGTTGACTCGGATTTCGCGACCCAACGGCATGGCGCCAGTGGTTTCTTCGACCCACGAATGGCCCTCGCGATAAACCCGCGACTGTTGCGCGCACAGCGGAACGGCAGCGGCCAGTGCAAGAATCACGATTGCTGCCTTCCAGTTGTTGTTGCCAGCGGCACGCCCGTGGGCAAAGTTGCGAGATTGTGTCGTTGCCATTGCCGCTTTCAAAAGACCCTGGTCCAACCTTTCCTCATTTCCGGGAGCGCACAAGAATTTCGGTCACCATTCTCAGTCAATGACGGGCATCGAGGCCAGCATGCGCTTGGACTCGGTGCGAATATACTCGCTGGGATCTTCCCTGGACAACTGCTGCAGCGCCATGCGCACGCTGCTATCAGCACGTACCGGATCGAGCGCATGTAGTGCACCGCTGCGAACGCCAAGGTTGCTGTCGTTCAACAGGGCCTCCAGAACCGCGTTGCGGACCCGGATGTCGTCCTTCACATAGGAGCCCAAGCCATCGAGCGCCATCAGGCGCACGCCGGGATTGCTATCGTAGCGCAGCGCATAGGTCAGCGTCTCACGAATCCGTGGATCGTCGGCCTTGCTGGTCAGCGCGTCCACGGAATTCAGGCGAACGCCGGAATTTTCGTTGCTCTTGGCGGCATAGAGCAGAAGGTCTTGAACTTTGGGATCGGACACAGACCCTTGGACGGACTCGGGAAACCGCTTATCATACTGCACTCTTACTTTGTCGGTGCCGGGTTCTTTCTCGATGGAAGTGATGCCGCCGATCATCGAAGCTTCTGCCGGGCTAGTTGCGACGGTGCGGGGCGCTTGCCCTTTACCCATGGCGCTATACATGGCGCCGGTACCACCCGCGAAGCCAATAAGGAAGAGCAATGAGGCGAGCGCCGGCGAGAAGCGCACCTGGCGCAACCACGCGGTGGGATCGAAGGCGAACCGGTGGTACCAGGCGCGATGCTGCTGAGAGGTCTCCAACGACTCCTGCAGCCGCATTCGCGCCGCGGCCAGAAAGCTAGCGGAAGGCTCTTCCACCGGCAATTCATTCATCTGTGCCTGAAACTCCTGCTGCTCGGTGACCTCGGCAGCGCACTCCTTGCAGCGCGCGACGTGCTGTTCCAATTCGTGCCGGGCGTCGTCCGCCAGCTCGTTGTACAGATACAGCGTGATGTTTTGTTGTACCCACTCGCAATTCATAGCTCTTGCCTCTCGGTCGGGTGCTTCGCAGAGAGCATCACCGCATGTCCTTCAACGCTGCGCGTAACTTCTGGGTGCCGCGAAACAGCGTGTTTTTGGCGGTTTCTTCCGTTGTATTCAAAATCTCGCCTATCGTTCTCAGCTTCAGGCCCTGGTAGTGTTTCATTTCAAAAACCATGCGCTCGCGCGGGGTCAGTTTCTGCAAGGCCTTCGCAATTCGCGCTCCCAGCTCCCGCCGCATCAGATCGCGCTCAGGACTGGCACCGGAGCGCACATCCGCGACTTGGTCGAGCATGTCGTAACTACCGCCTTCCGAATCGGTCGTTACTCCCGAATCCTCTTTGCGCACTTGCCGCTTGCGCAGAAGATCTAGGCACAGGTTAGTCACGATGCGATAGATCCACGTATAAAACGAGCACTCGAAACGGAAGTTGTTAATGTTTCGGTAGGCTTTGAGAAAGGCTTCCTGGTAGATGTCCTGCGCGTCCTGTTCAGAACGTGTGAGGTGATAGGCCAGACGAAGCACCGCGCCATCGTACTGGCGCACCAACTCCTCGAACGCGGCGGCGTTGCCACGTTGCGCTTCCCGGATCAGCTCCGTGTCATTCATGCGGCTCTGGGCCTGCCCAACCGCCCACTCTCGATCGGTGGGAGGAGAGGACGTTTCGTCCGCTGCTCGCCGCGTCTGAGGAGTGCGGAGCCCCGGGCCAACCGTGAGGGGAACTGCAACCGCTTCGGCCGGCATACTGGTTTCTACCTAGTTTGCAATTGGCAAGCCAATTCTCATGCCTGCAACTACATAGACGGGCACCGGAAGAAACCGTAAGCGGCAATTATAGGCCCTCGCTGGTACTTACGTCGGAAGCGGTGGGATGGTTCCGGCGCAGGCAGGGGCTCGATGCTGCTGGAGGAAACTTGGCAAATACGTCCCTACTTGGTAACAGCTCACCAAACTGGCCTGACCCAACCTCCAATCAGTAGCATTGACCTGTTTCGATTAGCAAAGTAAGACTAGCTAATGAGCTACACGGTTCACCAAGCCAAGACCAACCTCTCGCGGCTGATCAAAGAAGCCGAGAAGGGGAAAGATGTGGTCATCACGCGCGGAAAAAAGCCAGTTGCAAAACTCGTGGCCATTTCTAACGGGCCAAAGACAAAGATTCCAGGGCGGCTCAAGGGTCTGATTTCCTGGGAAGCCGACGCTTTTGCGCCTCTACAGATGCTGAACTGCGGGAGTGGGGCCTGTGACTGTCCTTCTAGACACGCACGCGTTGTTGTGGTGGTGGAAGATGCCGGAGCAGCTCTCGGCGGCAGCGCGGAGAACAATTGAAAGCCGGTCGAATGCGATTTTCATCTCCGCCGCGGTGGCGTGGGAAGTTGCCATCAAAACGAAAATCGGCCGCGTCAATTTCGAGAGGTATTTGGCGACCTGGTCGGACCTGTTGGCAGAGGAACGCTTCAGCGAGATTCCCTTTCTTACAGAACATGGCATCCGTGCCGGCTTACTGCCCTTGCATCACAAGGACCCATTTGACCGCATCCTTGCCGCTCAGGCGCAGGCATACGCTTCGCCGATTGTCAGCGTCGATAGTATTTTCGACCGATACGGCGTCCGCCGAATCTGGTAGATACTTCTACGCTTCGGGGCTGCTGGCTTCGTCCACCGGCGCGGCGTCGGCCCCTGCTTCCTTGTTAATGATCACATTCACCTGCACCGTGACGTCCTTGTGCAGCCGGATGGGGACCTTGAACTCGCCGACGTGCTTCAGCGGCTCGTCAAGCTGGATCTTGCGGCGATCGATGTTGAAGCTCTTCTGCTCAAGTTCGTGCGCGATATCAGCGGACGTAACCGAACCAAAGAGCTGGTCGTGCTCGCCCGACTTGCGAGTGAAGCTCACTGAAACACCGGCCAGCAGCTCGGCCAGCTTCTCGGCATCGCCCTTTTCGCGGGCAACGCGACGCACCGCCGCCGACTTCATCTGTTCGATGACAGCGCGGTTGGCCGGCGTAGCTTCGATGGCCAGCTTCTTGGGGAGGAGATAATTGCGGCCATAGCCCTCGGCTACTTTCACCACTTCGCCGCGCGAACCGAGCTTCGTTATATCTTCCTTCAGGATGACTTCCATAACGTAATGCTCCCTAGAATTCTATTTTGATGAATCTCTGTTTTCTGCAGCACGCTGAAGTTTCGCGTAGCGCCAATTGAAAGCCAAATGCTTCAGCGACGGCCGGTGTGGATCGGAATAGCCAAGGAACCAACCCTGTCCACTAACGCCTAGCCACCGCTTCACCTTCCGCCGAAAGGCAGCAGCGCGATGTTACGCGCCTGCTTGATGGCGTCAGCGAGACGGCGCTGGTGCGGCGTGCACACCCCCGTCAAGCGACGGGGAACGATTTTGCCGGCCTCGGAAACGAACTGCGATAAGAGGCGCACGTCCTTGTAATTAATGCCGTCAATCTTCTCGACGCAGAACTTACAAACCTTCTTGCGGCGGAAGAACTTGCGTCCGCCTTCGCGCGGCCCGGCACCGGGACCCGCGCCCGGACGTCCGCCGGGACGAGGTCCGCGAGGCCCACCCTCACGAGGCCCGCCTTCCGGGCGCGCCGCTGGCGCTTCGATGGTTGCTACGCCAGTTTCCGGCGCCGCTGTCTTTGTGGATTCGTCTGCCATGATTCTCCTTCAGGGCCATCCTGGGCCCTACTTGCAGCTACTCTCCGCCTTCCAAGCGGGTAATGGGTTGCTCATGAATTTGAGCGATGTGCAGCAGGCGAGCGGTGCCTTCGGCAACGTCACCCACATACTTGCCAAGCTCGCCGAAACGCTGTCCCAGCTCCCGGACGTCCTTGGTGAGCAGTTCCACGGACTGGGACAAAGCTTCGTGGCGTTCCACTAACCGATCCAAGCGTTCATCAATGGCCATGTTTTCCCCATCCGCTACCTGTCGGCGGCGACTGGCGCCAGACGAGCAGGCGCGCTGCATTAGGCGCTAGCTGGCGCGGCTTCGCTTCCCTCGCGAGCTGCCGATTCCGCGGTCGCCGCTGCCGCAGCCTCCGCTGCTTCAGCCGCCGCAGCCGCCTGGCGCCCTTTACCTCGGACCTTGGTGTCGCGGATCGCTTTGATCTTGGCCAGCCGCTTCTGTTCCTCGTCAACGCGCACGGTGAGGAACTTGATGACGGGTTCGGTGACGCGCAGGCGGCGTTCAACTTCCTTCACCATCGCCCCTTCCCCTTCCAGAACCATCAGCATGTAAATGCCGTCCTGGAATTTGCGCACGGTGTACGCCAGCCGACGCTTGCCCATGCGCTCCAGACTCTTCACAGAGCCACCGGCGTTGCCGACTTGGGTTTCGACATTCGAGATGAGTTTGTCCTGGTCCTCATCCGTCATATCGGGCCGGACAATGAACATCAATTCATAAGTACGTTGCATGTGTTCTCCTAGCAACTAGCAGCTAGCAATTAGCAACTAGCGCATTCCTGATTTTGTGAGCAGCTAACGGCTACTTACGAGTCGTTAGCCGCTTCCTCCGGCTTGCGATTGAAGCGGTTCATGGCCGCCTGCACGCCTTCCGCGAGGATGACCTTCACGGCATCAGCCGCAGTGTCCAGCACTTGATCGATGACTGGATACTGCGACTTCTTAAACTGCGACAGCACATACTTAGCGCCATCGCCCACCGGATAATCTGGCGCAATTCCCATTCGGACGCGGGTGATCTCCTGCGTTCCCAGTGCGTCGATCACCGATTCCACGCCGTTGTGTCCCGCCGAGCGGCCACGCGGCCGCACGCGCAAAGTGCCGAACGGCAAATCGATTTCGTCATACAGCAGCACCAGGTCCTGTTCTGGTTGCGCCGCATATTCGCGGACCAACTCGCGGACCGCGATGCCGCTCAGGTTCATGTAGGTTTCCGGCTTGGCCAGCACCACGTCCTGCTCGGCAAAGCGGATCCGGGCCGTCTGCGCCCGGCAGTGGCGATTGTTTACCTGCACGCCGCATTCCTCGGCGATGCGGTCCACCGCCAGGAAACCCATATTGTGCGGTGTGAACTGGTATTCGACGCCCGGATTGCCGAGCCCGACGATCAGTTTCACAGCGCCTACTTCTTCTTCTCGGACTTCTCGGCTTTTTCCGGCTTCTCCGCCTTCTTCTCGCCGGCTTCGGCGGCTTCGCCTTCCACTTCCTGCTTGCCCTTCTTGATGACTTCAGGCTCGGCTGGCGCCGCCGCTGCTTCAACGCCCTCCGCCGCCGGAGCCACTTCCACAACTTCCTTCACCGCAACCACGTGCGCCACCGGCTGGTTCTCATCGGTGATGAACTTTAGCTTGCCAGCATGCGGCAGGTCGGAAACGCGGATCACCTGTCCGAACATCAGGTTGTTGATATCGGCGTCAATATGCCCCGGGATGTCGCCTGGCAGGCATTCGATTTCGACTTCACGCAGCAACAGCTCCAGGATGCCGCCCTGCACCTTGACGCCAGGCGCTTCTCCCTTGAGCACAATGGGCACGCTGACGCGCAGCGCTTTGTCCATCGCAATGCGCTTCAGGTCGACATGCAGCAATGCGCCTTTAATGGGCTCGTACTGCCAGTCCACGATCATTACCTTGGCCGACGTGCCATTGAAGCTGAGATCGAAAATCGAATTATGGCCGGACTCCGAGTGCAGAATGCGAAGCATCTGCTTGGGATCAACGGCAATGGCCTCGGCCTTCTGTCCTGCGCCGTACACCACGGCGGGAATCAGGCCGCTGCGCCGCACCCGGCGCGCATCGTTCTTGGTGCCGCTCTTCCGCGGCTTGGCTTCTACGTTCTTTTCTGCGGTTGCTGTAGCCATAGTTAGGGTCCTTTACAAAAACAGTCTGCTGACGGAAGTCTCTTCGTGAATCGATTGAATAGCGCGCCCGATCAGTCCTGCGATCGAAAGCACCTTGATTTTGGGTTCCTTGCGCCCCGCCTCCGTCAGCGGGATGGTGTTCGTTACCACGACCTCAGCCAGGTTCGATTGCGAAATCCTTTCGATCGCCGGCCCCGAAAGCACCGCATGGGTAGCGCACGCATAGACCTCACGAGCGCCCGCATCCAGCAGGGCCTGGCAGGTTTTGACCAGGGTGCCGCCGGTATCGATAATGTCGTCCAGGATGAGACACGTTTGGCCCTCTACGTCGCCAATGACGTGCATCACTTCGGTCACATCCATTTCCACCCGGCGCTTGTCCACAATGGCCAGAGCCGAATCCATTTTCTTGGCGAAAAAGCGCGCGCGCTCCACGCCGCCCGCGTCGGGCGAAACCACCGTCAGGTCCGGAAACTGTTTCTTCCGGAAGTAATCCACCAACACCGGCGACGCGAACAGATGGTCCACCGGAATGTTGAAGAACCCCTGAATCTGCGGCGCGTGCAAGTCAACCACTAGTGCACGATCGGCTCCCGCCGTCGTTAGCAAGTCCGCCACCAGCTTCGACGAAATCGGCACCCGCGGCTTGTCCTTGCGGTCCTGCCGGGCGTATCCGAAGTACGGAATTACCACCGTAATACGGCGAGCCGAGGCGCGCTTCAGCGCGTCAATCAGCAGCAGCAACTGCATCAGGTGCAGGTCAACCGGATCGCACGTCGGCTGCACCAGGAATACGTCGGCCCCGCGCACATTCTCCATGATCTGCACGTAGGTCTCGCCATCGGAGAACTTGGAGATGTGCGTTTGGCCCAGCGGCAGATCCAGAAAATCGCAAATTTCCTTCGACAGCGCATCGTTCGCGGTGCCGGAAAAAATCTTCCACCGGTCATCCTGCCGCGCCCGCGCCGGCTTACGCTCGGCCTTGTGCTCGGCGCCCGTTGGAGTCTTCTTATCCGACTGCTGTGCGACCGTCGCCGTGCCTTCGCCTGCTACGGTCACCGGATGAACTGTGCCTGCCTTCGCTGCCGTTCCCATCAAATCAAATACCCCGCTTAACCTGGTTGAGTTACATGCTGGGTCTTGAGGTACCGCTCTTCGCCGTTCGCGTTTCGCTTTCTGACTACTGACAACTGGCCACTGACAACTGACTTTCTGGCTGGGCGGCCAGGATTCGAACCTGGACAAAGTGCTCCAAAGGCACTTGACCTACCATTAGTCGACCGCCCAGTGAAGTTGGCCGTCAGCTATCAGCCATCAGCTTTCAGTTTTCCCGCCGTTCGCCCTGCGACACGAATATCTGCTGCCAATATTGGTCTCGCGTCAACGTCGTGGTCGCCATGGCCGCGTGTCCCGCTGAGGTCATGCGCGCCGCCGCAGCTTGCGCTTCTTCACCCAAAGCAAACAACCCGTACAGCGCTGACCCGGAGCCAGACAGCGATGCATAACGCGCGCCTTCACGCTCCAGGACACGTTTCACCTCGCACAACTCGGGATACTCTGGAAAGACCACGCGTTCGAAGTCATTCTCGATCCCGGCTCGGACAAGGTCGAGAAGCAGTGTCTCGGCCCGGTCCCCGCTCACTGCGGGAACACCGGATGCAGGCTCGCTCGCAAATGCAGCTTGCGAGAAAATACTCTCGTTCGGCCAGTCAAACACACCCTGACCAAGCTTCTTTATTGTACCTGCGGCGCCCGTGCCGGTCAATCCAGCGTCGCGCGCGACCATCTCATCCCAGCGCGCAAATGCCGCCGGAGTGGAAACGCCTACCCGCGGCGTGACCAGCACCAAATGCATGGTTGGCGAGTCTCGCAGGGGATAAACCTCGTCACCCCGCCCCTTGCCCAACACCGTTCCTCCGACCAGGAACAGCGGCAGATCGCTCCCCACTTCCGCCGCAATGCGCAGTTTGTCTTCGCCGGAGAGCTGGACGCCGAGGGCACGCTCCAACCCGAGCAGGGTCGCGACGCCGTTGGACGACGCTGCTCCCAGACCGCCCTGCACCGGCAAGTTCTTTTCGATCTCGATGAGAATCTTTCCCTGAGCTTGCGTCGCTTTCAGTACGCGCTCCGCAATCCTGTAGCAGGTATTCGATTGGTTGAGCGGAACCTGTGGGCTGTTACATTGAAGCTCAATGCCCGAACCGGGCCGCACATCCACCCGCACGACATCATGTAACGCGATGGTCTGATACACCGTGCGCAACCCGTGGAAACCGTCGGCCCGGAGCGGACCGATCTTCAATCCGAGGTTGATCTTGGCAAATGAGCGGACGGCTATCGACATAAGGAAACCATGTTGCCTTCCCGATTATTCCTGACTGCGGACCTTACAGCGAACCGCAGGACCACTGCCCGAGCAGCCGATTGGCCTCCCGTTGGGCATCGCCGAAGTCCTCCGACATGCTCCTGGCCTGCTGGGTAGCCGCTTCAGCCTCTGCTTTCCGGCCACTTAATTCAAGGGCCCGGGCGAGCAGTAGATATCCAAAGCCCGAAGGCTCGACTTTCATGGCGCGGGAATATGCCTGGATGGCAAGGTTGAGATCTCCGGACTTTTGCGCCACCAAGCCCAGGCTAATCCAGGCGCCGACGAATTCGGGATTGACGCTCACGGCCGCCTGGAGGTTTTGCTGAGCGTCAGCATAATCTCCGATGTCCTTGTAGGCATAGCCAAGATTGTTGTAAGCCTTGGCTTTGAGCTTGGGGTCCCTCGTCAGCTTGATGGCTTTCTTGTATTGCTCGATGGCTTGCGGCGCATTCCCGCGAGTTTGCTCGTAGATACCGATGTTCATGTTACTGACAGCGTCGTCAGGATTGATGGCGGCCGCTGCCCTGAAGTGGGGAACGGCGTCTTCCATCCGTCCCTGGCGCAGCAGCGCCATGCCCAGGTTGTTCTCGGCCTGCCAGTTGCCGCTGGTGACCTGCAAGGTGTGAGTCCACAGGGTCACGTGGTCGCTCCAGTAGCCAATCTGGCGATGGGCCACCACCATTAACGCCAGGAGGGCAACAAGGCTCGGACTGGCCAGCCAAACCACAGAAAGACGCCTCTGTCCGGCACATTCGGAGACGCCCCAGCAGACCATGATGAAGAAACCTATGAATGGCAGATAGGCGTAGCGATCAGCCATCGCTTGGGAGCCGACTTGCTTGAGGCCCAGCATCGGTACCAGCGTCCCCAGGAACCAGAACCACCCCACCGGAAGGTAACGATAACGACGGCCGACTATGACCAGGGCAGTGATGGCCAACAGCAGCAGAAACGCTGCCGCCACGTGCCAAGGATTCAGCGAGTAGCGGGGATGGGGGTACATGGGACAGAGACGTGCTGGCCAGAAAGCCTTCCCCAGATAACTTGTATAAGAGACGACGGCGTTTCCCATCCGAACAGAAAGTGGATACCAACCCGTCGCTCCGCCCGAACTCTGTGCCTTAATGGTCATGCCCGCGCTGGCTGCGGCAAGAACAAACAGGGGAACCTTCTCCCACACGAGGTCGGCGAAACTGCGGGCCAAAAATACTGCGCCGCCGGATTCTTGCCTGCCCCCAAACATGCGTTGCAGCGGCCAGTAGTCCCAAAGCAGCAGAACGAAAGGCAGGGTGATGACCTGTGGCTTGCACATCAGTCCCATGGCGTAAAGGACAGCCACAACGGCATACCGGCCGCCCTGAGGTTTCAGCGCGTACCAGCGGTATGCACCCAGGGCCAACAGGAAGAACAGCATGCTCAGGACGTTCTTGCGTTCCGCGATCCAGGCTACCGATTCGACGTTGATGGGATGCAGAGCGAAGAGAGCGGCCACCATGGCGCTGCGGCCAACATAGCCGGTTGCGCGCCGCAGTACCCAGAACAGCAAGACGACGTTCAACGTGTGGAGTAGAAGATTTACATCATGGTGCCGCCCGGGATTCAGTTCAAAGAACTGGACATCGGCAGCGTGAGAGAGCCAGGTCAGCGGATGCCAATTGGCCGCAGCGAAGGTGGTGAACGCCCACGTTACCGTGCTCCAATGCAGACCGGACTTCACGTGAAAATTGTCGAACACGTAGTCGGCATCATCGTAGTTGGCAAAGGGATGGTTATTGACAGGGTAGTAAAGAACGACGGTGGCAATTACCAGGAGAAAACCAAAAGCAAATGTCCGGCTGCGTTGCGAGGTCAACACGCCGGGGCTAATGCGCACGTCTTGCTCAGGTTGTATCTCAGCCGGCGTCAATCATTCTCCCGAGGCGGCGATTATATTCACGGCGTCACTGCGCGAGAAGGCGGTCCGCTGTCCGCTGAGTCTCTGCGAAATTCCGCGACAGCCGTC
>Ga0209656_10001500_pt1 | contig 15271 bp, 9 predicted proteins | sample BogFormECP12_OM2_FD_188239 | JGI IMG/M metagenome (GOLD analysis project Ga0209656, IMG submission 188239) | Bog forest soil microbial communities from Calvert Island, British Columbia, Canada - ECP12_OM2 (SPAdes) (version 2) | ecosystem: Environmental > Aquatic > Freshwater > Wetlands > Bog ... | reverse complement strand
GCCAGAACGTCCCCTAGGATCCCGGCTAGCCCGATTGATGGCTGCGCCTGGTAAGTCGATCGGGAACCTATCGAATGCGGGGTATTGGCGTGTAGCTCTGGTCGTCCGCAAGTACGTTTACGGTGCACTGCTTGGTTTGGGACTTCGCATTCCGCCCGGAATGCGTACCATGTATCTGGCGGAAATGCTGAGCCGGGCAGAGCAGTGCTTCAAGCCGAAGTATTACCCGGGATCGATCGTTCTCTTTCGTGGGCCAGGCAGCGACGAAAATGGTCCGGACATGGGATGGGACGGACTGGCGGAACATTTTGAACACCGCGTTATTGGTGACCAGGTTCTGGACAGCCGGCGCGAAATCATGAACTACCCACTGGTGGGGATTACCGCTAGGGAGCTGGCGCCCTACCTCGTCGCAAAGATGAGTCGCTGAATGTAACTTGAGGTGCAAGGGAATGGAACGCTCTATGACTTCTCCTGCCAAGAGTCTCGGTTCAATTCGCCGCAAGGCCGTGGACCTTGCTCATTTCAATCCTATCCGCGAAAGCCAGATGGGCCCGGACCAGCCGCTTCCCCTAATGATGGAGCCCGCTTCCGATCAGGTGGACTTAGCGGATTGGTCGCGCAACAACCGGGAGTACATCGCGCAAAAGCTGCATTTGCATGGCGGTATCCTGTTTCGCGGCTTCGATCTCAAGACGCCGCAGGACTTTGAACTGGTCGCTTCAGGCGTGTACAAGGAAATTTATGCAGAGTATGGCGACCTGCCCCGGGAGGGCGTAGGAGGCAGTATCTACACTTCCACCCCCTACCCAGAGGACAAGCGCATTCTGTATCACAACGAGAGTTCTCACATGAACCGGTGGCCTACACGCATCAGTTTTTTCTGCGTGATCGCGGCCAAGCAGGGCGGCTGCTCTCCCATCGTCGACTGCCGCAAGGTATATCAGCAACTTGATCCGGCGATCCGCCAACAGTTTGAAGAGAAGGGCCTCACGTACGTCCGTAATTTTTCCGACGGACTCGACGTGAGCTGGCGGCACTTCTTCCAGACGGACGAACGCAGCGTCGTCGAGGAAGCGTGCCGCAATCAGGGATTCATCTGCGAGTGGGTCGGCAAGGACGACCTTCGCGTAAAACAGCGTTGTCGCGCGGTATTGCGCCATCCAGTGACAGGAGAACTCTCGTTCTTCAATCAGGTGCAGTTGCATCACGTACACAGCCTCGATCCGGACGTGAGGGAGTCGATGCTCTCGATCTTCAAGCGGGAGGACTTGCCGCGCCATGTCTACTATGGTGACGGCTCTACGATTGAGGATTCAGTCATGGACCACGTCGCCGAAGTCTATGAGAGAAATTCTGTGCGCTTCACTTGGCGTGAGGGAGATATGGTCACTCTCGATAACATGCTTACGGCCCATGCTCGTGACTCCTATGTTGGGCCGCGCAAGATCGTGGTTGCATTGGGCGACCTGATCGATGGCGCTGAAGTCGACCGATTAAACAGCGCGAAGGCGTAGAGGTTGATGTAATTCGCCGAGTTCTTTGGAATTCGTCCGAAATGAGGCGGGATGACATAAAGGCAGGTATTGTCATTGCGCATCGGAGTTGGCAAGAAGCAAGGGGTTGGTTGCACTCGAGGTCACGTCAGGCGCTGGGTTGGGATGTAGCTTCATGGCTTAGATACTTTAAAGCCTAGTGCCAGTATCGAGTTTCCCTGCAGCTTGGCCCGGGAATTGGGCCTGGCTTAGAGGCTGCGGGTACATACGATCAGGAGTCGGGGACGATGGAAAGCCCGAGTACCGCGGGTTTCTGGCTTTCGCCACAACAAAAGCAGGTTTGGACGCTGCAACAGGACGGCGGCGCCTATCGCTCAACCTGCCTGGTCTCGATCGAGGGCTCTCTCTCGGTCGATCAGGTGATGCGCGCGCTGCGTCACCTGGTCGCGCGCCACGAAATCTTGCGGACGATCTACCGTCGGCAGCCAGGAATGAAGTTTCCGTTCCAGATCGTCCTCGATAACTCGGAACCCTTGTTCGAAGTTGTCGACCTGAGTGGCGTGTCCGAGTTCGGGCAAAAGGAGCAGTTGGAAGCGCTCGTCCAGAAGGAACGGAGAAGCGAAGCCGAGCCGGAGCGCTGGCCGGCCTTGGCAGCCAAGTTCGTAAGTGTTGCGCCAAATCGGTCCGCGCTCATTCTAAGTCTTCCGGCAATGTCTGCCGATTTCGGCTCGCTGGCGGTCTTGACGCACGAACTCGGACAATTCATTACAGAGACATCCACGGATGGAGACGAGGAGCCTCTTCGCTATGTGCAATTCGCACAGTGGCAAAAGGACCTGGTGGAGGGTGACGATGACACAGCAAGCCAAGGCCGGGAGTTTTGGAAGAACTATGCCGACGCCGCCACGAACCTTGTCCTGCCGAACGAACTCAAGGAGCCTGACGGTTTTTACCCTCAAACCTGGCCTTTGGTACTGGATGCGGCTTCGTGTCGCAAGGTAGAAACCAGTGCCATAGGATTAGGCGCCTCAAGTTCCGAAATCTTATTCGCCGCTTGGCAATCGTTGTTGTGGCGGCTCTCCGGGCAGTCCAGATTCAGAGTCGGCGCGATTTTCAACGGAAGGGAGTATGAGGAACTTCGGGATTTTGCGGGTCTCATTGAAAAGACGATTCCTATTGACTCGCATTTCGAAGCCGGGTTCCGATTCCGCGAAGCGGTCGAACACTCGCGGGCTTCAGTTTCTCGTTCGTCCGAGTGGCAGGAAAGCTATGTTCCGGGCAACGCCTTCGGGTCCGAGCCTCCAGTCAGCTTTGAGTTCTTGGAGCTCCCCGTTACCCAGACTTATGGCAACACGTCGTTTACGGTGGAGCAGATTTTCGCGCGCAACGAAAACTTCAAACTGAAGCTGTCGGCCGTCAAGACTCCGAACGACCTCAGACTCGAGTTCGAGTATGACAGTTCGCGATTCGGTCGCGATTGGATCGAGCGGATATCAAGATACTTTCAAACCTTGCTAATGGCGGCAGTAGCAGCTCCCGAAACCCCTGTCAGCCAGTTGCCGCTGTTGCCTGACGCGGAGCGGCGCCAGGTCATCGTAGATTGGAACCAGACAGCCGCCGACTATCCGCGAGACAAGTGCCTCCAGGAGCTATTTGAAGCTCAAGTAGTGCTCTTCCCCGATCGACCAGCTCTCAGATTTGAAGCAGACTTGCTGAGCTACAAACAATTGAACGAGCGCGCGAACCAATTGGCGCACTTCCTCCGATCTGTGGGTGTAGGTTCGGATTCTTTGGTCGGGCTTTGCGTGGAACGTTCGGCCGAGATGATCGTCGCGCTGCTCGGTATTTTGAAGGCAGGCGGCGCCTATGTACCGCTCAATCCCGACAATCCCAAACCTCGCCTGGCTAAACAATTGGTGGGCACCGTTGTTTTGATCACCCAGCAAAAGCTGCTCGGGCAGATGCCGGAGTACTCTCCAAGGACGATTTGCCTCGACCGTGACTCTAGATTGTGGAGCAACCAGCCCCGCACCAATCCGGCAAACGTTACGACACCTGAAAACCTGGTCTATGTGATTTACACTTCGGGCTCGACTGGCGTGCCCAAGGGTGTCGCGGTCCGCCACCGGAACCTGGTCAATTACAGCCATTTCATTACGAGACGCCTTCACCTCGATCGATATCCAGAAGGACTACACTTCGGGACCGTCTCAACCATCGGTGCCGATCTGGGGAATACCTGCATCTATCCTTCATTGATTTCTGGCGGATGCCTTCATGTGATTAGCTACGAAGCCTCCACTGATGCCCAGCGCTTCGCTCGCTACAGCGGCCAGTATCCGCTCGATGTTCTCAAGATTGTTCCTTCGCACTTGCAGGCTTTGTTGCAGACTACAGACGCGCAGCAAATCCTGCCACGCAAATATCTGATAACGGGGGGAGAGACCCTTACGCCCAAGTTGTTGGAGACGATTCAGGGTTTGGGCGGAAGCTGCGAAGTTCTGAATCACTACGGACCAACGGAGACGACCGTTGGTTCGCTGACGCTGCGCCTTGCCGAATACGACTGGCAGAGCGCATCGATCACCAGCATTCCGATTGGCCGACCGATCGCCAACACCCAGGTGTATATCCTCGATGCTCAGCAGCAGCCTCTGCCGATCGGCGTGGTAGGAGAGCTCTACGTTGCGGGTGATGGAGTCACCGCAGGATACCTGAAGCAACCCGCGCGCACAAATGAACGTTTTGTTCCCAATCCCTTCGTGTGTGACGCCAGCGCCCGGATGTATCGCACTGGTGACATGGCGCGCTATCTTCCGGATGGAAACGTCGAGTTCCTCGGACGCGGCGACGACCAGGTAAAAATTAGGGGCTTCCGCATTGAACTGGGTGAGATCCAGACTGCCTTGGCTAGACATCCGCTTGTGGATCGTTCCGTCGTGGTCGTTCGGGAAGACAGGCCCGGTGAAAGGAGACTGGTTGCCTACGTCGTCCCTAAACCTAAACATGATCTGATCCCTGCAGAGTTGCGCTCACATCTTGAACAGACCCTTCCCAGCTACATGGTTCCAGGAATCTTTGGAAAGCTCGATGCCCTGCCGCTAACCGACAACGGGAAGATCGATCGTCGCGCTCTGCCTTTCCCAGAATGGTCGCACCCTGAAGCTGGCAGCAAAGCAGCGCCTAGCGACCAGCTCGAGCTGATCCTGGTCAGGATCTGGGAGAGGGTGTTGGGTGCTTCGGACATCAGTGTGGATGACAATTTCTTTCATCTCGGAGGCCATTCGCTGCTGGCGGTCCGTCTGTTGTCGGAGGCTGAAAAGGTAGTGGGGCGAAAGATTCCGCTGGCAAGCCTTTTCCGGGGTTCGACGGTGGCGTCGCTGGCCAAGCTTCTTCGTGAAGGTTCGGAATCGGATCCGGAGCCACTGGTAGTTGAGTTTCAAGCCGGAAATGGGGGTTCTCTCCCGTTTTTCGCCGTAGCTGCGCCGGGCGTGCGCTCCTTAGGGTATGCGATCCTGGCACGTCACCTCGGAGAAAACCAGCCTTTCTACAAACTGCAGGCGGCATCTCCATACTTTGAGGGACGGCCACCGGGTTTGCAGGTGTTGACCACGCTCGCCCAGCAGTACATAGCTGGCATGCGGGCGGTGCAGCCGGAAGGACCTTACTACCTCGCCGCGATGTGCGGTGGATGCCAGATCGCCGAGCAGATGATTCTGGAACTCGAGAGCCAGGGCAAGGAAGTCGGGCTATGCGCTATCTTCGACACTTGGGTACTGGAACACGCTCACCGCCGCTGGGGATGGCGGGTATTCAGCTATCATGAGCGATTGCGCTGGCTGCGTAAGGTGAGAATGCGCGAGCGCGTCCAATGGCTCAACCAGGCGGTGAACAATCGCTTCAAGGTACTGGCAAGAAAGACGAAACCAACGCAGCCATGGGCGGAAGCATATTGGCCCGAGAATTTCTGCGCGCCTCGCTTTCAGGCTCCGGTCGTACTGTTCAAACGTCCCAGGCAGCCTTATTACTACATCGATGACCCCTTGTTGGGATGGGGAGCGCGGAGCCAAGGCGGAGTCGAAGTCCACGAAATCAACGCGAACCACCACGAAGTTCTCCGCGAACCACATGTCAAGTTCGTCAGCGAGATCCTTTTGGCCCGTCTGCACGCCGGATCCGCCAACCCCTCGCAACCTGCGATAAACCCAACGGCCACTGGTGCTCCGGCCGCTGCGACCTCCTATTAGGCGGGACGCACGACAGTGAGCGCGGTCCGCGATCCTGCTCCCACGATTAACCTCAGAGAGTATTTTGTCGGATTCTACGTCGCCGAGACTCCGACGCTCGGCCCGAGCGAAATCCATGTTTGGCACCTGGACCTCGCGCGCGGGCCAGCCGAGGTCGAAGCCTTTAGCCTCCTGCTATCACCGGACGAGATACAACGCGCGCAGCGTTTCCGCTTCGAAGCGAACCGCAACGAGTTCATCGTGTGCCGTGGTACGTTGCGGGCTTTGTTGGGATCATATGCAAACGTCTCTCCGAAGGAATTGCGGTTTGCATATTCAGAATATGGACGCCCCATGCTGGTAACAGAATCTTCGGACCGGCACCTCGACTTTAACGTGTCCCATAGCGGTGGACTGGCAATGTTGGGTTTCGCCCGTGGACGCAAGGTTGGTCTGGATATCGAGAAAATTCGGCGAGACTTTGGAACCAGCGAAATAGCCGAGCGTTTTTTTTCCGAGGCCGAGAGATCCGCGCTGCTAGATCTGCCGCAAGATCAAAGACATGAGGCGTTCTTCCGCTGCTGGACGCGCAAAGAGGCCTTTATCAAGGCCTTAGGCGAAGGTTTGTCTCATCCCTTGGACCAGTTCGATGTCTCCCTGGCGCCGGACATACAGGCCCAATTGCTGGCTACACGTCCGGATGCTCGCGAGGTCCAACGGTGGACGATGTGGAACATCCAGGCACCTCTGGGATACGCCGCGGCGCTCGTTGCCGAATCCGTTTGTGGCTAGCTCGACACAAGGTTGAAAACAAAAGAAACGTGAGGAAATTTAGCCGGACACTCGTGATTGCGAAATACAAACGCGGAAGCCTCGCTGGCTTCCGCGTCGATCACCTCTATCTAAAGTTATCCCTAAAGAGCACTCATATTGGAGAGGAACTCGCCATTCGAGCGGGTCTTTGCCAGCTTGTCGATCAACAATTCCATGGCCTCGACAGGTGAGAGCGGATTCAGAACCTTGCGCAACACCCAGATGCGCGCCAGATCCTCTTTTGGGATGAGTAGTTCTTCTTTGCGCGTACCCGAGCGCTGAATATCGATGGCCGGGAAGGTGCGCTTGTCGACCAGCTTGCGATCGAGAATGATTTCCATGTTGCCGGTACCCTTAAATTCTTCGAAGATCACGTCGTCCATGCGCGATCCGGTTTCGATCAGCGCGGTGGCGATAATAGTCAGCGATCCACCCTCTTCGATATTGCGGGCCGCTCCGAAGAAGCGCTTCGGGCGCTGCAGGGCGTTGGAATCGACGCCGCCCGACAGAACTTTGCCGGAAGGCGGAACGATCGTGTTATAGGCTCGTGCCAGACGGGTGATTGAATCGAGCAGAATGACCACGTCGCGCTTGTGCTCGACCAGGCGCTTGGCCTTTTCAATCACCATCTCGGCCACTTGCACGTGGCGCGCTGCGGGCTCATCAAAGGTGGACGAGATGACCTCGCCCTTGACCGAGCGCTGCATGTCGGTAACTTCTTCCGGACGCTCATCGATGAGCAGCACGATCAGCACGACTTCGGGATGATTGGTCGTGACCGAGTTGGCGAGGCTCTGCAGCAGCATAGTTTTGCCGGTACGCGGAGGCGCGACGATCAAACCGCGCTGTCCCTTCCCCACCGGGGTCAGCAGGTCCATGACGCGGGCACTGATGTTCTCGCGGACGGTCTCCAGCTTGATGCGTTCCTGGGGATACAGAGGCGTCAGGTTATCGAACAGTATCTTGTTGCGCGCTTCCTCGGGAGACTCGAAGTTCACGGCCTCGATCTTCACCAGCGCGAAGTACTTCTCGCCCTCGTGCGGAGGACGCACCTGCCCGCTGATGGTGTCGCCGGTCTTCAAGTCGAACTTGCGGATTTGAGAGGGGGATACGTATATGTCGTCCGGACCAGGCAAGTAGTTGTAGTCGGGAGAGCGAAGGAAGCCGTAGCCGTCGGGGAGAATTTCGAGCACCCCCTCGGCAAAGATGTGGCCTTCCTTTTCGCTCTGGGCTTGCAGGATCTTGAATATCAGGTCCTGCTTGCGCAGGCCGCTGGCGCCGGGCAGATCGAGTTGCCGGGCGATCTTGGTCAACTCTGTGATGTTCTTTTCTTTTAATTCCGAGATTGTCATTGTCACCTACGAGGGATTCAGCAGAAGGCCAGGCTGGAGGTACTGCGGAGGGCGCCGAAAGGCGCGCTTAAGCGGCGCGCCGCTGCGCTTCGGCTGCGATCTCCGGTTCTTGAATTACTTCCTGGCGCTCGGACTCGGCGATGTGGTTCAAAACTTCGTTGGTCGTGTCCTGAATACGCGTACTGGGCTTGTGAAACTTGCGCGTCGCCTTGGAGGCAAGCTGGCAAAGTGTGTAACGGTTACGCAATGTATGTACGGCTTCGAAAACCAGTTGAGACCGCATGAAAATTCTCCTCTTGTCGTATGAATGATCTGTATGGAACCTGGCCTTGGGGCTACTTCTCCTGGGCAACGGCTTGTCGCGGAGAGAACCGATTCCCGGCGCCTGGCGGCACTACTATCGATGCTGCCATCGGTACTTTGGTTCGTCTATTTTCCGCACTATTGATCCACTTTGGGAACAAAGCCGGAAGGTGCTTCCTTACAGTCACTAAAGTAGTACTAAGTACGTAGCCCGACCCGTTACCGTGCCGGATTTTGCCTTCCCGATTCCTGGGTGATGGCGTTCAGTGTGTGGCCGCTAAGGGGCAGGACGCCTGGACTGGAACCAACAGGATGACGCGTTACTCAAAAATAGTACGTTATCCGTGTCGGCAACCAGAGTCAAGCAAAATCGTCCGTGACCGTTTGTCAAATCAGGAACCGCAGCCCCTGCAACTTAGACGCCAGCTTTCCCGAAATGTTGCTACCAATTTTAACCCTCGACGGTTCAATAAGTTCCGTACTGTCGCGAACATACCTCGGCGCTGACTTGATACCTGGCACGAGCTGGCCTCCGTCCCAATGATGCTGAAAACGCTGGCGTTATGCCCTGCCGCGATCATCGGCCACTGACTATGCCCAAAAACTACGATCTTAAGTTCGGTATTGGATTGCCTCGGCTAGATGACCTGGTTCAATGGAGTCGACGCCAGCCAGATCGGCGATTGTTCGCGAAACCTTCAGGATGCGGTCATGGGCCCGGGCAGTCAGACCATGCTTGACCATGGCCCGTTCGAGGAGGTGCTCGGCTTCGGTCCCTAGCTCGCAATACTTCCGAATCTCGCGCGACCCCATCTGGGCGTTAGCGTAGATGCGCTCGGCCCGGCTGGCAAATCGGTCGAGCTGGATTGCCCGGGCCCGCAGAATTCAGGTGCGGATGTCTGCAGAACTCTCCGGGGCGACCGTGCTTCGCAATTCACGGTAATTTACAGCGGGGACGTCAATATGAATGTCAATCCGGTCGAGTAACGGGCCTGAAATCTTCGAAATGTATAGCTCGATAATCATCGGCGTGCAATGGCATTCGCGTGTGAGGTCGTTGAAATATCCGCAAGGACAAGGATTCATCGCCGCCAGCAGCATGAATCGTGCTGGAAGCTCAGCGACATGGCTGCCCGGGCGATGGTCACGCTGCCGTCTTCCAGGGGCTGGCGCATGACTTCGAGCACGTTTCGAGGGAATTCCGGCAACTCGTCGAGAAACAGCACACCGTTGTGCGCCAGCGACTTCTCCTTGGCGCGGAATCATCCCGCCGCCGATCATTCCCGCATCCGAAATGGTGTGATGCGGGGAACGGAAGGGACGTGTGCCCACGAGCCCGCTGGCTGCATCCAGCACGCCGGCGACGCTGTGGATCTTGGTGGTTTCGAGGGCCTCTTCAAACGTCAGCGGCGGCAGGATCGTAGGCATGCGTTTGGCGAGCATGGTCTTGCCCGAGCCCGGAGGGCCGATCATCAACAAATTGTGGCCACCCGCCGCCGAGACCTCGATAGCGTGCTTGGCCGACTGCTGTCCGCGAACATCCTTGAAGTCAACCGAGAATGTCTGCGACGTCTCCAACGGGGTTCGTGTGTCAACTGACAGCGACTGAATTCCGTTCCGGTGTTCAGCAACCGCACCACATCGATCAGGGATTTCACGGGATAGACGGAAATGCCTTCCACCATGGCGGCTTCGCGGGCGTTAACTTCGGGCACGATCAGTTTGCGAATCTTGTTAGCGCGGGCACTGACTGCGATCGGCAAGGCGCCACGAACTCCGCGCAGGCCGCCGTCTAGAGAGAGTTCGCCAACGAACAGAGCGTCCTCAGGCGGGGTGTTATTCAGCCCGCCATACGCGCCTAGAATGCCCAAGGCCATGGGCAGGTCGAAGCCGGAACCTTCTTTTCGCAAATCCGCTGGTGCGAGATTAATTGTGGTATTCGAAGGCGGGATGTCATAGCCGCTGTTTTTCAGGGCAGAGCGGATGCGCTCGCGGCTCTCGCGTATGGCCGCATCGGGCAATCCAACGGTGGTGAATCGCGGGTCCTCTGCCTTCGTGGGCGCGATGTCAACTTCGACCTGGATCAGGCTGGCGTCAATGCCGTAAACGGCGGCGCTGATGGTTTTGTAAAGCACAGGGGAATACGCCTTCCCCTCTCTGATAACAGAAGGTAACCAAAAACGGTGTGGCCCTACTCACGTGCCACTGTGATAGGCGCTTGCCAGCGCAGAAACGCCGGGCCATGCAAGCGAGAGGATATCTGCCAGAGAAAGGAATCCCAACCGCGAGGAAAAAGAAAGGGCGGAACTCAAACCGGAAGTGCAGCGCCCAGTTGCACAACCGACAAGACCCTGTAGGTCTGAGAATTCCGCCAACCGACGAAGTGTAAAACTCTGGAGGACCGTGAACACCAACTACCTGCTGCGAAACAACTCACATCCCATTGCACGAAATTTTGACATCGGTTTCGAAACCCACGAATCCCTCTTCTATCGTAGAGGCTTACAACTTACGTTGTAGCCACCACGACAAGTCGACCTCAGATCGGCCCCACGAAGGGCGGCCTATCGCAAAGCCGCGGTACGAGCCACTGCGATTCCCGGCGGTACCAAGCTGTCCTGCGCATCGACGACCGCGATGGTGGCAACGTTCACGACGTCTTCGACTTCGGCCCCGCGTTGCAGCAGGTGCACCGGTTTTGCCATGCCCGACAGAATTGGCCCGAAAGCTTCTGCTGCGCCCAGTTGGCTGAGCAACTTGCACGTAATGTTGCAGGACTGCAGGTCGGGAAAGATGAGAACGTTGGCTCCGCCTTTTAGTGACGAGAAAGGAAATGACGCTTCCATTTTCTTCGCGTTGACTGCAATATCGGCCTGCACTTCGCCGTCAACGATAAGCGTGGGATCGGCATAACGCGCCAACTCGGCTGCACGGCGCATCTTGTCGCAGTACTGGTGTTTCGTGCTGCCAAAGCTGGAGAAAGACAGCATCGCGACCCGCGGCTGCACATCGAAGCGGCGTGCCTCCTGGGCAGCACAGAGAGCGATTTCCGCCAGGTCTTCGGCGCTGGGATTAATGTTCACCGTGGCATCGGCCAGGAAGTACAGATCGCCCTTCCGGGTGATGATGAGATAAATCCCGGAAACTTTGTGGATGCCTTCGCGTACTCCGATTACCTGCAACGCCGGGCGAATGGTGTCGGGATAGTTCTGCGAAATCCCGGAGACCAAGGCGTCGGCATCGCCCATTCTTACCATCATGGAGCCGAAGATATTGCGATGATTCATCAGCTCATCCGCGGACGCTAAAGTAACGCCCCGGCGCTGGCGCAGGCGGTAAAACTTCTGTACGTATTCGGTGCGAAGCGGCGACGTCTCGGGTTCGACGATTACTGCTCCCTCGAGCGAAATGCCCAACTCGGCCGCGGCCTTCTGAACTTCGCCGCCGTGGCCCAGGAGCACTGGGATTGCGATCTGCTCCTCTAAAAGCACGTGACAAGCGCGCAGGATGCGTTCGTGCGAGCCCTCGGGGAACACCACGCGCTTAGGATTCGCTTTCGCCTTGTGCACCATGATGCGCATGAGTTCGTGGGCCTTACCCAGGCGCCTCTCGAGCTGCTCGCGATAGTCGTCGAGGTTGACCGGGTTCTGCGCAACGCCGGAATCCATTGCTGCCTTGGCAACCGCAGTGGCTTCCCAAACCAGCACGCGCGGATCGAAAGGCTTGGGGATGATGTACTCAGGCCCAAACGTAAAGCGGGCCACTCCGTAGGCACGGCAGACTGAATCCGGGACGTCCTCCTTGGCGAGCGCGGCCAGCGCGTGGGTTGCGGCCAACTTCATCTCTTGGTTGATGGTGGTAGCATGCACGTCAAGCGCGCCGCGGAAAATGAAGGGGAACCCGAGGACGTTGTTGACCTGATTCGGAAAATCGGAGCGTCCAGTGGCCATGATCAAGTCATCGCGGACGGCCTTTGCCTCTTCGTATGTAATTTCGGGATCAGGATTCGCCATGGCAAATACCACGGGACGCGGCGCCAGTGAGGCGATCATCTCAGGAGTGAACGCGCCTTTCTTCGACAGCCCGAGGAGAACATCGACGTCCTTGACCGCTTCCGCCAGCGTGCGCAGCGGAGTGTCGTGGGCGAAGCGCTCCTTGTAGGGGTTCATGCCTTCTTTGCGCCCTTTGTACACTACGCCCTTGGTATCGCAGAGCATCACATTTTCGCGCTTCACGCCCAACGAGACGTAGTGCTCTGCGCAAGCAATGCCGGAGGCTCCAGCACCATTGACCACGACCTTGATCTCCTCGATGCGTTTGCCGACCAGTTCCAGCGCATTCACGATGGCGGCGCCGGAAATAATCGCGGTCCCATGCTGATCATCGTGGAAGACCGGGATCTTCATGGTCTTCTTCAGCTCCTCCTCGATATAGAAGCACTCGGGCGCCTTGATGTCTTCGAGATTGATTCCTCCGAAGGTTGGTTCAAGAAGCTGGCAAGTTCGAATGATTTCGTCGGGATCTTTGGTATTCAATTCGATATCGAACACGTCGATATCGGCAAACCGTTTGAACAAGACGCCCTTGCCTTCCATGACGGGCTTGCCGGCCAGGGCGCCAATGTCGCCGAGGCCAAGTACCGCCGTGCCGTTGGACACCACGGCCACGAGGTTGCCCTTGGCGGTGTATTTATAGGCGTCTTGGGGGTTCTTTTCGATCGCGAGACAGGGATCAGCAACGCCCGGAGTGTATGCCAGGCTGAGATCGCGTTGGGTCAGACACGGTTTGGTGGAAACAACTTCAATTTTTCCCGGCCGGGACCCCTGGTGGTAGTCGAGTGCGTCCTGCTTGGTAATGGACATGACGGTCTCCGTTATGAAAGATGTTGGCGCGTGGGTGTGGCGAAACCGAGGCGACGCGGGAACGGCCGTGGCAACATACGACGGAGCAACGGGCGAATAAGGAACGTCTTGCGCTTCAGCGCACACGGGCCTGCTTGAGCCTGTACGTGGCTCGTAACCTTTCAGCATGGGCCGAACGCTGAGCAGGAACTAGTGCAAAGATCACAACGAGGTGTGAGGCAAGAACAGAGGCGCACTCCTTTTACGAGCGCAGCAGAATTCCTACAATGCTGGCCGACATTAGATTGGCAAGGGTGCCGGCAATCATAGCGCGAAAGCCTAGCTTGGCCAGATCGTGACGCCGGTTGGGCGCCAGCGCGCTTAGGCCGCCAATCTGAATGCCGATGGAACTGAAGTTGGCAAATCCGCACAACGCAAAGGTCGCGATGGTGGCGGACCGTGGATCGAGTGACGCTTTCTGCGCGCCCAGCATGGTAAACGCCACCAATTCATTCAGCACCATGCGGGTCCCGAGCAGGTTGCCAATGGAAAGGCAGTCGTGCCACGGCACGCCGATCAGCCACGCGATGGGCGCGAACACTACGCCGAAGATCGTTTCGAGTTTGCCCGGAAACCAGGGGAATCCGCGAGATGCAAGCAAATTGTGTGTGCCACCCAGGATGCCGTCGATCAATGCGATCAGGGCAAGAAAGGAAATCAGCATTGCGGCCACATTGAGCGCGAGGCGAAGGCCGTCGGTGGTGCCCTTGGCCGCGGCATCCAGCACATTGCTCTCTTTGCTTTCGAATTGGATGTCCTCCAGCTTGGCGCTCCCGGCGGTGAGTGGCTTCTCGGTTTCTGGCACCAACATTTTGGCGATCACGATCGTGCCTGGTGCAGTCATGATAACCGCCGCCAGCAGGTGGCGCGCTTCTATGCCGTATGCGATATAGGCACCCATGACGGCGCCCGAAATATGCGCCATTCCCGCCGTCATGATGACCATCAGCTCGGACTGCGTTACCGTGGGCAGATAGGGACTGATCGTCAGGGGCGCTTCGGTCTGGCCCATGAAGATGCTGGCGGCAACGTCCATCGACTCGACTCCACTTGCGCCCATGAAACGCATCATCACTTTCGCCAGTTGGCGGATGATGAACTGCATCACGCCAAAATAATAAAGAATGGCGAAGAAAGCCGCGATGAAGATGATGATCGGCAGTACTTGAAAGGCGAAAAAGAAGCCATATTGCGAGTGCTTGACTCCCAGCGGGCCAAACACAAATTGGGAGCCCTCAAACGAATAATCCAGCAACCGTGTGACCGCGTCCCCGGCCGCGGCGATTACGCGCTCCCCCCATCCCACTCGAAGAACCAGAACGGCGAAGATAAATTGCAGCGCCAGCCCGATGACAACAGTCTTCAGGCGAATGGCTTTGCGATTGGTTGAGAATAGGTAGGCGAAAAGCAGGATGGCGAAGATGCCGAGCACGCCGGTCAGACGGCCCATGCGATCTCCTGAGGGAAATCAGCAAGAAAGCCCCTAGGTCGAACCAAAGAATTGGCTCGGTTCGACTGCCTTGATGCTCCTGCCATGATCTTCGTGCGAATCATAGGTCTGCGGGGGCTCCCAGCTCACGCACGATAGCGACGCTGGCGCTGGCGCCGATGCGATTTGCCCCGGCATCCACCATCTCGGCGAGGCTGGCTGAGGTGCGGATGCCGCCTGCCGCCTTCACTCCGATATCGTTGCCTACCACCCCGCGCATCAGCGCGACGTCAGCGGCGGTTGCGCCGGAGGCAGCAAAGCCGGTCGATGTCTTCACGAAATCGACTCCCGCCTCGACGGCGAGGGCACAGGCGAGGATCTTCTCCTCCTGGCTCAGCAGCGCGGTTTCAATAATCACTTTCAGGATCGCACCGTGGGCGTGGGCCAAATCGGCGAGACTGCGCATCTCAGTCCGTACGAGGACGCGGCCTCCGGACTTGAGCGCGCCGACATTGATGACCATGTCTAGCTCGTGAGCTCCGTTTTGCGCGGCCGCCTCGGCTTCGGCAAGTTTGGTTACCGTGAGGTTCGCGCCCAGGGGAAATCCGATCACAGTGCCGACCTTCACCGGCGATCCGTGAACCTGCGACGACGCTAGCGTCACGTATGCCGGATTCACCATGACCGAGTAGAACCCGTAACGCTTGGCTTCGCCGCACAGTGTGACGATGTCGCGATTGGTGGCAGCAGG
>Ga0209656_10001498_pt1 | contig 15281 bp, 15 predicted proteins | sample BogFormECP12_OM2_FD_188239 | JGI IMG/M metagenome (GOLD analysis project Ga0209656, IMG submission 188239) | Bog forest soil microbial communities from Calvert Island, British Columbia, Canada - ECP12_OM2 (SPAdes) (version 2) | ecosystem: Environmental > Aquatic > Freshwater > Wetlands > Bog ... | reverse complement strand
ACCACCCGACGCGGGTTCGCGCCGAGCCGGCGTGCCGGGAATCCTGTGGAATCAAGTCATCGCGGAGGTTACGGTCCGACCTGCTCCCCTTCGGGGTGGACGGGGCAGCAGGAGGCGACCGGGCAGGTGCGGCAGCCCGGGTTCACCCGGGCCTCGAAGACGGGCCCGGCCATGCCGGCCGCGACGGTCTCCACCAGGTCCTTGGCCCAGCCCGGCTCCGGATCCTCGGCCAGCGCGCCCTGCCGCTGCACCTTGGCCCGCAGGGTCACCCCGGCCGCCTTGCCGACCTGGACGAGCTCCGCGCCGCCCGGCTCGGCCAGGCCGAACCGCTCGAACGCCCCGAGCAGCACCGCCAGCTGGTAGACGCCGAGCTGCGGGTGCCGGCCGAGCTCGTCCTCGCGGGGCGCGCTGCCGCCGGTCTTCAGGTCCACGACGACCGCGCGGCCCGTCTCGTCCGCTTCCAGCCGGTCCACCCGGCCGGTGATCTCGACCTGGCCGATCCGGACCTTGAGCGCCTGCTCCACCGCGATCAGCTCGCGCGGGTTCTCGGCGTGCCAGTCGAGGAACCGGCGGACCATGCGCTCGGCCAGGGCGCGCTGTTTGGCGCTGTACCAGGCGCTCCCGAAGTCAAGATGGTGCCAGATTTCGTCGATGCGATCAGCTACCGCCCGTTCGGCCGCACCAGAGGCAGCCAGGACGGCGGCCGCGTGAATAACGGTGCCCAGGTGGCGCAGGACATCGGTTCGCCCCGCGCCGACCGCCGCCTCGAGCAGCCAGCGCAGCCCGCACCTGGTGAACGACTCGACCTGGGAGGGGGACAGCCGGACCGCCTCGCCGCCGGTCACGATCGGGCCGTCGTCGGACAGCCCGGTCAGCGCGTACCACTCGCGCGGGTGGGCGGCGCGGACCCCGGCGGCGGCCAGCCGGGCCAGCTGGGCCGCCGCCGCCTGCCGGACGGCCGGCGGCCGCGCGATATCGGCCGCGGCCCGGCGCAGGTCGGCGACCAGCGCGGGCATGGACAGCCAGCGGTGCCCGCCGTGCGCGTCGGCGACCCGCTCGATGAGGATGTCGTCGCCCGCCAGCTCGGTCAGGAACCGGGACGGCCGCTGGTCAGTGTCCTCACCGCCCGCCGCGGTGACCACGAGCCGCCGCCGGGCCCGGGTGACCGCCACGTAGAACAGCCGCCGTTCCTCGGCCAGGAGCTTGGCGGCCAGCATGGCGGCGTCGACATCGGCAGCCTGCCCCTGGTCCGGCCGATCGGGCCGCCCCGCCTCGGAGAGGCCGTGGTGCACCGCCTGGGAGAGGCCGTGGTGCACCGCCTCGGAGAGCTCGTCGACGCCGAGCAGGGATCCGCGCAGCCGCAGGTCGGGCCAGGTCTCCTCCTGGACGCCCGCGACCACTACGACGTCCCACTCCAGGCCCTTGGACCGGTGCGCGGTGAGGATCCGGACGCAGTCTTCTCTGACGGCCCGCTCGGCCAGCGTGTCGCCGGCGATCTCCTGCCCGGACAGGCTCTCGGCGAACAGGCCGGGCGCGCCCGGCGGCATGCTGTCGGCGAAGTGCCCGGCCTGGTCGAACAAGGCCAGCACCGCGTCCAGGTCCCGGTCCGCGGCCGCCCCGGCCGGGCCGCCCGCCGCGCTGAGGAGCTGCCACTGCCCGGCCAGGCCGGAGGCGTCCCAGATGGCCCAGAGCACGTCGTCCTCGGCGCTGCCGCCGGCCTTGATCGCGGACCGGGCCACCGCGAGCAGGTCGGCGACGCGCTTGGCGGGCGCCGCCACCCGGTCCGGCACCACGGCTAGGTCGCGCGGGTCGAGCAGGGCCGCGAGCATGTCGCCGTTCGCCGGGATCTTTTGGCTCCCTGGGCTGCTCGGGTTTCCTGGGGTTTGGTTTCCTGGGGTTTGGTTTCCTGGGGTTTGGTTTCCTGGGGTTTGGTTTCCTGGGGTTTGGTTTCCTGGGGTTCTCGGGTCGGGGTCGGCGTCGGCCAGCAGCTGCAGGGACCGGCGCAGGCGGCGCAGGCCGAGGGCGTCCGTGCCGCCCAGCGGGCCGCAGAGCAGCTCGGCGGCGGTCTGCTCGTCGAGCTCGGACGGCCGCAGCGCGCAGCGCAGCAGCATCAGCAGCGGCCGGGTGCCCGGCTCGTCGGCCAGCGGCAGCTCGTCGCCGACCACGGTGACCGGGACTCCTGCCGCCGTGAGCGCCCGCCGCAGCAGCGGCACCTGCCTGGTCGCCGAGCGCACCAGGACGGCCATCGACGACCAGGGCACCCCGTCCGCCAGGTGGGCGCGGCGCAGCGTGTCGGCGACCAGCGCAGCCTCCTGGGTCGAGCTGTCAGCGACCAGGATGCGGACCTCGCCGGCCGGGGCACCGGGCACCGGAACCAGGTCACGGTGACTGCCCGGATGGCCGTGGGTCCGGCCGCCGGGGGTCGGGCCGTCTAGGCTCGGACCGCCTGGGGTCGGGCTGCCGGGCGCGGCCGGGGCGGCGGGCAGGCGCCGGGCCACCCGGCGGGACGCGGCCAGCAGGAACGGCCCGCTGCGGCGGCAGGCGCGCAGCGCCACCACCGGCGCCGGCCGGCCGTCCGCGGTGCGGAACCGGTCGGGAAACTCGGTGAGCGCGCGCACGTCGGCGCCCCGGAAGGCGTAGATGGACTGGTCCGGGTCGCCCACCGCGATCAGCTCCCGGCCCTCCCCGGCCAGCGCCATCAGCAGCGACTCCTGGGCCGGGTCGCTGTCCTGGTACTCATCGACCAGCACCACGTCGTACGCGCCGCGCTCACGCTGCCTGGTCTCCTCGCGGCCGAGCAGGGCGGCGGCGATGCGGACGATCTCCGCGTAGTCGTAGGCGGGGACCGGCGCGAGGTCGAAGCGCGCCGCGTACCGGTCGAGGAACGCGGCGGCCGCCATCCAGTCGTCGCGGTCCCGCAGCTTGCCCAGCTGACGCAGGCCCCGGCCGTCCAGGCCGCGCTCTGCGGCCCGCAGCAGCAGGTCGCGCACCTCCTCGGCGAAGCCCCTGGTGGCCAGGGCCGGCCGGAGCCGCTCGGGCCAGCGGGTCCCGCCGTCCTGGGCCTCGCCGCGCAGCATGCGGCGCACCTCGAGCAGCTGCTCGGGCGCGGAAAGCAGCCGCGGCGGCTCGTCGCCCGCGAGCACGAACTCGCGGCGGGCCAGCGCGTAGGCGTAGCTGTGGAAGGTCACCGCCAGCGGCTCGCGGGTGGTCCGGCGCAGCCGGGCGGTGATCCGCTCGCGTAGCTCGGCCGCCGCCTTGCGGCTGAACGTCAGCACCAGGATCCGCTCGGGAGCGATGCCGCGCCGCTCGATCCGGTCGGCCACGGCGGCCACGATCGTGGTCGTCTTGCCCGTGCCGGGCCCGGCCAGCACCAGCAGCGGCCCGCCCTCGTGGTCCACCACCTGCTGCTGCGCCTGGTCCAGGCGCGGTGCCGAGGCCGCGAGCAGAGGCCGGCGGACGAGGCGGTACGCGGGTGCGTGGGACTGGTCCATCAGTACCGCATTCCAGCAGACGCCACTGACATTTCGCGGCTAGTTCACCGAACACCCAGCGTGTCGCGGCGGGGCCGATCCTTAAGACTGTTGGGGTCCGGATCCACCGGCCCAGCGGGCGCGGCGCATGTCCACCCGGACGGCCGGGCGGGCGGAGCGGAGCGGCGTGCCCTCGGCCAGGTAGTGCTCGAGCGCCACGCTGTCGTGACCGGGGGCGGGCGTGCCGTCGGAGTGAATCACCCGCCACCACGCCACCGCGCCGCCGTAGACGGCCATCACCCGGCCGACCTGGCGGGGACCTGGGCCGTCCCCCAGGTACTCGGCGATGTCGCCGTAGGACATCACCCGGCCGGGCGGGATCGAGTCCACCACGTCGAGCACGCGGCTGGCGAAGTCGTCCAGCGGCGGCAATCCGGCGCCGCCCGCGGCGGCGGCCGTCACCGGTTCGCCCGGCCCGCTGAGCGACGCAGCATGACGAGCTGGGTCCCGGCGGCGGCGCTCAGCGCCAGCGAGGCCAGCGCGAGGAGCGCGAACAAGACGAGCTGTCCGGAACCGCGCGAGTGGACCGGCGGCGGCGCGGGCACGCCGCGATACCGGGCGCTGTCCTTCAGGCTGGCCTCCGCGGTCCGGGCGCCCGCCAGTTCCCCGGCCCTGGCCAGGGCGGCAGCCGCGTCCACGATGCCGAATCCCACCTGGCTGTCATAGCCCCCGGACGGCCGGTCCGTGGTCGTCGAGGTCAGCGCGCTGGCCACCAGGTCGGGCGCGAGTCCCGGATACTTCGACTTGATCAGGGCGGCGACCCCGGCCACGAGCGCGCAGGCCGGGCTGGTGCCGCTGACCCACCAGTACTGCCCGTCACGGCCCTGGGCGGGTACCGATACCCCAGGCGCCGCCACCTGGACGGAGAGGTTGTCGCTGGAGAAGCCGGCCACCGCGCCGCTCGAGTCGACGGCTCCCACGCTGATCACGCCCGGGTAGTTGGCGGGGAACGACTCGGGTGCCTCGCCGTGGCCCGAGCCGGCCGGGCCACCGGAGTTCCCGGCGGAGGCGATCACCACCACGCCGCGGTCATAGGCCTGCTGCAGCTCTTCCCGGACCGTGCCGCTCGGCGCACTGTAGCCGATCGACATGCTGATGACCCGCGCGCCGTGCGCCACCGCATAGGCGATCCCGTCGGCCAGCGACTGCTGGATGACGGTCTCCGGCTCTCGCTCGTACTTGCCGTAGTGCGGATCCTGTCGGTCCGGGATCACCCGGACCGACAGGATCCGCGCCTCGGGTGCGATGCCGATGACCCCGTCGAGGCCGCCGTCATGGCCGTGCCCGGCGATAAGCGACGCCATCCAGGTACCGTGCACGCCCCAGTCCTTGCTGGCCGGGCTCGTGGTCACGCCGGTGTAGTCCGGACCGATGGTGACCCATCCGGCGAGGTCGCTGACGTTCGGGTCCACCCCGCTGTCGAGCACCGCGACGGTCACCCCGGAGCCTCTGGTCACCGACCACGCCGCTTCGGCCTGGAGCATGTCCAGCACCCACTGCTGGTTGTCCCTGATGCCGTCGGCGGCGGCCGAGCCCGCGAACTCTCCGCCTTCCCGCCGCACCGCCGCGCTGGCCGGGCCGGGCAGGGTGGCCAGCGCCACCACGCCGAACGCGGCCAGCACGGCGAGGCCCTGACGCCAGCCCTGGTTCAGCATCCCGGTGCGCCCGGGCAGTGCGGCGGGGCGGGGCGGGCGGCGAGCGTGTTCGCGACGGAATGCGCGACGCCCGCGGCCATGCTGGTCATCTCCCGGTAGGAGTACGTGTCCTGGGACACCGGGACCAGCGGCCGGTTGTCGGAGTACCCCGCGGCGTACATGACGACGTACGGGCCGGCCGTGAAGCTGGCGGAGATCTGCCTGTGGTAGTCGTATAGCCGGGCGGCCGCGCCCTTGAACCTGACCACCAGGACGCCGGCCGGGAGCCGATCGGCGCCGACCGCATCGCGCGCCGCGGCCAGCCGCGTCTGGGACAGTCCGCTGTCGGCGCTGGCGGCCGCGGCTTCGGTCGGCAGCACCGCCACGCCGACTGTCATCACGTAACTCCGGGTGGCATCGACGTAGGTCGCGCGCAGCACCGCCTCGCACCCGTTTCTGCGGAGCACCGTGCCGACCGCCGCGCTGGTCACGGCCTTGGCGCAGTTGGATTCCTGCGGCGCGATGCTGACCCGGAGCGCACCCAGGTCAAGCGGGGCCGCATCCTGGAGCACCTGGGCGGACAGCTGGTAGGAGACCGAGGCCGGGAAGATCTGCCCAGCGGGCATCGTCTGCCAGTGGCGCATGACTTCCCACGCCTCGATCTGGCGCTGCTGGCGCACCGTGAACTGCCTGGGCAGCAACTGGATGGCCACCGCGGTCATCGAGACGACGAACCCGACGAGGCCGAGGATCAGGCCGAGGATGGCAGCGGCGTGGCGCCCCCGGCCCCCGCCGCCCCCGCGGCCCCGGGGGCCAGCCTCCGTCCCGTTGGCATACATCCCGTCACCGTGCATCGCGTTGCCCTGGCCCCGGTTACCGTATACCCCGGACACGCGGCGCCACTGATCACCGCGTGTCTCGGGATCCGCCGCCACAAGGAAAATGGTAGGGCTAGATTCGGGCGTCTTGACTGGCCGGAGGGATCATGCCCTGGTTTGACCTGCCATTGGACCAGTTGCGCGGATATCGCACGGACCCGAACGGATGGGCCACTGCGCACGGCTAGGGCGATTGCGACATGAGGCTATCGGCCGTCCAGGGCATTCGGCGAACAACCACTAAGGTGACCGGTAGCGGCGCTCTGGACACCTGTGGGAGGTCCTTGGTGACTGAAGGGAACGGGCACATAATCGATCCGGCCGGCGATGCTCGCCGCGCCCTGCAAGCGGCCGTGGCCGAGCACGGGCCGGAGGCCCTGTCGAACGCGGTCATCATGGACGGCATCTGCCAGGCTCGGCTGAGCAACCTGCCCGGCGAGGCCATCCTCATCGGCAGCGCGGCCCGGAGCGACGTGCCGACGCTGCTCCGGGACCTGATCCCCCGGCTGGGCAACTACGGCGCGATCCAGTCGGTCGCCGCGACCCTGGCCGATGCGCATGGGTTGGACAACGCCGCGTGCGTGTGGGTGGTGCGCGAGTTCGCGCGCGCTGGCGGCCTGATCGCGTCGGGCGGAACCCAGCCGACGTCCCGCATCGGACCAGGCGGGGGTGCCGGTCAGGGCGCAGCGCCTCCGCCCGGGCCAGCCGGGCCGCCCTCTGCCGCCGCCGCGTGTGCCGGCGCTGGCTCGCCAGGCGGCCCGGGCGTGCCGGGCGGGCCTGGGGTGCCGGGCGGGCCGGGGATTCCTCCTGGGATGGCGGGGGGAGCGGGGGGACGGCCGCCGCGGCGGCCGTCGTCCGGGGCACGGGTGCTCAACCGCAACACGGTCGGTATCGCCGCGGCGATCGCGCTGGTGGCCGGGTATCTGGGGGTCGCGGTGGTGGCGCACCTGAGCCCGTTCCCCGCCAAGACGGTCGCGGCCACCTCGTCCGCGCCCGCGAGCACGGGAAACAACAGTCCCAGCCGGGATGGGTCACCCGATCCGACTCCCGACCCGGACCCGAGCCCGACATCGGACTACCACATCTTGCTGAGCAAGATTCCGAACGTGGTACAGGGCGCGAATAACTGCCACAACTTCGGCACGCCGGTCAGCGCGATCGCGGTGAGCGAGTGCACCCGCTTGCAGGCCTGGCCGCCGGGACCATCTTCTACTACCTGTTCTCCGACTCGGCCGCGCTCAGCAACGGGTTCAGCACCTTCCTCAAGAACGAGAAGTTCAAGAAACAGACGGAGTGCACGAGCAACAATAACAATAACTTCGTCAGCTTCATCCCCCAATGCGAGTCGGGCTTCACGAGCACGTCACCGGCCATGACCGGCAGCATCGCCGAGTACGCCAATACCAGCAATGACCCCATCATCGTGACCACCGATAACCAGCAGCAGGTCATGGCGGTCATGGTCGGCACGAACGACGGCGACCTGCTGGCGTACTGGAAGCAACTGCAGTGGGTGGTGACATAGGCGACGTCACGTCGGGCCGGGCGGTCTGGTGTTACTCCCGGTCCCGGTGACGAGCCGCCATATGCCCCAGGCGCCGGCGGGCAGACCGCCGGTCACGATGATGGCCACGTGGCTGGCGGCGCCGATGACCAGGAGCAGGATCCCGAGGCCGAGCGCGATGGCACCGGCGACCGGTCCTAGGTGCGGCTTCGTGGCCGGCGCTGGCGCGGACCCGTGGGGCACGGACCCGTCAGGCACCGGCCCGGGTGGCACGGACCCGTAAGGCAGCGGCCCGGGTCCTGCCTGGGCGGGCGCTGCCTGGGCGGGCGCTGAACCCGGTGCGGACCACCAGATGGTGGCGCGCCCGGGCGCGCCATCGTCTGGCTCAGTTGCGGCATCCGTCCGGTGCCCGCCGGGAAGAAGTCGTTCTTGGCGAACAGCAGGTTCTTGGAGTTGTAAAGCGCCAGCCAGAGCCCGGGATCCTGGCCGCACCGGGGAGCACTAGAGATCGCTCTTACCAGCCATCACGGGGAAGGTCATGATTTAGTCGCTGATAACCACCCGGTTGGTCAGCGTGCCGATACTCTCGATCGTCACGGAAACCTCGTCCCCGTCGGTCAGCGGCCCCACCCCGGCCGGCGTCCCGGTCAGCAAGACGTCCCCGGGCAGCAGCGTCATCACCTGGCTGACGTATTCGATCAGCGCGGGCACGTCCCAGCGCAGCTCGGACGTGCGGGCCTGCTGCCTGACCTCGCCGTTGACCGTCGTGGTGAGCTCAAGGTCGGCGGGGTTCGTCCCGGTCTCCATCCACGGCCCGAGCGGGCAGAACGTGTCGAATCCCTTGGCCCGGGTCCACTGCCCGTCCCTGGCCTGCAGGTCCCGCGCGGTGACGTCGTTGGCGCAGGTGTAGCCGAACACCACTTCCTCGGCCCGCTCCCGTGGCACTCCGCGGCACAGCCTGCCGATGATGACCGCGAGCTCGCCCTCGTAGTCGACCCGTTCGGTGAGCTTGACCGGGTACTTGATCGCGTCCCCCGTTCCGGTCACTGACGTCGACGGCTTGAGGAAGATCACCGGCTCGCCCGGCGGCTCGCCGTTCAATTCCTGCGCGTGCGACGCGTAGTTACGGCCCGCGGCCACCACCTTGCTCGGCAGCACCGGAGCCAGCAGCCTGACCTCGGCCAGCGGGTACCGGTTCCCGGTCAGCCGGACCCCGCCTGGATCCACGCCGAACGGATGCCCGTACAGCTCTGCAATCGTCAGTCCCGGCCGCGGGGGCGTGCCCCGGCTGCTATCTGGCTCGCCTTCGACCACGCCGTACGCGACCCCGTCGCCCTTGGCGAATCTCGCGATACGCACGCCACTCCCTTTGTGTCTCTGCCTTGCGGCTTAACCCCGGCCTCGCGGCTCAACCCCAGCGTTACTGCATGTACCCTTCGACCTCGCTGACTGGCCGCGGCGCCGCCTCGTCCGGATTCTCCCCGAACTCGCGGCGGGCCCGCCGCTGCCGCAGCAAATCCCAGTACTGATCCAGCTCCGCCTCGATCGCCCGCAGCCGCTCGCGCTCCTCGACGGCGTTCAACTGCCCGGCGGCCAGCTGCTCGCGGAGCTTATGCTCGGTCTCGATCAGCTCGTCGATGTGAGCGATGATCTGCTTGTCGTCCATGCCCCTACCGTAATTCCCTGACCCTCCCGCTGCGGCCCGGGGGCTATTAATTGGCCCGAACGACCCGGGTTCACGCTCTCCCTCCAGACATCACGATACCGGGGCGAAACGGACATCTCAGCTAGTGATAGGCCCGGTGAGCAGCGCCGCGGCGGTCGCGTCGTCGGCCGGGTAGAACGACTCGATCGCCAGCTCCTCGACGGTGACGTCCATCGGCGTGCCGAGGATGGTGGTGAGGCTGATGAAGGAGAGCTCTTCTTCGTCTTGGCTCCGGTAGCGGAGCGGGACCACGACGTCGGTGGCGGCCGGCGGCTTGTCGCTCTGGCCGCCTGGGTAGGCCATGAGCTCGTCGTGCAGGTCGGCCAGCCGCTGGTCGCCGGTGGCCTGGGCCTGGCGGTGCAGCCTCGTCAGTACGTGGGCGCGCCACTCGGGCAGGTTCGCGATCCGCGGGGCCATGCCGTCCGGGTGCAGGCTCAGCCGCAGCACGTTGACCGGTGGCTGGAGGAGGTCCGGTTTGACATGCTGCGTGAACACCGCGATGCCCGGGTTCGCGTCGACCAGCTCCCACCAGCGGTTCACCACCACGGCCGGGTAGGGCTCGTGGCCGGCCAGGACTCGTTTCAGCGCGGTTTGGACCGCTTTGAGCTCGGGCTCGGCCAGGCCGCGTTCGGGGTAGGCGGGCGCGTAACCGCCGGCCAGCAGCAGCGCGTTGCGGTCGCGCAGCGGCACGTCGAGGTGCTCGGCCAGGTGCAGGATCATCTCGCTGGTGGGCCGGGAGCGGCCGGTCTCGACGAAGCTCAGGTGCCGGGAGGAGACGTTCGCCTGGATAGCGAGGTCGAGCTGACTGAGCCTGCGGCGCTGCCGCCACTCGCGCAGCAGGTCCCCGGCGTGCGTAGTCATGGTCCTAGGAGCTTAGCCGCTGCGGGTAGGCGCCGTCATTACCTCGGAGGTAATTGCGGTGCTTCCCTGCGGTGGGCAGGATCGGTTGCAGTCGGACTGTTATTTACGGAGGGAAATCAGATGCAGGAGATCATCGAGCGCTACATCGCCGCCTGGAACGAGACGGACCCGGGGCGCCGTCGCGGGCTCGTCGACTCGCTGTGGGCAAAGGACGGCAGCTACACCGACCCGCTCGCCGACGCGCACGGGCGGGAGGAGATCGACGGGCTCATCGGCGCCGTGCAGGGCCAGTTCCCTGGGCTCGTGTTCCGGCTTTTCGGCCCTGTCGACGCGAACCACAACCAGGCCCGGTTCACCTGGCACCTCGGCCCTGACGGGGGCGAGCCGCTGGTCATCGGGTTCGACGTCGCGGTCCTCGACGCCAGTGGCCAGATCCGCAGCGTGCACGGCTTCCTGGACAAGGTGCCCGCCGCCGCCTGAGGAGCCGTCCGGCCACATCATCGTGGGCTGTTACCGGCGCTCCAGCGGGGGTAACAGCCCACGATAATTCGATTCGCAGATGGGCTGGGCGGGCGGGTTAGCTGGGCTCGCGGCCGGAGCGCAGGAGGCAGTAGGTGACGGCTTCTTCTAGGGCGTGCCAGGAGGCGGCGATGATGTTCTCGTCCACGCCGACCGTGCTCCAGGTGTCGCCGGTGCCGTCGTCGGACTCGATCAGCACCCGGGTCACCGCGCCGGTGCCGTGCGTGCCGGCCAGGATCCGCACCTTGTAGTCGGTCAGCTCGAGGGCGGCCAGCTCCGGGTAGATCTGCTCGAGCGCCGCACGCAGCGCCTTGTCCAGCGCGTTCACCGGGCCGTTACCCTCGCCCACCGCGACCAGCCGCTCCCCCTTGGCGGTCAGCCTGACGGTGGCCTCGCTGGTCATCCGGCCGTCCGGGTGACGCTCGACGATGACCCGCCAGGACTCGACCGCGAAGTACTCGTGCCGCTGGCCGAGTTCGTCGCGGAGCAGCAGCTCGAAGCTGGCATCGGCGGCTTCGAACGTATAGCCGCGGGCCTCCAGGTCCTTCACCCGGTCGGTGACCCGGCCGATCGCGGCCTTGTCATCGGACAGGTCGTAACCGAGCTCGCGGCCCTTCAGCTCCACCGACGCGCGGCCCGCCATGTCCGAGACCAGCATCCGCATGTCGTTGCCGACCAGGGCGGGGTCGATGTGCTGGTACAGCATCGGGTCGACCTTGACCGCCGAGGCGTGCAGGCCGGCCTTGTGCGCGAACGCGGACAGCCCCACGTACGGCTGGTGGGTGTCCGGCGCGACGTTGGTGACCTCGCTGATCGCGTGCGCGATCCGGCTCATCTCCTTCAGGCCGTCGCCGGCCAGCACGGTGCGGCCCTTCTTCAGCTGCAGCCCGGCTACCACGCTGAACAGGTTGGCGTTGCCCGCCCGCTCGCCGTACCCGTTGGCCGTGCCCTGCACGTGGGTGACGCCCGCGTCGACCGCGACCAAGGTGTTGGCGACGCCGCAGGCGGTGTCATCGTGGCAGTGGATGCCGAGGCGTGACCGCGTGGCATCGTGCACGGCGGTGACCGTGTCGCCCAGTTCGTTCGGCATCATACCGCCGTTGGTGTCGCACAGGGCGACGAGGTCGGCGCCGGCTTCGGCCGCGGTTCGTACCACTTCGAGCGCGTAGGCCGGGTTGGACCGGTAGCCGTCGAAGAAGTGCTCGGCGTCGAGGAACACCCGCTGGCCGTGCTCGCGGAGGTGGGTGATCGTGTCCGCGATCATTTTGAGGTTTTCCTCGAGGGTGGTCCGCAGGGCGAGCAGGACGTGCCGGTCGTGACTCTTGGCGACCAAGGTCACGACCGGCGCGCCCGATTCGCGCAGCGCGGCGACCAGGGGGTCGTCGGCCGCCTTGACGCCGGGCCGGCGGGTCGCGCCGAACGCGGCGAGCTGCGCGTGCTTAAGGTCGAGTTCGGTGGCCGCGCGGCGGAAGAACTCGGTGTCCTTCGGGATCGCGCCTGGCCAGCCGCCCTCAATGAACCCGACGCCGAGTTCGTCTAGCTGCCGCGCGATGACGAGCTTGTCAGCGACGCTGAGGTTGAGGCCCTCCTGCTGCGCGCCGTCTCGCAGGGTCGTGTCGTAGACGTGAAAGGTGTCGTCGAGCATCGGATTCTCTCCCGGGTTTGTCTGTTTTCGTCAGGCCACGTGGCGCAAAACAAAAGACCCCTCGCGAGAACGCGAGAGGTCTGCGCGCCGACGTCCCGGGGCTTTACGTTTCCCGGGCGCTAGGGCTCGTGCCCTAGGTGCCGACGCGCCAGCCGATAATGATGCGGCCTGACGTCACGGTGCTAGTGTGCCACACTCGCCCGGCTGCTGGCGCCTTCATCTCACCATCCGAGACACGAGCCCAGGGTAGCGGGTGCTTAGCAGACTTTGTGGATCCAGTTGAGGGGGTCGGGGCGGTGGCCGTACTGGATGCCGATCAGCTCTTCGCGCAGGCGCATGGTCACCGGGCCAGGCTCGCCGTCCGCGACTACGAACTCCGCGGACTCGCCCTTGACCCGCCCCACCGGGGTGATCACGGCCGCGGTCCCGCAGGCGAACACTTCGGTCAGCTCGCCGGCCGCGCACTCCGCCTGCCACTGGTCGATGGTGATCCGTTCCTCGACCGCCTTGATGCCGAGTTCCGGCGCCAGCCGGAGCAGTGAGTCACGGGTGATCCCGGGCAGCAGCGTCCCGGTCAGCGGCGGTGTCATGATCCACGGGGTCCCCCCGCCAGCCGAACCGCGGACGAAGAACAGGTTCATGCCGCCCATTTCCTCGACCCAGCGGTGCTCCGCGGCGTCCAGCCAGACCACCTGGTCACAGTCCTGTTCCACCGCCTGCCGCTGGGCCACGAACGAGGCCGCGTAGTTGCCCCCACACTTGATCGCGCCAGTGCCGCCCGGCGCCGCCCGGGTGTACTCCTCCGACAGCCACACCGTGACCGGCTTGACCCCGCCGCTGAAGTAGGACGCGGCCGGCGAGGCGATGACGCAGAACAGGTACTCGCTCGACGGGTGGTTGACGCCGAGCCCGCGCTGGGTCGCGATCATGAACGGCCGCAGGTACAGGCTGTTCCCCTCGCCGGCCGGCACCCATTCGCGGTCCTGGGCGACCAGCAGCTCGAGCGCCCGGATGAAGGTCTCCTCGGGCAGTTCCGGCATCGCCATCCGGCGTGCTGAGGTGTTGAACCGGGCCGCGTTGGCGTCCGGCCGGAACATGGTGATCGAGCCGTTGTCCTGGCGGTACGCCTTCAGGCCCTCGAAGAACTCCTGGGAATAGTGGAACACCGAAGTGGCCGGGTCGAGGGTGAACGGCCCGTAGGCCTGCAGACGCCCGTCGTGCCAGCCGCGTTCGGCGGACCAGCGCAGGGTGATCATGTGGTCGGTGAAGAGCTGGCCGAACCCGGGCGACCGCAGCATCGCCTCGCGCTCGGCCTCAGGCACCGGATGCCCGGAGGGGCGGATATCAAAATCAATCATGAGCGAACTTCCTCCTCGCCCGCGCGGGCAGGTCTTTTGAGACTAGCCGGTGAGACCAGGGTCTCACCTCGGTTGGGGGCGCTGCGGGGCCTGCCTGGCGGGGTCGCCTGCCGGGTTGGCCCGGCAGGCGCGTGCGCCGGCCGGTTAGCCGGCTACTCGCTCGGCGATGTCGTCGCCGATTTCCACCGTGGTGCGCGCCGCCCAGGCGCTCTGGCGCTCGACCAGGTCCTCGGCGACCGCCTGCTCGATCCTCGCGGCCTCGGCCGACAGCCCCAGGTGCTCGCAGAGCATGGCGGCGGACAAGATGGCCGCCGTCGGGTCGGCCTTGCTCTGGCCGGCGATGTCCGGCGCGCTGCCGTGGACCGGCTCGAACATGCTGGGCGTGGTCCCCTCCGGGTTGATGTTGCCGCTCGCGGCGAGCCCGATGCCGCCCGCCACCGCGGCGCCCAGGTCGGTGAGGATGTCCCCGAAGAGGTTGTCGGTGACGATGACGTCGAACCGCTCCGGCTGCGAGACGAAGAACATCGACGCGGCGTCGACGTGGCAGTAGTCCACCGACACGTCGGCGAACTCCTTGGCCAGCCCGTCCACGGTCCGCTGCCACAGGTCGCCGGCGTAGGTGAGGACGTTCGTCTTGTGCACGAGCGTCAGCTTCCGGCCCGGCCTGGCCATGGCCCGGTTGAACGCGTACCGCGCCACCCGCTGCACGCCGAACGCCGTATTGACGCTCTCCTGCGTGGCGATCTCGGCGGGCGTGCCCTTGCGCATCACGCCGCCGGCGCCGGTGTAGGGCCCCTCGGTGCCCTCGCGGACCACCACCATGTCCACCGATTCGGGGCGGGCGCTGGCCAGCGGCGTGGTGACGCCCGGATAGAGCCGCACCGGCCGCAGGTTGACGTAATGGTCGAGCTCGAAGCGCAGCCGCAGCAACAGGCCGCGCTCGAGCACGCCGCTGGGCACGCTCGGGTCGCCGACCGCGCCGAGCAGGATCGCGTCGTGCCCCTTGATCTCCTCGAGCACCGCGTCGGGGAGCGTCTCCCCGGTGCGGTGCCAGCGCCCCGCGCCGAGATCGTAGCTGGTCTCATCGATGCTGACCCCGGACACCGCCGACCGCAGCACCTTGAGCGCCTCGGCGGTCACCTCGGGACCGATTCCGTCGCCGCCGATGACGGCAAGCCTGATAGTTCGTGAACCCATGCCAGAACCTTACTGGCGGGTCACGCTGGCTGTGGCCTGACCTGCTATGGCCACCCCGTCTCCGCCGTTGTCCCGGCGGTCAAGCGCGACCTGGACGGCCCGGACGGCGGCCGCGGGCCGGTCCGCGGCGACGCGACGGGGCTCGGGGTCGGGATGGGACTCGGGGACGGGATGGGGCCCGAGGTTGCGGGGCTCGGAGGAGGCAGAATCGGCGGGATCGGCCCAGGGGTACATGTCGTACACGGGAAGTGCTCCTGATCGGGATTCAGCGGAGGACTTACGGCCAGCAGCAAACCCCCGCAGCGGCTGCCGGCCTGCCTGGATCAGGGTCTTACAGGTCTCCGCTGCGGCGGGCGATGAGTACGACGCGCCGCATAGTGCCTGCTACGTTACCTGAGCGCTCAGCCCAGCGGACACCCCTCAAGACGTCCGTCTCAGGATGCGAGACAA
>Ga0209656_10001497_pt1 | contig 15284 bp, 13 predicted proteins | sample BogFormECP12_OM2_FD_188239 | JGI IMG/M metagenome (GOLD analysis project Ga0209656, IMG submission 188239) | Bog forest soil microbial communities from Calvert Island, British Columbia, Canada - ECP12_OM2 (SPAdes) (version 2) | ecosystem: Environmental > Aquatic > Freshwater > Wetlands > Bog ... | reverse complement strand
GTCCCGCACATGACCGCCGCCATCAGCCAGTGCCCGGCGCCCGGGCGGAACGGGATGACGACCACCCGGGCGGCCCGGAGCCAGGCCGTCGGGTCGGCCAGCGGGCCCACGGCCAGCGCCCCGGGGATCGCCCCCGACACGGCCGACCCCGGGTCGTCGCCGATCACGGCGATCGGGGCGTCGCCGACCGCCGCCAGGGCCGGTGCCAGCCCGGCCGAGAAGTCCTCGAGCGTCTCGTCGTCGACATGGCGGAAGTCGCCCACCACGCACACCCCGAGGCGGGCGTGGAGCGGGGTGGCCGGCGGCGCCCGGAGGAGCCCCGGTGCCGAGCAGGCGACCGCCGGCCGGCCGGCGCTGTCGAGGGCGCTCACGACCCGGTCCACCGGTCCGGGGTCGGCGTCGGCGTCGTCGAGGTCGACCACCACCGACGCCAGCGGGAGGAGGCGCCGGACGTCGGCGGCGAGGGCCCGGGCCGTCCCGGCCAGCACGACCACGTCGTAGGTGCGCTCGGCGTACCGGCGGGCCAGGAACCGCGTCGCCGGCACCGTCCACCCGTCGTCACCGCCGCCGGGGCGCCCTCGCCACCCGTGCACCGCCACCCCGTGCGGCGCCATGAGCCCCTCGGTGGGCGCGGCCGGCTGGGGGTGGAGGACGGTCACCTCGTGGCCCTTGCGGGCGAGCATCGCCGCCACCGAGAGCGTTCGCAGGCCGGCCACGGCGTCGTCGATGACGAGGACCCGCTGGCCCGTCGGCGCGGTGGCCGCCGGATCGGCGGTCCTCTCGGCGGTCACGGGGGCGAGGGCGTCGAACGTCGCCAGCAGGCCCGGGTCGATCGCCGCCACCTCGGCCCGCACCTGGGCCCGCTGGTCCGGGTCGAGGTCGGCCACGGCGGCACCGAAGCCGAGACGCCCCCGCCGGTCGCCGAGCGCCCCGGCGGCCACCGCCGCCCCGAGGACCCGGTCGCGGCCGTCCCGCCCGAGGTCGGTGACCCCCGCCACCAGTGGGCAGGCCGAGGCCAGACCGTGGGCCCGCAGGCGAGTCGACCACACCAGCTGGCGGGCCACGCCGAGGCGCGCCGCCAGCGGGGCCGCCGTGGCCAGCACGGCCCGCGTGGTGGCGCCGGCCTCCCAGAAGGCGTCGAGAAGCCGGTCGCCGACGTCGGATTGGAGCTGGAGCACCTGGGGCAGGAACGCCTCGAGCCGATCGCTCGGCATGGCCTCGAGGATCTGGGCCAGCGGCCGTCCCGACTCTTCGAGGCTCTCGACGAGGGCGCCGATGTGCGCGTCGAGGCCGCCCTGGTGCTCGAGGCTGTCGAGGAGGGCGTCGGCCGCCTCGGCGAAGCGTCCGAGACCCATGAGCGCCCCGGCCCGTTCGGCCGCCACGAAGGTCGGCCCGTACTCGAAGCCGTCGTCGTCGAGACCCTCGGGCATCTGATCGAAGGCGGCCAGCGCCGCCTGGTGGTCGCCGAGGGCCAGGTGCGCCCGGCCCTCGAGGGCCAGGGCGAGGGCCGGCACGGCGGTGCACGTCTTCAAGAGCGCCACGTCGTCGAGGGCCCGCTCGGCCTGGTTGAGGGCGAGCTCGCCCTCGATGACCGCCCGCAGGGCCAGGCGGACCGTGCCCGGCCGGCTGGCCGTGGCCGCGGCCGTGCGGCACAGCTCGATGCCCTCGGGGTACTGGCCGGCGAGCATCCGCGAGCGGCCCAGGCTCACCAGGCGGACCGCCGGCTCGACGTCGTCCCCGCCGACCAGGTCGGCGAAGGCGGTGCGGACATTGCGCTCGCCTTTGTCGCGCTCGGACAAGGCGTGCTGGAGGTAGCCCCAGTGGGTGATCCGCACGCCGTCGGCGATCTCGAGGCCGAGGTCGGGGCGTCCGGCCCGGGCCACCACCTGCTCGTGGACCCGCCCCTGCCAGTGCCCGGTGGCCCGCCGGAAGAGACGGCACGCCGGGTGGGTCAGGGCGGTCGCCGCCTCGTTCCCCCGGAGGTTGTCGATGAGGACGACGTACCCCTCGACACCTGTCGACGACGCGGCCAGGTCGTGGCGGAGCTGGCGGGCGTCGGCGCACACGAGGGCCTCGTCGGCGTCGAGCCACAGGATCCACTGTCCGGCGCAATGGGCCAGCGCATCGTTGCGGGCGCGGGCGAAGTCGTCGTCCCAGTAGCCGTCGACGACGTGCGCCCCGGCCGCTCGGGCCAGCTGGCAGGTGTCGTCGGTCGAGCCGGTGTCGTAGACGACGATCTCGTCTGCCACCGCAGTCAGTGAGGCCAGGGCGCGCGGCAGGTTGTCGGCCTCGTCGCGCACGATGAGGCAGGCCGACACGAGCGGGCCCGCCGCCCTCGGGCGCCCCGGGTCCCCGGCGTCGGGCACCGGTCGCAGCGGCGCTCCGCCCCGGTGGTGGGCGTAGGCCGCCTCGGCCACCACCAGGCGACCCCCGGCGTCGGCGATACGCGAGGTCAGCTCGGCCAGGTCGGGGCAGCCCGCCCCGATCTCGTCGAGCACGCCGGTCTTCTCGAGCCACTCCCGGCGGACGGCAACGCACGGCCCGTCGAGCACCGAGGCGCTCGTCGCCCGGCCGGTGTGGGTCCGCAGCCGCTGGCGGGCGAAGGCGTGGCGGGCCCCCGACTCGTTGGCCCGGTAGGGGATCCCGACGAAGAGCTCGTCGCCGGCGGCCAGATTGGTCCGGGGGGCGACGGCGTCGACCGAGGGGTGGGCCAGGAACCGGGACACCTCGGTCAGCCAGTCGCCGGTCAGCGACGCCCGGTCGTCGAGCAGCACCACCATCTCGTGGAGGACCGGCGTCCCCGGCGCCTTGGCCCAGGTGTGCCCCGGGGTCATCGACAGGTGAGCGACCCGCCGTCCCTCGCCGTCCCCGACCGGTACCACCGTCACCGTGTCCCGGCGAGCCGCGATGTCGGCCAACTCGGCCAGCAGGCGCTTGGTGGTGCGGCGGTCGGTGGAAAAGACGATGGTCGTCAGCGGCTGGCGGTCGCGCATGCGTGCGAAGGTCCTTCCGTCCTCGTCGCGACGCCCTCGGGGGACGCTCACCAGCCTCTATCGGCACATCGAAAGTGAGACTCAAGGCGTGATGTGGATGCGCCGATAGGACCCGTCGCCTGCACCGCAGGAGCCTCCGATCACCGCAGGACCGGGGAGAGGGGGACCACCAACACGCTGGCTCGCATGAAGTGGGCCATCCGACCAAAGCGAGGAACAGGATGTCTTCTCTCGTCGTCAACACCAACCTGTCCGCCCTTGCGGCGTACAACAACCTCAACGCCACCGACATGCAGAACACGGCGGCGATCGAACACCTGTCGTCGGGCCTCCAGATCGAGACCGCCGCCGACGGGCCGTCGCAGTACGTCCAGGCTCAGGCCCTCGAGGCCCAGAGCAACGGGTACCAGACGGCGATCTCCAACGCTCAGAACGGTGTCTCGCTGATCCAGACCGCCTCCGGGGCGCTCAACCAGATCAGCGACATCCTTCAGACGATGAACCAGCTGGCGCTGGCCTCCTCGAACGGGGCGACCAACGACCCGACGGCCCAGGCCGCCAACCAGCAGGAGTTCGCTGCGCTGTCCGCCGACATCTCGACGATCGCCAACACGACGTCGTACGGTTCGACGACGCTGCTCGACGGGACCTTCACCAGCCAGTCGCTCCAGGTCGGCGCGTTCGACCTCAGCAACCAGCAGCTGTCGGTCAGCATCTCGGCCGCCAACGCCGGGGCCCTCGGGATCACCGGCGTGAGCGTCGGCAGCGCCGCCTCGGCGCAGGCTGCCGTGTCGGTCGTCCAGGCCGCCATCGCCACGGTGGACACCATCGAGGCGGGCGTCGGCGCCCTCCAGAACGAGCTCCAGAGCCTGGTGGCCAACCTGACCGTCGGCCAGCAGAACCTGGCGGCCGCCCACAGTCAGATCGTGGACACCAACATGGCCCAGGAGATGACCACGTACACCCGTGACCAGATCCTGATGCAGAGCGGCACCGCCATGCTGTCGCAAGCGCAGCAGGCTCCGCAGCTGGTGCTCAAGCTCGTCTGATGACGAACACCGGAGCGGATCCCGGCCCGGCACGCCAACGACGTCGTGCCGGGCCGGGGACCTCCGGCCTGCAGCACCCACGACCCGCCGTCACTGAACGAAGGAGGCCCGCGCCATGACCGCCACGTCGGCCACCGGGAGCTCCTTTGTGGTCAACGGCCTGGTCTCGGGGCTCAACACCAGCCAGGTCATCCAGGCGCTCCTCACCGGGTACCAGGTCCCGATCACCAGCCTGGAGAACCAGCAGTCGGCGTTGAGCGCCCAGGCCGCCGACTACCAGGCGCTCAACAGCGACATGCAGGGCGTGCTCACTGCCGCCCAGTCCCTCAACACCACCTCGGCCTGGCAGTTCACCAGGGCCACCACCTCGGACTCGACGGTGGCCACCGCCACCACCGCGGCCGGAGCCCAGGTCGGCTCGCTCACCTTCGACGTCACCGCCCTGGCCCAGGGCAACGTGCTCGCCTCGTCGGGCTCGGTCACCTCCCAGGGGACCCAGGTCACGACGGACCCCTCGATGCTCCTGGCCACCGGGTCCGCCGCCCTCGGCCTCTCCTCGCTCGACGCCGGCTCCGGGCTGGCCCTCGGGTCCCACTCGGTCACCGTCACCCAGTCGTCGGCCGCCGCCTCGCTGTCGGCCACCGGCACCGCGGCGTCGACCACGATCACCGCCGGCACGAACGATACCCTCGACCTGTCGGTCAACGGGACCGCCTACTCGCTCACCCTGGCCGCCGGGAGCTACGACCCGGCGCAGCTGGCGGCGGCCGTCTCGGCGGCGGCGACCGCCGCCGGTGCGGCCGTCGGGGCCTCGGTCGACGGCACCGGCGAGCTCCAGCTGGCCACGGCCCGCCAGGGGAGCGCCGCCACCCTCGCCGTGACCGGCGGGGACGCCGCGTCGTCGGTGGGCCTCTCGGTCGCGCCGTCGGCCACCGGGGCCGACGGCGTCGTCTCGGTCGACGGCACGTCGACCACGCTCACCTCGATCGACCCCGGCCAGGCGGTCACACTCTCGGCCGGCCACGGCACCCTCGGGGCCACGGTGGCCGCCGCCCCCGGTCCGAGCGGCGCCCTGCTCTCGGCGGGCACCGCCCACGCCGCCCTGGTCTCCACCGGCAACGGCAGCCTCGCCCAGGTGGTGGGGGCGGTCAACGGGTCGGGCCTCGCCGTCACGGCCAACGCCGTCAAGCTGGCCAGCGGCAGCTACCTGCTCCAGATCTCGGCCAACCAGACCGGCCTCGCCGGATCGGTGAGCGTCGACCCGGCCGCCCTGGCCGGCTCGCCCCTCGGCCACCTGTCCATCATCACCACCGCCCAGGACGCCGCGGTGAGCGTCGGCGGCCCCGGCGGGTACGCCGTGACGTCGTCCAACGACACCTTCACCGGGCTGCTCCCGGGCACCACGGTCACCGTCGCCGCCCAGGGCACGGCGACCGTCACGGTGACCCCGGACGCGACGGCCGCCGCCACCGCCGTCGGGGGGCTGGTCAGCGCGGCCAACAAGGCGCTCACCGACATCAACTCGTACACCGCCTACGACCCGAGCACCAAGACCGCCGGCCCCCTCATGGGCTCGGCCGTGCTGACCGGGCTGCGCCAGCAGATCCTCTCGGTCTTCTCGGGGGTGGCGGGCACCTCGGGGCTGGGCAACGCCTCGGACGTCGGGATCAAGCTGGCCTCGAGCGGCACGGTCTCGTTCGACCAGGGCACCTTCGAGTCGGCCTACAACGCCGACCCCTCCCAGGTGGCTGGGCTGTTCACCCAGGGCGGCACGTTCGCCGCCTCGGGCTCGGGGTCGGGCTCGGTGTCGTTCGTCTACGCCGGCACCCGCACCCAGCCGGGCGCCTACGACGTGGCCGTGACCAGCTCGGCCGCCCAGGCGCGCGTCAACGGCACGATGCTCGGCGGCCCGGTGTCGGTGGGCGAGACCCTCACCGTCACCGCCGGCGGACAGAGCGCCAGCTACGCCACCACGGCCGGGGAGGCCCTGGCCACGGTGGCCGCCGGGCTCAACCGGGCCTTCGCCTCGGCCGGCCTCGACCTGACGGCGGGGACCGACCCGACCGGGGGCCAGCTCCAGATCGTCAGCAACGGCTACGGCAGCAGCGTCGGCTTCAGCGTGTCGTCGAGCGCCACCGGGCCCGGGACGACCGGCCTCGGTGGGGCGGTGGCCGGCACGCCGATCACCGTCGCCGGCACCGACGTCGCCGGGACGATCAACGGGACGGCGGCCGTCGGAAGCGGCCAGGTGCTGGCGGCCGACAGCGCCGACCCGGTGCTGGCCGGCCTGTCGCTCCTCGTCACGGCGACGGGGGTCTCCTCGCCGACCGACCTCGGGTCCTTCACCTACCAGCCAGGTGTGGCCCAGCTGCTGGCGGCGGTGGCCGACCAGGCGTCCAATGCCCAGGGCGGTTCGCTCACCGACACCGTCAAGAGCCTCCACGACCAGGCCCAGGGGTTCACCAGTCAGATCGCCCGCTACCAGGGGATCGAGAACAGCCAGCAGGCGGTCCTCCAGAACGAGTTCGCCAACCTCGAGGCCACCCTCGGGTCGCTCAAGAACCAGAGCTCGATGATCGCCAGCCAGATCGCGGGGCTGCCGTGACCGTCACCGACGCCGACCGCCTCGAGGAGATGCGCCGCCGCTACCTGGCCGACCATGTCCGTACGGCCAGCCCGGGCCAGCGCCTGCTCATGCTCTTCGACCGGCTGCTCCACGACCTGCACTCGGCGGAGCGGGCGTTCGTCGAGATGGACCGCAAGGCGATCAACGACGACCTGGTCCACGCCCAGCAGATCCTGTTCGCCCTGCGCGACCCGCTCGACCTGACCACCGAGATCGGGCGGAACCTCGGCGGCCTGTACGACTACTGCCTGACCCGGCTCCTGACGGCCAACCTGGAGAAGGACGTCTCGCTCCTGGCCGAGTGCGTCGAGATCCTCGAACAGATCCGCGACGCCAACCGCCGGGTGGTCGACTCGGCCGGCCTCGAGGTCACCGTTGCCGGCTGACCTCTCCACCTGGGTCGGCGTCCTCGAGGTGCTCGAGGGCCGGCTGGCCGAGTACTGGCGGGCCCTGTCGGGCCAGGCGCCGATGCCCGACCCCTTCTCCGTGCCCGAGGGGCTCGGACCGCTGCCGCCCGCCCTGGTCGCCCGGGCCCGCACCCTGCTGGCCGGCCAGCGCGAGGTCGAGCTCCAGATCCGCACCCGCCTCGGCGTCCTCGGCGACCTGCTGGCCGGCGGCGGACCGCTACGGGTCGGCGGCGAGCCCGCCTACCTCGACCGTCACGGCTGAGGGGGCCCGACCACCCGGATGGATCAGCGCGGCGGGGCCCATCTTGGCCATGACGTCGCGCGCCGATGCACCGTTTTGGCGCGGCACCGCCCGACGGCGCGCAAAACGCTTCAAGTGGGTCGCACCCCGCTCCGATAGGGAGGCTGCGGCGCAAGGAATGCTCCGCTGACGTTGCCCAGGATGGGTTCTTTCACCGCACGCCTCGGCGTGCGAACCGAGCCAGGAGGACAACGCCGGTGGATGGCGGAATCGTCGACGTCCTGCAATTCGCGATCGATGGGTTGAGCCAGCGCCAGGACGCCGTCGCCAACAATCTGGCCAACGCCAACACCCCCGGGTACACGGCCAACGAGGTCAGCTTCGAGTCCAGCCTCAACCAGGCCCTGTCCACCCCGGACGGCACGGCCCAGGTCACCACGACCAAGTCGACCAACGCGCCGGGGACCGACGGGAACAACGTCGACCTCAGCGGCGAGCTCGTCGCCGCCCAGCAGACGACGCTCCAGTACCAGACGATGACCGATCTCATCAACGCCCAGTTCCGCCTGATCCAAGGGGCGGCCGGCGGGAGCTTCCAGTGAGCCTCTTCGGGGCCCTTCCCATCGCCACCTCGGGCATCGACGCCATGAACACGTGGATCGACACGAGCGCCGGGAACATCGCCAACATCGACGACACCGCCTCGACGTCGGGCCAGGCCTACCAGGCCCAGACCCCGTTCCTCTCGCCGACCCCGGCCGCCGTCATCGGCGGCGAGGGCCAGGGGGTGACGGTGGGCGGCGAGGTCCTCGGACCCGGGGGGCTGGTCGAGCACGAGCCGTCCCACCCGCTCGCCGACGCCCAGGGCAACGTCTTGGTGCCCAACATCTCGCTCTCGGACCAGCTGGTCGGGATGATGCAGGCCCAGGACGGCTACCAGGCCGACGCCAGCGTCATCAAGGAAGCCAAGACGGCCTACCAGGCCGGGCTGAGCATCGGGACCTGACGTGCCGATCGCTCCGATCCCTCCGATCCCGCCGCCGTCAGCCACCTCGCCGAGCGCCGGCGCCGGCGCGCTGGGCGGGACGGCCGCCCCGGGCGGCGACACCTTCGCCAACGCGGTGGGCAACGCCCTCGACTCGCTCCAGCAGGTGCAGGGGAACGCGGCGAGCGCCGAGGCGCAGGCGGCCTCGGGCCAGGGGAACCTCGCCGACACGATGATCGCCGCCAGTCAGGCGTCGCTCGAGACCCAGGTCTCGACCGCTCTCGTCAACAAGGCCGTGTCCGCATTCAACGACATCATGTCGATGAGCTTCTGAGGCGCTGATGGCTCTCGTACCCGCCAATCAACTGACCCAGATGCGCGAGGGCGTCCAGCGCTTCTCGTCGGGGTTCACCATCGGCCAGAAGGTGGTCACCGCCATCGCCGTGGTCGCCGTCATCGCCGGGGCCGGCCTGTTCATGTCGCTCGCCGGCAAGCCCACCTACGTCCCGCTCTTCACCAACCTGGCCCCGGCCGACGCCTCGTCGCTCACCCAGATGCTCACCTCGGCCCACGTCCCCTACCAGCTCGAGAACGGCGGCACGGTCATCCTGGTCCCCCAGAACGACGTGGACCAGGAGCGGCTGGCGGCGGCGCAGGCCGGCCTGCCGGCCCAGAGCACCGTCGGTCTGTCGATCCTCGACAAGGAGGGTCTGACCACCTCGCAGCTGACCCAGCAGGCCGACTACCTGCGGGCGCTCCAGGGCGAGCTCGAGCAGACGATCGACGCCATCAGCGGCGTGACCAGCTCGCAGGTCAACATCGCGCTCACGGCCAACCAGGCGCTGGCCCTCGGGAACCAGAACCCCTCGGGGGCCTCGGTCCTCGTCGCCCTCCAGCCCGGGCACGTGCTGACCTCGGGCCAGGTCCAGGCGATCGTCCACCTGGTCTCCTCCAGCGTCCCGGGCCTCGACGCCGGGCAGGTCACGGTGGCCGACTCGGCCGGCAACCTCCTGGCCGGCCCGGGCGTCCAGGCCGGCGCCAACGGCGGCGACTCGGCCGGCTACGACGCCGCCCAGCAGGCCAAGATCGAGGCCTACCTGGCCTCGGTGCTCGGGCCGTCCAACGCCGACGTCCAGGTCAACGCCACGCTCAACTACGACCAGGTCAAGACGAGCTCGCAGTCCATCACCACCGGGGCCGACGGCAAGCCGGTCTCGTTCTGCACCAACACCCAGCAGTCCTCGACCACGGCCAGCGGCGCCGGTGCGGCGGCCGGCGGGGCGGCCGGCACCGTGACGGCGCCGGCCGGCTCGTCCAACGGGTCCTACACCCAGACCCAGAACAACCAGACCTGCGAGGCGAGCCAGCAGAGCCAGGTGGTGACCAAGTCCCCCGGGACGGTGACCCAGCAGTCGGTGGCCGTGCTGATCAACTCCAAGGCCGTGCCGGCGGGGGTGTCGGTGACCACGCTGCAGAAGGGCATCGCCGCCGCCGCCGACATCCAGTCGTCGCGCGGCGACGTGCTGAGTGTCAGCGAGGCGCCCTTCAAGGCCCCGGCCTCGCCGCCGTCGGCCACCAAGGCGAGCATCATGTCGAGCGCCCTCAAGCCGGCGGTGGCGCTCCTGGTGGTCCTGCTCATCGTGTTCCTCCTGTGGCGGGCGTCGAAGAAGTCCCGGCGCCAGCCGGTGTCGACCGACGAGATGATCAGCACCCTCGCCCTCCAGGAGCTGGCGCCGGTGCACGACGACATGCCGACCGCCGACGTCCGCCCGGCGGTCACCGCCGGGCCCGAGTCGACGATCCACGACATCATCGACGAGCAGCCCGACGAGGTGGCCACCGTGCTGCGCGACTGGCTGGCCCGCAACGGTGCCCAACCGACCGGGGCCCGGTCGTGAGCCCGCTGACCTCGCCCCAGCGGGCGGCCGTGGTCCTGGCCCAGCTCGACGACGAGCGGGCCCAGGCGCTCTTGAAGAAGCTGAGCGACCCCGAGGTGGCCGCCCTTATGGCCGAGATGGCCCGCCTCCCGACCCTCGCCCCCGAGGACGTCATGCTGGTCGTCGAGGACTTCGTGACCGAGACCGGGGCCCGGGTCCAGGTCCGCCAGGGCGGCCTCGAGGTGGCCAAGCGGTGGGCCACCCTGCGCCTCGGGCCGGCCCGGGCGGCCGAGCTCATGACCGAGCTCGAGGAGGCCGGCAAGTCGAGCGCCCTCAACTTCTTGCACCGGGTGGAGCCGTCCCAGCTGGTCGGGTTCCTGGGCGAGGAGCACCCCCAGACCGCCGCGGTGATCTGCTCCCAGCTCAACCACGACTACGCGGCGCGGGTGTTCGAGCTGCTCGACGAGGACCTCCGGGCCGAAGTCGTCCGGCGTCTGGCCAAGCTCGGCCCGGTTCCCTCGGCCGTGGTCGACCGGATCGCCGCCGAGCTGCAGAACCGGATGCCCTCGTTCGTCCGCGACCGCTCGGCGGCGTCCGAAGGCGGCGGGGTGGCCGCCGTGGTGGCCGTGCTGAACAGCACCGACCCGACGGCCGAGAAGCAGATCCTGTCGAAGATCGCCGAGACGGACCCCGAGCTGGCCGAGACGATCCGCAACGAGATGTTCGTCTTCGAGGACCTGGTGAAGCTGGAGGACTCGGCGCTCCAGGTGGTGCTGCGGACGGTCCCGGTGCGCGAGCTGGCGCTCGCCCTCAAGGGCAAGCCGTCCGAGATCGTGACCAAGGTGACCACGAACATGTCCGAACGGGCCGCCCAGGACCTCGACGAGGAGATGGCGTCGCTCGGACCCCAGCGGCTCTCGGCCGTCGAGGGCGCCGAGGGCACGGTGGTCAAGGCGATCCGCGACCTCACCGAGTCGGGCGAGATCGTCGTCGGGAGGGCCAACGATGAGCTCGTCGGCTAAGGCGTACCGCCGCCACCGGGTCATCGCCGGCGCGTCGGCCGGGACGATGCCGTCGGCCGAGCTGGCGACGCGGGCGGCCGAGCCGGCCGGTCCCCCGGCGGTGGCCGTCGACCCGCTCGAGGTGGCCCGCCGCCAGGGTGCAGAAGAGGGCCGCCGGGCCGTCCTCGCCGAGCTGGCCGAGCTCGAGGGGCACTCGCTGGCCGACGCCGCCCACCGCCTGGCCGACGCGGCGGCCGTCGCCGCCCAGGTGCGCCAGTCGGTGGTCGACGAGGTCACCTCCGATGCCCTGGACCTGGTCGTCGAGCTCCTCGGCGTCCTGGTCGACCACGAGATCTCCCTCAGCGCCCTGCCCGAGCGCGACGCCCTGCGCCGGGCGATGAAGCTGGCCCCGGCCGGCACCGACCTCGTCGTGCGGGTGCACCCGGGCGCCCAACTCGGCCCGGCCGAGATCGGCCTCACGGCCACCGGGGCCAACGTGTCGGTGATCGAGGACCCCTCGGTCGAGCCCGGGTCGTGCGTGGTCGAGATCGGCAGCTGCCGCATCGACGCCCAGGTCGAGTCGGCACTGGCCCGGGTGCGCCAGGTCCTGGCCGCCCTGCGGGCCGACGGCGACAAGGACAAGGCGGTCCCCGCGTGACCGGGCGGACGGCGGCGACCCGCCACCACCGTGCAGGCCCGGCGGCGCTGCGCTCGGAGCTGCTGCGTTCCGAGCTGCGGGCGGCGGTCCGACCCGAGCGCACCGGGCGGGTCACCCGCCTGGTCGGCCTGCGTCTCGAGGTGGAGGGCGTGGAGGCCGCGGTCACCGACGCCGTCGAGATCCTGCGCAGCGACGGCACCGTCCTGCCGGCCGAGGTGGTGGCCGTCCAGGGCGGCAGCTTGGCCTGCATGCCCCTCGGCGAGCTGTCCGGGGTCCGCTACGGCGACCCGGCCCGCGCCCTCGGCCGCCCGCTGCCGGTACGGGTGGGCCAGGAGCTGCTCGGGCGGGTGGTCGACGGGCTCGGCCGCCCGATCGACGACGGCCCGCTGCCGGTCGACGCCGAGGAGGTGGGGGTCGAGACGGCCCCGCCGCACCCGCTCAAGCGCGAGATGGTCGACCGGCCCCTGTCGCTCGGGGTACGGGCCATCGACACCATGGTCCCGTGCGGGCGCGGCCAGCGCCTCGGCATCTTCGCCGGGTCGGGCGTGGGCAAGTCGAGCCTGCTGTCGATGATCGCCCGGGGGACCGACGCCCAGGTCTCGGTGCTCGCCCTGATCGGCGAGCGAGGCCGCGAGGTGAGCGAGTTCATCCAGCGCGACCTCGGTCCCGAGGGGCTGGCCCGCTCGGTGGTCGTGGTGGCCACCTCGGACCAGCCGGCCCTCGTGCGCATCCGGGCGGCCTTCACGGCGACCCGGATCGCCGAGTGGTTCCGGGACCGCGGCATGGACGTCGTCCTCATGATGGACAGCCTGACCCGCTTCGCCATGGCCCAACGTGAGGTGGGGCTGTCGGCCGGCGAGCCCCCGGCCACCCGCGGCTACCCGCCGTCGGTGTTCTCGCTCCTGCCCAAGCTCCTCGAACGGGCCGGGGCGGCGGAACGGGGGAGCATCACCGGGCTCTACACCGTCCTCGTCGAGGGCGACGACATGAACGAGCCCATCGCCGACGCCGCCCGCTCGATCCTCGACGGCCACATCGTCCTCTCCCGGCGCTTGGCCACCGCCGGGCACTATCCGAGCATCGAGGTGCTCGACTCGGTCTCGCGCGTCGAGTCGGTCATCTCGACTCCCGACCAGCGGGCCCTGGCCCGGGAGCTGCGGGCCCTGATGGCCGCCTACCGCGACGCCAAGGACCTGATCGAGATCGGCGCCTACTCGACCGGGGCCAACCCGGTCGTCGATCGGGCCATCGCCCTCAAGGAGCTGATCGACGCCTTCTTGCGCCAGGACGTGGCCGCCACGTCCTCGGCCGCCGACTCGTGGCGCCTGCTGGGCGCCCTCCTGGCCCCGCCCGACCAGCCGGTGGCCGATGCCGGCGGCCGGGGCACGGCGGTGGTGCCGGCGTGATGCGGTACCGGTTCCGGCTCGAGGTCGTGCTGCGTCTGCGGCGGGCCGAGGAGGAACGGGCCAAGGAGGCGCTGATGACGGCCAACCGCCGGCTGCGCCAGGCCCTCGCCGCTCGCGACGTCGCCACTGACCGCTACCGCGCCCTCTCGGTGACCCTCGGGCCGCTCAGTCGGGCGACGCTCGACGCCGAGCGGGCCCGGGCCTCGCTGGCCGCCGAGTCCCAGCACCTGGCCCAGCGGGCCGTCGCCTCGGCGGCGGCGGCCGCCGCCCTGGCCCAGATCGAGTGGACCCGGGCCGCCCGCGAGGTGGCGGTGCTCGAGCGCCTCGACGCCCGCCGCCAAGCCGAGCACGCCGAGCTCGTCCAGCGCGAGGAGGCGGCCGTCATCGACGACATCGTGGCGCTGCGCTTCGCCTCGGGGCGCGTCGCCGACGCCTGGCCGACCGGGGTGCCGGCATGACCGACACCCTGAACGCCGTCCACTCCTGGGTCCAGACCGTCACCTCCACCATGGCGGCGGCGCCGGGTCAGATGGCCCAGGCCGCCACGTCGGGGGACTTCGACACCGTCCTCGCCTCGATCACCGCCGCCCTGAACCCGGCCGCCGCCGGCACCTCGCCGGCCGGCACCGCCGCCACGGCCGCCGGCTCGGGCGCCGCATCGGGGACCGGGTCGTCGGTGGTGGCCACCGCCGAGAAGTACCTCGGCGTCCCCTACCAGTGGGGCGGCACCAGCCCCTCGGGCTTCGACTGCTCGGGGCTCGTCCAGTACGTCTACGGCCAGCTCGGCGTCAGCCTGCCCCGCACGAGCGAGGAGCAGGCCACCGTGGGCACGGCCGTGCCCAGCCTGGCCGACGCCCGGCCCGGCGACCTGGTGTTCTTCGCCGGCAGCGACGGGACCGCCAGCGCGCCGGGGCACGTCGGGATCTACCTCGGCAACGGGCAGATGATCGACGCCCCCTACACCGGGGCCGACGTCCGCATCGACCCGGTCGGCGACCCGGTGGCCATCCGCCGGGTCCTGCCGGGCGGCTCGTCGGCCACCCTGACCGCCGCCGGGCCGGGCGCCGGCACCGGGTCGGCGGCGACCGCCGGAGTCCCCTCGTCGCTGGCCCCGCTGTTCTTGAACGCGGCGGCCCAGTACGGGCTGCCGGTCGGGCTCCTCACCGCGGTGGCCCAGCACGAGTCCAACTTCGAGACCAACGCCGTCAGCTCGGCCGGGGCCGAGGGCCTGATGCAGATCATGCCGGGCACGGCGGCCGGGCTCGGCGTCGACCCCTTCGACCCCGCCCAGGCGATCGACGGCGCCGCCCAGCTCCTCTCGGGGTACCTGCAGCAGTTCGGCTCGGTCCCGCTCGCCCTGGCCGCGTACGACGCCGGGCCCGGTGCCGTCCAGCAGTACGGGGGGATCCCTCCCTACGCCGAGACCCAGAACTACGTGTCCGCCATCATGGCCAAGCTCGGGGCGACCTCGGCGTGACGGCGACCGCTCCGCTCGAGGCGCTCACCGGCGCCCCCCCGGCTCCGACCGACGGCCCGGGCCGCTCGCCGACCGATCCGGGCGCCGGCGACGCCGCCGGGACCTTCGACACCGTCCTCGGTGCGGCCGCCGCCAACCGGTCCCCGGCACCGGCGCCCGGTACCGCGGAACCGGCGGAGGTCGACGCCCCGCCGCCCGCCGGGCCCGTCCCGCCGCACCCGAGCACCCCCGGCGACCCGGCGACCGGCCCGGCCGGGAACCGCCGCCCGGGCCACCCTCGGGTCGACCCGGTCGCCCCCAACCTGTCGGCGACGCCGTCGGTCGGGGGCACGGTGGCCACCCGACCCCCCGCCACCCCCCGCGGCGACGCCGGCGGGCCGGCGCCGACCGTCACCGGTCTGGTGCCCGCCAACGCCCCGGCGACCCGCCCTGTGGTGGGCGTCCCGACGGGCGCCGACCCCTCGGTGGGCCCGACGACCGGGCTGGGCCCGTCCCGGGGTGCCCCCGGACCCGTCGCCCACGGGATCCCGACCGACCCCGCCCCGCCGACCGCCGACCGTCGAC
>Ga0209656_10001496_pt1 | contig 15287 bp, 15 predicted proteins | sample BogFormECP12_OM2_FD_188239 | JGI IMG/M metagenome (GOLD analysis project Ga0209656, IMG submission 188239) | Bog forest soil microbial communities from Calvert Island, British Columbia, Canada - ECP12_OM2 (SPAdes) (version 2) | ecosystem: Environmental > Aquatic > Freshwater > Wetlands > Bog ... | reverse complement strand
CGGGCAGCGCGTGTTGAAGCGGCACGCCTTGGGAGGATTCACCGGCGAAGGTATGTCGCCGGTCAAGATGATCCGCTCGCGCCGCGCTTCGACGCGTGGGTCCGGAATCGGGATCGCCGACAGCAGCGATTGCGTGTAGGGATGCAGCGGCCGCTTATAGAGCTCGTCTTGGTCCGCCAGCTCGACGAGCTTGCCGACGTACATCACCGCGACGCGGTCGGAGATGTGGCGCACGACCGACAGGTCGTGGGCGATGAACAGATACGTCAGGCCCAATTGCTGCTGCAGATCCTGCAGCAAGTTGACGACCTGCGCTTGGATCGACACGTCAAGGGCCGACACCGGCTCGTCGGCGACGATGAACTTGGGGTTGACCGCGAGCGCGCGCGCGATGCCGATGCGCTGGCGCTGGCCGCCGGAGAACTCATGCGGGTACCGGTTGGCGTGGTACGGCGCGAGCTTGACCGTGCGCAGCAGTTCGTTGACCCGCTGCTCTTGCTGCTGCTTGCTCGGATGCGGCTGCCCGCCGATGCCGTGGATCTGCAGCGGCTCGGCGATGATGTCGCCGACCGTCATGCGCGGGTTGAGGCTGGCGTACGGATCCTGGAAGATGATCTGCATCTTGCTGCGCAGCGTGCGCATGTTCGGCGCGTTGCGGTCCCACAGCGGCGGCGATTGCGGCAGCCCGGTGATGTCCTCGCGCTCGAAGAAGATGTGGCCGCCGGTCGGCTCGAGCAGCCGCAAGATGCACCGTCCGATCGTCGTCTTGCCCGAACCCGACTCGCCGACCAGGCCCAGCGTCTCACCCGGCTTGATCGCGAACGACACGTCGTCGACCGCCTTGACGTCGGCCACGTGGCGCGAGAACACGCCGGCGGTGATAGGGAAGTACTTCTTGACGTTGCGGACCTCGACAATCGCGTTCGGGTCCGGCTCGGGAGATGCGGCGAGGGCCCCGTCGGTCGTGGCAACGGGCTGGGCGTCAGCCACGCGCGGCCTCCTTGGCGGCGGCGCTCGCGAACTTGAGGCGCTCGGCCTCGGCGCGGATCTTCAGCGCGGGCTCTTCATTATATAGCGTGCAGCGCGCCACGTGGCCGCTGCCGAAGTCGATGGTCGGCGGCGGGATGGTGGCGTGGTCGGGCAGCGCGTAGGGACAGCGCGGCGCGAACGCGCAGCCGGCCGGCAGGCGCAGCAGATTGGGCGGTTGCCCTTCGATCGGGACGAGGCGGCGGCGTCCCCCTTCATCGAGGCGCGGCAGCGAATCGAGCAATCCCAAGGTGTACGGGTGCTTCGGCTCGGCGAAGATCTGTTCGGTCGTTCCGTATTCGACCATGTTGCCGCCGTACATCACGAGCACTTTTTCGCACACCTCGGCCACCACGCCCAGATCATGCGTGATCATGATGATCGCCGAGTTGAGGCGCTTTTGCAGATCGTTCATGAGGTCGAGGATCTGCGCTTGGATGGTGACGTCGAGCGCGGTGGTCGGCTCGTCGGCGATGAGCAGCTCGGGATCGCACGACAACGCCATGGCGATCATCACGCGCTGGCGCATGCCGCCCGAGAACTGGTGCGGATAGGACTTGATGCGTTTTTCCGGCTCGGGGATGCGCACCAGCTCGAGCATCTCGATCGCGCGCTTGTACGCCTCGGCGCGGCTTTTGTGCTGGTGCTGCTGAATCGTCTCCATGATCTGATCGCCGACCGTCAACACCGGGTTGAGGCTGGTCATCGGATCTTGGAAGATCATCGCGATCTTGTTGCCGCGGATCTGGCGCATCTGCGACTCGCCGAGCTTGAGCAGATCCTGGCCGTTGAAAAGGACCTCGCCCTTCTCGATCCTGCCCGGCGGCATCGAGATCAAGCGCATGATCGAGAGCGCGGTGACGCTCTTGCCCGAGCCCGACTCGCCGACGATGCCCAACGTCTTGCCCGGCTCGATGTCGAAGGACAGTCCGTTGACCGCGCGGACGACACCGTCGTCGGTCGAAAACGTGACCTCGAGGTCCTTGACGGACAGCAGCGGCATTATTGCGTGCGGGTGACGACGAAGAACGCGACCGCGAGGATGATCCAGGCGTAGGCGGTGATCGAAGTGATGCGCGTGATCTGCTGATCGAGGCCCAGCCGCCCATGATACGCGGCCTCGGCGCGGCCGCCGATGCTGCCCGACAGACCTTCGGTCTTGGTCGTCTGCGCCGACATCAGCGCGATGAGGGCGACCGTCGCGATGAGGAAAAGGATCTGCAGGGCGTCGAGCACCCAAGGATATTGGCCCGCTAGGGTCTGGTGGAAGACCACGTTGGTCGGGGCGGGTGGAATCGTGCCCACCGGGATGGGCGTCGGCGCCGAAGCGGCTGGTGCCGCCAGCAGCGCATACACGATGGCTAGCAAAGGATCAGGTACTCCTGTTGTGTAGCAGCGGATTCTTGAACCCGCCAACTCAAGAAGGCTTCGCTTGGGTTCGGCTGTCCCGCGCATGCTCCCTGTCCGCGCGTACGAGAAACTCGCTGACGTAGGGCTCGATGACATCGAGTCCGCGGCCCACGGTCATCAGATGCTGACCTTCGTCGAACACGACGATCTCGCGCTTGAGACTGCCGACCGACGCGTCGATCAGCGCCGCGTTGGCGAACGGCACCGTCATGTCGCGCGCGCTATGGAGGACGAGCAGCGGGCAATGGACGTCGGCGAGGCCGGCCCGAACCTGCGTCACAACCGATAGAAACGTCCGCACCGCTGAGGCCGGTACGGTCGGGTAGCCGATGCCGCCGAAATACGCGTTGAGGTTGACGGGCAGATGCACGCTCGCCCGGTGGCGCGCGACCAGGTGCACGCCGCCGTAGACGTGCGACGGCATTCTCACCGGCGCGCTGATCGTGACCACCGCGGCCGGCGCCCTGTGCTGCGCGATGTACAACCCGAGCGCGCCGCCCATCGAAAGTCCGATGACGTAGACGCGTTCGCGCTCGCGTGCGAGCCGATCGAACTGTGCCAGCGCCATCGTGAAATAGTCCGCGTCCGTCACGGTCTCGAGCTCGCGCACGTCGCCGCGATGACCTGGCAGGGCAGGGGCGGTGACGTCATATCCCCACGCGTTCAGGCGCGCGCCCAGCTCGCGCACCTCATCCGTGCTGCCCGAAAAGCCGTGCAGTAGCAGCACCGCTCGATCGCCGCCCGGCAGCTCGAAGGAGTCGAACGAACGCTTGCGAGGGGTCACTTTACAGCGCTTCGCACCGGCAGGTATAATGACACTCATGCAGCAGAAGGTGCGCGTCGCCGGCGGTACTGAGACCATCGTCGTCGGCATGCGCGGTCATCGCGCTGCCGTCGAGTTCGCCAAGGCGCTGTCGACGATCTTCAACCCCTTCTTGTGCGCGTCCGCGTTGTTCATCATCGTCTCTCACGCGTTCTCTGTTTCGACCAAAGAGTTCTGGGTCTTGTCGGCGCTGTCCGTCACGATCTATACGGTGGCGCCGCTGGCTTGCCTGCTGTTCTTGTACGTCACCGGACGCATCTCCGATTTCGACATGTCCGATCGCTTCGAGCGCGAGAAGATATTCCTTATCATCGTCGCGATCGATCTGATCGCCGCGCTCGCATACACCGTCGCTCAAGTGCCGGTGCAGATCATCGCCATCGCGTGGGGCTACTGGGCGACGGCGCTGGTGACCATGGTGATCACGCGCTATTGGAAGATCAGCACGCACGCCTTCGGCATCGCAGGACCCTTCGCCATCATGTTCTTGCTCTTCCGGCTGCAACCGCTGCCGTACGTGCCGCTCGTGCCGCTGGTCTGTTGGGCGCGCGTCTACCTGCGCGCGCATACGGTCGCGCAGGTCCTCGCCGGCGTGCTGTTAGCGATCGCCTCCACGCTGGTCTTCTTCCGCCTTTTCCATCTGCTGTAGGAGCCCGTTGCCCGCTGCGTGTGCCGATTTCGTGGCGCGCAGTTCGACGTGCGCGAGTGCATCGAGACATGGGGCGCCGAGGGCGCGCGCGTGTGACGCGAAGGACGATGCGTCCCCGCTGACCTCGCACACGAATCGGCCCGACCCTTGCGGGCTCGCGGGCAAGAGCGCGACGGCGGCTGCCGCGCACGCGTCCGCCGGGTCGATCAGACGCACGCCGGGGCCCAGCGCGGCGGCGAACCATTTGCGCAAATGCGGGAAGTGGGTGCAACCGAGGATCACCGCGTCGCAACGCGCTTCGATGAACGGCCGGCATGCCGCGTTCACCGCGGCTTGCGCCCGCTCGCTGCCTGATTCGCCGGCCTCGACGATCGGCACCAATGCCGGTGCGGCGACGTTGGTCACGCGAGCGTCGCGCTTGCGCTCCACGATTGCGCGTTCGAAGCAGCCGCTGTCGATCGTGCCGCGTGTCGCGATCACGCCGATCGCGCCGCTCGCGCTGGCGCTCACCGAATCGCGGGCACCGGCGTCGATGACGCCGGCGAACGGCGCGCGCGATCGCGGCCAGCCGCATATATCAAACGCGGCGCAGGTGGTTCCCGAGGCGACGACGATGACCGCCGGTTCGTGCGCGGCGAAGTGCTCGACGATGCGCGCACCCAATCGGGCGACATCGTCGAGCGTGCGGTCGCCATACGGCACGTTGGCGGTGTCGGCGAAGTACACGACGTCGACGTCAGGCGCGAGCGCGCGCAGTGCGCCGAGCACGGTGAGGCCGCCCAGTCCTGAGTCGAGGATCGCGGCGCGGCGCGCGGAGCCGCTCACAGCGGCGCCTGCGGTCCGCCGGTGAACTCCATGATGCCGTTGGCGATGCCTTGTGCGACCTTGTCGAGGAACGACGGCCGCGCGAGGAATTCGGAGTCGTGCGAGTTGCTCAAAAACGCGGTCTCGATCAAGACGGCGGGCATGTCGGTGTGTTTGATGACATAAAAATCGTTGCGTTTGATGCCGTCATCGGTGATGCCGTCGGCGGCCACAACCGAGTTCTGGATGGTCTGCGCGAACACTTTGTCGGCGGGACGCCAGTAATACGTCGTCGTGCCGTTGAGGCTATGCGCGACCGACGAGTTGATGTGCACGCTCACGAACACGCGCGCGCCCGCCGCGTTGGCCACGTCGCAACGCGCCTGCAGCTCCTGCGCATCGTCGCCTTTCGGATCGCCGACCTCGTAGTCGGCGTCGCGCGTCATGACGACGCGCCAGCCGAGACGCTGCAGATCCTCGCGCAAGCGCAGCGAGATCTGCAACGTGAGATGGCTTTCGACCAGGCCATAGCTGTTGTTCGCGGCGCCTGGATCGTTGCCGCCGTGGCCCGGATCGATGACCACCAGGTCGCGTTCGGTGGGCGTGCGCGTCGGCGGCGGTGTCCCCGTGACGATCCACGCGACCACGCCGACGCCGGCCTTGGGCGCATCCGCCGCCGGAGGATCGCGTTCGATCTCGACGCCCATCTGATCGCTCGACTGCGCCACCGGGCCGACGTTGACGTCGACCGGTTGCGTCGGCTCGATCGCGATGCGCACGATGGGCTCGGGATCGAGCGCGAACTGCGTGACGTGGATCTGTTTCACGAACGGCAGCGCCGACGTCAGCGTCTGCGACGGGCCTACAAGCGTCACGCCTTTGATGTCCAGCCAGTAGCGATTGTCGGGATCGGCCAAACGGTGCCACTCGAAGCTCACGGGCCCGCCGGTCAAGGTCAAGGTCACGCGCGTACCGCCGCCGGGAATGTCGATCGCGCTCACGGCGGTGATGCGCGTCTCGACCGCGGTCGGCGTCGGCGAGGGCGAGCCGTTGTCGGTCGGTTCGACCTGCGGCGACGCGCCCGGCGTCGGCGACCCCGACGCGATTGGGATCGGCGTGGGCGTCGGCGTGGCGGTCGGGGTCGGCTTCGGCGTCGCCGCCGCAACCGGCGTCGCTGGAGCGGTCGAATTCATGATTTGTGGAGCGGTCGAATTTCTTCGACCGTGCGGTGTCGGCGTCGCCATCGCGACCGGCCTAGCCGTCGCGACGGAGTTCACGCGGGGCGTCGCGCTCGGCGCCGGCGTCGGGGATGCGGTCGCGCCGGCGATCGGCAAAGGCGTCGGAATTTGACTCGCCGAGACATGCCCCACCGCGCGCGTGCCGTCATCGAGATGCAGCGCCGCCTCGTTCTTGGCGAGCACGGCGTCGACGGCGGGCGCGCCGTTCACCCGGTGCGCGGCGAACTTCACGCCGCGCTTGACGTCGATCGCGACGGTGGTCGTGGGAAAGCCGGGCGGACCGTTTTCGGTGACGCGGATGTCGAGCCCGTCGCGGCCCGACAGCGGCTGCGTGCCTTGCGCGTCGGTGCCGAAGCCCGGAAAGATGATGCTGAGGACTTGGGCTTTCGCGTCGTACGAGGTCCGGTACGCGGCCGGCGCCGATGTCGTCATCTCGACGACGGTGCGCTGCGCATCGCTATGGGCTTTGATGGCGAGCACCTGCGGCACGAACACATAGCCGCCGCGAAAACCGCGCACGCCCAGCTGCAGCGCCTTGGCCAGCGGCAACAACGGAAGATACAGATCGCTGTCGCGATAGAACGGCGCGAACGGCATGGCGGTCGCCGTGCCGTCGATCGCGAGCGCCGCGCTGCCCACGGTGAGCGTGATAAGCACGCCGTCGGCCCGCGTGACGACGGCGAAGCGCGTGCCCGGTTGCCACGTGATCTGCGCCTGCACCAGATCGAGCATCGTGCGCACGCCACGATCGCCGGCCGGAGCGACCGGATCGTTATACGCGATGCCGAGATGATCGAACGCGACCTCATGGCCCGCGACGTACACCTTGGCGTTCGTCGGCGTCACCGGCACGCCGGCGGCGTCCGCGCGCGCCATCAGCAGCCCGCTCAGCGCCGTCGCGGCGCAGAGCACCCCGGTGATCAAGCGGATCACTGCGCGAACGACTCCCTTGTCAGCGGCTCGTCGAGCTCCATGTGACCGCCGGGCAACGCCGCGCGTTTCTTTCCGCCGACCAATACTTGGACGCGTGCGATGCCGGGGACGTTCGTGAGGGTGTAGACCAGCGACTTGAACATCGCCGATTCGTCGTCGGCGCCGCCGCTATAGGCTTTGGCGAGCGCGCCCTCGATGTCGACGACCGCCGTGTCATCCTGGACCGTCACGTTGAGCGTCGTGCCGGCGGGGAACAGCACGACCGCGTCGCGCCCGGTGGCCGGCCCGGCCAGCAACTGGGTCGCGGCGTAGTCGGCGAGGCCTTCGCCGTGCAGATTTGGATCGACCGTGTAGTCGACCGGGGCAAGCGCTTCGGTGCCGGCGTCGACGAAATCGACGGTGAAATGGCCTTGCGGCTGCACGATCGGCGGCGGTTTTTTGGTGCAACCGCCTGCCAACACGAGCATCGCCGCCACGACGGCAGCGATGAGAGAGTTCGCGCGAGGCTGGGGACAGCTCATGTCTAGTGCCTATCCTACCGTATCGACGCTGGCAACGCAAGAACGGCTGTTCGGTCCTCGCGTGCGCTTGGCCGCTCGCCTCAGCCGTGCGCCAACAGCACGACGCCGGCCAGCGCACAGGCGACGCCGGCCCATTGCACCGCGTGAAGCCGCTCGTGCAGCACGATGCGCGCGAGCATCACGGTGCTCGCCGGATACAGCGAGGCGAGGACGGCGGCGATCGCCACCAACGTGTGGCGCAGCGCGAGGAGGTACAGCATGTTCGCGCTCATGTCGAGCGCGCCGCTGAGCACGGTCCATAGGGCTGTGCCCGGCGCGAGCAGCACCGCAGGGCGCATGCGCCACACGATGAGCCCCGTGCACAAGACGAACATCGTACGCGAGGCGACGAGCGGCCAGACGCCGCGCGAGCTGGCGGCGAGCAGAACGTAGACGAAGCCAAAACCCAAGCCGCTGAGCAGTGCGAGGAGCAAGCCGGCGCGGCTGGGCTCCGGATCACCGGCAACGTCTTCGTCACTGGACCTCGACACCAGCGCGACGGCTCCCAGCGCAAGGACGATGCCGAGAATCGCCAGGCCCGATGGGCGCTCCCCGCGCAACACGCCGTATGCGATCGGCACGACGGCGGCCACCACCGCGGTGATCGGCGCGACGACGCTCATGCGGGCGATCGCAAGGCCTCGATACAACGCGGCGATGCCGACGATGCCGACGATGCCTATGAGCGCGCCCAGCCCCAAGTCGCGCGGCGATGGCGCGCCGCCGCGGAGCAGCATCACTGCGGCGAGCGCTGTCACGAGACCCACCGCGCCCGAAACGAAGACGACCGGCCACACGACGTTGCGCTTGGCCGCCAGTCCCCCAAAAAAGTCAGCGGCGCCGTAGACGAACGCCGCCGCCAATGCAAGAATAATTCCCATATATGTAGTCCCGGGCTCTCGAGCCCGGGAAGCTGGTGGAGGCGACCGGAGTTGAACCGGTGTCCGAGAAGACCCCCACGAAGGCATCTACAAGCTTAGCTCGGGTTTTGATCTCGCGACCGCGTACTCTCCGAGCTCGATTGCCGCGGCCGCCAGCCCCGATTCATTGTCCGATCCCGTCGAGACACCCGGAATCGTAAGCCGTCTTGTGTGACGTCCGCGGGCCCGTGCCGGCGCCGTTGCCCCGCGGCCGTAGCTAGCCTAGATTAGGCTGCTAGTGCGTATTCGCTATTCGCGTTTATACGTTGTCCGATCGTTTAAGGAGAGCTCGGAACTCCGCTTGCTTCCTTCGCCAGGGCACAACCCGTCGAGACCGTGACGCCCCCGCGACCGGTATATCTTACCCCGAAAGGCCCGCCTAACGCAATCGGGCTAGTTGGTCGTCTGGCGCTGCGGCCGCTGATCCTCAGGCTCGCGGATGATGAGCGAGAGCACCCACGAGATGACCGTTACGACGATCGCGCCCCAGAACGCCGCCCAGAACCCCGGAACGGTGAATCCCGGGATCCAGCGCAAGCCGTAATAGAAGATCAGCGCGTTGATGAACAACGTGCCGATGCCAAGCGTCAGGACGATCAGCGGGCAGGTGAGCAGCATCAGGATCGGGCGGATGATGGCGTTGGCGATGCCAAGCACGACCGCGGCCTCGACCGCCGGCAGCCACCCGTCGCTGTGTATGCCCATGACGTGCCAGGGCCAATACGAGATGGCCAGCACCGCCAAAGCGTTGATGATGAACCGTACGAGTAAGTGCATGGGCCGCGGGTTCCCTCGAGGCCTCGCCACGCCCTGCCGCTAGTAGCCGATCGCCAGCCCGACCGGGGTGCTCAGCCCCGTGGTGATGGTGAAGACCGGAGCGCTCGACGACGAGAACGGCGCCTGGTAGATGGCGATGTTCGCGGCGTTCGATACGTAGAGAAAGCCGTTCGGGTCGAACGCCAGGTAGGCCGGCGCGCTGATGCCGTTGGAGATGACGAACGCCGGGCTGCTCGCGCTCGTGATGGTTCCCGTGAATACGGCGATCTGGTTTTTGGCGTTGTCGGCGACGTAGAGTGCCCCCGACCCGTCAAACGTCAGCGCGACCGGCTTGGTCAGCCCATTGGCCAGCGTGACGTACGGGGTGCTCGCCGCGGAGACCGGCAGCTTGTACGCGGTCACCGTGCCGCCGATCGAGTTGGCGACCCACATGTCGCCGAGACCGTCGGGCGATATGCCCTCCGGACCGTTCAGGCCGTTGCAGAACGACGCGACTGGCACGCTGGTATTGGCGAACGGAGCTGCGTATACCGTGACCACGCCGTTCCCGCAGGTGCCGCCGGTGAGATTCGTGACGTAAAGATTGCCCGAGCCGTCAAAAGTGATATCTTGCGGCTGCTGGATCCCGTTGACGAGCGTGAGGGTGGGGGTGCTGCTGTCGCCGACGAGTGGCACGTAGCCATTGACCGTGTTGTTCGACGAGTTGGCGATGAACAGATCGTCGGCGAAGTCGAACGCGAGGCCGCGCGTGCCGTTCGGGCCGTGCGCCGAGGGCACGGTCGAGTTCGGCGCGCTCGTGCTGGCGAGCGGATAGACGTAGGCGACGACGCTCGATGTCGCGCCGCCGGCCGCGAAATCGCCGACGAAGAGCCGCTGGTGGTATTGCGCCGGCGTCGGAGATGAGCCGTTGTTCGCGCACGCGGCAAGGATGGTCGCGGCGAGCGCGGCGCCGGCCGTTTTCCAGATGGTCATAGAGTCGGTCTCGCTTTCTTGCCCTTACGTGCGCTGGTTGAGCGCGTCGAGGATCGATTCGGCCAAAGCCGGGCTGATGCCCGGCACCGCCGCGAGCTCGGCCGCCGACGCTCGCTTGACTGCTGCCGCAGAGCCGAACGCCCGCACCAGCGCCCGCTTGCGCGCGGGGCCCACCCCCGGCACGCCGTCGAGCCCTGACACGACTTGCGCTTTGCCGCGCAGCTTGCGATGATACGCCACCGCGAACCGGTGCGCCTCATCGCGGATGCGCTGGACCAAGTGCAGCGCCGGCGAATTGCGCGGCAGCAGCACGGGCTCGTCCTCGCCGGGAAGGTACAGCTCCTCGAACTGCTTGGCCAGCGCAGCGACCGGCACGGCCACTAAGTCGAGCTCGGCGAGGACCCTGAGCGCAGCGTCGAGCTGCGCGCGGCCGCCGTCGATGAGCAGCAAGTTCGGGCGCTTGGCGAATTTCTTGTCCTTGCCGCCGACCTCGACGTCGGGCGAGATGTAGCGCAGCCGCCGGCGCAACATCTGCGCCATGTTCGCAGGGTCGTCGTTGACTTCGACGCCCTGGATCTTGAAACGCCGGTAGTCGGACTTGGACGGCTTGCCTTCTTCGAACACGACCATCGAGCCGACGACGTTGGTGCCCGAGACGTGTGAGATGTCATAGCATTCGATGCGGGTCGGGACCGCCGGCAGGGCGAGCGCTGCGGCGAGCTCCTCGAGCGCGACGCTGGAGCGCTCGCGCGCCACCGCGCTCGTGGTGAGAAATTCTTTGAGATGCTGTTCGGCGTTGCGCCGCACCGTCTCCATGAAATCGGCGCGCTGACCGCGGCGCGGCACGAGCACGCGCACGCGGTTGCCGCGCCGCAGCGAGAGCGCGTCGCACAGCGCGCGTCGGTCCGGCACCGCGGCCTCGAGCATCAATTCCTTGGGCACGTTGGGCGCCGTCGCGTAATATTGCGCCACGAAGCTCGCGAGGATCTCGTCAGGCGAGCGCCCTTCCGTGCCCTCGACGATGAAGTGCTCTTGGCCGACGAGCTTGCCGGCGCGCACGAAGAACACTTCCATGCACGACACGCCTTGGCCGTGGGCGCCGGCCACCAGGTCCATGTCGATCTTGCTGCGCCAGACCACCTCTTGTCGCGCCATGACGCGCTTGATCTCGGCGATCCGGTCGCGCAAACGGGCCGCGAACTCATACGAAAAGTGCTCGGCGGCGTCGTGCATCTGCTGCTCGAGCCGCTCGACCAGCAGCGCCTGGCGGCCTTCCAGGAACAGCACCACGTCCGCCACGATCGCGGCGTACTCGTCGCGCGTCTGCAAACCGGCGCACGGCGCCATGCAGCGTTTGATGTGGTACTGCAGGCATGGGCGGTGCGGCTTGATGCCGATGTCGTCGAGCCGGCAGGTGCGCAACGGGAACACGCGGCGGATGAGATTGATCGAATCGCGCAGGACGGCGGCGTTGGTGTACGGCCCGTAGTAGCGGCTGCCGTCGTCGACGAGCTTGCGCGTGAAGATGACGCGCGGATACGACTCGCCCAGCGTCACTTTGAGATACGGATACTTCTTGTCGTCTTTGAGCCTGACGTTGAACGGCGGCTTGTACTGCTTGATGAGCGTCGCCTCGAGCAGCAGCGCCTCGGCCTCGCTCTTGACGATGATCGTGCGCACGCCGGCCACGCGCTCGACCATCGCATCGGTGCGCGCGTGGTGGGCGCGCCCGGGCTGGAAATACGAACGCACGCGCGTGCGCAGATCGATCGCCTTGCCGACGTAGAGCACCTCGCCGTCGGGGTCGAGCATTTGGTAGACGCCAGGCTCGGCGGGCAGCCGTTCGAGCTGCTCTTGCAATGAGATCACTGGGATGAGGTGGGTCTTACGCGGCGCTCGAGCCGCCGGCCTTTTCCATGCGCGCGCGCACGACGAGCCAGATGGCGATGCCGATGGCGAGCGCCGCCAGCAGCACGATGCTGATGGGCTTGATCTGCTCGATGATGAGGTCCCAATGCTTGCCCAGATGATAGCCCGCCTCGGCGAAGAGCGTGCAGAACGCCGCCGAGCCCATCGCGGTGTAGCCCAAGAACACGCCGAAATTCATGCGCGTCACGCCGGCAGGGTACGAGCCGAAGGCGCGGATGCCGGGCAGCAGCTTGCAGATCAGCACCGCGCGGCTGCCGAAGCGCGCGAACCACGCATCGGCCGCCGCCAACTCGCGCTGCGCGATGAAGAAGAAACGCCCGAAGCGCGTCAGCAGCGGCCGCCCGCCGTAGTAGCCGATCCAGTAGGCGACCACTGCGCCGAGCGTATCGCCGCCCGTGCCCACCAGCACGACCGCCAAGAAGTTGAACGTATGCGCGAAGGCGAGGTAGCCGCCGAAGCCCATCATGAGCTCGCTCGGCAACGGCACGCCGACCGCCTGGCCGAACATGCCCGCGAACAAGCCGGTGTAGCCGAGCCGGGTGATGAGGTCTAGGACGAACTGCGAAACTGCTTCGAGGACGTGCATGCCTGCCTAGTGTCGCGCCGGCGATGGCGACGTCCAGGCCGTCAGCACGCGCGCCGCCACGCCACCGCCGTCCGCGACGATGGCGCGCAGCACGTCCACTGGTTCGATGCGCGCGTCGGCGCCGAGCGCGCTTGTCAGGTCGTCGAACAACCGTCTGACCCGTGGCGTGATGATGATCCCTTCCCACGGGTGCTCGCACGGCGGATCCATCGCCGAGCGCAGCGCGCGTTTGATCTCCCATGGCTGCGCGCCGATCGATTCGAAATACGCGCTGACGTCGGCCGGCGGCGCGATCGCCATCGCGAGCAAGAGGTGTTCCGTGCCTAAGTAGTAGTGGCTCGCGTTGCGGCACTCTTGTTCTGCCAGGTGGACGACGCCCTGTGCCGCGGGGCTGAATCGGGTGAACACCGCGTTTGATGGATCTCCGGAATGCCAAAGCCTATCGGGGCGACAGGACTTGAACCTGCGAACCTCTCGGTCCCGAACCGAGCGCTCTACCAAGCTGAGCTACGCCCCGGACTGTGGCCGCTCTCCGTTCGTCCGGCCGCTCGGCCGCTCCTTGGAGGTTTTGACGCGTTCGCCGGAGGGCGCGCGCGAACGCGACCAGAAACGACCGCGCCTACATGAATTACTTGATCGTCGGGTGCGGCCGTGTCGGCTCTACCTTGGCGAAACGGCTCGCGCGCGCGGGTCATGATGTCACCGTCGTCGACGAGAACTCGGCCGCGTTCAAACGCCTGGGCCGCGACTTCCCCGGCAAGATGGTCTTGGGGACCGGCATCGATGTCGACGTGCTGTGCCGCGCCGGCATCGAGCGCGCGGACGGCATGGCGACGTGCACGCAGGGCGACAACCGCAACATCATGGCGGCGCTCATCGCCAAGCATCATTTCAAGGTCAAGACCGTGGTCGCGCGCATCTACGACCCGATGCGCGCGGCGATGTATCGCGATTTCGGCGTGCTCACCGTGTGTCCGACCACCGTCGGCGCGCACCAGATGGCCACCGCGCTGCTGCAAGAGACGTACCGCAAGCTCCCCTACGAACGCCACGACGTCGAAGTCGTCGAGTTCCTCGTCACCGACGAGCTGGCGGGACTCTCGGTCGACGACCTCACCCTGGCGGGCAAGACGCGCGCCTGCGTCGTGGTGCGCAACGGAGCGAGCCTCATCCCATCGGGCGATCTGCGCCTGCGCGGCGGCGATCGAGTGGTCGCCATCGTCGCGCCCGAAGCCGAGCCCGAGTTCCGCAAGCTGATCGCCCCCGCGCTGGCGGCGCGTTAGCCGATGTTCATCATCGTCGTCGGCGGCGGCAAACTCGGGACCTATCTCGCGCGTGCGCTGCTCGAGGCCAAGCACGAGGTCGTCGTGATCGAAAAAGTGGATCGCAAAGCGCAGGCGCTCGCGCAGACGATCAACGCGGAGATCGCCCAGATCGGCGACGGTTGCGACCCGCTCGTCCTCGAGGAGGCCGGCGCCGAGCGCGCCGACGTCGTCATCGCGGACACGGGAGACGACGAGGACAACCTGGTCATCTGCCTGATCACCAAGAAAAGGTTCACCAAGCCGCGCACGATCGCTCGCGTCAACAATCCGAAGAACAAGCAGATCTTCGAAGAGCTCGGCATCGATTCAGTCGTCAGCGGCACCGAGATCGTCATGAAGATGGTAGCGCAAGAGGTCGACCGGGCTAGCCGAAGCCCCGCGTGAAGTTTCCCAGACCCACCGCCGGGAACGTCGCGCGCATCCATGCGAACCATCCGCGCATGCCGATCGGCGTGCGCGTCGGCCGGCCCAGCGCTTCGAAGTAGACGGCTGGATCCACGTTGAGGGTGCGCGTCTGCACCATCTCGACCGGATGCGCGCGCAGCAGCGCGCCGAACGCGTCGATCTCGTCCGGGTCGTCCGTCACGCCCGGGTGGGTGAGCAGGTTCAGCGAAAGGCCGAGACCGCGCCGGCTCGCCAGCTCGATGCTCTCGATCACCTCGTCGAAGCCGTAGCCGCGCGGGCGATAATATGCGGCGTACGCGCTCGGGCGAGCGGCGTTGAGGCTGATGCGCACGGATTGCAGGCCCGCGTCGATGAGCGTCTCGAGCGCGCGCGGCAGGCTCGCGTTCGTATTCATATGGATGGTGCCCGCTTTGGTGCGCGCGCGGATGTTGCGTATGGCCGCCGCGATGCGCGGCGCGGCCAGCAGCGGCTCGCCTTCGCAGCCTTGACCGAACGAGACGATCCTCGCGCTGCCGGCGTCGAGATGCGCGACGGCGAGCTCCGTCATATCGCGCAGCGCCGGCAATGCGCGCACGCGTTCTTGCGCGCTCGCGATCCCGGCGTCTGGCTCTTGCTCGGAGATGCAGCCGATGCAGCGCGCGTTGCACGCCGGGGACACCGGAATGGCGGCTTCGCCGAGCCGCAGGAAGGCGTTCTGCGCCGTGTAGCAGCCGTATTCGAGCGCGCATCGTTCGAGCTGGCGCAGCAACGGGCTGTCGGGCATCTCCTCGCGGCGCGCGGCGATCGCGCGGGCAAGCTTGTCGCGCGCATGCGCTGCGGGCGACCAGCTCTGCAGGTGGTCCGTGCGCATCGCGCCCGCATGGAGTGCGCCGCCGTGCCACGCGACCGCCGCGTAGCCGTAGAGCGGCAGCGGCGGAGCTTGCGCGCGGG
>Ga0209656_10001495_pt1 | contig 15289 bp, 18 predicted proteins | sample BogFormECP12_OM2_FD_188239 | JGI IMG/M metagenome (GOLD analysis project Ga0209656, IMG submission 188239) | Bog forest soil microbial communities from Calvert Island, British Columbia, Canada - ECP12_OM2 (SPAdes) (version 2) | ecosystem: Environmental > Aquatic > Freshwater > Wetlands > Bog ... | reverse complement strand
CGATCAGCCCGTCGATGATGACCCGACAGGCTTTGAGCCGGGTAAGGGTGCCGACTTCGTCGTGCGCCATCAGCCGGCTGTAGCCGGCAATGTCGGCCGCGAAGATCGCCGCGAGCTTTCGTTCAACAGGCTGTGCCGTCACGCCCGGCTCCTCCTCAGAGCGAGTATAGCGAGGCACCCGGTCCCTGCAGAACAAATGATGTCATTGCCGATCACCGCCCAGCGCGCCGTAGGGCACGCACGGTGCTGAGGCATCAACGGAGCGACAGATCGGGAATGGCTCTTATCCACCCATCTCGGTCATTCGCCGGCCTCCTCACGGACAAGAGGAACCTGCGGACCTCACTACGTGAACTCTCCGGTCACGACCGAGTGCGCTGCTCTCGGGGCGCAAAATGACTATCCTATCGCCTCGATCATGCTTGCCTTCCGGCGCCAATTGCCAACTGCCGACAATCGACGGCATCCTGAACGGTTGCTCCTTCGCCTGCGCGGTCGAGACTCCGAGATTGCCCGGGCGGGCGGCGCAACCTAGCATCCGTGGTCACACGCGGTTTGGGAGAGTTTCATGGAATTCGGCGCCTCGATCTTTTTCACCGATTACTCGATCACCCCGGCCGAGTTGGCGGTCGCAATGGAGGAGCGCGGCTTCGATTCGGTGTGGGCCGCCGAGCATTCGCACATCCCGGTGCCGCGCCGCACGCGGGCCGACAGCGAGCTGGGCAAGCGCTACTACGACGTGATGGACCCCTTCGTCACCTTGACCGCGGCGGCTTGTGCCACCAAGCGGCTCAAAATCGCGACCGGCATCTGCCTGGTGATCCAGCGCGACACGATCCAGACCGCCAAGCTCGTCGCCTCGCTCGATCAGGTCTCGGGCGGGCGTTTCCTGTTCGGCATCGGTGGCGGATGGAACCAGGAGGAGATCGAGAACCACGGCACCGTCTTTGCGACACGTATGCAGAGGATGCGCGAGCAGATCGAAGCGATGAAGGCGATCTGGACCGAGACGAAGCCGGAATATCACGGCGAGCTTGTCGATTTCGGCACGATCATGACCTGGCCGAAGCCGGTGCAGAAGCCGCATCCGCCGGTCATTCTCGGCGGCGCCTTTCCGTGGGCGGCGCGGCGCGCGATCCGCTACGGCAACGGCTGGTATCCGAACGCCGCGAGCGGCAATCCCGAGGAATACCTGCCAGCCTTCCGGAAGATGACACAGGACGCTGGGCGCGATCCTTCCTCACTGCCGGTCACGATCGGCGGCGCGCCCGACGATCTCGACAAGCTGACACGGTTCCGCGACCTCGGCGCTGCGCGGGTCAATGTCAGCCTGATGTCGGAAGCCCCCGACGACATCTTGCCGACATTGGACAAGTGGGCCGGCTACATCCGCCAACTGCGCAACTGAGGCGGCGGCAGGTCCGACGGGCTGCAGGACAGACCCGCTCCGCCGCCATCCGGCGGGGCCGACATCGTCAACGCCGATTAACAGCTCGCATCTTGGGGTATGGTTGCCGAAGGACAGGAGACCGGCCATGAAGATCGATGGGCATTGTCATTGCGGCGAGATCACCTTCGAGGCGGAGGTTGATCCGACCGCGCTCACCATCTGCCACTGCACCGACTGCCAGACGATCACCGGTTCGGCTTTTCGCGCGAACATCACCGCGCCGGCAGCGCATTTCGTCCTCAAGTGCGGCACGCCGAAGAGCTATGTAAAGGTAGCGGAAAGCGGCAACAAGCGCCGTCAAGCTTTCTGCGGTACGTGCGGGACGCAGCTATGGGCCTGCGCGGTCGAAGAGCCGCAGAGCTACACCTTGCGCGCGGGCACGATCACGCAGCGCGCGGCCTTCTCGCCGCGGCGCCAGATCTGGCGGCGCTCCGCCCTGGGGTGGGTGGATGAACTCGCCAAGGTGCCGGCGAGCGAGAAAGGATGAATGCCGCGAGCTCACCGCCTGCAGGAGGCAGCATGGAACTCAATGCCGATTTTTCACAGCGCGTCGTTGTCCACGCCGCGCGGCTGCCCTGGGTCGCTTCGCCGATGGCCGGAGTTGAGCGGCGCATGCTGGACCGCATCGGCGACGAGGTGGCGCGGGCAACCTCGATCGTTCGGTACGTGCCCGACAGCCACTTCTCCCCCCATACACACGGCGGCGGAGAGGAGTTCCTTGTCCTCGAAGGCGTGTTCCAGGACGAGCACGGCGATTTCCCTGCCGGGTCCTACGTTCGCAACCCGCCGACGTCACACCACACCCCCGGCTCAGCGCAGGGGTGCATCCTCTTCGTCAAGCTGTGGCAGTTCGATCCCGCCGACCGAACGCAAGTGCGGCTCAACACCGGCACGATGCCCTATCAGCCCGCCACCGGTCGACCGGGGGTCGAGGTCATTCCGCTGTTCTCCGACAGCCGCGAAGATGTTCGGCTGGAGCGCTGGGCTCCCGGTGCGGCGATCACGATGACCGTGCCGGGCGGCGCCGAGGTGCTGGTGCTCGACGGCGGCTTCGACGAGGGTGGCGAACGCTTCGAGGCGCAATCCTGGCTGCGGCTCCCTGCCGCCAGCTCACTTGCAGCGGAGGCTGGTCCGGAGGGCTGTAAGGTTTGGGTCAAAACGGGCATCTTCTGCGCATAGAGGGCGTAAACAGGTCGTAGTGCCTACGGTCCTGACATGCGGCCCGCCCAGAGCTGGCTGATCACCGGGAGCTCGGTCGGGCCCATGCCCGTCTTGGCGCGGGTAGCGGTCATACGCAGGATGGCAATCAGACCCAGGTTCGGCCCGAGCCGGCCATTCGATCGACGCGGCGACATCGGCCGCTCGGGGCCCAGACGGGGCGTGCTCGGTGCTGATGGCTAAAGCGCAGGGGGAGGGGTCGTCGTCGGAAGGCGCGGCCGAGGCGCTGCTTTGTCGAAGCTGCCGATCTCTTTTGGCGCCGTGCGGCCAGACCGCTCAACGTCGACCTGCCGGCTCCGGCTTAGTGTCCGACCAGAAATGAATCTCCAAATGTTAGTAGTTTACTCGTCATTCCCGCGAACGCGGGAATCTAGGAACCCCAGGATTCAACAGGTCGCCCTGGACCCCCGCTTTCGCGGGGGTGACGGTAACAGGCTGGAAACATTAGCGCCATTTTCGTTCGGCCTCTCATGCGGCGCGTCAGGCAAGAACCGGGGTTGCGGGACCTCAATCAGCCGGACAAGGATCGCTCATCGTCTCTTCGTAGTCGAGATAAGCCTCTTTGGCGAGTTCCTCGGTGGTTGCCGCGATCACCCTGCCATCGACCAGCATCGCGGGCATCGGACGTTTGGCCTTGACGCCCAACTCGCGCATCCGAGCTCCGATCGACAGAACGTTGCCTCGTCCGGTGGAGAGCCGCTTCACCGCCTCGTTGTGAGTATTCAATACTGCGGTGATCTTCTCTGCGACACTGTTCAAATCGCCGAGACTGAGGCTCACCTTGTCGCACAACTCGCCGGCCAAGCGGGCGATTTCCTGGGCATTCTGCCCTTGCAGCTCGTAACGCCAGATCGAAGCGACCGTGCGCATCGTCATCAATAGGGTCGAAGGGCCGACCAATACCACCCGGCGATCCCACGCATAGGTGAAGAGCTCACCTTCGCGCGCGAGAGCGGCTGCGAGCGCCCCCTCGATCGGCACGAACATCAGCGCGCAATCATGCGCCATGAGCTTCCCGTTATCCTGGTACCGCTTGCCGGCCAGATCATCGATATGCGCCTTGACATCGCGCACGAACCGGTCGCCGGCGGCGAGCCGGTCCGCCTCCTCCTGGGCGGCGATCAAGCGCTCGTAACCGGCGAGCGGAACCTTCGAATCGATGATCATCGTCCGCTGCTCGGGCAGCACGATGATGATGTCGGGCTTCTGGGCCCCGCCGGTATCGCTCTTCAATCCCAGCCCGCGTCCCTGCGAAATGTATTCCCGGCCTTCCATCAGGCCCGCCGCCTCGAGGATGCGTTCGAGAGCGATTTCACCCCACCGTCCGAGCAATTGCGAATCGCCGCGCAACGCCTTGGCGAGACCGTCGGCTTGGGTACCGATGGCGTGGCTCGTTTCGACGATCAGCTTGATCTGCTCCTTGAGGGAAAGGACCTCACGCGCCTCGCTTGCGTAAGTGCTTTCGATCTTGTGCTGGAAATCCGCGATATGCTGGCGCAACGGACCGAGAACGGCCGCTAACGACTTGTGCGAGCTCTCCGACAGCTCCGAGGCATTCGCTTTGAGAATCCGGTTTGCGATATTCTCGAACTCGGTCGTCAGCTGCTTTTGCATGTCGGCGAGCTGCGCGGGCTGGGCGGCAATCCTCTGCGACAGAGCGCTCTCGCGCTCCTTGAGCCCCGCCACTTCGGCCGCCGAGGCCTTGGCCTCCGCCGCCGCCGCTTTGTGCTCGACCTCGAGCTGATCGGCGCGGTCGCGCAGCGCGCGGCTTTCCTCGGTGAGGCGCGCCACCTCTATTTCCCGTGTCATCAAGGCAGCCGCATCGCTCCTTCGGGTCGCTGGCCACAGGTGACGCCCGAGCGCGACGCCGGCAAGCGCGGCCGCCGCGGCGATCAACGCCGCGACACCGAAGAGGACGCCTATATCCATTTCAACAGCCGCCAATGTTCCTGTTATGTTCATACCGTACAAACACGGTGCGGCAAAGCGAAAACCGCCATGACTTAACTTTCGGTTTAGAGCGATTGGCGGGAGACGCGCAATCAGCCGGCCCAGGCGGTTCCCCAGCGGTCGGCGTGGGCCACTTCGGCGAGCGGGCGGCGGGTCAGAGGGCCGAATCTGTCGAGCGGCCAGCCGATCGGCATCAGCGCAAACGTCGCAACATCCTCGGGGATGCCGAGCACTTCTTTGACCTCGGCTTCGCAGCGGATGTGGTTGGTGGTGATGACCGTGCCGAGGCCGAGAGCACGGCAGGCGAGAATGATGTTCTGCACGGCCGGGTAGATGCTGGCGCCACGGATGCGGTCGGCGTAGGCGACCTCGTCCTCCCAGCGGACGGCGATGTCGGGCGGCAATGCCTCGCGCGGCGGCAGGGCAGGGCGGGCCCCGCAGGGGAGGAGGAGCACCGGCGCCTCGCCCATATGCTGCCAGAGGTGCGCGCCGGTAGCCATCAGGCGAGCAAACTGCCGCTCCGTCAGGTGAGGAGAGCGACCCCGCGCGGCATACATCGCTTCGGCGATGTCGGACGCCTTGCGATAGATCATGCCGAGCTTCCGCCGCTGCTCCGGGTCGCGCACGACAACGAAGGCCCAGTTCTGGGCGTTGCCGCCGGAGGGAGCGCGAATCGCCGCATCGAGGATTTTGGTGATCAGCTCCTCGGGCACCGGATCCGGTTTGAGGCGGCGCAGCGCCCGCGCCGAATAGATCGCCTCGAACAGGCCGATTTCCGGCATCGTCGCCACCCTCAGCTCAGATCGATCGCATAGCGTTTGAGCAGCTCGAGCGGGACCACCTCTAGGGTCGCTTCATGCGTCGCCGTCAGCCTGACCTTTGGCGCGTTGCCGGACTCGAACGCCTCCTTCCAGCGCTCGGCGCACAGGCACCAGCAATCACCAGGCTTGAGACCGGGAAAGCCAAAGGCCGGCACCGGCGTCGACAGATCGTTGCCGGCCTCTTTCGAAAACGCCAGAAACGCGGCATCGACCTTGGTGCACACCGTGTGCCCCCCGACATCCTCGGGTCCGGTGTTGCAGCTGCCGTCGCGATAAAATCCAGTCATCGGCTTGGTGCAGCATTCGGCGAGCGGCTCGCCGAGAACATTGCGCGCATCGGTCATCGTAAAGCTCCTTTGCAGGATTGATTTCACGCCGGGCGGCGCTCGGCGCGATCGGCCAGCCGGGCTTCGATCGCGTCCCAGATCTTCGGCGCGATCTCAACACCGTCGAGCCGCGCGATCTCCTGGATGCCGGTCGGCGAGGTGACGTTGATCTCGGTCAGCCAGTCACCGATCACGTCGATGCCGACAAAGACGAGCCCTTGGGCGCGCAAGGTCGGTCCGATCGCGGCGCAGATCTCGCGGTCGCGGTCGCGCAGCTCGGTCCGCTCCGGGCGGGCTCCGACATGCAGGTTGGCGCGCGCCTCGCCCTCCGGGGGCACCCGCATGACCGCACCCATGGGCTCGCCTTCGACGAGGATGATGCGCTTGTCGCCCTGGCGGACCTCGGGCACGTAGCGCTGCACCATCACCGGCTCGCGCTGGATCTGCTCGTACATCTCCAACAACGCGGTCAGATTCTCGTCGCCGGGCCGTAGTCGAAACACCCCGGCCCCGCCATTACCGAAGAGCGGCTTCAGGATGATGTCCCCGTGCTCCTTCCAGAAGGCGCGGATCTCGTCGCGGTCGCGGGTGAGCAATGTCGGCGGCATCAGCTCTTTGAAGCGCAGCACGAAGAGCTTCTCGGGCGCGTTGCGCACAGAGGTCGGGTCGTTGACGACGAGCGGCCCGTCTTGCGGCAACAGCTCGAGCAGATGCGTTGCCGTGATATAGGCCATGTCGAAGGGCGGGTCCTGGCGCATCAGGATCACGTCGACCCCGGCGAGATCGAGCTCCTCATAGGCACCAAAGCGATGGTGGTTGCCATGACGCCGGGCGACCTCGAGAGGCCGGCCGCGGGCGTGGAGCCGCCCGTAGCGAAGGGTCAGCGCGTCGGGCAGATAGTGGAACAGGGCGTGCCCGCGCGCCTGCGCCTCGAGGGCGAGCGCAAAGGTCGAATCCGCGTCGATGTTGATCGTGTCGATCGGATCCATCTGAATCGCGACGGCAAGAGCCATGCCGACCTCCTTGGTTGCCGACTGATATATCACGCTGCCGATCGTAGGATCATGATCCCGCTGCCCGAGCTGTGCACGATTGCGTCTTAACCACGTTGTCCGGGACTTTCGCTGTCTCTCGCGGTGCCGGCGAGTAGTCGGGCCGAGGCAGTGCGAATACCGTTGGTCTTAAATAATCGCCCCGAATGCCCAGCCGCGGACACAATTCATTAACAAAACGTGGAAACTGGGATTTTAACCCCGACGCTTTCGTTTTTGGAACGTTTAAAATTGAAGATGTCTCGCAATAAAACTACCACCTTGTAATAATATTCGGTACAACGCGTTTGGGGTCGCCCATCTCCACCTAGCTGAGCCCGACGACAGTCCGGAAAACGGCTGTTCGGGGGGCAAGATCAGTTAGTGTTGACATCGCCATTTTACCCTGTTTAGCTTGCCTTGTTCCTCCCCGTCCTACCCGGATGCGTCGGCAACAATCCGGGACGACACCGATCTGCTTCCCCCCAGCCCATCCAATACCATTGGAATGGCCGCGTGATCGTGCATCCCCGGCGAAGGGATGCCAGCAAGAAGGAGACTATGCCGGATGTATATGCGCCGAACGATCGGCATTTACCTCGCGTCTCTGGTGATCTCCGCCGGCGCGATGGCCAAAACGCCGGAAAAATCCACAAGCCATCATCCCGGCCAGCCGCATGGTGCCAAACCGCAACAGGCGGAACATCGGGTTGGTAATCGGCTACTGATTTCTTACAGAGGGGCGCACAGCCGATCGCCTGCGCGATACGCGAACCATCACACCGCGCCGTCGCGATATCGGCACGCGGCCTCGCCCTCGGTCGCCGATGACAGCGGTGGTCCGCCGGACCGCTATTCTGCGCAGGGATTCGGAGGCAGAGAGATTGGCAAAGCGGCCTGGTATAACATGGTCGGCAGCCATACCTCGACCGGAGAGCGCCTGGACACCGTGACTGCTACCGCCGCGCATCGCACGCTGCCCCTCTCCTCCTATGCCAAGGTGACAAATCTCGGCAGCGGCCGTTCGGTGATCGTCAGGATCAACGACCGAGGCCCATGGACTCGGCGATTTATCATCGATCTCTCACCGCGGGCCGCCGACGAGCTGGACATGAGGCGGACCGGAGTGGCGTCCGTCATGGTGGAACCAATATCAGCGGAGACTGCGGGCGCAAAACCAACGGTCGCGACTTTTCAGAGCGCCGGCACTCCGGCGATGCAATAGGGACTTTTCGACCGAGGTCTGCAGGCATGCGGCAGACCTGACCCGGGGGCGCTAGCCGATCGGGTTCTGTCTGAAGTATTCGAGGTCCTCCGGCCGCGCCTTCCAGGTCGGGTTGCTCGGCCACTCCCTGGTCCGGCCAGACATCTCCCCACCGTAGCGTACGCGGAACAGCAGGGTACGCTCGGAGCCATTGGCATATTCGTGCAGCTCGCCCCGCGGGTGGACGACGAACATTCCGGGTTCGAGCGCGATCGACTCGCTCGGGGTCCGCATCGTTCCGCCGCCCTTGAAGCAGAAGTAGATCTCGGTTGCGTCGGGGTGGCAGTGATAAGGGCTCGTCTGGCCCGGTTCCCAGCAGGCGATGGTGACATCCCCTTCGCCGGTCCTGCCGAGCACTCTTTCGACGTGCTTCTTGGGATCGAAGGCCTGCTCGGCCTTGAGGTTGAAAACGTACATTTGCGCCTCCGTGGGCCACGCTCTAGCGTTATGTTAGAGCGCCATTATGGGAGGAAGAGATGACGCGGGCGAGCCGGTTTCGAGATCTGCTGAACCAAGACGGGATGATCGTTGCGCCCGGCGCTTACGATTGCATCACTGCCAAACTGATCGAACAGGCTGGGTTCGCCGCCGTCTATATGACGGGCGCCGGTACGGCGGCGAGCTTGGGATACCCCGATTTCGGCCTCGTCACAATGTCGGAGATGGTCACCAATGCCGGACGTCTAGTTGCCGCGGTCGAAGTGCCGGTGGTCGCCGATGCCGACACCGGCTACGGCAATGAGCTCAACGTGGTTGGCACGGTGCGCGAGTTCGAGAGCCGCGGCGTCGCGGGAATTCATATCGAGGATCAAGTATTCCCGAAGAAATGCGGTCACCTCGAGGGTAAAGAGATCATCCCGCGGGAGGATTATGTGGCAAAGATCCGGGCCGCGATCGCAGCCCGCCGCGACGGCGATTTCATGATTATCGCGCGCACCGACGCGCGCGCCGTGGCTGGCTTCGACGAGGCGATAGCCCGCGCCAACGCGGCGTTGACAGCGGGCGCCGACATGGCGTTCGTCGAGGCGCCGCAGACCGAGGAAGAGGTCACAGTGGTGCCGCGTCTCGTCAATGGACCGTGCCTGCTCAACGTCGTGCGCGGCGGCAAGACGCCCGACATCGACCTGCGGCACGCCGAGGCGCTCGGCTACAAGCTCGCGATCGTGCCGGGCCTCCTGATCAAGAGCGTTGTCGGCATCTGCGACCAGATGCTGTCCGAGCTGAAGGCTACCCATCGTCACCCCCCGCCGATCAAGGAGATGACGGTGCCGGATATGTTCCGGCGTTTTGGCGCCGACGAGTGGGACGCGCTACGCCAGCGTTTCCGCACCTCCTCGGCTGCTCGCGAGGCGGCGGAGTAGGTGGTCGATGCGGCCCCGATTGGCAAGCCGCCGGCGCACAGCGGCTTTCAGAAGGCCAATCCGGCAACCGCGGGACGGACGTAGGAAGAACCTGCCGGCGCTGCTGGTCGCCGTCGCAGGTTACTTTTGGCGCAGATCATCTCGGCACGAGGTTTCTCGTAGCCGGCGCGATATGCCGTACCAGATGAAGGTGGTTGCGGCCGCCCACGCGGCGGTAGCGGGCTTGGTCGACAAGCGAGCGGACAATGTGGATACCGAGCCCGCCGACGGGGCGCTCTTCTTGCGCCGCATCCAAATCCGGCGGGCCGAAAGCAAGCGGATCGAAAGGTGGCCCATCGTCGACGAAACTTATCCCTAGGTGGCCCGTCCTCCACCCGAGCACGACGGTGATGCTTCCACCGGCCGAATGCGGTCCACGACCATGCGTTACGGCGTTGGTGAAGAGTTCGTCGAGAATGACCAACAGCCGCGACCGCTCGTCATCCGGCAGACTGCAGTCGTCCGCGAACTCGTCGGCAAAGGCTTGAAGCCGAGTGAGCTCCGCATGCTCGCCACGTAACGTGATCGACGCTCTCTTCACCGACGGTAGCTCATCTAGCCGCCAACAGCCTGCCGATCTCGTGTATCAAGGAGACCGTGATCAACCGCGGAGGAAGAAATTGGGCTTGGCGCTGTGGTTGGCCGCGGGATTGTTGATCGCGACAGCGGGCATTCCGCGGGCGGACGAGGCTCGGCCGATCGCCCAGATCAAGAAAGTGACCGGGCAGGCGGCGGTCCTGCGCTCTGGTGAGCATCGGCCGGCGAATGTCGGGGACATGCTGTTCGTCAAGGACGTTATCCAAACGGGTCCGGACGGCGCGATCGGCATTACCTTTATCGACAACACGGTATTCTCCGCCGGTCCGAGCAGCCAGATCGCGCTCGACGAATTCCAGTTCGATTCGAACGACTTTCGCGGCGCGATGCTGGCCGATATGCGGCAGGGAACCCTGGCGGTAGTCTCCGGCGACATTGCGCGCAGCACCCCCGGAGCGATGAAGGTCAAGACGCCGACCGCAATCCTGGGAGTGCGTGGCACGACCTTTGCGGTTCAAGTCTATGGCGACCACTGATGATGTGGCGGACAATCCTGACACTCGCCTCAATCGTCCTCCTCGCGGGGTGTCCCCGGCAAGCCTTGTTCGTGGTGCTGCCGAATGCCGAAGGCGGCGGCGCGGGCGCGATTACGGTTGATGATGGGAAGACAGTAACGACCCTCGACCAGCCCTTTGCCGCGGCAGAATCGCGCGCCGGCAGCAGTGCGCCGGTCGAGGAAAGCCGGGGGGATATCGGCGCGATCTTCCAGCGCGCGATCGCGGCCCAGCCGATCCTGCCGCATCACTTCCGCCTCTATTTCATCCTCGGGAGCGACGAGCTGACCGCCGAATCCAAGGTCGCCTATCGCGCCGTGTTCGACGATATTAAGCAACGACCGGTTTACCAAATCGAGGTGATTGGCTTCACCGACACGCTCGGCGATCTGTCCTACAATCAGGCACTGTCGCTCGCCCGCGCTGTAGCGACCCGAGACGCGCTCGTTCGCGACGGGCTCGATGGACAGGCGATCTCTATTGCCGGCCGCGGCAGGCGCGATTTGCTCGTGCCGACCGCCGATCAAACCCCTGAGCCCCGCAATCGGCGCGTCGAAATCACGGTCAGGTAGCGGCGCCGCCGACCCGCCGCAGGGCCAGGAGGGTCATGTCGTCCGCCTGCTCGGCGCCGCCGACAAAGCGGCTGACGTCGTCGACTACCGCCGCAACGACGCGCTGAGCATCAATGACCGGCGCCTTCCTCAGCGCTGTGGTCAGCCGTTCCGAGGAATAGAGCGTGTGGTTGGCGTTCTCCGCTTCGGTGACCCCGTCGGTGTAGAGCAGCAGGACCTCGCCCGGCTCGATCCGGTCGTGATCGATCGGATAGCGGAAGTCATCGACCGCGCCGAGCGGCGGACCGCCTTCGGTGACGAGCCGCCGCAAGCCGGTCGTGCCGCCGAGAATGAAGGGCGCGTCGTGCCCGGCACTGGCAAAATCGACCTCCCCCGAGGCGAGGTCGAGAATCCCGGCGAAAGCGGTCACGAATACGCCGCCCTCGCGCTCCAGCTCCGCACTCGCCGCCGCCGTCTTCCGGTTGGCCTCCGCGAGGATGCGGTCGAGCGCCGGCGCAAATGTCAGCACGGCGTCGCGGACGACCTCCTTGGTCACCGCCATCAAAAGTGCCGCCGCAATGCCCTTGCCCGACACGTCGGCGATCAGAAAGAACAGGCGGCTGCTTCCTCCGATCAGCAGGTAGTCGTAGAGGTCCCCCCCGACCATTCGCGCCGGCTCGATGCGGGCGTAGACATCGATGTCGGGACGATCGGGAAACGCAGGAAAGCGCCGCGGTAGGAGCCCCATTTGGATCGCCTGCGCCGCGGCAAGCTCGCCCTCGACCCGCTGCTTCGCCTCGCGTTCGTGAACGAGTTCCAGTTGCGCGGCGCGCAGGTTGCCGACCAGCATTACAGCCAACGCGCCGAGCAAGGTCAGCACCGGAAAGGTGCTGTCGAAGAGGCGATCGGCGAAGCGGAACAGTGCCAGTTCGACGCAAAACAGAGCCGCCGCGATCGCGAGAGCGATACCGACCGCCCGCACCGGGCTTGCGTAGCCCAGCAGCCAGATCACCGCGAGCCCGGCCGCGAGCGCCGCAGCGAGCTCGAACCAATCGAGAAATGGTGGGCGGCGGAGCAGGTCGCCGAGCAGGATCGATTCGATCAGCTGGGCATGGAGATCGACCGCGCGGACGAGACCGAGAGGCGTTTCCCGGAGCCCGGCGATGTCGACGTGGGCGACCCCGAGCAATACTACGTGCCCCTCCAGCTCGGCTGGGTCGAACGCGGGATCGAGGACGTCCAAGGCCGAGATGTACCGTGCCAGTGACGGCGCGAAGTGGAGGATCGCGCGGCCCCGCCTGTCCGTCGGGATGGTGGTGCCGCCGATCCTGACATCTTCGATCCCGAACGCGCCGGTGTCGATCACTATCGCCTGTTCGCCGCCGCCGACACGAACGACCTCGAGCGCAAAACTCGGGACGATGGTTTGTTGATAGGCCACCGCGAGAGCGAGCCGCCGGACGACGCCGTCGGCATCCGGCTCGACCGCGATTCCCCCGGCGGCCAGCGCAGCGGCGCGCAGCTCGGGCTGACTTTGCACGATGGATTTGTAGCTCTTCAAGAACGGCGTCGGATCCTCTCCCGCCTGGCGGATCGGGGCGGAGTGGATCGGGTTTGAAGACTGCGCCATCTCTTCCCGGCTGGGGGCGAGCGCGAGCACCGTCGGGACCGCTGCCATCGCTTCGGCGAGGTCGCGGTCGCTCGGCGGCAGCTGCGCCAACGCGTCCGCCACAGCTGGAGGCAGGCCCGGCAGTTCTCGCGCGATCTCGGTCGGCGAAAGCCGATCTCCTTCGGCGAAGACGATGTCGATGCCGAGCACGCGCGGGTGCCCCTGGGCGATGCGGCGGACGAGCTCGGCCAGCAAGTGCCGCGGCCACGGCCACTGCCCGTATTGGGCGAGGCTCTTCTCGTCGATGTCGACGATCGCCACTCGTGCCGAATCGCCGGCGCGCGGCCACACTTTCTCTACCAAGTCGAAGCCGCGCACGCGCAATTCGGTGATGACGCCCGGGTCGATGATGCGCAGCGCCAAGGCACCCGCGACCAATGCCAGTGCAGCCGCGCGACCCGGACCGCGCAGCAGAGCGACGCTCCAGCCCACAGCGGGATCGCGCGTCACAACTCCAGTTCTAGCCCGTCATAGGCCGAGATCACCTCGACCTTGTGGCCGGGCCGGCTGATCTCCTCAAAGCGGATGGTCTCGGCGACGACTTCCTCGATCATGCGGTCGTCATATGCCGGCTCGTGGTGAAAGAGCACGAGGCGCCTGACCTGCGCCGCCTGCGCCAGCTCGACCGCGACGACATTGCTCGAGTGACCCCAATCTTCCTTGACCGAGATTGTGTCGGCGAGCGAATACATCGCATCGAAGATCAGCACATCGGCATTCCGGTAGAACGCGACGAACGGATAGGATCCGTCGAGACTGGAATATTTGTGCTCGCAATCGGTCGAATAGACTATCGACTTCCCGCCCCGAGAAAAGCGGTAGCCGTAGGATTGGCCGGTGTGGAATTGCCTTATGGAGGTTACCGAGAGACCGGCGATCTCGTAGGTGCGGTCGGGCTCGAGCGTGACAAACTCGATGGTCGAGCCGAGCTCGCGAAAATCGACGGGAAACCACGGGGCAGAATGCTGGGTGTGCAGCGCCTCGCTCAGCACATCGTGGCAGCCGTAAATGCGAATCCGGTTGCCGGGGATATAAGCGGGCGCAAAAAACGGGAACCCCATAATGTGGTCCCAGTGGGGGTGTGACAGGAATACATTGAAGCAGTGCTTGCGTCCCGGGCCATGCTCCCTCAGCACGCGGTTACCAAATTCGCGTACGCCGGTACCGAGGTCGCAGATCACATATTCGTCGCCGCCGGTAATGATCTCCACACAGCTGGTATTGCCGCCGAAAGTGCCGCGTACCGAAAATGGCAGCTTGCTGTCGATGAAGGCCTCGATCGCCTGCTCGGTCTCGAGCGCCTGCCCGCGAGCGGCGAGCAGCGCATCGCGGATCTTGGCGCGGACCGCCCGCTCCCGCAGCGGTGCCGGCAAGGAGCCGCGGGTGCCCCAAAAGCGGACACGCAACGGTCCAGCGGGTTCGGCCTGGGCATCGGGAACCGCCGCGTCCGCTCGCGGCGGGGCCTGCCAGGCGGTGCTCGCTTCCTCGACGGTGGCGAAGACCGGGACGACATGCGAGAACCGGCTGATCGTGAAGATCTCGCGCACGACCGTGCGGAGACAGGCGACGGCGAGCCGCCGCTCTTTCGGCTTTTGCCGCGACGCGGTCATCAACGCCCGCAACCCGGCGCTTGATATGTATTCGACGCCGGATAAGTCGACGACGACGTCCGCGGAGTTGGAGGTGACCGCGGCGAGCAGCCTCGTCTGAAACTCCGCGCTCGTCAGATTGTCGATGCGTCCGACCGGAGCCAACACCAGAATGTTCGCTTGACGCCTCTCGTCGATATCCACGGGCAGTCCCTGTCGCAGCAGTACGCGGACGCCATCTTCGGGAGTTTGGCAGCGCGAAGCAAGGACCGCCCTCGAGCGGCGCCCGCTCGACATCATCCTCGTCCGTTTCCATGCCGAGGGCGGTGATCTGCGTTCGCAAACCTGGTGTCGTTGCCGTAACCGGCATCCATCAGCACCACACCCTGGGGCAGTCCGGCGGTTCGGGCTGCGTTGATCTGCTCGAGGGCGATCTCAGGCTTGGTTTGGAAAGCGATCGTCTCCGGTATCTTGGCCTGGCGCCGACGCGCCTGGTCCTTGGCCCAATCCTCGGGGAGATAGAGCAGGCTGGCATCATGGTTGGCCAGCGACAGCGTCACCGCGACTTGACAGTTGTCCTGCTTGCCGAGCTGGCCGCAATATTGCCGGTCACCCCGACCGAGTGCCACCCCTTCTTGGGAAAGCCTGTGTCGTCGATGATCCAGGCCTCGACCGGCCCGCTGCGCTCGATCGCCGGCAGCACCAGCTCCCTACCTGGGCCAGCATGGTGGCGTCCGACCACGGCGCGCTCCCAACAAAATGAAGCAACGACTGATGCTTCGCGGCGACCCCGGCCTTCGCCGGGGCAGGCTTGTATGGGGGTTTGATTGTCAAGTGGCTTTCCTCCTGGGTCAATCAGTCGCGGCCGTAGCCGCGTGGGGGCTCGATCGCCTGAAGCTCCTCGAGGTCGAGTTCGGCGATAGCCTGCA
>Ga0209656_10001493_pt1 | contig 15308 bp, 14 predicted proteins | sample BogFormECP12_OM2_FD_188239 | JGI IMG/M metagenome (GOLD analysis project Ga0209656, IMG submission 188239) | Bog forest soil microbial communities from Calvert Island, British Columbia, Canada - ECP12_OM2 (SPAdes) (version 2) | ecosystem: Environmental > Aquatic > Freshwater > Wetlands > Bog ... | reverse complement strand
TACGTCCGCAGCCGACCAACTTTCGTCGCGTTTGCGGCACATGCTTGGCCTCGGCAGACAAAGCTCATGATTCGACTGAGTTCGACGCCGGCAAGCCATAGAGTCGATTCATGGCTGCGCGAAGCCACGAGGAAGAGGCGCTCGTCGCGAAGACGGCAGCGCTGATCATCGGCCGGCTGGACGACAAACTGGTCGAGATCACCCGCGCGCTCCAGGAGTTGCTGGTCAGCGAGCTGTCTGAGATTGGAGGCGACGGCGAGTTACTGGCGTTGGTCCATGACTCGGTCCAGGGAAACCTGGACACGTTCATTCCGGCCATTCGCCACGGCATCCCCATCGACCAGGTAGAGCCGCCGACGGCGGCCCTCGAGCATGCCCGACGGTTGGCTCAACGTGGGGTGGACGCTGACTCCTTGATCCGCACCTATCGGCTCGGCCACCAGGCCGTACTACGGATCGTGCTCGACGAGATTCGCGTCGCGCATCTGGATATCCAGCTCGCGCTTGATGTATTCGAACAGATCACCTCGATGTCGTTCGGCTATGTCGACAGAATTTCGCGTCTGGTGCTAACCACCTACCAAACTGAGCGTGATCGCTGGCTGGCTAACCAAAACCGGATGCGGGTATTGCGCGTTCGCGAGGTACTCCAGGCCGGTGAAGTCGACATTGACGAGGTGGCAAATGCTATTCGCTACCCACTCCGTCGAGTCCACCTTTCGCTGATCGCGTGGTGTGGCGAGTCGGAAGATGAAGACGAACTCGCCGCGATGGAGCGCTGCATCACTGAACTCTCGAAATCGGTTGGTGCGCAAGAGCGCCCGTTGTTCATCGCTGCGGATCGCGTAACCGGGTGGGCATGGATACCACTGCCTGAGGATGCCGCGCCACATGCGGTTTCCCGCCTTAGCGAATTCGTCAAGGCGCGACCCGACGCGCCGCTGATCGCGGCCGGCGAACCGCTTCCCGGTGTCGACGGCTTTCGCCGCTCACATCAGCAAGCGCTGGCGACGCGAGCCGTTGTGCTCGCCTCGGAATCGCATACGCCGGCGGTCACTGTGTACAGCGATCCCGGCCTCGTGCTGGCCGCCCAGTTTTGTGCCGACCTAGTGCAGACGCGAACATGGGTTGGCGATGTCCTGGGCCCCCTTGCCTCCGCGACGGACAGTGACGAACGGATGCGCGAAACGCTCAGGGAGTTTCTGCACAGCGGGTCCAGCTTCAAGGCCACCGCCGACGAATTGCACCTGCATGTCAACTCGGTGAAATATCGGATCCAGCGCGCGCTTGAGCGTCGGGGTGAACCGATTGCCGACAACCGCCTCGATGTGGAAGTCGCGCTGCTCCTGTGCCATTGGTTTGGCACGGCCGTGCTGAGTTAAGGCATCGTGTAACCGCCGCTGGCGGACATCGCTTGCTCGGGTCAGCGCCACGGCCGGGCCGCAGCGTCAATCTGACTAGGGCACTTGCCATCTTGGCGCCGTCATTGACAGTCCGCCCCATAATTTCAGTTGAATCTAGGCGCGGTCCTCTCATGGAGGTTCTGACCGGGACACGAGCCTTACGGCTCAATTCGCGGTCGCCACGAGGCTTGACATTTTTTATTTTAGGTTAGATTATTGATCTAACTCCGAGAGGCAAACATGACTACCAAGATCCAGCTGCCATTGCTCGCAGCAAAACTCGCCGCCAACGTCGCCCGCGAACGCCTGGCTCCGCCACGTGTGACTTCGTTAAAAGATGTACCGCCCTCGGCGAACGCGCTGACTAACGAGTGGCTCACCGCCGCGCTCTGCCGAGACGTCCCGGGCGCCGTCGTCGTCGAATTCGCGGTCGTCGGCGGCTCGGACGGCACCAGTTCACGACGCGCACTGCGGGTCGACTACAACTCGGCGGGCCAGAAGGCCGCACTGCCAACCAGACTTTTCACCAAGAGCGCATCCAGCTTCCAGTCACGCCTGATGCTCGTCGCCGGCGGCGTAACGGAGAGCGAGACGATCTTCTACCGCGACATTCGGCGACAGCTCGACCGGCTGCGAAGCCCCCGCTCTTACTACGCTGCGTTCGACCCCAAGACCTATCGGTCAATCGTCGTCATGGATGACCTCACCGCCGACGGATGGAGCTTCCCCGACCCAATGCAAGACACCATCAGCCGCCAAGACGCCGAAGACATGGTCGACCAGATGGCGTACTACCACGCGGCTTTCTGGGACGACTCACGTCTCTCAAGCCAGTTCGGGCGGCTCGCTACCACTGAAGTCTTCCAGCAGCGCATCAACGATGTCGGGCTCCTGAAAGCCGCCCACCGAGGCCTCGACCACATCGAAACCGTGACGCCGCCCGCGATCTACCGGCGACGTGAAGAGCTGATCCCGATCACAATGCGTGCGCTGCATCTCAACTCGAGCGGCACCCCCACACTCCTGCACCAGGACGTCCACCAAGGCAACTGGCTGCGCGACCCGGACGGCCGCATGGGCCTCTACGACTGGCAGGCCGTCGCCAGAGGAGAATGGGCGCTCGACTACGCCTACGCAATGTCGGTGAACCTCGCTGTCGAGCACCGACGCGCGTGGGAGCGGGAACTGCTCGAACGATACCTCTGGCGCCTCGGCGAAGAAGGGGTCAAGAACCCACCGTCGTTCGAGCAGGCGTGGCTGCGCTATCGCCAACAACCCTTCCATGTCGTCATTTTCTCGCTCCTCACAATCGGAGCGGGCCGTTTCCAACCCGTCATGCAACCCAAGGACTACATGGCGCGTTGCTGGGAACGCATCGCCACTTTTCTAGACGACCACGACTCGCTCGACAGCCTCAGCTGACACCCTGAACTCTCGACTTCACGGCATGGTGTAACCGCCGCTGACCGAGATCAGCTGTCCGGTTACTTGGCGTGCAGCGTGCGGTGATGAGAACCACACCACGGCCCGCCCGACGTCGTCGGCGTTTGTCAGCCTTCGCAGTGGCGTGTCCTTGAGCATGAAGTCGATCTGTTTCTGATTGAAAACCTCATCCAGTCCGACGGCCCACAGGCTTGATGGGCCAATCGCTTCGGGTCCATCGGGAATCACCAGGCCCGGGCACACGATGTTGGATCTGATGCCGTGACGGCCGTGTTCGCGCGCCGTGGTGCGGGCGAATGCCACCATGGCCGCCTTTGACGCGCCGTAGACACCTTGTCTGATCTGTCCAAACGCCGCGTCGCTAGCGATGAACACGATCGCGCCGCCACCGACTGCTTTCATGACCGGTATCGCCGCTTGGGTCGCGGAAATCGCCGAGAAGAGATTGATCTCGATTGTTCGCTGCCACTTGTCCCGGTCGGTATCGGTGGCGACGAATCCCGGAACGCTCCAACCGGCGTTGTTGACCAGAACATCCAGGCCGCCCCACGCCATCTGGGCGGCGCCGACGGTCGCTTCGGCCGCCCCGGGCTTCGTCAGGTCGGCGATCACCACGTCGACCTCGGCGGCGCCCAACTCTTTGGCCTCGGCGCGGACCTTTTCAGCCTGCGGCGCGTCGATGTCGTTGATCACGATCCGTGCGCCTTCCGCGGCAAATGTATGCACGATCCCGCGCCCGATATTGGAGGCGCCTCCGGTGACGACGACTCGCGCATCGGCCAACCCGAGATCCATGTCGACTCCTAACTGTGCAGCGTCGCTTGTGACGGCCTCCGAATTAGTTTAACCTAGATTAGAAATTTGGGAAATGATGGATAGGACTAGATGTGAGCGTCGTCCAGTGCGCGATCGCCGATGGGATCGGGCGCGTCACGCTGAACCGGCCCGAGTGCATGAACGCGATAACCACCGAACTCGCGCAACAACTCGAGCATGCGCTCAGCACGCTGTCTAGCGATACCGCGGTGAACGTGATCGTCATTCGTGGAGCGGGCAAAAACTTCTGCGCCGGAGGCGATGTCGCAGAAGTCGAACGCCTCAGATCCGTTGGCCCCGAACGGTTGCGAACGCTGTTCGACGCATTCCGCCGGGCGTGTGAGGTCATCGCGAACATCGACGTCCCAGTGGTCGCTGCAGTCGAGGGCATCGCGATGGCCGGTGGCTTCGAGCTCATGCAGGCGACCGACATCGTGATAGTCAGCGACGACGCCAAGATCGCCGACAACCACATCAACTTCGGCATGATCCCCGGTGGCGGAAGCACGCAGCGGCTCCCCCGGTTGATCGGGCATCAGCTCGCGCTCGGTCTACTGCTCAGCGGCGAGCGCCTGAGCGGTCTGGATGCGGTGCGTCTCGGCTTGGCATACCGCAGCTTTGCGCCACGAGCCTTCGACGAGGGCGTGAATCGGTTCGTGGCGCAGCTCGCGGAACGTGACCGCGCAGCAGTCGCGACGATCAAGGGGCTGGTTAGCGGCACTCGCCAACGGTCGCTGTCGCAAGGCCTCGACGACGAGATCGGTGCGGTCGTCGCGCACATCACCAAGCACGGAGTCGATGAATTCAACCGATTGGGCACATCCTCATGACAACTGTCAACGCCACACCCGTCGCGCTGGATCTCGGTCCGGACGGGATCGCTCAGCTGCGCCTGAACCGACCCGAAGCCTCAAATGGGCTGAATGTAGAACTGTTGAAAGCGCTGCACGAGGCCATTCTGCGATGCCACGCCGAGGCCGCCGTTCGGGTCGTGCTGCTCAGCGGTGCAGGACGCAACTTCTGCGCGGGCGGCGACATCCACACCTTCGAATCCAAGGGCGCCGAGCTACCGCAGTATCTGCGCGAGGCGACGGCCTGGCTGCAGTTGGCGACGTCGGCACTGATCCAGCTGCGCGTGCCTGTAGTCACGGCGGTGCAGGGTTTCGCCGCCGGCGGAGGCGGGCTGGGCTTGGTTTGCGCCTCCGATGTCGTCATCGCCGCCGAGTCAGCGAAGTTCTTCTCCGGTGCGGTGCGGGTGGGGATGGCCCCGGACGGCGGGTCGTCGGTAACACTGACCCAACTCGTCGGTTTGCGTCAGGCGCTCCGGATACTGCTGCTCAATCCCACGTTGTCGGCTGCGGAGGCACAAGAGATCGGTCTGGTCACCGAGACGGTGCCCGACGATCAGCTGTCCGCCCGGGCTACTGAGATCGCCACCACCTTGGCGAGCTCACCGACCCTGGCGGTCGCGGCAACAAAACGTTTGGTTTGGAACGGGGTAGGCGCTTCGGTTGAGCAGCGGCTAGCCGAGGAGTCGCGCACGGTATCCGAATTATCCGGCACTCACGATGCGCTCGAGGGTCTACGCGCGGTTATCGAACGCCGACCACCGAAGTTCAACGGCCGATGACCACGACGACCGCCCGCCCCGTGCTCATCGATGATGACGCTGCGGTGCGCACTGTCACGCTGAACCGGCCAGCGAAGCGCAACGCTATCGACATCGAGTTGCGCATCGCCCTGGCCGAGGCGATCGAATCCGCTGATCGTGATCCGAATATTCGGGTGATCATCGTGACCGGAGCGGGTCCGGTGTTCTGCTCGGGTGGCGACATCTCCACCATGCAGCGCATGCCCGCCGAACACGCCATTGAACGAGTTAATTTGGCGCAACGCATTATTCGTGCCATCTGGAGCACACCAAAGCCGGTGCTCGCGGCCGTCGAAGGGTCGGCGTATGGGGCGGGCACAGCATTGGCCGCTGCTTGTGATCGGGTGGTGGCGGCGCACGACGCCAAGTTCGCGACCACCTTCACCAATGTCGGTCTAGCCGGAGATATGGGCACCTTTGTGTCATTACCGGCACGCGTTGGGATCGCGCGGGCACGGCAGATGCTGATGCTGCCGTCGCCGATCTCGGCAGCGGAGGCCTTTGGTTTGGGCCTCATTGACGCGGTAGTGGAGCCTGGCCAGGCTTTGGAGTCGGCCCGACAAGACGCCCGACAGCTCGCGTCGGGGCCCCAACTCGCGTACGGAGTAATCAAGGCATTGCTGGCCAATCCGGGCACCATCGATCCGATCGAGCTTCTTGAGCGCGAAGCTGCTTGCCAGTCAGAGCTTTTCGACAGCGACGACTTCGCCGAAGGCACCGCCGCGTTTCGCGAGAAACGACGGCCAGTGTTCGGGAACAAGGAAGGAGGACAACCATGACCGCCGTGAGTGATCAGGTCGCAGGCACCGGCACCCTATATGACCGACTGATCAAGCGTGACAAGGTGCACGGCTCGCTCTACACCGACCCCGCGATCTTCTCCGAGGAGCTGCACAAGATCTGGTACCGCACTTGGGTTTTCGTGGGACATGAGAGCGAGGTATCCCAACCCGGCGACTATGTTCGGAAACGTCTCGGGCTGCAGGACGTCATCATGACCCGCGACGGCGACGGCGTGCTGCACCTGTTGCTGAATCGCTGCGCGCATCGGGGCAACCAAGTGTGCAACGACGCCAAGGGCAATGCGTCAGCATTTCGCTGCCCGTATCACGGTTGGACGTACCGTAACAACGGTGAACTCGTTGGATTCCCCTTCTTCAAGGGCTACGGTCAACGCAAGTTGGACCTGGCTCTCGGGCGAGTTCCGCGGGTCGACTCTTACCACGGTTTTGTGTTCGGCAGCTTCGCAACCGAAGGCCCGACCTTGTTGGAACACCTCGGTGCCGCCAGCGGCGAGATCGACAGGCTCGCGCAGTTGTCTCCCGAGGGCCGTGTCGAACTCACTGCGGGGTGGCTCCAGCACCGGACCCGGGCGAACTGGAAGCTGTTGGCCGAGAACGAAACCGACGGATATCACCCGCAGTTTGTGCACGGATCGATCTTCGGGGTGACCGGCAGCACAATTGGCCCACTCTACAGTGATGCCTCCACGGCGGTGACCCGCGACCTGGGTAATGGCCACAGCGAGAACGATCTGCGTCCAGAATTCCGTAAGTTCGCCGAACCGATGCGCTGGTTCGGCACCACCGAGGCCCGGGTCCCCGACTACGTATCGGCAATGCGGACCAAATATGGCGCGGACGCGGAACGCATCTTGATCGAGGGCGCACCGCACGTGATGGTTTTCCCGAACCTATTCATCGCGGAGATCCAGGTCTTCAACATTCAGCCGGTCGCGGTGGGTGAGTGCGTCCAATACTCGACTGCGGTGCAGTTGGCCGGCGCGGATGAACTCAACGAGCGCATGGTGTCCCAGTGCGTGGGATCGGTGGGCCCTGCCGGCATGCTGCTTGCCGACGACACCGAGATGTACGAGCGGAACTGGGCCGGACTCGCATCGCTGACACCGGAGTGGCTCGACGTGCGCCGTGGGCTCAACCGCGAATCAGTTGACGAGAACGGTTTCACCGTCGGCGGTGCCACCGATGAGACCGCGATGCGAGGTTTTTGGCGACACTACAAGTCACTCATGGAGGCGCCATGACAGCCTCCGTCAACGCGGATGCCAGTCTCGGGCCCGTGCCCGACGACTTTGACCGCCACTCAGTCGAGCAGTTCCTCTACCAAGAGGCGCGACTGGCCGACGAAGGCGACTACGACGCGTGGGAAGCGCTGTGGGCCGACGACGCGCTGTACTGGGTACCGATCGATGGCGAGGGCGGTGACCCCGGGCGCCAGATGTCAGTTATCTACGACAACCGCCGCCGCATCTCGACCAGGTTGAAGCAGTTACGCACCGGCAAACGCTATGCGCAGGCTCCCCCTTCGAACCTGCGTCGGCTGCTGTCGAATATCGAATTCCTAGGCGGTAGAGGCAACCCCGATGGTGGCACCGATCTAGAGGTCGGCGCGAACTTCCTGGCCGTCGAGTCACGCGCAAGGGGCAATCGGCTATGGGGTGGCCGAACGACCTACCGACTCCGCCGCGATGCAGACGGTCTTCGCCTGGCGTATAAGAAAGTGGTTCTGGTGGACAATGATCAGCCACTTCCCACGCTGGGTTTTCTGATCTGAGGATGTCATGACGATCGAATTCAGTGATAGCGATGGCGTCGATGTTCCCGGTGTCGGTGCCGTGGTCGGTAGTGAGTTCGCCGAGGTGTCAGTCCGATTCGACGTAGATGCAAATGCGCCTAGGCTGCGGCTAGAAGATCTCCGCAGCGGACGCGTGCGCTATCTCGACGCGCTCGAATTGGAGACGCTAATCTGGCTCCCGGAGGATCGCCTCACCGGTCTGCTGGATCCGTCGCACAGCCGCTGGCGGGGTGACCCTCACGGGTCCGGCTCATGAGACGCGCCGCGATCGTCACGCCCCTTCGTACCCCGGTCGGTAGTTTTGGCGGGTCGCTCCGGACGCTTCGTGCCGAAGACCTCGCCGCGCGAATCATCGAAGCGGTCATCGACCGAAGTGGTGTGGATCCGGAAGCAGTCGAAGACGTGGTCTTCGCGCAGTCCTATGCAAACTCGGAGGCGCCGTGCATCGGCCGGTGGGCCGCCTTGCATGCCGGCTTGCCGATCACGTTGCCCGGATTGCAGATCGACCGCCGCTGCGGGGGCGGTCTGCAGGCGGTGATCACGGCGGCCATGATGGTGCAAACCGGCGCAGCCGAGGTGGTTCTGGCCGGCGGTGTGGAGTCGATGAGCAATATCGAGCACTACACCACCACGGCCCGGTGGGGATCGCGATCCGGCAATCAAATGCTGTACGACCGGCTTGATCGCGGTCGTGAAATGTCGCAGCCAGTTTGGCGATTCGGACCAATCAGCGGAATGATCGAGACGGCCGAGAATCTCGCCGCCGACTACGGCATCGGCCGTGATGCCGCTGACGCGTTCGCCGCCCGCAGTCACCAACGCGCCGAGGCCGCAAGGGCGTCCGGCATGTTCGACGAAGAGATCGTGGGCGTCGAGGTACCCCAACGTCGCGGCGATCCGGTTGTCGTGGACGGCGACGAAGGGATCAGACCTGACAGCACGCCTGAGGGACTGGCGCGGTTGCGCACTATCATTGCTGATGGCACTGTCACCGCCGGCAACTCCAGCCAGCAAAACGACTCCGCTGCAGCGTGTTTGGTTGTTGCCGAGGACCGCCTCGATGCGCTTGGTCTGGAACCCCTCGGTTTCCTGGAAGCTTGGGCTGCGGTCGGTTGCGATCCGGCGCGCATGGGCATCGGCCCTGTGCCGGCCGTGGAAAAGTTGCTGCGGCGCGGCGACTGGACCCTCGACGAGTTCGACCTGATCGAAGTCAACGAGGCATTCGCCGTGCAAGTGCTGGCAGTGCTGGCCGGGTGGGGCGTAAAGCTCGCCGACGTCGAGGACCGGCTCAACGTGAACGGCTCGGGCATTTCGCTCGGGCACCCGATCGCGGCCACCGGTGTGCGGATCCTGACCACGATGCTGCACGAATTACGACGTCGCTCGGGCCGTTTGGCGCTGGAAACTATGTGTATCGGCGGGGGTCAAGGTATCGCCGCGGTGTTTCGAGGGGCTGCATGACGCGCGTGCTGATCGGCTACGCCGCGTACCTGCCCCGCTACCGGCTGGCCGGCGCCGACATCGGGCTGCGGCGCGGTGATCGGGTGGTGGCGTCCTTTGACGAGGACAGCACCACAATGGCGACCGCGGCGGCCGCTGCCGCCATCGATGGATATCGCCTGCCACGCGATCTCTATTTCGCCACATCTAGCCCGGGTTACGCCGACAAAACGAACGCGACCGCAATCCACGCGGCACTCGGCTTGGGCCGCGAGGCGTTCGCCACGGACATGTGTGGAACCGGGCGAAGCGGATTCGCAGCTTGGCGAGCGGCGGCTAGCACCGGAGGCGTTGCCGTAGCCGCCGACGTGCGCGTCGGACGGCCCGGCTCGCCCGATGAGAAGTTCGGTGGCGATGGCGCGGCGGCGCTGCTGTTCGGTGAAGGACCCGGCATCGCGGAGATTCTCGGTACGACGTCACTGACATCGGAGTTTCTCGACAGATGGCGGTCGCCGACATCGGTGACCGGCCAGCAGTGGGAAGAGCGGTTCGGCGCACACTGCTACGGCCAACTGATCGAGGCTGCCGTGCAGCAGACGCTCGACAAGGCCGATACGAACGGCGTGGACCACGTCGTGCTGACCTGTCCAAACGCGGCTGTCCTCAAGCGCGCCGCAACGCTCATCAAGGGCCAGAAATCGACGGTCACCTCGCCGATCGGATTCGCCGGTGCCGCCGATGCTTCGATCGCGGTCTGTGCCGTACTCGACACCGCCGACGCGGGCGAGACAATCTTGGTGGTGTCCGCCGTCGACGGCTGTGACACCCTGCTTCTGCGAACCACCGAGCGCCTGCCGAACGCACGGCAACCTCGTCCGATCAGCGAGCAACGCGATAGCGGCTTAGCGGTGAGCCACCTGACCTACTTATCGTGGCGCGGGCTGGTTGAGTTGGAACCGCCGCGGCGTCCGGAGCCGGATCGCCCCGCGGCGCCACCGTCATTCCGCTCGGAAACCTGGAAGTTCGGTCTCACCGGAAGCCGTTGCCAACAATGCGGTTTCACACACCTTCCGCCCGCAGTCGTCTGCCGCGGCTGCGGTGCGATCGACCGCACGGAGGCTGCCCCGGTCGCCCGGTTGGGAGGCGCCATCGCCACCTACACCGTCGACCACCTGGCCTACTCCCCTTCGCCACCGGTGGTGCAAGCGGTGATCGACGTCGACGGCGGCGGGCGGTGCACCCTCGAGATCGCCGACGCCGAACCCGATCAGCTCGCGGTGGGCTCTCGAGTGGAGTTCACGTTCCGTCGGCTGTTCACTGCGGGCGCGGTCCACAACTACTTCTGGAAAGCCCGCCTCGTTGACCCAAGCGGATCGGAGAAACGATGACTAGCCACGGCATAGCCGACAAAGTCGCGATCGTGGCCATGGGCTGCACTCGATTCGGGGAACGCTGGGACAGTTCGACCGAAGATCTGTTGCTGGAGGCGACGCGCGAATGCTTCGAATCGCTGCCCGGGGTCGTTAAGGATGACGTCGATGCGTACTGGCTCGGTACCCTCGGGTCGGGCCAGTCGGGGCTGACCCTCAGCCGCGCATTGGGCACCGATGCCAAGCCGGTCACCCGAGTCGAAAACTATTGTGCCACTGGATCGGAGGCGTTCCGCAACGCGTGTTATGCGGTGGCCGCGGGTGCATACGACGTCGTGATGGCGGTCGGAGTGGAGAAGCTTAAAGACTCTGGATTCTCGGGGCTGCTGCGCGCTGACCCGCCGGATGATGGCACTGCACCGGAGCTCTCGCTGACCGCACCGGCAGCGTTCTCGTTGCTCGATCCCGCCTACTGCGCCAAATACGGGGTACATGCTGACGAGATGCGGGAGGCGATGACCCATGTGGCGTGGAAGAATCACCAAAACGGTTCACGAAATCTCAAGGCACAGTTCCGGTCTCCGGTGTCGAAAGAGACGATAACGGCCGCGCCGAAAGTAGCCGGGCGGCTCGGGGTCTACGACTGCTCGGGTGTGTCCGACGGCGCGGCGTGCGCGCTGATCGTGCCTGCCGACCGTGCCCACGACCACACCGATTCCCCTATGTATGTAAAAGCACTATCGCTGGTGGCAGGCTCGGCACGCGGCTCGATGGATCCCGCATACGATTTCACCACCTTCCCTGAAGTGGTGCGTTCGGCGCGGGACGCCTACCAGCAGGCGGGGATCGACCGCCCCGCCGACCAGTTATCGCTAGCCGAGGTACACGACTGCTTCACCCCCACCGAGCTGGTGTTGATGGAGGATCTGGGCTTTTCCGACGCCGGCCAGGCGTGGAAGGAAGCGCTAGGCGGAGATTTCGACTCCGACGGGCGCCTTCCGATAAACCCAGACGGGGGCCTCAAGTCGTTCGGCCATCCCGTCGGCGCCAGTGGGCTGCGGATGCTCTACGAGGTGTGGTTGCAGTTCCGCGGGCAGGCGGGTGAGCGCCAACTGCCCGATCCGCATACCGCGATGACCCACAACCTCGGTGGCCGCCCGGGCGGATGCGTGTCGTTCGTCTCGATCGTCGGCACCGAGATCAGCACACGCTGACGCGTAATCGCCCGCCCAGAAGAGAACGGCAAGCCGATGCCTAGATGCTAGACAGTTTTTAATCTATCATAAATTCTGTTTAACGGCAGATCCTGAATCTGTGTGGGCAACAGGCCAGACACTGCAGCGGACGATGGCTACGAAAGGTACGTCCCGCACCGTCGTCGCCCTCCTTGACCGGATCTTAATTTCTAAACTAGATTCAACAATCGATACCGCAGTTCTGAGAGAGGAAGGGCGTCGAAGTGCCGGGAGTCCAGGACAAAGTCATCGTCGTCACCGGGGCCGGTGGTGGCCTCGGGCGCGCATATGCGCGGTTCCTGGCCGACAACGGTGCGCTGGTTGTCGTCAACGACCTCGGCGGTGCGCGTGACGGGTCTGGTTTCGGGAGCAGCATGGCCGACTCGGTCGTCGAGGAGATCCGAACTGCCGGTGGCAAAGCTGTCGCCAGCTATGCGACGGTAGCGACACCCGAGGGTGCAGAAGCGATCATCGACACTGCGATTGAGCACTTCGGTGGCGTGCACGGAGTGGTCAGCAATGCGGGCATCTTGCGCGACGGCGCCTTCCACAAAATGTCCGAAGAGAATTTCGATGCCGTCGTGAAAGTCCATCTCTACGGCGGTTTCTACATCATGCGCGCCGCCTGGCCGCACTTTCGTGAACAGAAGTTCGGCAGGGTTGTCGCAGCGACGTCGACCGCCGGCATTTACGGCAACTTCGGCCAAGTGAACTATGCCGCGGCCAAGCTAGGTCTGCTGGGGATGATCAACACCCTGGCGATCGAGGGCGCGAAGTACGGCATCACCGCCAACGCGGTCGCACCCCTTGCCGCCACCCGCATGACCGCCGACGTTGCGCCACAAGAGCTTCTGGACAAACTCGATCCCGATCATGTGGCTCCAGCGGTCGGCCATCTGCTCTCCGAGGAGAACCAAGATAGCGGATCGGTCTTCGTGGTGGGCGGTGGTCTTGTCCAGCGTGTGGCGCAGTTCCAGAACGACGGTGTCACGTTTCCGACGCCGCCATCCCTCCAGGAAATCAGCCGCCGTTGGCCTGACATCAGTGACATGTCCAACGCCAAACCGGGGCGCAGCCCCGTTTAAAGCATGAGCAAGGCTGGCGACCAGGTCTCCGTCGAGACGGCACTTCAGCGGGCGAGCTGGGAGGCCGATCGCCGGGTGGATTTGGTGGACTTCACCGTCGGCGAGCTGCTCGCTAACCGCGCAACCGCGCACCCCGACCGAGTCGCAATCGTTGGAGTGCGTCACGCCACCGGCGAGCAGGTCCGACTGACCTACGGCCAGTTGCACGACGAGGCGAGTCGAGTTGCGTCGGCGCTGGCAGGTCTGGCCGAGCGTGGAAGCCACGTCGCGATCTGGGCCCCGAACGTCATCGAGTGGCCGATCATCCAGTACGGAGCCGCATTGGCGGGTATGGTGCTCGTCGCCGTCAACCCCGCCTTGCGCGAGGAAGAATTGCACTACGTCCTGCAGCACTCCGGCGCAACGGTGCTGTTGCACGCCGATAAAAACCGCGATTACGACATTTCCGCCGTCGTCCGGCGGCTTGCCGTCCGCATGCCGGAGTTAACCTGTGTGTCCCTGTTGGATGCGCCGGTGTGGCGCGCCGAGCACATTGACGACAGCGTGCTACGCAACGCACCCGGCGGTGCGGAGGAAATCGTCATGCTCCAGTACACCTCGGGCACCACTGGGAACCCGAAGGGCGTCTTGCTCAGACACAAGTCGCTGATCAATGTTGCCAAGCTGACGCTTGAAGCGGTGTCGGTGCCCGATGGCGCGGTGTGCCTAAATCCCCTGCCGATGTTTCATACCGCCGGATGCGTGATCGCCACCCTCGGACCACTGTGGATCGGCGGTACCGTCATTCTGGTTGACCGCTTCAGTCCCGGGCCGGTGCTGCAGGCATTATGCCGTGAGAAGGTTTCGGTGCTGTTCTACGTGCCAGCTGTGCTCGCAGCGCTATTGGAAGCACAACGAGCAAGCGATAGTTGCGCACCCAGGTTGCACACAATCATGGGGGGAGCGTCGAATGTTTCTCCCGCACTGATCGAAGCCGCCGAGGAGGTTTTCGGCGCCACCGTCATCAACTTGTTCGGACAAACCGAGCTATCACCTGTACTGACCGCCACCCGGCCCGAAGATTCGCGCGCCGACCAGCTGAACACGGTCGGTCGCCCACTGCCGCAAGTCGATTGCCGCATCGTCGATCCAGTCAGCGGCAAGGTGGTCGCTATCGGCGAGACCGGCGAGATCTGTGCCCGCGGATATCAAGCTTTCGCGCGTTACCTACACGACCCCGACGCGACGGCCCGCACGATCGACGCCGACGGGTTCGTCCACACCGGAGACCTCGGTGCTATGGACTCGCGCGGTTATTTGACGATCACGGGCCGGATCAAGGAACTGATCATCCGAGGGGGTGAGAACATCGCGCCCGCAGAGATCGAATCGCAGTTAGTGAGCCACGACAACGTTGTCGACTGCGCGGCCATAGGCCTGCCCGACGACCGGCTTGGCGAGGTCGTGGGCGCGGTCGTGTGCACGTCGCGAAACGACGCACGTCTCAAAGACGCGCTCATCGAGCATCTACGAGACCGATTGGCTCCCTTTAAGATTCCGGTGCGATGGTTCACCGCGACCGAATTGCCCGTCACGCCGACGGGTAAAGTCCGCAAGTTCGAACTCCGAGACGCGATCATCCGCGGCGACCTCCCGGAACTGTGACAACAACAGCAGACATCCGTGCCCGCCGCGACGAGCTGCGGCGCCGTTTCCCGGTATGGCGGCCCAGCACCCTATCGGACTGGCTGGACGACTGCGCCGAACGCTACGGCGGGCGGCCGATGGTGCTCACCGACGACCGCAAGCTCAGCTACACCGACGTCGCGGCCGAATCCCGCCGCTTAGCAGATGGTTTGGCAGCCTTGGGCGTCCAACCGGGCGATCGTGTGGCGATGATCATGGCGAACTACCCCGAGTTCGCAGCAATAAAATTCGCCATCGCCCGGGCAGGTGCGATCGCTGTGCCACTCAACTATCTCTATCGAAGCGACGAGTTGCGGTTCGTGTTGGCGGATGCGCGATGCCGGGTCGTGACCACCATGACCGGTTTCGCCGGCCTGGATTACCAAGCGATGCTTGACCTTATCCCCGATCCGCCTATGGCGGTGTTTCTCGACACCGATGGGCACGCCCGTCCCGGATCCCTCACAATCGAGGACTTGGCGAACCTGGGCGACCAAAACCGAGGCGCCAGCTATGGCCGCACAATCGATCCCAATGGCCCCGGAGACATGCTTTACACCTCGGGCACAACCGGGTCGCCCAAGGGCGTGCTGGTATCTCATGAC
>Ga0209656_10001492_pt1 | contig 15311 bp, 15 predicted proteins | sample BogFormECP12_OM2_FD_188239 | JGI IMG/M metagenome (GOLD analysis project Ga0209656, IMG submission 188239) | Bog forest soil microbial communities from Calvert Island, British Columbia, Canada - ECP12_OM2 (SPAdes) (version 2) | ecosystem: Environmental > Aquatic > Freshwater > Wetlands > Bog ... | reverse complement strand
AAGGCCAAGGCACGAGGCTATCGCACTACCCGAAACCTGAAGGCAATGGTCTACCTGCTCGCTGGAAAACTCGACATGCAGCTGTCAGCGTAAGATCGTTACTACCCATGATGAATAGCGCGGAACCCTAAAATGCTTCGTCGCCAAGGCTCCTCGCAACGACGACCGTCGCGAATGCGATCCGGAGTCTGATTGCACTCATTCCGATCTCGTCATGGTCCGCCCCCGGGCTGCGCCGAAGGCGCACCCGCGGACAGGCTCCGGCGGACCATCCACGCCTTCAACCGGCCGCGCGAAAGAAAGCCGCGGAGGGCCCGGCGGAACCCGTCCTCGGGTGCGCCTCCGGCGCCGCCCCGGGGCTGGCGATGACGGTGAAGCAGGCCACGCCGTTGAAGCGGGCCACGACGGTAAACCAGGCCATGACGGTGAAAGCGCGCGCAAACGCCCGCACCCCACGCCCGCCCTACCCCTCCGCAAACGGGTTGCGCGTCCCCCGCGTCTGCAGCCGGATCGGGACACCGGGCAGCCCGAACGCCTCGCGCAACCCGTTGACCAGATACCGCCGGTAGTCCTCGGGCAACAATTCCGCCCGCGTGCCGAACACCACGAAGGTCGGCGGCCGCGCCTTGGCCTGCGTGATGTAGCGCAACTTCAGCCGCCGGCCCTCGACCAGCGGCAAGGTGTGCCGCGCGAGCATCGTCTCGAACCAGCGGTTCAGCTCCGCGGTCGGCACGCGGATGTTCCAGGCGGCGTGGGCGCGGCGGACCGCGGGCAGCAGCTTGTCCAGCCCGGCGCCGGTCAGAGCGGAGACCGGCACCACCTCGATCCCCTTCATCTGCGCCAAGCTGGTCTCCAGCCGGTCGCTCACCGCACGCCTCGCGAGGTTGCGGTCGGGCACCGCGTCCCACTTGTTCAGCGCGATCACCGCGGCACGGCCCTCGCGCTCGATCAGCTTGGCGATCTGCAGGTCCTGGTCGTGCAGGCCCTCGATCGCATCGACCACCAGCACCACGACCTCGGCCATGCGCAAGGCGCCGATCGCGGCGCCTACCGACAGCTTCTCCAGCGGCGCGTCGATGCGCGCCTTGCGGCGCAGGCCGGCGGTGTCGACCAGTTCGATGTCGCCGGCGGGATCGTGCAGCAAGGCGGCGACCGCGTCTCGCGTGAGCCCCGGCTCGGGGCCGGTCAGCATCCGCTCCTCGCCGAGCAGGCGATTGAGCAGCGTGGACTTGCCCGCGTTCGGCCGGCCGACGATGGCGAGCTTGAGCGGCTTGCTCTCGTCGGCCTCTTCCGGTGCCTCTTCGGGCAGGCGGTCGGCGATCTCGGTCATCAGGTCGGCGATGCCCTCGCCGTGCTCGGCGGACACCGCGACGGGATCGCCCAGGCCGAGCGCGTAGGTTTCGGACACCGCGCTGCCGGCCGCGCGGCCTTCGGCCTTGTTGGCCACCAGCAGCACCGGCCGGCCCTGCCGCCGCAGCCATTGGGCGAAGTGCCCGTCGGCGGGAGTCAGGCCGTCGCGCGCATCGACGACGAACAGCACGAGGTCGGCGCGGGAGACCGCGGCAGTGCTCAGCGCGCGCGTGCGGCCCGACAGCGTCTCCGGCGCGCTCTCCTCGAGCCCGGCGGTGTCCACCAGGATCACCCGCTTGCCGCGCAGCAGCGCCTCGGCCTCCTTGCGGTCGCGCGTGACGCCGGGCGTGTCGGCGACCAGTGCGGCGCGCTTGCCGACCAGGCGGTTGAACAGCGTGCTCTTGCCGACGTTCGGCCGTCCCGCGATCACGACGACCGGGAGCATGGCGTGCCTTTGGCCCGTTCAGGCCAGCTGCTTCAACCCGTCATGACCGGCCTTGTGCCGGTCATCCACGACTTTCTTTGCTGCGGCGGGAGCGAAGAGTCGTGGATGGCCGGGACAAGGCATGTCCTCGGGCAGCCCGGAGGGCTGGCCCGGGGACCGGCCATGACGATGGTCGGAACGGGCGCGTAAAATTTCCGCATCATACCGCCCTACCTGAACGCGATCACGCGGCCGTCGTCGGTCACGATGAACACGGTGCGCTCGGCGCAGATCGGCCCCAGCGACGCGGCACCCGACAAATCCGCCTGGCCCAGGATCTCGCCGGTGTAGGGACTGACCGACAGCGCCTTACCTGTCGTGCTCGCGACGATCAGCCGGTCGCTCGCCAGCACCGGGCCGAACCAGGTGATCGGATCGCGCTGCTTCTCCTCGTTCTCGTAGCGCGGCAGGTCGGTCACCCACGCCAGGCTGCCGTCATCGCGCTTGACCGCGGCGATCTGCTGCTCGCGGGAGACGACGAAGACCCAGTCGCCGGCAAGCCACAAACTGTCCTCGCCGGCGACGTCGCGCTCCCACAGGCGGCGGCCGGTGCGCTGGTCGTCCGACAGCATCAACCCGCCGAGGCTGATGGCGAACACCGCACCCTGGTCGATCACCGGCAGGCCGCGGATGGCGGACACGTCGCCCACGTTGCTGCGCCCGCGCGGCGAGGCGAGGCTCTCGATCCAGGCCACGCCGCCGGTCTCGGCCCGCAACGCCGCCATCTCGCCCGAGCCGAACCCGGCCACCACCAGCCCGTCCGCATAAGCGGGGGCGGGCTGGCCGAGCAGGCCGGTCGCCGCGTTCGCGGCCTGGTGCGTCCACAACTCGTGACCGTCCGCGGCGGACAGGCACAGCAGCTTGTCGCCGATCACGACGACGAACAGCCGCCCCGCCGCGATGGTCGGCGCCGAGCGCGCCGGGGCGCCGAGGTTGCGGCGCCACTTCTGCCGCCCGGTCTTGGGATCGAGTGCGACCAGCCACGCCAGCCCGTTGACGGCGTAGAGCGTGCCGCCCTCGATCGCCAGGCCGCCGCCGACATTGGTGCTGTCGTCGTTCTCGTCGGTGGTGTCGTGCGACCACAGGTGCCGGCCCGCGCGGGTGTCGAACGCCTTGACGATGGCGTCGGAATCCATCGTGTAGATGATGCCGTCGGCCGCGACCGGCTGGCACAGGATCTTTTGACGGAAGCCGCCGCCTTCGCCGATGTCTGACGACCACGCCTCGACCGGCCGCTCGCCGAGCGCCAGATGCCCCATCAGATGCGCCGGATTGCCGCCCGCCTGCGGCCAGGCCGCGTTCTCCACCACCGGTGGCAGCACAACCCGCTGGCTGTGGGTCGCACCCGTCAGCGTGGCACGCGCCGAGACGATCGAGATGCGCTTGCCCGGCAGCGGGGTCTTGGTGTCCTCGAAGATGTCGTCGAACCAGCTGCAGCCGCCCACGGCGAGCGGCGCGCCCAGCAGCGAGGCTCGCAGCAGCGCGCGACGGCCGATTGCGCCGCGCCTGCGTCCGGCCGGACTCGTCGTCACCCGCCGATCCCGATCCTGTCGAGCAGCCCGTTCGCCCGCGCGTGCACGCCCTCGGGCGCGGTGGGGTCGCTGGCGAGCTTCTGCAGCGCCGCCTTCGCCGCGTCGGTCTGCCCGAGCCGCAGGTCGAGCAGCGCGCCCGCCTCCTCGGCCAGCGCACGGAACGGATTGTCCGGCTTCTCCAGGGCGGCCAGGCGCGCGCGCACGACCGGCGGGTCGCCGGCGTCGATGCCGTGCTGCGCCCAGAGCAGGTTGGCGAGGTCGCGCAGCAGCTTGTCCGCCGAGTCGTCGTGCGCCACCGCGTCCCACAGCGCGAGCGCGCCGGGCAGATCGCCCATGTCCGCCTTCAGCCCCGCGGCGCGCAGGCGCGCGAGCGTGCGATATCCCTCGGGCGCGTCGGCGGCGAGCTTCTCAAAGCCGGCCAGCGCGGCCTTCTTGGCCTCCTCGGTGGCCTGGCCGCCGCCGAGCGGCTGGGCCGCCTGCCGCATGGCGGCGAGGAAGGCGTCGGATGCCGCGGCGTCCTGCTTCTTCTGGTAATACAGCCACCCCTGCCAGGCGCCCGCCGCGACCACGACGGCGACGGCCAGGGCGGCGATCGCCCAGCCATAGCGCTTGAACAGAAGCTGGGCCTTTTCGGCCCGCAGGTCCTCGCTGACCTCGTCGAAGATATCAGGCAAATCCGGCTCCGACCCTCAAGCTCGAGGGCGCGATCTACGCCCTGGACGCGGCCAGACGGCCAGCGGGCGCGGACCATAGCGACCGGACCCCCGCGCCGCAAACCGGCCATTCACGGTTTCGCGGCGATGCTGGGACATGTCCCGCACCGCGATCCTCGCCGCCACGATCAGCCTGCCCCTGCTCGCCGGGTGCAACGTCGGGGGACCCGCGATGTTCGGCTACATGGCCGGGATCGAGGGGGCGGCGATCCCGATCATCCATCGCACCGTGACCGACGCCGTGGTCTCGGCCGTCATGCAGCACGAGTGCTCCGTCGTGCGGCTGGACGAGGGACTGACCTACTGCAAGCCGTACGACCCGCCGCCGCCGCCCCTGCCCTACTGCACGGCCAGCCTGGCGAACGTGGACTGCTGGCAGGACCCGGCCGCCCTGCCGCATCCGGTGCCGCCGCAGGTCGCCGACGGGCCGCGCACGCTGACGCCGGCGCAGGAGGAAAACCGCACGCAGTGGCTGCCGTTCATGTGAACGGCTTCACGGCGGGGCTCGTTCCGCCGTGGTAACCGGGACACATGATGCGCGCGTTCATGGCACTCCTTGCGCTGGTGCTGATGCTGCTGCTGTCCGCGGCCGGCGTCACGGCGGCGCGGTCGGAACCGCCGCATCCGGCGTGCGGGATCGCGCCATGGACCGGCACGTGCAGCTGCACGCCGCCGGGCGGGCATTATGCGATGTCGTACGCCGATTTCGCCACGCTGATGGCGCGCGATCCGCACGGACAGGGGCTGCCGGCGGAAGCCCGCGCCGCGTGCAGGCTGGCGGGAACCTAACGCGCCTCGGTCAGCGCGTCCTCGATCTCGCGCAGCTTCTCCTTGCCGAAGTAGAGCTCGCCGTCGACGACGAAGGTGGGCGAGCCGAACGCGCCTGCGTCGCAGGCCGCCTGCGTGTTGGCGATCAGCTTGTCCTTGATCGGCTGCTCGGCGGTGCGCGCGAGCAGGTGGTCCGCCGGCAGCCCCGCGCGGCTCAGCACGTCGCGCAGCACGGCGGGGTCGTCGCATTTCTGGCCGTCCTCCCAGATCGCGGCGAACACCGCCTCGTCATAGGCCGGCCCGATGCCTTCCTCGTGCGCGGCGACCGCGCCCCGCATGCATTGCACGGTGATGACCGGAAAGTGCGGGTTCCAGCGGAATTTCGTCAGCTGATGGCGCCTGACGAAGCGGTCCATCTCGCGGCGCATGTTCTCGACCTTGCCCTTGACGCCGGCGTAGGCGGCGAGCGGCGCCTGATTGTTCGTCAGCTTGAACAGCCCGCCGAGCAGGATCGGCACATAGACGAACCTCGCACCGGTGCGCGCCTCGACGCCGGGGATGACGCGGTGCGCCATGTAGGCGTTCGGGCTGCCGAAATCGTAGTAGAACGTGACGTCGGTCATGCGTTTGCCTCACCAGGTTTCGCGATACGGGCGCAGATCGAGCTCGTGGGTCCAGGCGTCGCGCGTCTGCTCGTGCAGCATCCAGTAGGCGGCGGCGATCGAGGCCGGGTCCATGAGCTGGTCGGGCTCCGGCTGGTGCGTCTCGTCGAAGCCGGCGCGCTGGCGGACGAAGGCTGTATCGACCCCGGCGTCGATGATCAGGTGCGCGACGTGGATGTTCTGCGGGCCGAGCTCGCGCGCCATCGACTGCGCGACCGCGCGCAGCCCGAACTTGGCGGCGGCAAACGCAGCGTAGCCCGATCCGCCGCGCACGCTGGCGGTCGCACCGGTAAAGAAGATGCAGCCGCCGCCTCGCGCCAGCATGTGGCGCGCGGCCTCGCGTCCGGCGAGGAAGCCGGCATAGGCCGCCATCTCCCATACCTTGCGGAAGACGCGTTCAGAGGTCTCCAGGATCGGGAAGCGCACGTTGGCGCCGACGTTGAAGATGCACACGGCCAGCGGCGCGGCGGCGTCGGCCTCGGCCATGAAGGCGGCAACGGCTGCTTCGTTGCGTGCATCGAGGGTGCGCGCCTCGCAGCGACCGCCGGCCGCCTGGATGCGATCGCGCAAGGGCGCGAGCTTGTCGCCGTTCCGCCTGCCGGCGAACACGGTGTACCCGCCGGCGGCAAAGCGCTCGGCGATGGCCGCGCCGATGAAGTCGCCGGCGCCAATGACGGCGACCGTGGCGTTGCGTGTCATGCCGGGAGTATTGTCCGCTTTGAATACCGCGCCAATCGGCCCACATGCTGGACTCCGCCGAGGGAAGCACGATGGATCGCGTCACCGACCACCCATCGGACGATGAGGCAGCACCGGAGCCGCCAACGCCGACGCAAGCCGAGCTCGAGGCGGTACTCGATGCGACCGACTCTGACGTCGCGGCTGGCCGAACGGTGCCGCTTGCACCGGTGCTCGCCCGGATGCGAGCGGACGCGGAGCGTATCCGTCGAGAGAGATAGCCTTTACCAGGTCTGGACGATCGGAACCTATTCACTCCGTCATTGCGAGCGAAGCGAAGCAACCCAGGGCGACACGTCAGACGCTTGTCGCATGGCCCTGGGTTGCTTCGTCGCTTCGCTCCTCGCAATGACGGGATATGTTTGTTGTCTCCCACACTTGGTATTACCCGCGGAGTTAGCGCTGCGGCTGGTCCCACCGGAACCAACCGCTGACGAGCGGATCGCTATCCAGCACGTCCCGCACGGCCGCCTCGCCCGCCGCCGAGGCCGCGACGCGCACGACGGTAAAGAACGGGCCTTTCGCCCGCGCCAGGAACAGACGGCGCAACGCCTCGGCGATCGGGCCGCGCGGCGCGCAGCAGGCGCAGCCGGCGGGATGCACCGGCAAAGCGGACGCGAACCGCTCGACCGCGACCGCGTCCGCCGGCGCGTCGTGGCCCAGCAGCCATGCCGCACGCTCGCCGTCGACCGCGGGCGCGGGCGCGGGCAGCACGGGAATGCGGGCGTCGAGGCGGAAGCTCATCTCCTAGACATAAGGATATCTTTATGTCATGCATAGACCGTGGAAGACCTGCTCGCCGCCTTGCGCGCCGCCGCCGAACCGACCCGGCTTCGCCTGCTGGCGCTGGCGGCGCGCGGCGCTTTCTGCGTCACCGAATTGTGCGAGATCCTGGGCCAGTCGCAGCCGCGGCTCTCGCGCCACCTGAAGCTGATGACCGACGCAGGACTGCTCGAGCGCATCCCCGAGGGGGCCAATGTCTGGTACGCGCTGCCGACCGGCGCGGGCGGCGGGCTCGCGCGCGACCTGGCCGCGCGGCTGCCGGCGGACGATCCGCTGCTGGCGGCCGACCGGCGCGAGGCCGCGCGCGTGGTCGCCGAACGTGCGCGCGCCGCGTCCGAGAGCTTCCGCAAGCAAGGCGCCGACTGGGACGAGATGCGCGCGCTCGATCTGCCGGCGCAGGCCGTGGAGAGCAGCCTGCTCGCCCACCTGCCGGCGAGCGGACTGGGGCGGCTGGTCGATATCGGCACCGGCACCGGACGGCTGCTGGAGCTGCTCGCGCCTCGGGTCGATAGCGGCATCGGGATCGACGCGAGCAAGGCGATGCTGGCGCTGGCGCGCGCGCGGCTGGCGCGCGAAGGGCTGAGCCATTGCAGCGTGCGGCAGGCCGACATGTACCGCCTGCCGCTGGCGGATGCGTCCTGCGACCTCGCGGTCATGCAGATGGTGCTGCACTACGCCGAGGACCCGGACGGCGCGATCGCCGAAGCGGTGCGGGTCTTGCGCCCGGGCGGGCGGCTGCTGGTGATCGACCTGCTGGCGCACAAGCGGCACGAGATCGTGCAGCGCTTCGCCCATCGCTGGCCCGGCTTCGGACGCGACGCGATGGAGCGGATGCTGGCGGCGAACGGAATGCGGCCGAGCGCGATGCTGACGATCAAGGCGGCGCTGCCGGTCGCGATCTGGCCGTCCCAGCGAACCGCCTCCGCCACGACGAAACGAGTGGCTGAACTGGCCGTCTGAACGGCCCGCCGACATGTTGAGAAGGCCCGAAGAATGACACGACCGCATTTGCTCGATGCGCTGCGCGACACTGTTCTGCTGTGCGACGGCGGCATGGGCACGCGCGTGCAGGCGATGAGCCTCGACATCGAGGCCGACTACTGGGGCCGCGAGAACTGCACCGACGTGCTGGTCCTCTCGCGGCCGGACATCGTGCGCGAGATCCATCGCGGCTATTTCGAAGCCGGCGCCGACATGGTGGAGACCAACACGTTCGGCGGCTCGCCGATCACGCTGCACGAATTCGACCTCGCCGACCGCACGCACGAGATCAACCGCGTCGCCGGGGAGCTGGCGCGCGAGGCCGCCGAGAGCTTCGCCGACGGCCGCCACCGCTGGGTGATCGGCAGCGTGGGGCCGGGCACCAAGCTGCCCTCGCTCGGCAATGTTGGCTACGACACGCTGGAGGCCGCACTCGCGGAGCAGTGCCGCGGGCTGATCGCCGGCGGCGTCGACGCGATCCTGATCGAGACGTGCCAGGACACGCTGCAAATCAAGGCTGCCGTCAACGGCGCCAAGATCGCGCGCGCCGAGGCCGGCACCGACACGCCGATCTTCGTGCAGGTCACGGTTGAGACCACGGGGACGTTGCTAGTCGGCCCCGACATCGCCGCCGCCGCGACGGTGGTGCACGCGCTGGACGTGCCGGTGATCGGGCTGAACTGCGGCACTGGCCCGCAGGAGATGGCCGAGCACCTGCGCTGGCTGTCCGGCAACTGGCCCGGCCTGCTGTCGGTGCAGCCCAACGCCGGATTGCCGGAGCTGGTGGACGGGCACACGCACTACCCGCTGGGTGCGGCCGAAATGGCGACCTGGATGGAGCGCTTCGTCGCCGAGGACGGCGTGAACCTGATCGGCGGCTGCTGCGGCACGTCGATCCCGCATATCCGCGCGCTCGACGACATGCTGCGCCGGCGGGCCGGCGGGCCGCGTCCCGCGCCCGTCGCGCGGCGCGTGGTGTGGGTGCCGTCGGTCGCCAGCATGTATGCGCCGACGCCGTTGCGGCAGGAGAACAGCTATTTCTCGATCGGCGAACGCTGCAACGCCAACGGCTCGAAGAAGTGGCGCGAGCTGCAGGAAGCCGGCGACTGGGACGGCTGCGTGGCGATGGGCCGCGAGCAGGTCGGCGAAGGGTCGAACGCGCTCGACATGTGCACCGCCTTCGTCGGCCGCGACGAGCTGTCGGAGATGAACGAGGTGATCCGGCGCTTCACGTCCAGCGTCAACGCGCCGCTGGTGATCGATTCCACCGAGACGCCGGTGATCGAGGCGGCCCTGAAGCTGCACGGCGGCAAGCCGATCATCAACTCGATCAACTTCGAGGACGGCGAGCACGCGGCGGAGGAGCGGCTGACACTCGCGCGCCGGTTCGGCGCCGCGGTGATCGCGCTGACGATCGACGAAGAAGGCATGGCGAAAACCGCCGAGCGCAAGCTGGCGGTCGCCCGGCGGCTGGTGGAGTTCGCCTGCGCGCGGCACGGCCTGCCGCAGTCGGACCTGCTGATCGACCCGTTGACCTTCACCATCGCCACCGGCAACGAGGACGACCGCAGGCTCGGTCTCGATACGCTGGAGGGCATCCGGATGATCCGGGAGGAATTCCCGGACATCCAGATCATTCTCGGTTTGTCGAACATCAGCTTCGGCCTGAACCCGGCCGCCCGCGCGGTGCTGAACTCGGTGTTCCTGGATCATGCGGTGCGCGCGGGGATGACGGGCGCGATCGTGCATGTGAGCAAGATTCGCCCGCTGCACCTGATCGCGGCCGAGGAGGTGAAGGTCGCCGAGGACCTGATCTTCGACCGCCGCACCGACAACTACGATCCGTTGCAGCGACTGCTGGCGATGTTCGCCGACCGCAAGGCGGCGGACGCGACGCGCAAGAAGCAGGCGGAGACGGTCGAGGAGCGCCTGAAGGATCGCATCGTGGACGGCGACCGCAAGGGACTGGACGACGACCTGGGCGAGGCGCTGACCCGGCACGCGCCGCTGGACATCATCAACACGATCCTGCTGGACGGGATGAAGACCGTCGGCGAGCTGTTCGGCGCGGGCAAGATGCAGCTGCCGTTCGTGCTGCAGTCGGCCGAGACGATGAAGGCGGCCGTGGCTTACCTCGAGCCGCACATGGAGCGCGTGGGGGGGCAGGAGAAAGGCACGATCGTGCTCGCGACCGTGAAGGGCGACGTGCACGACATCGGCAAGAACCTGGTCGACATCATCCTGACCAACAACGGCTATCGCGTGGTCAACCTCGGCATCAAGGTGAAGCTGGCCGACATGCTCGATGCCGCGCGGGAGAACCGGGCGCATGCGATCGGCATGTCGGGGCTGCTGGTGAAGTCCACCGTGGTGATGCGCGAGAACCTTGAGGAGATGACGCGGCAGGGCGTGGACATCCCGGTGCTGCTGGGCGGCGCGGCGCTGACGCGCAACTACGTCGAGGACGATTGCGTGCGCTCCTATGCGTGCGGCCGCGTGGCGTATGCGCGCGACGCGTTCGACGGGCTGCACCTGATGGACCGCGTGACGGGCAACGCGTTCGACGACTACCTCGCGGCGATCCAGGCCAAGCGCGTCGGCAAGTCGCGCAACACCAGCCGCACGCTCGGCCAGGCCGACGCAAAAGCGTTCCGTCCGGTCGATGTGGTTGCGGTGCAGGCGCGCCGGCGACGGATGACGGCGGACGTGGAGATCCCGACGCCGCCGTTCTGGGGGCCGCGGGTGATCGAGGCGGCGCCGAAGGCGGTCGTGCCGTTCATCAACGAGCGCAGCCTGTATCAATTCCAGTGGGGCTTCCGGAAACAGGGCCGCAGCCTGGAAGACTTCCTGGGCTGGGCGAAGCAGGAACTGCGGCCGGTGATGCGGCGCATGCTGGCGCTGACCGAGGAACAGAACATCCTCAAGCCGCAGGCGGCGTACGGCTACTGGAAGGCCGCGGGCCAGGGCAACGACCTCGTCATCTTCGAGCAGGACGGCGAGACCGAGCTCGCACGCTTCACGCTGCCGCGCCAGCCGAAGGAGGACGGCGAGTGCATCGCCGACTTCTTCCGCGATATCGACGATGCGCAGCGGGACGTCATCGGCCTGCAGGTCGTGACCGTCGGACAGCGGGCGAGCGATGTCGCGCGCGAGTGGTTCGAGGACAACCGCTACCAGGACTACCTGTATCTGCACGGCCTGTCGGTGGAGATGGCCGAGGCGATGGCGGAATACGTGCACAAGCGCATCCGCGCCGAGCTGGGCTTCGCCGCCGAGGACGACCGGGACATCGAGAAGATGCTGGCGCAGGGCTATCGCGGCAGCCGCTATTCGTTCGGCTATCCGGCCTGCCCGCGGCTGGAGGACCAGGCGCCGCTGCTGAATCTGCTGGGTGCGGAGCGGATCGGCGTGAGCCTGTCGGACGAATGGCAGCTGCACCCCGAGCAGAGCACCAGCGCGATCGTGGTGCTCAACCCGCGGGCAAAGTATTTCTCGGTATAGCGCCGGGGTGATAAAGTCGCGGTCATGGGATCCGCTGCGCGCAAACCGATGACGCTGGCCGAGTTCCTCGCATGGGAGGAACGGCAGGAGCTGCGCTACGAGTTCGACGGCGTCCGGCCGGTCGCGATGACGGGCGGGACACGTGGGCACGACATCATTTCGAACAACCTGCGCGCCGGGTTGCATCGACGGCTGGCGGGCTCGGGGTGCCGGGTCCACGGTCCGGACGTCAAGATCGAGGCGGCGGGATCGATCCGGTATCCCGACGCGCTCGTAAGCTGTTCACCCGGACCGCGGAACGACACCGTCATCGAGCATCCTGTCGTGGTGTTCGAGGTCATCAGCGAGGGCACCGCGCGCACCGACCGTTTCGACAAGCTGCGCGCCTATTTCGCCACGCCGTCGATCCAGCGCTACGTCATCGTCGAACAGACGTCGGCCGCCGCAACGCTGTTCGTGCGCAACGCCGCGGCCTGGCAGGCGATTCCGCTGACGGCGGAGGACACCATCCCATTGCCGGAGATCGGCATCGAACTGCCGATCGCCGAGCTGTTCGTCGACATCGCGTTTCCCGCCGAGGACAGCGAGGCCAGCCGGTAACTGCGCGGCCCCGTTCAGGCCGCGGCGGCGGTCGCCGGCGTCGGCTCTACGATCAGGCGCAGCATGTCGACGAACATGCCGGCGCTGAGCTGCTCGCGCAGCACGGCCCAGTCGGGCTCGGCATCGATCTCGTCGAGCAGCGCGCGCGGCACGCGCAGCTCCTCCTCGGGCGCTGGCGCACCGGTCGGAAACACGCCGAAGACGAGGTTCTGCTCATCGTCCACCGCCATCAGGCGCAACGCGTTCCCAGGCCCGATCGGAAGGTCGTCCTGCGTGCGCAGAAGTGCGATCTTCGCCAGTTCGAGGGTATGATCGTCGATGTCGAGGTCGCGGCCAAGCAGCTTCTCGCGCGCGGCCTCCCAGCCGAAGGCAACCCGGGGATGCAGCTCGCGCCCGATCTCGGCGGCCGCCTTCGGAGCGCCGGGCCCATAGGCCGAGTCGAACGCGGCCTTGCTGCGACGCTCGGCGTCGACCCAGTGCAGCAATTCCGTCGATGGCCAGACCGCGAGGAATTCGCCCTTGGCCATGTTCATCAGCGTGAATTCCGGCTCGACGCGGTACTTTTCGCCGCAACCCGGGCAGGGGATCATCTGGAAGGTGCGGTCGAGGATCTGCGCGCGCAGGTCGGGCCGCCGGTCGGCATTGACGCTGTGCACCATGTCGAAGCTGGTTGGCGTGCCGCAAACGGGGCACGTCACCTGGACGGGCTTGAACAGAGACATGCGCGGCTCCTCGTCTAAAGGTCTTTCAGCCATGCCACCGCCGGGTGGCTCGGCTTGAGCTTCTTGTGGTGATACGCGGCGAACAGCTCGGCGAACCACTCACCGGGCGCGCGGAACTGGTATCCGGTGATACCCTTCGAACGCTCGGCCGCGGTGTAGCTGACCCAGGTGCCGGCGTACGCCTCGTGATAGATCTTGTCGCCGATCGTGATCTTCGTGCACTTCCCCTGGTCCCACCAGCACTCGCCTTTGACGTTCGCGTTCTTGAACCAGTCGTCCCTGATCTTCTGGCAGGCATCATTCAGCGCGGCCTGCTTGGTAGGGTCTGTTGCTTTCGGGTTGTCCGGCTGATTGCCGGTCATGAGGTCGATCACAAACGGCTTGAGCTGGTCGGCAAAGGCGGCGCCGTATTTGCCGGCGACCGCGTCGGCGATCGGCCCAAGATCGCCACCATAAAGTGCCCAGCCGCCGAATGCAGCCTGTCCCAGGCGGCCGGACATGAAGCCGAGCCGGTCGTCCACCGAGTGCCCGGTCTCGTGCACGTTCGCGAACTCGAAATAGTCGAGGGCGTCCTCGTTGGCGGGCTTGTAATCGTTGGACAGCGGAGCCGGGAGCTGATTGGTGCCGCCGCTGTTCAAGAGCTTCGATCCGAACTGCTGCTTGTAGTTGGGATCCGCAGGCCGGCCGAGCATCTCGGTCGCGTTTTCCGACGCGTCATAGGCGCCGCCGGCGGAGCCCACCTTGGTACGAACGACCTTCTTCAGGCTGGGGTTGTCTTTCACCTGGTCCGGCGTCATCGCCAACGTCTTGTAGAGATTCTGCAGCGTCTTGGCGTCCTTGACGTCGCTGAAAGCGCCGGTTTCGCCCTTGGCACTGAGTTCGATGCCGAAGCGCTCCTTGCATGTCTTCGAAAACACTTCCGGCTTGGTGGTCGTCGCCGAGAGCGAGGTCACGATCTCGTCGAGCTGCTTGGGTCCGTCCTTGACTCCGGGGGCGATGCCCGACCCGCCGGACTTCTTCATCATCTCCTTCACGGCGGTCATCAAGGCGGCTTCGTCGGTGCCGCTCGCCAGCCGCTTCACCTTTTCGCCTTCGAACGCCGCGTCGGCGCTGTCGAGCACGCGCCCCGCACCATCGAAGTCGAACTTGTCCGCGACAGGCTTCGCCGCATTGACGACAGCCGTGATCTTGCCGGTCAGCGCCACATTCGTGCCGGCCTTGGTGACCAGCGCCTTCGCACGCTCGTCGAACGCCTGGCGGAGCGGGGCGACCCGTTCCGCCTCGTCGGCCGCGGTTCGCGCCGTGTACAGCGCCTCCTGCGCCGCGGCCATGTCCGGCTTCTTCGCGTTGTCCTCGGCCGACTTCGCCGCCGCCGCGACCGCATCGACCTTCGCCTGGATCTCCGCAACCGGCGGCGCGGTCGACGCCTGCAGCTTCGACAGGCGTCCTTTGAGCGCCGCGAGATCGGTGTCGAAGCGCGCCTTCTCGGCCTCGGCGGCCTTCGCCTCGACCGCGCTGTCGGCCGGGGGCGGCGTGGCCGTCAGGGTGGGACCCAGGCTTTGGAGGAGTTTCGCCGCCGCGGTGATCTCCGCGACGGCCTGCCTGACGAGGCTGAGGCCCTTCGCCCAGTCCTGGTTCGCCTGGCCGCCGCTCATACCGTGCCTCCCACCGCCTGCGTTGCGGCCTTGAGCCAGTCGCCGATCGCCTTGATCTGCGGGCCGATGTGTTTCGCGGCCGGCACCTTCTTCAGCGTCTCGAACTGTCGGTCGGCGGTTTCACGCTCCTTCGCGTAGTCCTCGGCAAGCTTGGCGACCTTCTCGAGCTTCGCGCACTCGGCGGTGACTTCCACCAGCTTCGCCGCAGCCGCCTCGAAACGCATGGCAGAGCGCGTCGCCATGTCGTCCGCCGCCTCTATGGAGGCACGCACGGCGGCCACCTGCGACGTCAGTTTCGGGTTGTCCTTGATCTTGTCGAATGCCTGCATCGTCGCCTTTCGCTGCACGTCATAGGTGGTGCGTCGCGCGGCGGCCTTCTTTCCGGCGGTGATCATGCCGTCGAGCTGCCTTCCGTCCATGACCACCTGGGCCCACTGGTCTGCGGCGATGTGCCCCTGGACTTTGGCCAGCAACGCTTCGGCGTCGGCGATGTCCTTGTCGACGACGGTGCCCTTGTCGCCCGGGGCCTTGTTGCTGGCCAATGTCGCCTGCGTGGCCTTGAGCTTGTCGAGCTCGTCCTTCTCTTCAGTGGCGTACCACCCTGAATTCCGCGCCAAAATAATCCGAGTTCCCCGTTGGCCCTGAAGAATCAGGGAGATAGGCTCCGTTTACGAATCCAAAACCATCACCAACGGGGTGTGGGATGCTGGCACAGGGTGTTCTGGGTTTCCAGTATGAAGCTGAAACCTCAAGCGGTGGCCTGACCTCGCTGGCCGGGCTGCCACTGTATCTCGATCTGATCCACGCCAGCGGGCTCGGTAC
>Ga0209656_10001491_pt1 | contig 15313 bp, 15 predicted proteins | sample BogFormECP12_OM2_FD_188239 | JGI IMG/M metagenome (GOLD analysis project Ga0209656, IMG submission 188239) | Bog forest soil microbial communities from Calvert Island, British Columbia, Canada - ECP12_OM2 (SPAdes) (version 2) | ecosystem: Environmental > Aquatic > Freshwater > Wetlands > Bog ... | reverse complement strand
CGTGGCGGCGCAGTATTTGCGGCAGGTTCTGCGAAAATGCCGAGCGCGGTACAACCATGTCGCAGCCGGCTTCCTGCGCCTTCAGCTTCAGTTCACCCTGAACGTGCGAGAGGAAGCCGATGATGTTCGTCTGTTTCTTCAGCTTCGACTTCAGCTTGGGAATAGTGCTGAGCGGCTTCGCTGCGGCGTTGTTCAAATCGAAGATGATCAGTGACGGCTTGTCGTCGCCGTTCTCGCCCATGCGATCGTTCAGGTCTTTTTCGGTTTTCACGAATTCGACCTTCACGTTCATCTTGCGCGCCGTCTCCTGGATCTTGGCCATGAAAAACAGGTCATCGACGAAGGCAAAGATGCGAGTCGGGTGCTCTTCGGAAATTCCGGCAGGCAGAGGTTCGGGATCGGCCGGCGAAAACTGCTTGCCGAAAGCCGGCCTTCCGCCGCGGCCCTGCCTCAGGTTGCCATTGTTGTTGCCTTGGGCGTTGCGATAGCTGTGGTCCATGGGCGCGGTGTAAATGCCTCCGCCGGTCTGCACCTGCCCGGAGTGCCGCGGGCCATGCTTGCGTCCGTGGCGCTTGGGTGGCCCGTGGCGATGCTGTTGTCCGCTCTGCTGCGGTACGGTGTGCGAAACCGGTCCACGGCGGCCGCGCCGCCGTCTGCGTCCCTTCCCGCCGGATTCTCCGGAGGGAGGATTCGATCCTTGATTCATTTTTCTCTCGTTGCAGTTAGTACCCGCAAGATGGCGGGCTCCCACATTTATGAACCGCTTGTTTCTCTCCGCGCACTCGCGTTTTCCGGTGGTCGGCGAATCGGCGGTTGGATACTTCGCTGAAAATTCGAATCAGTTGCGTCCGTCTGGCGCGCCCGGAAACGTTTGGCGCGAGGAACGCCGGCACGGGAAGTGCGGCGATTGGAGGACGCTACCATCCTACCTAGCTTTGATGCCTAAAAGCAAGCTCAAAAGCTGCTTTTGTTTGGTACTTGGTTCTTGGTACTTGGTAATTAGCTTGCAGGCTCGGAAGCGGCATCGTTGTGACCAAATACCAACCACCAGATACCAACTACCGTTTCCTTCACTTCCTTACCATCTGCCTAGCAATGAACAGCACATTCGCCGGGCGTTCGGCCAGGCGCCGCATGAAATACGGATACCACTCCGTGCCAAAGGGAATATACACCCTGAGCCCGTAACCTTCGCGTACCAACTGCTGCTGCAGGTCGCGGCGCACGCCGTACAGCATCTGAAACTCATACGCCGACGCCGGAATGTTCTCCGCGCTCGCAAATCGCTTCATCTCGGCGATAATGCGCTCGTCGTGGGTGGCCAGCCCATGATACACGCCACTCCTCAGCAGGACCTTCGCCAATTTGATGTAGTTTGCATCCACATCGGTTTTCTTCGGGAAAGCGATTTCCGCCGGCTCCTTGTACGCGCCCTTGCACAGCCGGATGCGAATGCGCTCTGACAGCAGGTCATTGACGTCCTGCTCGCTGCGATACAAATACGATTGGATGACCGTTCCCACGCGGCCCGCATGTCCGGGCAGGCGGTGCAACTCGCGCACGAAGTCCAGCGTGCGCTGCGTGTAGGGCGAGCCTTCCATGTCCACCCGCACGAAGCTGTTGATGCGCACCGCGTGGGCCACCAGCTCGGTGACCAGCCCGAAGGCTAGTTCCTCACTCACGTCGAGGCCCATGTGCGTGAGCTTGAGGCTGACGTTGGCGTTCAGCTTGCGGGTGCAGATCTCGTCGAATAGGCGATGATACAGCTCGGCACTGTGCTTCGACTCGTCAGCATTGGTGACGTTCTCGCCGAGGTTGTCGATGCTGACGCTTGCGCCCCAGCCGTTGACGACCTGCGTAGCTTGAATCACCTCGGCAAGCTCGGTGCCCGCCACAAATCGGTGGGAGAAGCGCATGCCGAGTGCCGACTGCTCGGCAAAGTGGCGAAGTCGCTGGTTTTCGGAAAGTCCGATGAAAAAGGCCCTTAACATGCCGCCTCATCGGGCCGTTCGGAAGCGGTCTGGTTATCTCGCATAGGGAAGAAATGATTCATAAGTTTACGGTTCCATCTCCAGGTCTATGGAATAGCCCTCGCTTGCAGCGGCTGAGAATGCCCAGTGGCTTTCCGTGCGGTAGGCGTCAGGATACTCAGCGGTAGGGGTGTGGTACAGCCGCAGCGTACCCAGATGGAACATGCCTTTCAGAGTCGCCTGACCGACTCGCTTCGAGTTGATGTTCATGCTTGTCGGCAGCATCTCTGACCCCAGGATGCGTACGGTTTCGCCTGGCGCCAGAACGTCTTCGCTCCAGGGTTTATCGCCGGTTCCGTACAACTTCAAAGCATAGGGTAGACTGGATTCTAGACCGTCCCCTGCATTCACCCGGAGATCTACCCACGCCCATGAATACAGTTCCTGATCGCCGGCCTGGACATCTTCCCAGTTCAGAGCTCGAGGTATAACCACTGGACTTCCGCTTCGATTGGTAATCACCAGCTCGTACTCAAACCGGTTCCCCGCTCTCAGGCCACTCGGATTATCAACCACAAACACCGCACTGAGGCTGGTATCATCGCTGTCGAGACGACAGCGGGAGTCGAGGAGGTGGCCCATAGGGCCACTTTCTGGCTTGGCTCGAGTGTCGATTTCCGTCAACGTTTGAGCGAACATCGTGAGACTTGCAAACATGAGAAGCACGAGTACCAGCGTCCGAGTCATTCGAATCCTCCTCCGAAACCAACGGGACATAATAACAACCCGGCTGAGTCGGTGCCAGAGTTCTGGATCGGGAAACACATCGACCACCACCTGAAGTCAGTTTGGCTGCTAACGACTCAATCCTGAGCGCGTCAACTGGCCAAAGGAGCACCCGATGAAGCAGCCCCGCATTTTGCTCGTTGCTCTGACCGCTGCCCTTCTCGCTTTCGCAGCTATGCCCGTCGGCAAGGCTGTGCCTGCCGCGTCACCGGTCGGCTCCGTCAGTCCGTCTGCGCCCATGCTGGAGCCACGCTCCGGCCACAGCGCGACCTTGCTGCCGGACGGCAAGGTCCTCGTCGCCGGCGGCATGCGCCGCAACCAGGACTTCTACCGCTCGGCTGAGCTGTACGATCCCGCGACCGGCAAATTCCAGCGGGCTGGGGAAATGAGCCTGGCCCGTGTTGGGCATGCCGCCGTCCTGCTGCGGTCGGGAAAAGTGCTGATCGCCGGCGGATGGGTGGGCCACGGATGCACCGATTCCGCCGAGCTTTACGACCCCGCAACAGGCAAGTTTACGGTGATTGCGAAGATGACAGCCCGGCGCGGCCAGCCCAGCGCCACCTTGCTGGCCAATGGCGATGTTCTTATCGCCGGTGGCGCCGACCACGACACGCCCGGGGGAATCGCGTCGACAGAAGTTTTCCACGCCGGCACGTTGACCTTCGAGGCGGTTGGCGCCATGCATTATGGCCGCATTTCGCACACGGCGACTTTGCTGAACGACGGGCGTGTTCTCATCGCGGGAGGTCGCGGGGACAGTGTCACAGCAACAGCCGAACTTTACGACCCGAAGACAAAACAGTTCATTCCAACCGGCAGCCTGCTCACGGCGCGCTACAAGCACACGGCAGGGCTGCTGCCGGACGGGCGGGTGCTGATTGCCGGTGGCTCGGATGAGCGCGACTGGCGCGGGAGCTTGAGCAGCGCGGAAATCTACGATCCCCGCACCGGAAAGTTCACGGCCACATCGCCCCTGAACGATGGCCGCTTCAAGCTTCCCGATGAGGCGGTGCAACTCGCGTCCGGGCAACTGCTGATTGCCGGAGGTAGCAAGCTGGTTGAGATTTACAACCCGGCGACGGGCAAGTTCCTTCTCGCTTTCGGTCAGTTAAGCGACGCCTGGCACTTCATGACGGAGACGCGCCTCAAGGACGGGAGAGTCCTGCTGACCGGCGGTTACCCGAATAACGACCGAGCGACGAGTGAGGCGTGGATTTATCGGCCGTAATGTGATCACTTCTAGAGTTCTCGTCCAGTAGCTGCCTGGCCGGGCAAAAGGAACGTCTTGGGATATTTACCGTGGCCGCACAGCTTGAATGAACCAAAATCCTTGTACCAGTCTTCCTCGGGTACATTGGGCCGCGACTCAATCCACTGGCGCAGCCGGTTCAGATCTCCCAGCCCTATATTGCGGTCATGCATACGCTGGACAAGGTGCTGACGGATGCCGGCAGGAATTTCAGACCAGCTCGCGACCTGGGGCATTATTCACCGAATACGAAGCGTCCCAACTGGTCGCCCAAGTGCTCCACGTCTTTGGGATCATTCGCCTCACGAAAGCGTTTCGCCAGCTCGAAAAAGGCCTTCTCCTTTTCCTTGCGCGCCTGGATTCCTTGCTCGATAAGCTCTACCAGTACGCGGTTATCGCTGAGGCGGCGCTGCTTCGACATGGTTTCCACTTGTTTCGCGATTTCTCGCGGCAGGGTTACACTCCGCCGAACCTGCTTTGCTGCTCGTCTTGCTGTAGCCATACTTCATCAATATACACCATTGTGGTGCAATTCGATGATAAAGACGTTGCCTGACAGCGAACCGCAGATCCCTCGACTCGGACTGAGTCCTCGCTCGGGATGACAGCACTGTTCGCAAAGTCCGCGCCTATCCCACGGCATGAAAGTGGCGGGCCGCCCGTAAGTTATTGATTCTGCGTTCGCGCCTCACCGCAGCCGGTTCCATTTTGGGAATTCATGAAAATATTTTTGAAAAATCCTGTAACGCTTTTTGCCCGAATTGCGTTTCTTCATGTGGGCCTGGTTGTAGCCGTCAGCGCAGCAAAGAATCAACAGCAGGTCCCTCGACTCGGGCTGAAGCCCTCGCTCGGGATGACAGCAACGGCGGTGTGAAACGGATGGCTTAGAACTGGCGGCTGATAGCTAGCTGCTTCCCTCACTCCCACTCTATCGTTCCCGGCGGCTTCGAGGTCACGTCGTACACCACGCGGTTGATGCCCTTTACCTCGTTGACAATGCGGTTGGAGATGGTCTTCATGACCTCGTGGGGCAGGTCAACCCAGTCGGCGGTCATGCCGTCTTCGGAGTGGACAGCGCGGATGGCGCAGGTGTAGGCGTAGGTACGCATGTCACCCATCACGCCCACCGACATTACCGGCAGCAGCACGGCGAACGACTGCCAGACCTTGTTGTACAGTCCCGCCTTCTTGATCTCGGTGACGACGATGTCGTCAGCCTCCTGTAGCAGCGCTACCCGCTCTGGCGTGACCTCGCCCACAATGCGCACCGCCAGTCCCGGCCCAGGGAACGGCTGACGCTTTAGGAGTTCTTCCGGCATTCCGAGGTCACGGCCAATCTTGCGTACCTCGTCCTTGAACAGGTCCTTCAGCGGCTCTATAAGCTTGAGCTTCATCACCTCCGGCAGCCCGCCGACGTTGTGATGGCTCTTGATGGTCTGCGACGGCCCGCGCACGGAGCGCGACTCGATGACGTCGGGATACAGCGTGCCCTGCACCAGCCATTCGACCCTGCCGTGCAATTGCTCTAGGCGATGCGCCTCTTCCTCGAAGACAGCAATGAATTCGTTGCCGATGATCTTGCGCTTCTGCTCCGGCTCAATGATGCCCGCCAGCTTGGTGAGGAAGCGTTCACTGGCGTCTACGGCGTCGATGTTGAGGCCCAGCTTGTCGCGCAGGTTCTTCTGCACATTGACGAATTCGTTCTTGCGCAGCACACCGTTGTTGACGAAGATGCAGGTCAACTGATTGCCGATAGCGCGATGCACCAGCTCGGCGGCGACCGAGGAGTCAACGCCGCCCGACAGCGCGCAAATGACGCGGCCCTTGCCAACGGTCTGGCGGACGCTGGCAACGGTTTCGTCAATGAAGCTCTGGGGTGTCCAGTCTGGCTTATGGCCGCAGATCTCGAAGACGAAGTTGCGCAGGATCTGAGTACCCTGCGGCGTATGGTGCACCTCGGGGTGGAATTGCACCGCGTAATAATTCTGCGCGGGATTCTGAATTGCGGCGACCGCGTTCGATGTTTTGCCGATCAGCTCGAAGCCGGGCGGCAGCTCGATGGCTTCGTCGCCATGCGACATCCACACCGCCAGCGGGCCGCGCAGCCCCTTGAATAGTGCCGTATCGCCGCGCACCAGCTCTACCTGGGCGTGACCGTACTCGCGCTTGTCGGCGGCGCGCACCTTGCCTCCCAGTTTGTACACCATGAACTGCAGGCCGTAGCAGATGCCCAGCACCGGCACACCGAGATGGAGCACACGCTCGTCGGCCGGTGGCGCGTCCGCGTCATAGACCGACGACGGCCCGCCCGAGAGCACAATGCCGGCAGGATGATAGCTCTGGATTTCTTCCAGTGACGTGTTGCACGGCAGGACAACGGAGAAGACGTTCAGTTCGCGGATGCGGCGCGCTATGAGCTGCGAATATTGCGCGCCAAAGTCGAGGACGACGATCGCTTGGGTTTCCACTATTTACTCTGCCAGAGGACGCGAGCAGTGTAAAGCAGTTTCGAGTTTCACGTTTCGAGTTCGGGGTATAGGCAACTGTGACTACTTCGTTACGTGCTCGGCGACCCACGCCGCGCACTCGCGCGTGCCCAGCGGGCCGCCTACGTCCACCGTTGTCCTCCCAGCGAGAACTGCTGAAAGTACGGCATGCTCGATCTTCTGCGCTTCAGCATTGAGGCCGAGATGCGCCAGCATCATCGCGCCCGTCAGAATCGCGCCCATCGGGTTGGCGATGTTCTTGCCGGCAATCTGCGGGGCGGAACCGTGCACTGGTTCGAACATCGACGTGCGTCCGGGACGAATGTTGCCGCTGGCAGCCATGCCGAGACCGCCCTGGAGCGCGGCGGCCAGGTCGGTGATGATGTCGCCAAACATGTTGTTGGTGACGATCACGTCGAGCGAGCGCGGTTCGCGTACCATCTGCAAGCAGAGCGCGTCCACAAACATGTGTTGCGGCTGGATTTCGGGAAATTCTTTCGCGACCTCCTTGAACACGCGCTGCCACAAACCGCCGGCAAAAGTCATGACGTTGGACTTGTCCGACATCAACACCTTCTTGCGGCCGTTCGCGCGCGCATACTCGAAGGCGAAGCGGATGACGCGTTCCACGCCGCGACGCGTGTTGATGTCCTCCTGTGTGGCGACTTCGTCGGCGGTCCCCAGCTTGAAGTTGCCGCCCATATCGGTGTACACACCCTCGGTGTTCTCCCGGATGACCGTAAAGTTGATGTCGCCAGTTGTGACGTTCTTCAGCGGGCACAGCGAAGCGTCGAGCAGGCGTACGGGACGGACATTGGCGTAAAGGTCCATCTTGAAGCGCATGCCCAACAGGATTTCTTTGGCGTGGATGTTGGTGGGCACGCGCGGATCGCCCAGCGCGCCGACGAAGATGGCGTCGAAATCGCGGGCCAGCATCTGGAAGCCGTCGGGTGGAACCGTGCTGCCGTCAGAAAGGTAGCGGTCCGCGCCCCAGTCGAAGCTGGTGAACTCCACTGGCGCGCCGCTGGCACGGATCACTTCGATGGCGTGGGGGATCACTTCCTTGCCGATGCCATCCCCGGGAATAACTGCAATGCGCTTGTTCTTAGACACGGGAGAAGAAGATATCACCGATTACGGCTATCTGGGGAAGCCGGCCAGTGGCACCATGCGCCCCACGTTTTCGTCCCAATATTCGGCGGCTTGAATGTGCACCTTCAGCAGGATGAGGTTCGGGTCTTCGACTCCTTTGGGGAACCACAGTTCGTAGCGAGGGTTCCACAACTGTTTTGCTTTGACATGGTCGCGCACCGGCTCGGCGCTGCCGGTAATGGAAACGTAGCTCTGGCTGCCGGAATCGGAGTAGGCGAGATTCACGCGCGGATCGCTTTTGATTGCCTCCACTTTCTCACTGTTGTTGCCGCTGAAAAACCAGACCGCGCCGCCGCCATCAACTCCCGCAGTTGCCATGGGACAACTGTGCAAACGCCCGTTGGGCCGGATGGTAGTAAACATCGCGTAGTCGATGCCTTTGATCAGGTCGTTTAGCTTCGCAACCGAGTCGTTAGTCTGTATCATGAAAGCTCCTTGCGTATGGTGTATGAATTCTGTTCCTGGTCCCACCGGTCGCGCAGTCATCCCCCACTTGCTGCCATGAAATCAGCAGCGACCTGGTCAGGTTTCCAGTCATTTCCTGAGTATACCTTGGCCACTTTGCCGTCCTTGCCGATGAGGACAGTCACCAGCCCGTGAACGATCTGGCCGTCTTTCTGGTTGTACGCCAGGCCAAAGTAGTCGGCAGCCTTGCGTACCTGCTCGGGCGAGCCAGAGGCGAACTCCCAATGCGCGAACCTGGGATCCAAGCGGCCAACATAACGCTCGCCGTAACTGCGCAGCACGGCGGGTTTGTCTTTCTCCGGATCGATGCTGATGCTGAGCAGTTGCGCCTGGCCGAACGTTCTTGGGTCTTTCTGCAATTGCTGCATGATCTGGGCGAAGTTATTGCTCAGTCGCGGACAGTAATCGGGAAACGGGCAGCGGGTGTAGATGAACGTGAGCAGCAGTGGCTTGCCGCGAAACTGCTGGAAGTGGATGGCCTTGCCGTTCTGGTTGACGAGGGCGAAGTCAGGCACCTCGTCGCCCGGTTGCGGAATTCGAAGTGCGGATGTGCCGTCACTCTGCGCGTTGCCCTTGGTGAAGGTGAGGTCTTGCAGTTCCGCGTGATCGCTAAGAACGAGCGTGGCATGCACCTGATCGCCCGGCGCGATGGACTTGAACACCCACGTGTCTTTGTCGCTCACGGTGAACGGCATGGTCATGCCTTCCATCAGGCCAGGAATGTCCTGATGGGCGATCGTGAGCTGGTGAGTGCCGGAATCGACAGCGACCACGCGGCCTTGCAGTTCGTAGCGCTTGGCAACGGGTTGATGCGAGCAGGATTGAAGTCCAAGGACCAACAGCAGAATGAGAAGAAATCTGCGGACAACCATACAGATTTCATTGTACGAAAGGCGTCGTTACTGCGGATTGCTGACTAGGTGGTGATAAAAGTCGTCCAGCCCGTTGAACATGATCTGGATGCCGATGCAGACCACAATGAATGCCGACAGACGTATGAGGATGCTGGTGCCGCTCGGGCCCAGCAGCCGTTCCAGCTTGTCCGAGAAGCGATAGCACAGGAAGATGGTGACACCGATCAGCAGAATTCCAATCATAGCTGCCAGCGCGCTCACGATGAGCTGCAGGCGTACTTCCTCATGCAGGTTGCTACCCAACGTAATTGCGACAGCGATGGAGCCCGGCCCGACCGTGAGCGGCATGGTGAGCGGATAAAAGGCTTGCGAGAGAATCCGGTCTGTGCTGGGCTGGGTGTTGAGCTGCCGCTGCTTCAAATCCTCCTGCTGGTTGAGGATGTGCCAGCCGGCGATGGCTACGAGCAGCCCGCCGCCCATCTGCACCGCCGCCAGACTGATCCCAAAGAATTGCAAAATGTAGGACCCAACGAAGAGAGAAGCCACCAGCAGCACCGTACAGTTGACGGCGACTCGCATAGCCACAGTGCGGCGGATGCCCTCGGAATAGCCCAGCGTCATCTCGGCGAAGATGGGGGCCATGCCAAAGGGGTTGACGATGGGTAGTAGCGCGGCGAACACCAGCAGCACATTGCGAACAATTGCGTTCATGCGTTCATCAGAATAGCTTAATCGCCTCTCTTGCCACACAAACATTAATAGTTTGCCACTATTATTCCCCTCGGTTGACGTAAACCGCATTTGCAGATTGAATTAGCGGCAGTGTGCGCGCAGTATTCGGCGCGTCGGGCTACAACTATGGGAATTCCTCCTCGGACTTTTGGAGCGCTGCAGGTCCAGCGGCGCGAGTCGCTGGTGACACGCGCGCTGGTCATGCCTGTCCAGCAATTCATCCATATTCAAGGCATCAGCAGCATTTTTCTGCTGGCGGCTGCCATCGCCGCGCTGGTGTGGGCCAACTCGCCGTGGCACGACTCTTATCACCACGTTTGGGAGATGGAGCTGGCGCTGTCGCACCTTCGCCTGCCGGTACACGAGTGGATCAACGACGCCCTGATGGCCATTTTTTTCTTTCTTGTCGGCATGGAGATCAAGCACGAAATTGTGCATGGCGAGCTTGGCGATATGAAGCGCGCAGCCTTGCCGATCGTTGCGGCATTGGGAGGCATGATTGTCCCGGCGCTGCTGTACGCCGTCGTGAACCACGGAAATGATGGCCAGCATGGCTGGGGCATCCCGATGGCGACGGACATCGCATTCTCGCTGGGCGTGCTGGGCATGGTAAAAGGTGTACCGCAAGAGCTGAAGATCTTCCTGCTGACGCTCGCCATTGCCGATGACATTGGCGCTATCGCCGTGATTGCCATCTTCTACAGCGGGTCACTGGACGTGGGCTCGCTGATTGTGGGCTTGTTCCTGCTCGGCCTGATCTTCGGGATGTTGCGCCTGGGGATTTCTCAGCCAATCCTGTATTTCGTTCTGGCGGTTGGATTCTGGGCCGCGATCCTGCGCTCCGGGATTCATGCCACCATCGCCGGCGTAATCCTGGGGTTCATGGTTCCCACGACTGCGCCGTTCTCACTGAAGGAATTTCAGGAAGTTGGGGCCGGCATGGTTGTGCGCTTTCGCAAGGCCCTTGCTGAGGGGGATGAAAAGAAGGCCAAAAACCTGCTGGGCTCATTCGAGGCGCTGGTGCAGAGCACAGAGTCTGCGTCCGACCGGCTGACCCGTCACCTGAACGACTGGGTCTCGTTCCTGGTTCTGCCGTTGTTCGCCCTGGCCAATGCGGGAGTGACGTTTTCAACCGAAATTTTTCGTGACTTGGTGACCAGCCGGGTCGCCTGGGGTGTGTTGCTGGGACTTGTCGCCGGTAAGCTGATCGGCGTTCTGGGCTTTTCGAAGTTGGCGGTGCGCTGGCGTTTTGCCCAGCTTCCCAACGGCGTAACCTGGCGGCAGATCGGCGCGGTTGGCATGCTGGCGGGCATTGGTTTTACGGTCTCAATTTTCATCAGTTCGCTGGCTTTCGAGAGCGACTTGTATCTGGCGGAAGCAAAAACGGCCGTGCTGGGCGCGTCCCTCATCTCAGGCGTGTTGGGCTATCTGGCGCTGCGGGAGCGGGCGCCAGCTCCGGAGCCGGTGAAGATGGCGGCTTCCGACGACCCACACTGAAGACGGCAAGAAACGCGGGAAACGGGTTACAATTCTCTCGTGTCCCTGTGGACGGTCGGGGCTCGATAGCCCGCTATGTGTTCGCTTTGCAGCATCTTCTTCCGCAAAGAAAGGAAAATAGAGGTTATGCGTTCTCGAATCGCAGCGCTCATGTTCGGCGCAGTTCTCATTCTCAGTCTTGCCGCCTGTAGCAAGAAAGAGCAAAGTCAGAATCCGCCAGGGAATGAACCGTCCAGCCAGGCTCAGGGAACTCAGCCAGCCGGCGGGCAGATGGCTGGGCAGGGTCAGCAGATGGCGCCGGGGCAGAACCAGCAGATGGCCCAGGCTCCTGCTCAGCAGATGGCGCCGCCCCCGGCGCCGGAGCCACCGCCGCCGCCGCCACCCATCGTGGTTCCGGCTGGTACGAGTATTGTGGTGCGCATGGGCAGTACGCTTGACACGAAAACCGCCCATGACGGCGACACTTTCACCGGCTCCCTGGCGCGTGCGGTAGCAGTACACGGCGAAGTTGCGATTTCATCCGGCGCGGGCGTAACTGGTACTGTGGTTGAGTCCAAGTCGCCCGGCAAATTTAAGGGCGCAGGCATCCTGTCCGTTTCCTTAACTTCCATCAACGTCGGGGGCGCGCCTGAGAATATTCAAACCTCGAACTACACCGTCACCGTCAAGGGTAAGGGCAAGCGCACGGCAGTTGCCGTCGGCGGCGGCACTGGAGCTGGCGCACTGATTGGCGGCATCGCTGGCGGCGGTAAGGGCGCGTTAATTGGCGGGCTGGTCGGCGCTGGCGCTGGCACCGCGGGAGCAGCTTTCACCGGCAACAAGGATTTGCAGATCCCGGCTGAACATGTCGTCACCTTCAAGCTGGCCTCGTCGATTACGGTTCCGGGACATGCGCAGCCGCCACAACAATAATCCGTGCTGTCGACGGAAACCGGGGAGGCGCGAAGCCTCCCCTTTTCTCTGCGCCCGACGGACTAACGTCTAACTGGCGGTTGTCTTCTTCACCTTCGCTCGCCGTTCCGCCGCCCAACCTTCTTTGTTGACCTGGCGGCCTCGGCCGATGGCCAGCGCGTCGTCGGGAACGTCCTCCGTGACGCAGGAAGCTGCGCCGACATAAGCACCCCGGCCAATTCGCACCGGCGCAACCAGCGTGGCGTCGCTGCCGATGAACGCGCCGTCGGCTATCACCGTCTGGTGCTTGTTCACGCCGTCGTAGTTGCAGGTGATAGTGCCTGCTCCAACGTTGACGTTCTCTCCAACTTCAGCGTCGCCAAGATATGTGAGGTGGTTCGCCTTCGAGCCTTTGCCGAGCCGTGTTTTCTTAGTTTCAACAAAGTTGCCCACGTGTGCGCCCTCACCGATGTCGCTGCCGGGACGGAGATGAGAGTACGGCCCCAATTGCGCTCCGTCGCGAACCGTCGAGTCTTCCAGGATGCAGCCCGGACGAACCAGCACGTCGTCTCCGATCTGGCAATTGCTGATAACGGAATACGAGCGAATGCGGCAGTCGGCACCGATCTTCGTTCTCCCGATGATTTGCACAAATGGCTCGATTACGGTGTCAGCGCCAATCTGGACGTCGGCGTCAATGTCGCAAGTCTCCGGCCGGAAAATCGTTGTGCCTCCTTCCATCAGCTCGCGTGCCTTCCGGTCGCGCAGCCTGGCGTCAAGTTGCGCCAGTTCGAGACGTGTGTTGACGCCTAGAACCTCGCTCGAATCCTGGGCGCGCAAGGCCATCACTTTTCCGCCAGACTTTCGCAGAAGCTCTGCCATGTCCGTGAGATAGAACTCCTGGTGCGCGTTGTTGGTGGTGAGCCGGCTAATATGCGCGTACAGCGGCTTGGTCGCGAAGGCATAAATGCCGGAGTTGACTTCACGTAGCTCTGCTTCCTTCTTCCGCAACGCCTTCTGCTCAACGATGCGCTCCACCTCGCCGGTTTCCCTTCCCCTCGTGACCTTGCGGACCACCCGGCCGTAACCAGTGGGGTCGTCAGGCTCGGCCGTAAGAATGGTCATCGCAGCGCGGTTTTCAGTGTGGAAGTCGCGGACGCGCCTGATCGTTTCCGGCTGTATCAGGGGAACGTCGCCCGACAGCACGAGAACGGTGTCGAAACTCAGCAAAGTATCGCGCGCCTCCATGATGGCGTGCCCAGTGCCGCGCTGCTCACGCTGCAGCACAAAGTTGATGCCCGTGGGCGCCAGCGCCTGACGCACGCGTTCCGCCTGGTACCCGATGATGGCGAAGATGTCTTGCGGCGGGACGACCTGCGCGGCCGCTGCCACCACGTGCGCCAGCAAGGGCTTGCCGGCAATTTCGTGCAGAACTTTTGGATGACGCGATTTCAGCCGTGTGCCCTTGCCCGCAGCCAGAAGGGCGACAGCAAACCGCCCGGGCTTGTTCTTTGCGGTTTTGGGGGCAGAGTTGGGCTTTGGCATTTCGAACTCGGACGTGCGGCGAAGCTACGATTCCTGGCGAAGCGCGGTGACGGGCGACTCTCGCAAGTCCATCATAAGCCGCAGCAAGTCATGCGCAACCTCGTGAGTGTCGTGGCGGGCGATGAGACCCTCTTTCGGGTCCTCCGCTTCCAGCAGGTATTCGCCGAGGATTGGTTTCACCCCCAAGGCCTCGATGCGGTCCACGTCGGCCTCGATCTGCGACTGCTGCTTCTCGGCGTATTTCAGCGCCAGTTCCGGCGACGCGGGAGTGCGGTTGACCAGTGCGTAGTCGAAGAACTGATGGCCTGCGTGCTCGTACAACGCGCGAATGTGATCGGAAGCCGTCAGCCCGAGGCTCTCGTTGGCCTGGGTCATTAGATTGCAGACAAACACCTTCGCCGCATGCGAGCTCGCAATAGCCTCCGATACGCCGCGAACCAGCAGGTTAGGTACCAGGCTGGTGAACAGCGATCCCGGCCCAATGGTAATCAGATCAGCGCTCTGGATTGCCTCCAGCGCGACCGGCAGAGGCTGGGCGTCAGCCGGTTCGATCCGCAGTTCGACAATCCGGCGCTGGCTGGCTGTGATGTTGGTCTCACCCCGCACCACGGAGCCGTCATCCATGATGGCATACAGTTGCGCATTGCTGGTAGTCGCCGGATAAATGTGGCCACGGGTGGCCAGAATCGCCGACGAATGTTTCACCGCCTGGCTGAAGTCTCCGGTGATGGCAGTCATCGCCGAGAGGAAGAGATTCCCGAAGTTGTGGCCGCCCAGACCCTCACCCGTGGGAAAGCGATACCGGAAGAGCCGGGACAGCAGGGCTTCATCCTCGGAAAGCGCAACGATGCAGTTGCGCACGTCGCCCGGGGCCGGAACATTTAGTTCCTTGCGCAAGCGTCCGCTCGAGCCACCGTCATCGCTGACCGTGACAATGGCCGACAGATCGGCGATTCCGGGCAGCCCGCCATGCGGCGACCACTCACCGCCTGAGGTAACGTACTGCTTCAAGCCGTGCAACACAGTGGAGAGGCCGGTGCCTCCGCCCATGGCGACGACTTTCACGGCACGCGACCCAGCGGAAGTGGAATAGTCGTGCATCTTGTCAATCCAATGGTGCCGCTAAAACTGCCACTTTCGCAGCTCAGGCTCAGCCTCGGCGCTGGTATCAGGATAAAGCAGTTCGGTAAAGCGTGGATCATCAGACAGGCTTTTGAAGTCGGCATCGTTTCGCGCTTGAAAACGGTTTGCCGGATTCAGACGAATGGCCTCACTCAGACTGGTCAGGGCTTCGGGAAAGTGGCCCGTCAGGCAATTCAACACCGCCATGCCGTACCAGACAAAGTCGAGCTTTGCAGATTTCTTCGTCAGCACTTCGAAGTTCTCGCGAGCGCCTACGTATTCCCCCATGTTCATCAGCGAGACGGCATAGTCGAATTGCTCTTCCGGCGTCTTGAACGATGACCACGAACCCTGGCTCAGCCGCTGGTTGCAACTGCTCAAATGGACCGCAGCGCGGTCGGCCAGTTCGGGACTCGGCCCAGCCATGACCTTCTCAAAAAATCCCCTGGCCCGGTCGTACTTGTGAGCTTGCAAAGCCTTCAATCCAGCCTCATAGTTTTGCACAGCCTGTGCAAAACGAGGATCGTCGGCGAGCTTCATAGGTCTACTCCCACGCGATTTGGT
>Ga0209656_10001490_pt1 | contig 15323 bp, 16 predicted proteins | sample BogFormECP12_OM2_FD_188239 | JGI IMG/M metagenome (GOLD analysis project Ga0209656, IMG submission 188239) | Bog forest soil microbial communities from Calvert Island, British Columbia, Canada - ECP12_OM2 (SPAdes) (version 2) | ecosystem: Environmental > Aquatic > Freshwater > Wetlands > Bog ... | reverse complement strand
CGCCTTGGCCGCGCAGTACGCGCTCATCCCCGGTGCGGCCAGCCGCGCGTTCAACGACGTCACCGACACCAGCGACCCGCCGTCACGCAAGTGCCGGCCCGCGTACTTCGCGACGACGAACGCCCCCGTGAGGCACACGTCCACCACGGAACGGAAGTCGGCGACCGGCATGTCGACGATGCGCCCGAAGTTGCTAAATCCGGCGGTGTTGACGACGACGTCGACCGGTCCGACCCGCTCGAACAACGCTGCGACACTTTCCTCGTCGGTGACATCGACGCCGGCCGCGACGTGCGGCTCGCCAAGCTCATCCGCCCGCGCCGCGGCGCCCGCAGCGTTGCGGTCCGCAATCGTGACACGGCAGCCCTCGGCGGAAAGCCCCCTGGCGGTCGCCCACCCGATGCCGGAAGCGCCGCCGATTACCAGTGCGACGCGCCCGGCGCCGGATTCGGACATGGTGTCACTGTAGGACATCGCGAGTGCCGGGAATCATTATCGTAAGACTTCCAGTAAGGCCCAGCACTTTACCGCCCACACCGGTTAAGGTAGCCTTACCTACTTATGTATGTCTGCCTGTGCATGGGCGTAACGTCCGAGACGGTACGTGACGCGGTCGCCAACGGCGCCGCGTCGTCGAAGCAGGTGGCGGCCGCCTGCGGCGCCGGCAGCGCGTGCGGCCGCTGCCGGCAGACAGTGCGGGCGATCATCGCTTCGCAGGGCCAGTCGTGCGGCCCGAAGCCGTTCTGGGGCAAGGTCAAGCAACTGGCACGAAAGGCGGGCTGAGGTTCGTCCCGCGCAGCTACGGACTCTGCTGAACCCTGGTGCTGACGTTCGGCACCTGGACGTTGCCCGGCCCGTAATACTCGTTCGCGATGCACTGACCCTGGTCGCCGCCGCTGCACTGGGTGAGCGCATTCTCGCTGGGCGCGCCGGTGTTGGGGACCACGTCGGGCACGCAGGCCATCGAGTACACGTCCATCGACTCGCCATTGGCACAGTCGTCAGCGACCGGTCGCGCCGCGCCGGATCCCGCGGCGACGGCAATCACCGGGGCGATGGCAATCGCGACTGCGAATCCTCCGGCGACAACGAGCCGCCGTGCCCGCAATGAGAAAGTCGCCATGCTCAACCCCTTCTGTAGTTTTGCTGACGCTTAGTATTTATATCCTGCCAACCCGCCCGGGAAGTGCGGCCAATATGAACGAGGCTCGGCAATCCGGCGCGCTGCTCGCCAACCGCATCGCGCTGATAACCGGTGGCGGTGGCGGCATCGGTGCCGCGACCGCGCGGCTGTTCGCGCAACACGGCGCCCGGGTGGTCATCGCCGACAGCGACGCCGATCGCGGCGAGCAGACCGCCGACGAGATCACGGCCGCCGGTGGGTCGGCTTCGGCGGTCGTCACCGACGTCCGCGACGCCGACCAGGTCGCCAGGCTCGCGCGATCGGTGCTGGATCGCTACGGCCGGGTGGATGTTCTCGTGAACAACGTCGGCCACTGGCTGCGGCACCCGGGCAGGTTCGTCGACACCGACCCGCAACTGTGGGACGAGCTCTACCGGGTGAACCTGCACCACGTCTTCCTGGTGACCCACGCGTTCCTGCCGGCGATGGTCGACCGGCACGCCGGCGCGATCGTCAACGTCTCTTCGGTCGAGGGCTTGCGGGGCTACCCCGAGGATCCGGTCTACGCGGCCTTCAAGGCTGCCGTCATTCACTTCACCCGCAGCCTCGCCGTCCAGGTGGGCCGCGACGGCGTGCGGGTCAACGCGATCGGCCCCGACGTCACCGAATCGCTACAGGTGCCCTATTCGCAGTGGCTGTCCGCCGAGGAGCAGACGCAGTGGCCGCGGTGGGTTCCCGTCGGGCGGATGGGGCTGCCCGAGGACCAGGCCGGCGTGATCCTCTTCCTCGCGTCGGACCTGTCGGCGTTCGTCACCGGCCATACGATCCCGACCGATGGCGGCACCGGCGCGGCCGGCGGATGGTTCCGCTCGTCGAGCCGGCCCGACCGGGAATGGACGAACCGGCCCGTCGCGCCCTGACAACTCGCGGCGCCCGGCGGGAACTGGGTTCCCCGGCGGTAGGCTCTCCGGTGCCCCAGGAGCCACACCCGCCACGGCAGCACCTGGGAGGTCGGGTGTGTGAAGCGCAAAAGTGATATCGCATGTGATATCACTTTCGGTCAGAGCGCGGCGGCGACGTCCCACAGTCGTTGCAGATCCGCGGGTTCGGTTTGCAGCGGGACCAGCGCGAGGTCGGTGGCGCCGGCGTCGTTGTAGGCCGCCAGGCGGCCGGTGACCGCCGATGCGGTCCCGATCACGGCGAGCTCGACGACGCTGGACAGGCCTTCGCGGGCAAGGACCTTCTGGTCGGAGGGGATCTGGTCGTAGATGGCCAGACTCCCGGCGGCCCGGGCGCGGACGGCGTCGGCGTCATCGGTGACCGCCGCCGACACCAGCGCGATGACTCGCGGGCGTGGCCGTCCGGCGCGCTGCCGCCTCGGTGATCGTGGGCGCGATGAATTCTTCGATGGTGCGCGGGCCGGCGTGGGCGGGCAGCGTGCCGTGCTCGCCGGCGACCGAAGCCGGCTGGTGGCCGCCTTCCGGAAGTGCGCCGAAACCCACCTCACCACTGGACGAGTACCCCGGCGCGGACAAAGCTTCGGTGATGGGGTGGTGACGGGCGGTGAGGCGGCGACTTGAGCGAGATCGGCACAGGCGCGGTCGAGCGCTACCTGACCTGCATGGCCGCCCACGACTGGGATGGCCTTGCCGCCACGATCTCCGACGATGGCTTCACCCGGGACGGCCCGTTCTGTGATCGCGTCGAGAGCAAGCAGGGCTACGTCGCGTTCCTGCGCGGCGTGATCACCTCGCTGCGGGGCTATCAGCTGACAGTGCAGCGGGTGTCGCATGCATCGGATCGGGTGTCCTACGTCGAGCTGAGCGAGACCTTCGAGGTCGACGGCACCCTCACCGAGTACCCCGAGTGCATCCTGTTCGAGCGCGGCGACGACGGCCTGATCAACCACGTCAGCGTGTTCGTCAAGCAGCCGGGGGCCGAAGGCCCGGTGGAGGGCGCTCGCGCCACCTGATGGGGATCGGTCAGTTCAAGACCCCGGGGTCCCTGCGCAGCTCGCGGCGCACCATCGCCTCGAAGAGCCCGGTGAACGGGTGGGTGTTGAAGAACTCGCCGTAGGTGCGCGCCGCATCGCGATTCATCGGCACGCCGCCCCCGGCGGCGGCGATGTGCCAGGCCTGGCGGCAGCGCCACTCGAAGGACATGGCCCGCAGGTAGGCCTGCACGATGTCGCGGCCGAGCACGACCACGCCGTGGTTGGCGAGCAGGCCGACGTTGCTGTCGCCGATGGCCGCGGCCGCGGCCCGGGCGTTGCCGGCGTCGTCGACCGTGCCCCGGTACTCGTCGTAGAACGCCACGCCGCCGTGGTACAGCGCGCCGGTCTGGTCGTAGATCTCCGGGGCCCGCCCCAGATCGGCCCACAGCGTTCCCCACCGCGAGTGGTTGTGGATCGCCACCCCGATATCGTCGCGGGCGCGGTGCAATTCGACGTGCAGCGTGATCGCCGGCGTGATCGTCCACCGGCCCGCGATCTCGTTGCCGTCGGCGTCCATGGTCATGATGTCGCTCGCGGTGACCTCGTCCCAGGTCAGGCCGAACGGGTTCACCAGGAACGTCCCGTCGGGTTGTTTGTAGGTGACGTGGCCGGCCAGATGGTCGTCGTAGCCCTCGACGAACAGGCACCGGCACAGCAGCGCCAGCTCCTGGGCGGCGGTGAGCTCGGGCAGGGCCGGAGCGATGGGTTTCGTGACGACCATCGCGCGCATCGCGGTCGGTCGGTTCGTGTCGGTGCTTGTCACGCCGGGCTTCCCGTTCTCACGTGCCGACGATCTGGCGCAGCCGAGTGCCGTAGAACGCCAGGGCGTTGTCGGCGAGCACCTTGCGTTCCAGCGCGTCGCCGAACCCCCGGTCCTCGACGCTCTTCACCGCTCCCGGGAAGACGGCGTCGTGATGGGGGTAGTCGGAGGCGAACATGACGTTGCCGGCCCAGCCATGCTCGAGTGCCGCAACCACGCCGGGCTCCTCGATCTCGAACGTCAGCCACGACCGTGTGTTGACGGTGCCACGCGGGTCTCCCCCGCGGTAGTCGCCCGGGGCGAGCTCGTAGTGCTCCTCGATGCGGTCCACCCACGTCGGCGCCCACCCGCAACCGGCTTCGAGGAACCCCACCCGCAGGCCGGGGAACCGTTGAAAGATCCCGGCCAACGTGACGTTGACCATCGCGGCCATCTGCTCGAAGACGTGGCTGACGATGTGGCAGCCGGCGTAGCTGGACATACGGTCAAGGCCGATGGTGTCGATGCCGGAGAGATAGGCCTCGTGCAACGACACCGGAACGTCGAGCCGCGCGGCCGTGCTCCACAACACGTCGAAGTCAGGGTGGTCGGCGGTGCGGCCGCCGATCCGGTTGGGTCGCATCACGCCGCCGACGAACCCGTGGGTGGTGACGGCCCGCTCGAGTTCGGTCGCCGCCAGGCGCGGGTCTTGTTGCGGCAGCAGCGCCACCCCGATCAGACGCTTCGGGTCGGCGGCGCAGTAGCGGGCGAGCCAATCGTTGTACGCCCCGCACAGTGCGGCCGCGACGTCGGGGTTGTCCAGCAGCCCGAACATCAGCCCGACGCTGGGATACAGCACCGCGGCGCCGATCCCCTCGTCGTCAAGGACCTCGATGCGGACCTTCGGATCGCGGCCGCCCTCGCGTCGCTCGCCGCCGGCGGACACGTGGTTCTGCAGCCCACCGGGGAACGGATATCTCGACCGCCAGAGCCGGCCCTCGATGCGATAGGTGACGAAGCCGCCCGCTTCGGTGACGAACTGCATCGCGCTGTCCCGCATGGCCGAGGGGATGGCGTCGACCAGCTCCGGAAGCGTCTCCTCGACATGCCCATCGGCGTCGATCACAAGCGACATCGGACCCCCTTGCCGAGGCGGCCGGGATGTAAATCCCTAAAATAGTAAATTAGGAACGATTGAGAAGGCAGTCAAGCAGCAATGGCAGGTGATTGGAGGCGCCGGTGGGGTCGACGCCAGCGACCGACGCGGTTGCCGGATTCTGTGGCGCTGCCCGGATCAACGATGTCGACGGGATGGTCGCCACGCTCGCGCCCGACGCGGAGCTCGTCTCGCCGCTCTTCGGCCGGATGGTCTTCCGCGGGCACGCCGACCTGCGCGTACTCGTGGGCGCCGCGTTCGGCAGCCTGCGCGGACTGCACTGGCGCGAGTTCATCGGCCAGGGGCAAACCCGTGTCGCAGTGAGCGAGGGACGGGTCGCGGGAGTCGGTGTCACCGACGCGATGGTTGTCGAACTCGACGACGCCGGCCGCATCCGGCGCATCCGCCCGCATCTGCGACCCTGGCTCGGCCTCACCATGCTGGCCGTGCCACTCGGGCTCAAGCTGGGCCGCCATCCCGGCGTGATCGCCCGGGCTTTGACGGCAAGCCACTAGAGGTCCGTTTCGAGACATTTCAGAACCGTCCACGCAGATGTCCGGTTAAGTTGTCGGCGAGCCGCTCACAGTTGCGGCCCACGAGCCGATCCGAAGGATCGTCGCAACATGCGAGTTGACGGGCGGGAGATCACCGTTTCCGGTGACTTGCTGCAACCGCTGACCCGACGGACCAACGACATACTCCGGCTCGTGCTGGCGGCGCTGGCCGTGGTGACCGTGATCACGAGTTCGCTGATAACCCGCAACGGGTGGGTCGCGCTCGAAAAATCCATCTCGGGGATCGTCGGAGTTCTCACGCCCACCCAGTCCAATCTGGTTTATCTGGCGTACGGCATCGCGATTCTGGCGTTGCCGTTCGCGATCCTCATCGGGCTGATCGCCGCACGCCAATGGAAACTTCTCGGCGCGTACGCCGCTGCCGGGATCATCGCCATTCTCGCGCTGTCGATCAGCGGCAACGGCATCGCTGCGCCGAAATGGCACTTCGACCTGTCCGATCGACTCCACACCGTGCTGTCGCAGTTCCTCGACGACCCGCGGTGGATCGCGATGCTCGCGGCGGTGCTCACCGTGTCGGGCCCCTGGCTGCCGGCACGCTGGCGCCGCTGGTGGTGGACGCTGCTGCTGGCGTTCGTGCCGATCCATCTGGTCGTCAGCGCCGTGGTGCCCGCCCGCTCGTTGCTGGGGCTCGCGGTGGGCTGGTTCGTCGGTGCGCTGGTCGTGCTGGTCGTGGGCACACCCGCCCTGGAGGTACCGCTCGACGGCGCGGTGCGGGCACTGGGCAGGCGCGGATTCGCGGCGACCTCACTGACGGTGGTGCGGCCGGGCGGCCCCGGGCCGCTGGTGCTGTCGGCGCGCTCGGACGGCCCGGGTTCGGTCGCGATCGTCGAGATGTACGGCCCGAACCAACGCAGCGGCGGTGCGCTGCGCCAGGTCTGGCGGAAGCTGCGATTGCGCGGCAGCGAAACCTCACCCCTGCAGGCCTCCATGCGCCGCGCCGTCGAGCACCGCGCGCTGATGGCGATCGCGATCGGTGATCTGGGTGTTGCCAACACCACGCCGATGGCGGTCGCCCCGCTCGAGCGGGGATGGACGTTGTATGCGCACAGCCCCGCGCGGGGAACCCCGATCAACGAGTGCGCCGAGACGACGCCGGTGGACAGGGTTTGGGAGTCGCTCGGCATTCTGCACGACCGGCAGATCTCTCATGGTGACCTGCGCAGCAGGGAGATCACGGCCGATAACGGCAAAGCGCTGTTCGGTGGGTTCGGCAGCGCCGAATACGGCGCCACCGACGCCCAGCTCCAATCGGATGTCGCCCAGTTGCTGGTGACGACGACCGACCTGTACGACGCGAAGTCCTCGGTCGGCGCGGCGATCGGCGTCTTCGGTAAGGACGCGATCCTGACCGCCTCGCGCAGGCTTTCGAAATCCGGTGTCCCGTCGCGTATCCGGGACTCGCTGACCGACGCCGGCGCCGTCATCTCCGCCGCCCGCGAGGAGGTGATGCGCCAGACCGGTGCCGGCCAGATCCAAGCCGAACAGATCACCAGGTTCACCCGCGGTCAGATCATCCAGTTGGTATTGCTGGGGGCGCTGGTCTACGTCGCCTACCCGTTCATCAGCACGGTGCCGACGTTCTTCTCCGAGCTGCGGACCGCGAACTGGTGGTGGGCATTGCTCGGGCTCGCGGTGTCGGCGCTGACGTACGTCGGAGCGGCCACCGCACTGTGGGCCTGCGCCGACGGGTTGGTGCGCTTCAAGAATCTGGTAATCATGCAGGTGGCCAACACCTTTGCCGCGACCACGACCCCGGCCGGCGTTGGCGGCCTGGCGCTGAGCACACGTTTCCTGCACAAGGCCGGTCTGGGTACCCTGCGCGCCACCGCAGCCGTGGCGCTTCAGCAGACGGTGCAGGTGATCACCCACGTCGCACTCCTGATCCTCTTCACTTTCGCCGCCGGCGCGTCGGCCGACCTGTCGCACTTCGTGCCCTCTGCCACGGTGCTGTACCTGATCGCCGGGCTGGCCCTCGGGCTGGTCGGCGCGTTCCTGTTCGTACCCAGGCTGCGGTTGTGGCTCGGGACGGCGGTGCGGCCCCGGCTCAAGGAGGTCATCGGCGACCTCGCCGAACTCGCCCGCGAACCCAAGCGGCTGGCGTTGATCGTACTCGGCTGCGCCGGAACGACTCTCGGTGCAGCGTTGGCCCTGTGGGCGAGCGTCGAAGCCTTCGGCGGTCACACCTCGTTCGTCACCGTTACCGTCGTGACGATGGTCGGCGGAACCCTCGCCTCCGCCGCACCCACGCCCGGAGGCGTCGGCGCGGTCGAAGCGGCGCTGATCGGTGGTCTGGCGGCGTTCGGACTGCCCGCGGCCATCGCCGTGCCGTCCGTACTGCTGTACCGGGTGCTGACCTGCTGGCTGCCGGTGTTCATCGGGTGGCCGATAATGCGCTGGCTGACGAAAAACGAGATGATCTAGCGCCATGGCCGTCACCGAATCCCGGGAAATCGTCATCGCGGCGACGCCCGACGAGATCATGGACGTGTTGTTCGACCTCGAGTCGCTGACCGAATGGTCCCCGGCCCACCAAAGGATTGAAGTCCTCGAGCGGGACGACCGGGGCCGCCCGAGCAAGTCCCGGCAGGTCGTCAGGATCGTCGGCATCAGCGACGAGCAGGTGCTGGCTTACACCGTTCATGACGACGGCGTGAGCTGGACACTGGTCAGCGCCAAACAACAACGCGCGCAGGACGCCCGCTACACGCTGACGTCCGAGGGCGACTGCACCCGGGTCCGCTTCGAACTCACCGTCGACCCACTCGTGCCCCTCCCCGGATTCTTGATCAAGAAGGGAACCAAAGGTCTGATGGATACGGCCACACAGGGCTTGCGCGAGCGGGTGCTCGAGGTCAAGAAGGGCCACTAATCGGCCGGGGCCAGCCTGCTTGGCGTCATAGTTGTGGGTGTCAAACCCCGTTGCACCGCCCGAATTATCCGTGATGCGAATTATGGGTGGTGTACAGCGGCGGCGTCGCCTGCACCGGGGGCGCCGGCACCGACATGCTGATCTACGGCCCGTATTGTCGCTCTTGAGTAGCAGTTCAGTGGCATGTCGCTATGCCTCAGCTGAGCATCGTGCGCGCGGATTCGCGTGAGGAAGCCGAAACGATCGCTGCCGACGAGCCCTACCGGGAGGCCGGGTGGCGAACCAACACTGTGCGGGCATGGCAGCTCAACGAAGGAGTGCTTGTGGCCGCGGCACGCGATGTTGCGACCAGCACGCAAACACCGGCTGTGCTACGGCCTCGCCAACATGGCGAACCTCGGTGACCGCCCGAATCACGTTGCGCGCCTGGCGGGAAGTAGCGGACACCGCCTGTCCCAGAGCCGGCTGCCGCGTTCGGAATCGGACGCGCAATCGCATATTGCATATTGCCGCCTCTCTCGAGAGGCGTTTGTCCATAGTGACTTCTCCGAGGGCCAGTCCAGCCCGGAGGATGTAGCGTGCGGCATGTTCGTCGGACTGAGCGGTGTGACCGCGGCGTTGGCAGGCGAATTCTGCTTGGGTGACGCGATTCTCCGCTGCTGCGTGGCCACACTGTTCGCAGATGGTGGCCGGGGATACAACTCGTGACTCCACTGCGTTGCACTCTCGGCCACGACCACGGGGAGTTTTAGGACAGCCCCTGTCCTAAGTAGTGTCTAGCGTCGTCGTTATGACCACCACACGCGGGGACGTGCACTCGTTCCGAATTGACATTGCCCAGACGGAGATCGATTGGCTGCATCGTCGGCTCGACGAAACACGATGGCCGGCGCCGCTTCCCTGCGACGGGTGGGATACCGGGGTTCCGGTGTCCTGGTTGCGCGAGCTCGTCGAGTATTGGCGCCGTGATTACGACTGGCGGGCCGCCGAATACGAACTGAATCAAATCCCGCAGTTCACAACGGTCATTGACGGTCAACAGACCTACTTCATGCACGTCCGCTCACCCGAGGACGATGCATTGCCGTTGATCCTGACCCACGGCTGGCCGGGCTCGGTGGTGGAGTTCCTCGATGTCATCGGCCCGTTGACCGATCCCGCAGCCCACGGCGGTGACCGCTCCGACGCCTTCGACGTGGTGATTCCGGCGCTGCCCGGGTTCGGGTTTTCCGGTCCGATAGCCGAATCGGGTTGGACGACCGCGAAGATCGCCGCAGCATGGGACGCGTTGATGACACGGTTGGGCTATGCGCGCTACGGCACCCAGGGCGGCGATATCGGCGCGGCCGTGGCCCCGGAGATCGCCCGGGTAGCCCCGACACGCGTTGTCGGGGTCCACACCAACGGCGGCCCGGGCGGATTCCCCCAGGTACCGCTGCCCGACGAGGTCATGGCCACCCTGTCACCGATGGAACGCGACCGGATCGCCCGCGTGGAGGCCTTCATGCGCGAAGAGTTCGGCTACATCGCCATCCAGGCGACCCGTCCCCAGACCCTGGGGTACGGGCTCACTGATTCGCCGGTAGGGCAGTTGGCCTGGATCATGGACAAGTTCCGCGAATGGACCCACCCGCGCGACGTGCCACCCGACCGCATCATCAGCCGAGACCGGCTGTTGACCAACGTGACGACCTACTGGCTGACCCGCACCGCCGCCTCCGCCGCTTATGTCGGTTACGCCCAAAGTGCGGCCTGGGGCGCTCCCAAAGTCAACAGTGGTGTACCCACGGCGGCGATCGTGTTCGCTCACGATGTGGGGATACGGCAGTTCGCCGAGGCCGAGAACACCATCACCCGCTGGGTCGACGTCGATCGAGGCGGCCATTTCGCTGCCTTAGAAGAACCCGGGGCGCTGGTGACCGATATCCGCGAATTCTTCCGGACACTGCGATGATCTGCTGGCCCCGAATCTCATACAGCCCTGCTGCCGATCCCGGCGTCGGACTACCCGGACCGGTTGACAGGTGCGGTTGACGCACGACTGATCACGTCATAACTTTCGCTCGAGGATGGTTGATTGGTCCGGGCTGATGGCGCAACGTGCCTCGAAAACTCTTTGGGCTGATCGAGCTTCGGTCTCGTCGACTCCGACCGCATTTCCCGCTTGTCGCAGTGCGTTCGAGGCGTGACCTTCGCTGAAGGGAAATCCCGAAAATTTGAGCGTACGTAAAGTCGTGACGGGATGGCGGTCGCGCGGCCGGGGGTGCTCCTGACAAAATAAGGCGTCTCGAACAGGCTCGCTGTCAGCCGCCGATGCCCAAGACGAAGCTCTGCCGGAACTGCGGGTACACGCCCGGTGAATCATTGCTGGTGTTCGCGTTCGGGTTTGGCGCGCAGGTATCGACCTCGACACCCGATACTTGCTCGCCGGAGCACACAGCCACAGAATTACTCGAATCGGCCACGGCGCTCGGCGCAAGGTATATCGCCAACACTGCGGCTGCGCCGGCTAACGCCACCAATCGAGCGGTCCGCGACTGCACGCCCGCTGTCACGAGATCAGACTACAGGCGGGGGCTGTGTGGGGTGTAGGCATGGCGAGCCGGTCGGGCCGCACCTCATAGCGGGTGCCGTCGACCGGGTTGGTGACATCGAATCCGCCCGAGGAGCGCACCGCGTTGGCGAGGTCGATGCTGGCGCCGTCGCTCAGCCGCTCGCCGCGGTAGTAGAAATTCCCCGGCACCGTTTGACAAACCACTGCTAGTGACTGGGCGGTTCGGACCACCGCCGCTGGAGAATTTCCGGGTTCACAGCGGGCCGAGGGGCCGACGAAGCCCTGCCCGTCGACACCAGGAACGCCGGGCGGGCCTGTCGACCCCGTCGAACTTGAAGATGGTGGATGTTGTCGATGGCGGTTCGGTCGTCGTAGATTGCGTGACGCGGTTCAACATGGTGGTAGCCAGACGTTCAGACGCCGCATGGGCGGCGCTGCGCATCGATCGCGCCGAGGAGGACAACCCATGACCGAATCCACACACCCCGAAACGCGGTCCATGTATCGGGAAATCGTCGCCGCCGGCGACGACCCGCAGGCGCCGCAACGGGTTTGCGTCGACAACCGCGGCGACCGAGCGCTGGTGACACTCGCCGAACCCGAACGGCTCAACGTGCTCTCCGCCCCACTGGTGCGGCAATTGCGACACGCACTCGACACCCTCGACGCTGACCCCGACATACGGGCCGTCGTGCTCACCGGCGCCGACCCGGGGTTCAGCGCCGGAGGCGACCTGCAGATGATGCAAACAGCACTCGAGCATCTGACCGAACCCGCCGGCGTGAGCGACGTGTGGCGATGGATCCGCCGGGAATTCGGCGGTATCGCCCGACTCATCGCCGGCTCGGACACCATCTTTGTAGCCGCGCTGAACGGCCCGGCGGCCGGCGTCGGTCTGGCCTGGGCGCTGACCTGCGACCTCACCATTGCCAGCGAGCGTGCGGTGATCGTGCCCGCGTTCGGGCGACTTGGGCTGATCCCCGAAGTCGGCACCAGCTGGGCCTTGACCCGACGCCTGGGCTACCAAGGGGCGCTGGCCTACTACCTGCGCGGCGACCACATCGACGCCCGCACCGCGCAACGGCTCGGACTCGTGCACCAGGTCGTTCCCCACGACCAGCTGCTCGGCGCCGCCGACGAGTGGTGCTCGCGTGTCGCCGCGATGCCGCCGCACGCCGTCGCGATGACCAAGCCCCTGCTGCGCGCCGCCGCCGACATGAGCTGGAACGACGCCCTCACTCTGGAAGAGTTCGCCGAACCCACCTGCTTCACCACCACAACGTTCGCCGACTCCGTCCACACAATGCTGGACCAACCCCACCCATCTCGGTCCTGATCCGGGCAAGCGCTCCGCAGCCGGGCGCCACAATGGTGGGCGCCACCGCGGCATTTGCTGTGCCGCCGACGAACGCGCCCGACTCCGGTAGGGCGCGGCGCTGGTAGCGCGTGCCCCACCACAATGACGCAGCGATGGACGGCGCCCGTCGCGGACGGTTATGCGGGGTTTCCAGTGCTGTTTCGGCCCGCGGGTACCCCGGTCTCGGTACCGTGTGTCACGGTGGTCGGGACCGCACTACGGCCGCGGGGTAACCAGCAGGGTCGTCGGCCCCTTCAAGGGAGTCCGCGGGTCGCGATCGCGCCCGTAGTCCTGCGGAGCCCAGTGACATCGGACGTGGCGACGAGGCCGTTCCGGGCCGCCGCCAGTTCACCCCCCTGACAAGCGCGAACCCCGAGCGCTACGGTCATCCGGCCGGGTCTCGGGCTCACTTGCCGAAGCTCAATGCAACGGGCTCGAACTCAGCGTAGAACATCGCCGCAACCTAGGCCTCACTTCTTGATCGTGAACAGGTCGACGTCGGCATAGCCCTCCCGGAATCTCTCCTGGCAGCCGGTCAGGTACTTCATGTAGCGTTCGTAGACCTCTTCGGACTGCCCCGCGATCGCCTCGTTCTTATGCGCCTTTAGGGCGGCGGACCAGAGGCCGAGCGTCTTGACGTAGTGCTCCCGCAGCGACAGCACCTCAGGGACGGTGTAGCCGGCTTTGGTCGCATGATCCACGACCATCGTGGCGGACGGTATCCGCCCACCGGGGAAGATCTCGGTGACGATGAACTTGACAAACCGGCACATTTCAAATGACAGGACCAGGCCCTTTGCGCGCATCTCGTCCGGGTGGTAACCGCACGTGCTCTGGATCGTCATCACGCCGTCGTCGGGCATCAAGTTGTAGGTCATCTTGAAGAATTCGTCGTAGCGCTCGAACCCGAAATGCTCGAACGCTTCCACGCTGACGATGCGGTCGACCGGTTCGTCGAACTCCTCCCAACCGCGCAGCAACACTCGCCAGGAGCGCTCGGACTCCGATTTGGCGAGCAGCTGCTCACAATAGGCCTGCTGATTATTGCTCAACGTCAGGCCGATGACGTTCACGTCGTACTTCTCCATCGCACGCTTCATCACCGAACCCCAACCGCAGCCGATGTCGAGCAGCGTCATCCCCGGCTTCAGCCCCAGCTTGTCCAAGTTCAGGTCGACCTTGGCGATCTGCGCCTGCTCCAACGTCAGGTTCGCAGGCTCGAAGTAGGCGCAGCTGTAAGTCTTGGTCGGATCGAGGAACAGTTCGAAAAACTGGTCGGAGATGTCGTAGTGCGCCTGGATCTCCTCGAAATGCGGTCGGAGTGTGGAACTGGATGTTTTGTCAGACATGAGCCTGCCCGGCCTTCCTGGTGGACGGGATTTGGTAGCCAACCACTTCCCCTCTACTTCACCGTCGCGATAGTCGACCGCACTGTTCGGCCGTGACCGGGACCCTACCTGAAGTCGCCTCGATCATTGCGGCCTTCACCGAGGTGTCCCCGGGGGTCGTGGAAATTGAGGTGGCTGATCTCGACGACCGGCGTGTGTAACAGCGGTCGATTGTCGATGATCCCCTCGCGGTGGCGCGGGCGGTGTTGCGTGAACCTGATCTGCCGATGGCCGCCCACGATGGGGTGTCGCGGGAGTTGAAGCTGTTGGTGGATCCGCGAAGATCTTGTGGCGCAACGTAGGGCGTCGATCAACCGGTTGGTGTGGCGGGTCCATGAGCTCGATGCCGCGCGGTCGCCTCAACCGCGATCATTGGACCGGGCCAGGCATCGCCAGCTGCTGGGCGCCTGGCTGGAAACGGTGCCGGGTTTGGTCGCCGAGCTGGACCGCGATGAGCGGGCCGATATCACCCGGCTCACCGGGGCGATCAACGCGTTGGCCAAACGGATCGGGCAGCGGGTCCGCGACGTTGCCCCGGCCCTGCTGGCCCATCCGGGCTGTGCGGAGTTGACCGCGGCCAAACTGGTGGGGGAGGCCGCCGGGATCACCCGGTTCAAAAGCGGCGCCGCGTTCGCCCGTCATGCCGGGGTCGCGCCGATCCCGGTGTGGACGGGCAACACCGCCAGGCGGGTGCGCATGACCCGCTCGGGCAACCGCCAACTCAATGCGGCCCTGCACCGCATCGTTGTGACTCAGATCCGCCTCGACGGCCTCGGCCGGGCCTACCACCGCAAGCGGGTGGCGGCCGGAGATTCCAGCACCGAGGCACTGCGCTGCCTCAAACGCCGTCTCGCCCGAGTCGTCTACGACCACCTTCACACCGACCACCAACAACGTCAAACCACTTGCCAACCAGCAGCGGCTTGACATAGGAGAAACGTATGAGCGATCTGGTCGACCGGCTCGTCGGCGTGCTTGAACCGGCCAGGGTGCGCAGCGGTGATGCGATCGGCGAGGACTACGGCCACGACGAGGCGCTGACCGCGCAGCCGCACCGCCCCGACGTCGCGGTCCTGCCGCGGACCGCCGCCGAGGTGTCGGCGATCATCAAGCTGGCCGCCGAGCTGGGCACGCCGGTCACCGCGCGGGGCAGCGGGACCGGGTTGTCCGGCGCGGCCAACCCCCGGGGCGGCGGCATCCTGGTCTCCTTCGAGCTGATGAACGCGATCCTGGAGATCGACACTGCGAACCAGGTCGCCGTGGTTCAGCCGGGCGTCACGCTGGACGAGCTGGACAAGGCGACCGCCGAGCACGGGCTGGTCTATCCGGTCTTCCCCGGCGAGCTGTCCGCCAGCCTGGGCGGCAACGTCGCGACCAACGCAGGCGGGATGCGGGCGGTCAAGTACGGCGTCACCCGGCACCACGTGCTGGCCGTCGAGGCGGTGCTTGGCACCGGCGAGGTGATCCGCTCCGGCGGCAAGTTCGTCAAGACCTCCACCGGCTACGACCTCACCCAGCTGATCGTCGGTTCGGAGGGGTCGCTGGCCCTGGTCACCGAGGCGACGC
>Ga0209656_10001489_pt1 | contig 15330 bp, 9 predicted proteins | sample BogFormECP12_OM2_FD_188239 | JGI IMG/M metagenome (GOLD analysis project Ga0209656, IMG submission 188239) | Bog forest soil microbial communities from Calvert Island, British Columbia, Canada - ECP12_OM2 (SPAdes) (version 2) | ecosystem: Environmental > Aquatic > Freshwater > Wetlands > Bog ... | reverse complement strand
GCCCGGACCACCAGCACCACCCGCTTGGCATGGCGGGACAGGTTGAGCGCGGCCTGGCCCGCCGAGTTGGCCGCCCCGGCGATGTAGACCTCGTCGCCCTGGGTCTGGCTCGCCTCGCTGGCGTTCACGCCGTAGTACACGCCGCGGCCGGTGAGCTCGCCGAGCCCGGCCGCTTCCAGGCGCCGGTAGGACACCCCCGTCGCCGCGATGACCGCGCGCGCCTCGATCTCTCCCGACCCGCCCAAGAGCACGGCGCGCACGGGCCCGCGGGCCTCAAAGCCGACGACGTCGCGCGCCAGGACCATCTCGGCGCCGAAGCGATAGACCTGAGCGATAGCGCGCTGGGCCAGGTCGGAACCGGTCAGCCCCTTCGGGAACCCCAGGTAGTTCTCGATCGCCGCGCTCTGACCTGCCTGGCCCCCGGGCGCCTCACGCTCCACGATGACGGTGCTCAGGCCCTCCGACGCCGCGTACACCGCGGCGGCCAGACCGGCCGGGCCGCCGCCCACGATGCACACGTCATACAGCCGCTGCCGGGCGGTGGTGCGCAGCCCGAGCGCGCCCGCAAGCTCGAGTGTCGACGGCGAGCGAAGCACATCAACGTCGGGGACGAGCACGAGCGGGAGATCGGCCGGCGTCGCATGCGCGAGGTCGCGCAACCGCTGGGCCTCGGCGTCGCGGTCGATGTCGTACCACCGGTACGGCACGTAGTTGCCGGCCAGGAACATTTTGATGTCATGACTGCGGTCGGACCACCGGTACCCGACCACCCGCACGTCGGAGGTGTGGTCCGGGTTCGCCTGCCGCCAGTCGTCGAGCAGGTCATCGATGACCGGGAACAGCCGCTCATCCGGAGGGTCCCACGGCTTGAGCAAGTAGTAGTCCAGGCCGATGTCGTTGATCGCCTTGATGGCCACGTCCGTGTCGGCATACGCCGTAAGCAGCAGATACTTCGCCCCCGGCGCATGAGTACCCGCCTGCTCGAGCATCTCGATGCCGGTCATCTGCGGCATCCGCTGGTCGGCGATGATCAACGCCACCGGCTGGCCGCGCAGCGCCAGCTTGGCCAGCACCTCCAGCGCCTCGGGCCCTGACGTCGCGCGCACGACGCGGTAATCGGTGGCGTAGCGGCCCCGCAGGTCGCGGGTGATCGCGGCAGAAACATCTGGATCGTCGTCGACCGCCAGGATGGTCGGTTTGCTCATCAGATCAGCCTCACCTGGCGGCCTCGCCGGCCGCGGCCATAGGTTATCTGCCATGTTTGCCAGTCCTTTCTGAAGTGAGCCTGTCCCCCGGTTGGGTGAACGGCTTGTTAAGTCAGTGCCGGGCATCTCTTGCACGGGGCGCGCCCGTTTTCCCCCCGAACCGGACCCCGTTATCCGGCCGCCTGATGCGGATCTACCCGCCGCGCTCGGCTCCGTTCACGCGCCTCCTTCCTCTTAGGCTTTTGGCTCATGCATAAGAGCGTGCATCGCTGCCCGGGGTGCCCGCATGGGTGAGTTCCCCCATTTCCCCGGCCGCCGTGATACTTCTCACCCTCTGGCATGGCCCGTAAGCGGTCCGTGCCTATGGCCCCGCTCCGGGATGCGGGCTAGGGTTGGCGGGGTGAGCGGCGCCGTGGCTGCAGACCGGCCGGGCCCGCGATCGGAGCCGCCCGGCACTGCCGAGCTGCTCTGCGCGCTGTCCTTCGGCTCAGGTCTGGCCGCGGCAGAGCGGATGGAACACGGGACCAACACGGCCTTCGTGGGCGTCCAGCTCGGGCACGCGCTCGGGGCGGGGGCCGGGGACCTGGAGGCCGTCTTTTACGGGGCGCTGGTCAAGGATGCGGGATGCGGCGCCTGCGGCGCGGTGCTGGCCCGGTACTTCGCCGACGATGAGATGGTTCCCCGGCTCGACCTGAACCTGGTCGACCTGCATAGTCCCCGCAACATGGCCGCCTGGACCATGAGCCAGCTGCACCTGGACGCCGGCCTGCCCGCCCGGCTCGCCCGGCTGGCCGCCTTCGCCTCCCGGTGCGGCCCGGTCGTGCACGAGGCGACGGCCGTGCACTGTGAGGTCGCCGCCGACTTCGCCGCTGGCCTCGGGTTCGGCCATCACGTGCAGGACGCCGTCCACTACCAGTACGAACGGCACGACGGGCGCAGCCCGGCGTTCGGCCGGCGCGCGGAGGCGATCCCCCGCGCGGCCCAGATCCTGCACCTGGCACTGGCCGCTGACCTGGTGCGCGGGCTGAGCGGTGCCGAGGCGGCGGCGGCCATGGTCAGCCAGAGGACCGGGACCTACTTCGATCCGGACGTGGCCGGGGCCTACCTCGACCTGGCCAGCGGCCTGTGGCCAGACGGCGATGAGCCGGTCCCGCTCACCGACGTGCTGTCCTGTGCCCCCGGGACCCCGGTCGACGAGCTGCCCGGCGACCGGCGCCTGGCCGTGTGCGAGGCGCTGGCCGACTTCGCCGACCTGAAGTCCGCGCGGCGCGGCCCCCACTCGCACACGGTCGCCAGCCTGGCCGCCCGGGCTGCCTCCGGCCTCGGGCTCTCCGGAGCCGAGCAGGAGCGTCTGCGCCGGGCCGGGCTGGTCCACGACCTCGGCAAGATCGCCGTGCCGTACCGCCTGCTTGAGCAGGCGGGCGACGACACAGATGCGGCCAGCCGCCGGGGCGGAGCAGCCGCGCTCGCCGAGCCGGTCCGGCTGCACCCCTACTATGCCCAGCGCATCTTGTGCCGGGTCCGTCCCCTCGCCGACCTGGTCGCCGACGTCGGCGCCCACCACGAGCGCCTCGACGGCTCAGGCTTTCCGCTCGGGCTTGCCGGCCCGGGCATACCCATCGGCGCCCGGGTGCTCGCCGCCGCCGATGTCTGGGCCGAGCGGGCCGGCCATGGCCCGCCCGACCTCACCGGCGACGACGGCCTCGATCCGGATTGCATCGCCGCGCTCCGGTCCGGCCCCCGGCCCGGGACCGGTCCCCCGCGCCAGCGCTCCCACGCCGATCCGGGCCGCCCCGCCCTCAGCTCACGCGAACTCGAGGTCCTGCGACTGCTCGCCGACGGCGCCTCCAACCCCGACATCGGCAAGACCCTGCACATCAGCCGGCGCACCGCCGAGCACCATGTCGAGCACATCCTCGCCAAACTCGACGTGACCAGCCGCACCGCCGCCGTGGCCCACGCCCTGACCCACGAACTACTGTCCTGAACCGAGCCCGGCGCCCCACGCCCAGCTGACCGGGCCACACGAACGCCAGCCCCAGCCCGGGTCCAGCCGAGGGACGTGTAATCGGGGAGCGGCCGGAATACGCCGGAAAAGGACGGCGGGCTGGGGATGACGCAAGCTAGCAATGCCCTCGTCATGGATGTCACCGCACGTCAAGCGCCAACCAAGAGTGCAGTAGAAGAACCGTGGTTTTTTCGATGATCGTCTGCTCAAGCGGCCCGCCAAGCCGCGGGCACGATCGCCTAGTGGGAGGCCACGCTGCAGATCGATCTGTATGAGTTCAAGGTGCGAACATTGAGCCGATTTCATCGCGCTTCCCTGGAGCCATCGATCTGGGACGAGGCGCGCCGGTTCCTGGTCCGAAGCCGGGACTTTTGCCGCTGCGGACAGGACATCTGGCTCTTCCGCGGCCGCATAGGCACCCGCGCAGGATCAAGATACAGGCATCGTCGAGCGCCAGGAGGTGATCTCGATGGCTGCTACGCACGCGTACCCGGTGCGGGTGGATGCGTCGCTGGACGCGCCGCCGTCACGCTGGCTGTGGCTGTTCAAATGGATCCTGGTGATCCCGCACTACATCGTGCTGGCCTTCTTGTGGCTGGCCTTCGTCGTGCTCAGCGCGGCGGCGATGGTGGCGATCGTGGTCACCGGCCGCTACCCGCGGGCGATCTTCGAGTTCAACGTGGGCGTGCTGCGGTGGACCTGGCGGGTGCAGTACTACGCGATCGGCGCGTTCGGCACCGACCGGTACCCGCCCTTCACGCTGGCCGACGACCCCGCGTATCCCGCTCACCTGGAGGTCGAGTACCCGCAGCGGCTGTCCCGCGGGCTGGCGCTGGTGAAATGGTGGCTGCTGGCCATCCCGCAGTACATCATCATCGCCGTGTTCACCGGCGCCGGGCTGGGGGTGGCAGGTTCCTGGTGGGGGTGGCGGGCCGGCTACTCCCACGGCGTACTGCACATCAACGGCATGAACAGCGGCTTGGGCAGTCTGGGGCTGATCGGCATCGTCGCCGTGATCGCCGCGGTGATCCTGCTGTTCACCGGCCGGTACCCGGAGCAGCTCTTCGACTTCGTACTCGGCCTGAACCGGTGGGTGCTGCGGGTGGCCGGGTATGCCGGGCTGATGACCGACAAGTACCCGCCGTTCCGGCTGGACATGGGCGGCCCGGATCCGGGCACCCTGACCCTGCCGCCGGCGGCGGGGCCCTCTGCCAGCAAGGGAGGGCAGCGGCTGGACATGATCGCGTTCCTCGGCGTCCTCGCCATCGGATGCATACTGATCATCTTGGGATTCCTGATCCCCGGGAGCCTGATCGCTGCCTGCGCACTCATCACTCTCTTCGCAGCCTGGAAGCACCATCGGGCCTGAGTCGGACGATACGCTGCTCGCACCACGAGCGCTGTAATCCAGACGACTCAGCCATCTGCCAGATGTAGCTGAGAGATCTGATCTGGGCCGGGAGGATCCTGTATCTCGGCCCAGCCAGGCCACAGAGTTGGCTCACTTGCCACTCGCTCCCAACTCGCGGCCCGTGCGCCCTTGCCGCACGCTGGCGGTCGGCGTCGTCAACCTGCCCGCCAGTCGAACCGGGCACGCAACACACACGACACGCAAGCCTTTACCGCCTCACGTCGGCACGAACGTCAAACTCGCCGGGGCGGTGCGTCATCCAGTGAGCGTTTTCATCCTGCGATTTCGCGAGTCTGAAGGACGTGGATGGCCTTGGCCAGCTGCCCGGCGCACCAGGGACAGCAGCGGAGCTTGCGCACGATGCGCTAGGACTTGAGCTGGGCATTGGCGCGCTCGCCGGGGGCCCGGAGCCGGGCATGAGCCCGGTTGGCGTCCTTTTGTGAGGCGGGCTTGTTCCGTCCCCGGTACGGCGTGCGGATTGTGGTCCTGGCCGAGGTAGCCCTTGTCGCCCAGGACGATCAGGCCGCAGGCGGCCAGCTCGCGGATGATGCTCCAGATCCGGGCCGCGGTCAGGTCATGCACCGCGCCGGGCAGCGGGCCGGACACCCATACCATATCCCCGTCGGGGCAGGCGACCCGGTCGATGGGAATTAAGGTGCCGTCGATGACTAGGTAGGCGTGCCCGGCTTTCCTGGCGTCCCGCAGCGCCTGGCTTCGGGGCACGGGCGGCCAGCAGGGCCACGGTCTCGGTGACGTACCTCCGGGCCGTGGCGGTGCCGATGCCGAACCCGGCCGCCAGCTCGGCAAACGTGTCGCCTTTGCGCAGGTAGGCCGGGACCAGCAGGGCCTGCCGACCGGGGTTCAGCTTGCGCCAGCAGGACCCGATTCGCTTGCGGTGCCGCCAGATGATCCCAGCGGTGTAATCCAGGGTCTGACGGGACAACGGCAGCGCGGCAGGTGGAAAAGCATCGGAGCCCCTTGGCGGCAGATGCGGATCTTGGTCGATCGCTTCATCTACCAGGGGCTTCGCCATCCCCCAAGCCGACACGCCGTACCTGACCAGGATCTATGCCCCAAGACATCGGCACCGAATGCTCCATCCGGGTCCGCGGCCGACCCTGCGGATGCGGTGTCGTGCAGCCGGGCCAGTTCATGGCCTCCCGGCCCGGAGTGATTCCTGGCGTGCCGCGTGAACGTTCGCCCTTGTCGTGTCGTGCTCTTCGTGACCACTTACGACACGAAGGACAGACCAACATGTCAGTGGCCGACACCGCCGCATCGAGTCGGCGAAACAATGCGCCGTTCGTTCGCGATGCGCTGCCAGCAGATCATGCGGCGATCCGCGATGTCGTGATCTCACAAATCACCTCACGCGCCGTACGCCGGCAATAGTGCTGCTCGTCTCGGACAACACATGAGGTGACGAGGCAGCCGCGCGGCGCCGAGTTGGCATACGAGGCCTCCGCTAAAGAGGATACCTGGCACAACTAGGCACCGTCGATCACGATTTCTGGGCATTCGCCCAATGCGCGGCCAGCCTCCTTAGCCGCAGCCTAGAAGGAAAGCGAACGATTATGGAACGAGGCAGCGGTCGCGTTGCGTAGCAACGCATTTTGATCATTCAAGGAAGGGTATCCAATGGGCACCGAACTGTACATGACTCCAGCACTGCCGAACTGTGGCTCCGCTACAGTTCCCCGGCTGAACTGCAAGAATGGACGGATCACTGCTTGCCATCTGAGTACATGGCATCAACATCCGATGTCGTCGTACGCCTGCATACCATCGCCGATGATTGCAGGATCGATGGAATCAACATCGACGACGCGATCGTCACCCTCAATGACTTCGGCCGGACCAACACGTTTGTTCTCAGGCTATACGTCACTCACATCCTGCAAGGGCTGGCAATTGCGCTCCCCTCGCTGGCCTGATCCCGCAGCGCCAACAGTCGCGAAGAGCCATGCCGAGTTACGATACTCGTTCCGCGCCCTCAACGCTGTCCGCTCTGCGCCCCTCCTCCTCGGCGTCACCCACAGCTACGGTCAGATGATGGACGTTCAGCCCTCATGGGGCAAGGCAAGACGGCTCCTCGTGTCACGGTAGATTGGTCTGGTGGAATCGCCGCAGGTCAGCGCATGATATCGAGTGCATTAGAAGAAACATGGGTTTTTCGATGATCATCTGCTCGACTCGTTCACTCCGTATGACACTGTGGCTCTGGGATCGAGGGAGATGTCATCCGGGCATGGTGTGCAGGCTCGCAGTGCCGTCGGAATCGCTGTAGCGATGTCCTGCGGCCAAGCGGAGCTGTATTTGGGTTCTCACGTGGCAGTCAGACCTACGAGCCCGCCGAAACTCCGTGATCGTGAGCCAAGTCAGTCAGATGGCGACGCCCCGTAGCCTTTTGGGTAGGCTGCTCATGTCATGTCGTGGGGCGCGGTGAAGGTGACGTCCGGGCGTTCCGTTAGCCAAAGATCGTTCGCATGATGTTTCGGATTTTGTCAAACGCCCATGCCGCTGTCTTGATGGTCGCGGACATCCAGCCCAGACCGACTACATTAAGCCATTCACAGAGGGAATCAAGGACGGTGACGGACGCTCTCTCCACCCACGGTATCACCTGACTGGCCGCTCGAATCATGCGGCCTAGCTCCTCGTCGGTATAATCATCTATGCTTGGCATCTTTGTCTCTCCTGAGCTAGAGTCTACAGGTTTACGGCAGCCTTATTTTGTTCTGCCGCGGCGATGCTTTGTGAGCTTGTAGAGCTTGTCGATTACTATCTGACGCGCATCATCGGGCAGGAAATCAAAAGGGCCAAAATTCTTGATCGCATCGAATATCCAAGCGCGATGCTTCGGGCAAGCCTCAACCAGCATCGTGAACAGCTCCTGCAATCCGTAGCGATACTTAGCGGAATAAGGAAAGATCCTAACGTCCTTGCCCACTACTGATTCTAGTTTCAGCCGGCGATCTTGGACGATTTGCTCCATATGGCGTTCTTGCTCAATAGATGGGAGCTGGGTTTTCAGACTCCAGTTCATGGGCTCTACAATATCAATCTGATTAATTCCAAAAACCATTCGATCATGGAATCGGTCAAGCTTCTGCAGATACTGTTGATCAAGGGCAACGGCGCGGTTCCTCGCGGTCATTACCCACAGCACAACATCGCACCTCGGTAGATTGGTCATGTACATATCTAGATAGGCTGGGTCGCGTTCAATATCCTCACCAAGACCGGGTGCGTCGACGACTCGCAGTACAGTTCTTTCGCCCTTCGCATGACCTGTAGTGACATCAACATGCAGGTTTACATCACGAAACTCTTTAGTACACGCCACTACATGACTGATCGGAAGATCTGCCTTAAACATGGCATTAATTGTGGATGACTTACCTGTGCCTGAGACGCCCACGACACCAATTGTCGGCGGCTGAGATATGAGCGTTTCGACAATTGCCTTCCTGAGCTGCTCTTCGTCATGACTCGTAAATTCCGGTCCACCGATCTCGCCCAACGGTCATCCCTCCTAGCCCAGAACGGTCATCCTCCTGGCCCAGGATGCTACCCTGTCTAGCCGTAGCATGTCAGCCGTTGCCGAGATATGCCAGCAGCAACCTCATCTATCCCTTTAACATCGGGCGGAGCCGGGGCGGAGCCTGCCGTCTCGGCCTCCATGCGATTCTGCGTCATAGAACGCGATCTTGCCGACCGGCGGGCAGATCACCCTTCGGAGCCATCAGTGCGCGCTGCCGATCGGACTTGCTGATCGGCGGACCATTAACAGGCTTCGGGGTATTCATCTCACCGGACTTACGCAGGCGGAGCGTGACGAATTCCGGCGTACCCCCACCATGGGTCCCTCTGGCGCACAATGTGGTGCGGTGATCGTCCCGCTAGGAAGGGTCAGCAGGGCCACAATGGAGCTCCACTTCGAACGCCTGTCCGAGGCGAAGAATCCCAAACAGGGCGCGTCCGTGATCAGCCCGCGCCAGACGCGCCGTTGTGCACACCGGATACGGCATACCGCACGCAGCCTATAATGCTCTTCAACAGCGACGGGCAGTTCCTCGAGTCGGCGGGGATGATAGCGTCGTGAGTACGCCTCACTGGAATCTCCGCAGGTCAAGCACCAATCAAGAGTGCACTAAAAGAATCATGGTTTTCCCGATGATGGCGTGCTCCAGAGCCTCGCCGGCTGGCGCGGTGTTCGGCTCGAGCGCCCTCCCGCTGCGGCGCGCGGCGTGGTCGAGCCGATGCGTTGGCAGCGATCAGCCTCCCGCCGCTCACCGACGAGGCGAATCGCTTCACGCTCGCACGCCCATCCCGGCAGCGGGGCCCGCGCCGAACGCCGGCCCGGATCGCGGCCAGCGCGAACCGGCCAGGGCCGGCGCCCGGCGGATCGCCTCCCCGCCCAGCTCGACCGCCAGCGTCGGGAACGCCACCTCGGTCTCCGCGGCCCGGGACCGCAAACGGCGCAGCCCACCCGCGCGGTCATAGGCGGGACACCGGCCCGCTGCGCGGCCGGGCGCGCCCTGCACCGCCCGCCAGCCACCTCCGCGATCACCGCGCCGATGGTCTCGGCCGTATCCAGCCGCCGGGCCGGCACGAACGCCGGGATGGTGGCCGCAAGGAATCGTGGGGCCAGGTGTATCACGGTGGCGCAACGCTGCTCCGCATTACTGGGTCCAGGACGGAATCGTGGGCTCCATGGCCGTGGCCATGCCAAATGGGGAGGACACAATGCCGTACAAATATGGTCGCCGACCGCCCAAGAACGCGCCCGCACTGCGGTTCGGACGCTTCCTTGCCAGCACAGCCCCCGCCTACCCGCCGCGGCAGGATTATCTCGCCAAGCTGAGCGGCTGGCAGATGCTCGGCAACGACGTCGCCGGTGACTGTAACGCGGTCACCTGGGCGAACATGCGCCGACTGGTCACCGCGACGCTGGCGACCGAGAACTACCCCACCCAAGCGCAGGTGTGGCAGTTCTACCAGACACAAAACCCCGGCTTCGACCCGAATGGCACCAGCAGCACCGACGGGCCGGGAAGCAGCGATGACCAGGGCATGGACGTCCAGACCGGCCTGGAGTACCTGCACGCCACCGGTGGCCCCGATGGCGTGAAGGCTGTCGCCTTCGCCAAGGTCGACCACACCAATCTCGACGAAGTCAAGGCCGCCCTGGCTATATTCGGCGCGCTGTGGCTGGGAATCGAGGTGCTCGACGCGAACCAGAAGGAGTTCAGCCAGGGCCGCCCCTGGACTGACGTCGCAGGCTCCCCCATCGACGGCGGCCACGCCATTCTCGGCGGCGGCTACACCACCGCCGACGTCAAGTTCATCACCTGGGCCCAGGAGACCGAGTTCGCCCGGTCCTTCTGGAACGGCGTCGTGCAGGGCACCCCCCTCGTCGAGGAGGCATGGGTCGTCATCTGGCCCGAGTACCTCGGGACCAAGGCGTTTGAACAGGGCGTGAACCAGGCCCAGCTAGCCGCCGACTACCAGGCCCTGACCGGAAACCAGCTGGTGATGTCGCAGTAGAAATCATGCGCCGCTGACGTGGCGCTGCCGTGGAGTGCGAAAACTGGGTCCCCTCCCGCCGCCGGCGCGGCGGGAGGGGACCCGGCCGCGGGTTTCGCGGTGATTGGGCAGCGGCGGGCGGGGCGGAAGGTGCACAGTTTTACTGGCGCGCCCTCCGCCGTCACTGGTTGCCTATGGGCCGTTTAAGGCCGTCCATCAGATTGGTGCCGGAGCCCCGTGCCGGGTAACCCCCGTTGCTGCTGCGTGCGCGTGTGTCAGTCTCCTACTGGCCCCGGGGCTCCGGCGGGCGGCGCGCCTGTTCCCATCCGGTGGGGGATTGCCGCCGCAGAAGTGGCCAGGCGCATGAAAGTGCTGTACGAGCGCGTCGCCGGGATCCACGTGCACAAGGAAATCATCAAACCGATCCCCGCGTCGCCGACCCATCACCGGCGCCCGTGCCGTCGGCCGGGCGTTCCAGGTCGGCCCAGGCCGCCGGGGTCCGCCGCTTGGACCCGTCCGGCAGCACCACCAGCAGCAATTCCGCCTCGCCGTGTCGGCGCACGCTGCCCAGCGCCCGCAGCTCCCGGCCATCCAACGGCTGCCGCGGCCGGGTAAGCCTCACTGTGCTCACCGCCGGCCACCCCCTGCAGGCCAGCCTGGCACCGAGATCACGATCGGCAGCCGCATGCAGCACCGCCCCGGCGGCCAAGACGGCATTGCTCGCATCCAGGCCGGTCACGGCCTCCCGCAGATCCACCGGGACGCCCTCAGCGATGCTCGCGGCGATTCGCAGCACCCGCCCCTGGCCGACCGAGCATGACAGCACGCCCGCCTCCAGCACACTGGCCGCCGCCCCGAAATCAACCGTCACCTGGCCGCCGAAGATTTCCCGGCCCAATTTCACCACGATTTCCAGGAAATCCTCCCGGAAAAGCCACGAGCGGTCCCCGATCAGCCTTGTTTCGGGTGGGCCATGAAAAACTCGTACATGGCCTCGCTCGCGTCGGGCCCCAGTGGATCCGTGAAGATGCTCCCGGGAGTACCACCGGACCAGGCATGCCCCATTCCGTCGACCTTGTAATAGGTGACCACGTCGCGGCCGCGGGCGTCTTGCCACGTCTCCACGGTGTAGGGCTGTTCTCCGTCCGGCCCGGCAGGGTAGTTGACGGTGCTGCTGGGATGCTCGAAGGTGGCCGTGAAGTCCGCCGGGGAGGCCAGGTGATTCGTGATGATCCATTGCTGTGTGACCTGGTCCCCGTTAATGGGGTCAGAGACAGGATCAGCGGTCCCGTGAAAGACGATGGTCGGCACCACCCGCGCGAAGGGCCCCATCGCTTGAAAGGCTTTCTCTCCTTGCTCGATGGGATCGGGTCCGGGGGGGATCACCGCGATGTCCGCTACCTCGCCGGACGAGGCCTCCGCCTCGCTCAGGGGCGCCATGGCATCCCGTGCTGGCGCCTGCTCACCGATAAACGGCAAGGGGTAGCCGTACTCACCTCCTGAGTGCACCCCGATGGCGGCGAAGAGATCGGGGTAGGTGGCTCCCAGGTTGGCGGTCTCGCCCCCGCCCGAGGAGATGCCGGCCACATAGATCCGCTCTGGGTCAATCGTCCACCGGGAGGTGTTCTTGAGCATTTCCTGGACAATCCTGGCCAGGCTGGCCGGTTCTCCCTCGTCACGGCGTTGATTCTCCGGCAAGAAGAAGTTCCAGCAGGATATCGGGTTAATGTCCGGGGGGGCAAAATGATGCGGATAGACGACCAGGAACTGATGCGCCTCAGCCAGCTGGTTCATGTGCGTGTCATAGGCAATAGCCCATGGGTGGCTGTAGAACGGCTGCGCACAGCCGTGCAAGATCATGACGAGAGGCACGGCGGTTCCGGCCTGGTAGCTGGCTGGAGTATAGACCCAGTACATCCGGAGGCTGGCGGCATCCTGGCCCACGTACCACGTTTGCCGTGATGTGCTCAGCTCCCGCATCTCGGGAGTGGCCGCTGCTGAGAAAGCTTGGTTTGGCATGGAAGGCTCCTTCTAGGATAGTAAGCTCCAGGGTGGGCTCTGGCAATTGCGGAAGCGAAAGCCGCTTTCCCCTGATTGCAGGTCAGGTATGAACCAAGAGTGCCCTTCCCTCGATATGCTGGTTGTAAGGATGCGCCAGAACTGAGAACGCAGCATGCGCTTCGCCCCTTCCGCAGTCCAGATATCTGCTGTACGTGTTCATCGCTATCAAAGGGTCACCGCTTCTTTCACCAAGTGCCCGCATGGCGTGTCTTCCCCCGATTTACCTCGACCGGTTTGAACGGCCCATGCACACAGATCCGCGAATGCGTTAAGTCCGCGAAAAACATCAGGAACGTCACCCGCCATAGCGACTAACCATCGCGTTCCTCCTGTCAGGACTGCGGGAGGAAGCTGCTCCGACCGCCTGCAGCCGTGTCTGTCACCCGTGCGGAGCGGCCAGACAGTCCGCTTGATACATTGGCGGCGCCAGATTGGTACTGTGGCAGTCCGGGAGACCCGCGTGAACCCGCCCAGCACTAACCCAGCCCAGGCAGCGTCACCACCGCCTCGTGCATGACCAGATAACCCGGTGAGGACGAACGATTAGTCGGGACATGGCGGCGCGCGCTTGATGTGAGCCGCCGCAGCTCGGATGGCTAATCATGAGTGCAGTAAGAGTGCCACGGCCTTGCCGATTATCGCCTGCTCAAGGCGCTTTCAATGCTCGCCTAGGTGCGTGCGGCAGCCCACAACACCTCCTGCAGATCGATCTGTATGAGTGCAAGGTGGATCATGAACAGAGCCTGGTGTCACGGCCACGTCCCGTTTTTCCCGGCTGAGGCCCTCAGCGGATGGGGTCCCGCTGCGGTGGGGCGGTCAGCTGGCCGTTCGCCCTAGGGCACTGGCGGCCGGACGGGGATGCGGACTCGCAGTATCGTTTTTCCTGGCCGGGAGTCGATGGTGATCGTGCCGCCGTGGCGCTCCACGATGATGCGCCGTGCGATGTCGAGGCCCAGGCCGGTGCCTTTGCCGACGTCCTTGGTCGTGTAAAAGGCCTCGAAGGCGCGGGCCGCCACCTGCGGCGGCATGCCCGGGCCGGTGTCGCCGACCTCGATGACGACGTCGTTGCCTTCGGTCCGGGTCGACAGCCGGAGCGTGCCCGCGCCGGTCATGGCGTCGATGGCGTTGTCGATGAGGTTGGTCCATACCTGGTTTAGCTCGCCGGGGTATGCGTGGATCCGCGGGACGTCTGCGCTGTAGTCACGCACCACCGTGACACCGTCGCGGAGCTTGTACCCGAGCATCAGCAGGGTGCTCTCGATACCGTCCGTCACGTCAATGAGCTGCACCGATGCGCGGTCCATCTGCGAGTAGGACTTGACGGCGGCGACAAGCTCAGAGATGCGCCGGCTCGAATCCTTCAGCTCTGAGAGCAGCGTGGCGGCGGACAGAGTGCTCGCTATCCACTCCAGGCCCGGTCCCAGGGCCGGTCCGTCGAGCACCAGCGCTACCCGCTCGCACCAGGCGAGTGTGACCCCGGCGGCGGCCAGCGGCGGGGCGATCATCCATTCACACACGATGCCGTGGCGGCTCAGCCATGACGCCAGGGCCTCCTCGTGATCGGCCAGGGCCAGCGGGTCCTGGGCCGCCGCCTGAGGCTCGATCTGACGGCGCAGCGCATCGAGCGCGGTGAACTGGCTGGCCGAGATCTCGCCCTGGGCGAGCCGGCCCAGGGACGAGAGCAGCGTCCGGCATGCGGCCTGGAGCGCGTCGACCGCCCGGGTGGCGGCAGCCGCCGGGTTATTGATCTCATGCGCGAGGCCGGCGGCGAGCGTGCCGAGGGTGATCAGGGACTCGCGCTGCCGTGCTGTTGACTCGATGGAGCGCGCGGTGCGGTACACCCCCTCGATCAGGTGCCTGCCGAACGGGAACCAGGCGTCGACCCGCTCACGCAGCACCCCGGCTGGCACCCGCAGCACCCGCCCGCCGGTCACGACCCGGCCGGTCGCCAGGTAGACGCCGTGGTCGTCCCAGGCGCGGAACCCGCCGGCCCACCGGCCCGGCACGTCCATCTTCGCGACCACGGTCTCCTCGCGGCCGATGTGGCGCACCAGGTCGATGGCGCCGTCGATGAGCACCCACCAGAAGTCCGCGTGCTCACCCTCGCGGAACAGATCGGCGCCGGGCTCGACGCGAACCTCGGTACTGCCCTCGGCCAGCTCGGCGAGCTGATCGTCAGCCAGGCCGTCGAACAGGCTCAGCGCGCGAAGCTCCCCGGCGCGCATCAGATGGTGGCCAGGTAACGGTGCACGAGGTAGGTCGACATCGCGCCCTCCCCGACCGCCGACGCGACCCGCTTCATCGAGTCGAGCCGGACATCGCCGGCGGCAAACACGCCGGGCACGCTCGTCTCCAGGGCGAAGGGCGCACGCGGCAGCGGCCAGCGCCCGGCATGGGCGGGACCCAGGAGGTCTTGCCCCGTGACGACGAACCCGTTGTCGTCCCGGGCGACGTCGGGGCCGAGCCACTCGGTGCGGGGCGAGGCGCCGATGAACACGAACAGCCAGCACGACGGCACCTGCTCCGTGACGCCGGAGTCCTTGTCGGCGAGCGTGAGTTCCTCGAGGTGGCCGTCGCCCCGGCCCGCCACCACCTCGCTGCGATACCGCACCTCGATATTGGGCACGGAGGTGATCCTGTCCGCCAGGTACCGGGACATCGTGCCCGCGAGCGTCGCGGCCCGGACCACCAGCACCACCCGCTTGGCATGGCGGGACAGGTTGAGCGCGGCCTGGCCCGCCGAGTTGGCCGCCCCCGCGATATAGACATCGTCGCCCTGGGTCTGGCTCGCCTCGCTGGCGTTCACGCCGTAGTACACGCCGCGGCCGGCGAGCTCGCCGAGCCCGGCTGCTTCCAGGCGCCGGTAGGACACCCCCGTCGCCGCGATGAGCGCGCGCGCCTCGATCACGCCTGAACCGCCCAAGAGCACGGCGCGCACCGGCCCGCGGGCCTCAAAGCCGACCACGTCGCGCGCCAGGACCATCTCGGCGCCGAAGCGGGAAACCTGAGCGATGGCGCGCTGGGCCAGGTCGGAGCCGGTCAGCCCCTTCGGGAACCCCAGGTAGTTCTCGATCGCCGCGCTCTGGCCTGCCTGGCCCCCGGGCGCCTCACGCTCC
>Ga0209656_10001488_pt1 | contig 15333 bp, 17 predicted proteins | sample BogFormECP12_OM2_FD_188239 | JGI IMG/M metagenome (GOLD analysis project Ga0209656, IMG submission 188239) | Bog forest soil microbial communities from Calvert Island, British Columbia, Canada - ECP12_OM2 (SPAdes) (version 2) | ecosystem: Environmental > Aquatic > Freshwater > Wetlands > Bog ... | reverse complement strand
GCCACCGGCGGATTCTCTTGTTGTGCAGAACCGCGAAGTATCGAAAGAAATCTCCGATTTGTTCGTGGTTTGTGCTTAACTCCGACAGGCTGCTAGCGCTGGCGGCCCGCGGCGACGGCCACCCGGTGCTCGTGCTGCCCTCGTTCATGGGCAACGACACCTCGACGATGGTCATCCGGACGTTCCTGCGTATGGCCGGATTCCGACCATACGGCTGGGAGCAGGGCCTGAACCTGGGCGGCATCCGCCGGATGGACCGGCCGGTGCAGGAGCGTCTGCGCGCGCTGCACAAGAAGACCGGCCGCAGGGTCAGCCTGATCGGCTGGAGCCTCGGCGGCATCTACGCCCGCCGGGCGGCACTCGGGAATCCGGGACTGGTGCGGCAGGTGATCACGCTCGGCACGCCGTTCACCGGCGACACGCGGGCGACCTATGAGCGGCCGATCTACGAGGCGGTCGCCGGCGAGAGCGCGGCCGAATTGCACCAGCCGAACCCGCCGGCGGACACCCTGCCGGTCCCGATCACGGCCGTCTATTCCCGGATGGACGGGGTGGTGAACTGGCGGACCTGCCTGGTGAACACCGGCAGCCGGGCCGAAAACGTCGAAATCCGCGGCGCCAGCCACCTGGGCATGGGAGTCCACCCGGCCGTCCTGTGGCTGCTGGCGGACCGGCTGGCCCAGCCGGAAGGGCCCTTCCAGCCCTTCGTCCCCTCAGGGCCGTTCGCGATGATCTACGGCTCCTGATTTTTTTGTTGCATCGCACAAGATTACCTCTTGATGAGCTGCCAGGGCTTTACTAACTGGTAGTTTGCTGCAGTGCAGCATGAACAATTTAGAGGCGTAGGGGACCAAAGATGAGCGATCAGGGCACCACCACCACCGTGGTTGAGACCACGGCCAATGCGACGACCGAGGCGATGAACCGCACGGTCGACGGCATCAAGCAGGCGGCCAATGCGGCGGCTGCGTCGATGCGCGAGGGCCAGGCCCGCCTGACCAACCGTCTGGAGCGCGCCGTGACCACCGCGCGTCAGGTCGTCGAGTTCGAACGCGAGGCGGTCGAGACGTTCGCCCGTGCCGGCCGGGTCTATCTGGACGGCATGCAGACCATCGGCACCGGCATCGCGCAGGCGGCCCGCAAGCAGATAGACGAGACGCTGGAGACCTATCGCGCCATGGCCGGCGTGAAGACGATCCGCGAGGGTCTGGAGCTCCAGAACAAGCTCGCCCGCACGGGTGCCAGCCGCTTCCTGACCGAGAGCGCAACGGTTGCCGAGCAGTCGGCCAAGCTGGCGCAGGACGTGATCGCGCCGATCACCGAGCGCGTCCGCACGGCGGCCCAGAAGCTGGCGGCCTAACTGAAGCGGGCAGCCCGACGTTGGTCTGACTGCCTCTTGACGTGAAACGGCCGGGCGTCGCCGCCCGGCCGTTCCTGTTTCAAACCGAAGAAGGCCGGCCGATCAGCCGGCCGGCTTGTCGGCCTTCTTCAGCACCCCGCGCAGTTCTTCCATGTTCTCCTGAACGCGGTGCTTGATCACCTCGTAGGCGTCGCTCTGCGCCTTGACCGCGAGTTCGGCCAGTTCGCGCATGTTGGCCAGCGCCTTCTCGAACGCCTGCTTGGCGAGTTCCGCTTGCGAGCCCATCGCGGCACCCGGGTCCTTGCCGGTCATGCCCTGCGCCGCCTTCTGCCACTCGCCCATGGTCTGCTGCAGGATCTCGGTCTGCCGCTGCACGAGCGCCTGCATGCCCTGGAAGGCGACGCGGTTGGCCTGCACGACCGCTTCGACGTCCTTGCGCCGGCCGTCCATGATCGCCTGCAGATCGACGCCGGGGATGCGGAACTGCTCCATCATCTTGGTGAAGGCCTGGAACGGATTTTCCATGTTCTGGTCAGCCATTCGGTCGCTCCTGTTTGCTGCCGTGTGACGTCCTCATGTCCCAACCCCGACGCTCGAGCATTGTCGAACGTCAACGCGGAACACGAAAAACAGACTTTTTGGCGGCCCGCCGGTCTCGAGAGTTCGTTCGCGAAATTCCCGGCAGGACACCAGAGCCAAGCCGTCAGGCGGCCGGAGCGCCGATCGGAGGCATCCCCGCGTGGCCGGCGATCAGATCGACGATCTGCGGCCAGAACCTGATCGGGAGAGCATGCCCCATTCCGTCGATGATGTGGAGACGCGCGCCCGGAATAAGACTGGCGAGCATTATCCCGTGATCGACCGGGACCAGAGGGTCCTCACGGCCATGGATCACCAGGGCGGGCGTCCGGATGCGTCCCAGCCCCTCGCGGCGGCTGCCCGAGGCGAAGATCGCGGCGAGCTGGCGGGCGCGGCCCGGGGCGTTCAGGCCGCGCTCCCAGGTGAGGCGCGCGCGCTGCGGGTCGTGCGCCTCGTCCTCGGGGAAGGAGCCGCCGCGCAGCACCTTCCAGGCCCGGATGAACCCGTCGGCGTAGGCGTCCAGGCTGTCCTCGGGGACGCGCCGCGTCAGCACCTGCATGGCGGCAGGCGTCGGCGCCGCGCCGGGCTCGCCGGACGAGGCCATGATGCAGGTGAGTGTCAGCACGCGATCGGGATGGCGAAACGCGACCTCCTGCGCGATCGCCCCGCCCATCGAAGCGCCGACAATGTGGGCGCGTTCGATGCCGAGGGCGCTAAGCAGGCCGACGGCGTCCTCCGCCATGTCGCGCAGCAGGTACGGCGTCTTGCCCCAGCCCGCCGCGCGGCCGATCAGGAAGCCGATCATGTCGGGCACGCCGGCCGCGTCGAACCGGGTGGACCGGCCGACGTCGCGGTTGTCGTAACGGATGACATGAAAGCCGCGCCGCGCCAGCGCCGCGCAGAACCCGTCGTCCCAGTGCACCATCTGGCAACCGAGGCCCATGATGAGCAGCAGCGCCGGTGCGGCGGGATCGCCGAACGTGTCGTAGCAGATCTCGATCCCGTTCGCGCTGGCGTGGCGTTCGGGCGTGTGCGGCACGTTTGCGTCCAACTCAGCCTCCGAAGACGTCCTGATGGTAGCCGCCGCTCTCGATCAGCGCCTCCAGCCAGTCGCTCGCCTGTTCGTGCGTGCTGGCGTTCTGCGCCATCTCGATGCGGATCAGCGTGTCGCGCACGGCAGGCGCCATGAACCGGCCGTCGCCGCATACATAGATGATGCCGCCGTCGCGCTGCATCTCCCACACCTCGCGCCGCGCCGACCAGAGCGCGTCCTGCACGAAGCGATCCGGCGCGGGTGCCACCGAGAACGCGGTGCGCAGCGTGACGATGCCGTCGCGTTCCCAGGCGGCGAGTTCGTCGGCGTAGAACAGGTCGTGCGCCGGATGGCGGCAGCCGTAGAACAGCAGCGACGGCGCCACGTCGGTGCCGGCGCGGCGTTGTGCCGCGCGCTCGGCCAGGAACCCGCGGAACGGCGCGATTCCGGTGCCCGCGCAGATCAGGATCATCGGCACCGCCGGATCGTCCGGCGGCGCGAAGGGCGGGTTGGGCCGGCGCACGAAGCCCGTCACCGTGTCGCCCGGAGCGAGGCCGCGCATGTAGGACGATGCCATGCCCTCGTACAGCCCCGCGCCGGACCAGGCGGGCGCGTTGATCGTGCCGACGGTCAGCGCGACCTGACCGCCGCCTTCGAGCGGCGACGACGAGATCGAGTAGAAGCGCGGCCGGATGGCCCCGCAGGCCTCCAGCAGGTGATCGAGGTCGAGCGGAATGTCATGCCGGGCGACCAGATCGAGCAGTGTCACGCGCTTGTCGGCGATCGTGGTCTGGAACTGCGCGCGTCCCGCATCGTCATCGGCGCACAGCGCCTCCAGCTCTGCGCGAACCGCGCCGTCGGCGACGCGCGGCAGCAGCGCGCGCAGGTCCGCACGGCTCAGCGGGTCCTGCAGCTCGACGAAGTCGGACAGCAGGCGGCCGACCGTCAACGGGCGGCCCACCGGCAGGTGGCGATGGCGGGTACGCGCGCCCTCCAGCACGACGACCGTGTCCGCCTGCAAGCCGAGGCGGGCGAGCATCGCCGCGACGAGATCGGGGCGGTTGCGGGCATAGACGGCGATGTGGTCGCCGGTCCGGTAGGTCATGCCATCCGGCAGGCCGAGCACGATCTGCCGCGTCGGGCTGCGCGGCTTCTCCAGCGCGAAGTCCCACAGGCCCGTCGGATCGCGCACCAGCTCGGTGTTCGAGATCACGGGCAGCGCGACGGCGTTTTCCGGCAGCACGGCCTCTCGCGCCGCTTCGGCGCGCAGGATCGTCACCCCGAGCTTGGGTGCCTCGGCCGGCGGCGCGGCCTCGCCGAGGCCTTGCCACAGCGCGCGCAGCCACACCTCGACCGCGCCGTCGAAATCGCCGGCGGCATCCGCTTCGCCGCGCGGGATCAACGCCGTCGCGCCGGTTGCGCGCAACGTGTCGTCCACCAGCTTGGGGAAGAACTGGTAGGTCGCGGCCCACTGCGTGTTGCCGCAGCCGAGCACGGCGTAGCGCAAATCGGGCCGGCGCACGTCGCACAACCGCCCGGTGGTGATCGCCGTCTCCAGCCGCGCCGCGGAATCCGGCGCGCGTCCGTTGTAGGTCGAGGTGACGACGACCAGCGTGCCCGCGCTCGGCAGCGCGTCGACGCAGGCATCGAGCGGCGCCTCGACCACGGCGAACCCGCTCGCCTCGCCGCGCGCGGCGATCTGGTCGGCGACCTCGCGGCAGGTGCCGAGGCTGGTGCCGTACAGCACGGTCAGCTCGCGCCCGGCGCCCTCGACGCTGGCCACCGGCGGCGCCATGGCGCCTGACGCGGCGCTCGGCGTAGCCGCCGGGGCGGCGACGACCGTGCGCTCGTGTGGCTGCCGGCGGCGGGCGCGCAGATAGAAGCCGTCCGGCTTGATCGTCAGCGTCTCCTTGATCGCCAGCTTGTAGTCGTGCGGGTCCGACAGCGTGAAGTTCTGCAGGATCATCGCCAGCGCGAGCTTCGCCTCGGCCAGCGCGAACTGCCGCCCGATGCACGCGCGCGTGCCGTTGCCGAACGGCTTGTAGGCGTGCGGATGGTGGGTCTTCTCCACCTCCGGCAGCCAGCGGTCGATGTCGAAGGTCTCGGGGTCCTTCCACGCGCCGGGATCGCGATGCAGCGCGGTGATCAGGATCACCACCGGACGGTCCTTCTGCAGGCGGATGCCCCGCCCGATCTCGGTGTCCTCGTAAGGACCGACCGTGATCGCCGGCGCGGTCGGGAACAGCCGCTGCGTTTCCTTGATGCAGCGGTCGATCACCGTGAGCTGGCCGATATCGGCATACTCCGGCTCGCGGTCGCCGATCACCCGGTCCACCTCCGCATAGGCCTGCGCGAGCACGCCGGGATGGCGCATGAGCAGATACAGCGCGAAGGTCAGCAATCCGCTCGTCGTCTCGTGTCCGGCGATCAGGAACGTGACCACCTGGAAACGGATGTTGACGTCGTCGAGCTTCTGGCCGGTCTCCGGATCGGCGTTGGTGAGCATCAGGTTGAGCAGGTCGTTGCCGTCGGTCGGATGCGCGCGCCGCTCGGCGATCACGTCATCGACGAGCTTGTGCATCAGCGCGATGTCGTCGGCGTAGGCCTGCTCGCGCGCGCGGTTCGGGAAATGCTTCATCAGCGGCATGCGCGTCAGCCGGTGCATCACCTCGGTCAGCGCGCTGCCCATCGCCTCGAGGAACGGATCCAGCTTCTCGGTCTGGAAGCTGTTGAAGCGGTAGCCGAACCCGGCGAGCGAGATCGTATCCAGCGTCAGCCGCGTCATGTCGTCGGCCACCAGCAGGTCGCGGCCCTGGTTGCGGTCCCACTTGGCGATCAGCTGCTTCGCCACCTCCAGCATCTCGGGGAAGTAGCCGCGGATCGCGCGCAGGCTGAACGCCGGCATCAGGATGCGGTGCGCCAAGGCCCAGTTCGGCTCGTCGCCGAACGCGGTGAACAGCCCGTCCCCGGCGAAGTCGCGCACCCTGTAGAGCGCCTGGCCGAGCATCTTGCGGAACCGCGTCTCGTCGCACAGCTCGGCCACCAGGTCGGCGTCGTAGAAGAACATGCCGACCTTGCCGCCGAGGTCGAGCCGGAAGACGCCGTCGTAGCGCCGGCTGGTTTTCAGCAGGAACTGGGCGAAATGGCCCTTCGGGATCTGATGCAGGTTGCCGATCACCGGCAGCCGCCGCGGCATCGGCACGTGATGCGTCATCGGGTCCCCCTCCCCTGGCCCGGCGTCTTGCGGCGCCGCCGATCCGGTCGGAGGCTAGTCGGCCCGGCGGGCGGCCGAAAGGGAAAGCCGATGACGGAAACGGAAGCAAGAGAGGCGATCTGCCGTCTGGGACGCAGCCTGTTCCGGCGCGGCCTGACCTTCGGGTCGTCGGGCAATATCAGCGTGCGGCTCGACGACGGGTGGCTGATGACGCCGACCAACGTGTCGCTCGACGATCTCGACCCCGCGCGGCTGTCGCGGCTCGATGCGGCCGGAACGCTGACCGGCGGCGACGCGCCGACCAAGGAGAGCGTGCTGCACCGAGCGATGTACCACCAGCGGCCGGGCGACCGTGCAGTGGTGCATCTGCACTCGACGCATTCGGTGGCGGTGTCGTGCCTGGCCGACATCGATCCCGCCGACGTGCTGCCGCCGATCACCGCCTACTACGTCATGCGTGTCGGTCGTCTGCCGCTGGTGCCGTATTTCCCGCCCGGCGATGCGGGCCTCGCCGACGCGGTGGGCAAGCTCGCCTCGCGCCACCACGCGGTGCTGCTCGCCAATCACGGGCCGGTCGTCTCGGGCACCTCGCTGTCCTCGGCCGCCGCGGCGATCGAGGAGCTGGAGGAGACCGCGAAGCTGCACCTGCTGCTGCACGACCGGCGCACGCGGCCGCTGACCGCGGCGCAGGCGGACGCGCTGCGCCCGCGCGGAGACTGATCACACCTGACAACAAGGAGACGGGGATGGGACGGCTGGACGGAAAGCGGGCGATCGTCACGGGCGCGGCCAGCGGCATCGGCCGCGCCAGCGTGCGGCTGTTCGCGCGCGAGGGCGCGCGCGTGCTGGCGGTGGACCGCGCCGAGGACGGCCTGCGCGAGACGATCGCGGGCGTCGCCGGGGCCGAGATGACGATCGCGGACGTGGGCGTGGAAGACGATGTCCGACGCTACGTGGCCTTCGCCGTCGAGCGGTTCGGCGGCGTCGACGTGGTGTACGCCAATGCCGGGGTCAGCGGCGGCCTGACGCCGTTCTTCGAGCACACCGTCGAGACGTGGACGGAGATCCTGCGGATCAACCTGATCGGACCGTTCCTGGCCATCCGGCACGCCGCACCCCTGATGGTCGAGCAGGGCAAGGGCGCGATCGTCTGCACCGCCTCGGTCGCGGGACTGCGGGCCAACGCCGGGGGCGCGCCCTACAGCGCCAGCAAGGCGGGCGTCATCAGCCTTGTTCAGACGGCGGCGGCGTCGCTGACCGGCAGCGGGGTGCGGGTGAACGCGGTGTGTCCCGGACTGATCGAGACCGGCATGACCCGCCCGATCTTCGAGAGCGCGCGCGCCCGCGGCACGCACGACAAGATCGGCCAGCTCAACCCGTTGCACCGTCACGGCGTGCCCGAGGAGATCGCCCAGGCAGCGCTGTTCCTCGCCAGCGACGACGCGGCCTATGTCAACGGCCAAGCCCTGCCGGTCTGCGGCGGACTTTCGGCGATGCTACCGTTCGCACGCAGCCCGATGAAATAGCCGGACATCTGCCGCAGCTGCGCAGCAACAAAACGCTTGGCCAAGGGCGGCACCACGCGCAGACTGCTTCTACATAAAGAAAACCGGCAGGAGGAACGGGGTATGATGGTCGCCGGCATTTTGAAGACGAAAGGCTATGACGTCGTCACTATCGGACCGGACGTCTCGATCGCGCATGTCACGGACGTGCTCGCGCAGCACCGTATCGGCGCGGTGCTGGTCGTCGATGCGAGCGAACGGCTGCTCGGGATCCTGAGCGAACGCGACATCGTCCGCGCGCTGGCGAAGCACAAGGCCGAGACGCTGGCGATGACCGCCGCGGACCTGATGACGCGCGACGTTCGCACGGCGACAACGACGATGACGGTCTCCAGCGCCATGGAGGCGATGACCAAGGGGCGCTTCCGTCACATGCCCGTGTACGATCGCGGCGCCCTGGTCGGCATGATCAGCATCGGAGACGTGGTGAAGATGCGCATCTCCGAGACCGAGCACGAAGTCGACAGCCTGAAGGCCTACGTCGCCGGCGCGGCCTGACCGCGCCGGCTCGCAGCGTCAGCCGGGTCGCAGCATGGGAAGGACGGCCCCGCTCGACAGGGCTGGGCCGTCCCGTCTGTCGGATGACGCTACTGCGGCACCACGTGCGTCCCGCGCTGATCCCACGGCGGCGTGCCGAGATTGACTTGCCTCGGGGTCGTCGTCGCACCGGCGACCGCGCCGACGCCTCCGCCGATCGCCGCACCGCCCAACACGCCTACCGGGCCGCCGACGACGCCGACCGCCGCGCCCGTGGCTGCACCGGCCGCGGCGCCGCCCGTGGTCCGTTCCCTCTCTCCGTAACCGCAGCCGGCCAGCATAACCGTCGCACCGATCGCAGCGGCGACCATCAGTTTCCGCATCGCACTCATCCTCGTTCCGACACAGAACAACCCGGTCGGCGAACGCGGCCGGGAGCGACACGGTTCCCCGCCCCCGAAACGGACTGCAAATAGAAGTACTTACCGAGGGTGGCTTATGGCCGGGGTGAGCCGGCCTAGCTTCGCGCCGGCGCGGCTCAGTACTGCCGCAGCAGCGCGACGAGCCGGCCCTGCACGCGCACCCGATCCCCGGGGAAGATCTGCACCTTGTGCGTCTGGTTCGCCGGTTCGAGCGCGACGGAATTGCCGCGACGCCGCAGTCGCTTCAGCGTGACCTCGGTCTCGTCGACGAGGGCGACGACGATCTCGCCGGTCTCGGCGGTGTCGCCGCGGCGGATGATGACGGTGTCGCCGTCCAGGATGCCGGCATCGACCATCGAATCGCCCGACACTTCGAGTGCGTAGTGCTCGCCGTCACCCAGCAGCGCGGCCGGCACCTCGACCTGCGCCGGCGTGTCGCGCATCGCCTCGATCGGCAGGCCGGCGGCGATGCGGCCGTACATCGGCAACTGCACCGCGGCCGCCGTGCCGGCGGTGCGCACGCCCGACAGCCGCGCCTTGAAATCACCCTGGATGACGTTCGGCGCGAAGCCGGGCGCCGGCGCCCGCTCCGCGGTCCGCTCGGATTGCCGCAAATCATCGGGCAGCCGCACGACTTCGAGCGCGCGCGCCCGATGATGGCGGCGGCGCAGGAACCCGCGCTCCTCCAGGCCCGAGATCAGGCGATGAATGCCCGACTTCGATCGCAGCTGCAGCGCGTCCTTCATCTCCTCGAACGACGGGGAGAAGCCGGTTTCCTTGAGATGGCGGTCGATGAAGACGAGCAGCTCGTGCTGCTTGCGAGTCAACATGGGTAACTCCAGCGCCGTAGCCGACCGAGCGGGGAACAAACTGGAAACAGACCCGTGTTCTAGGTTGGTTCGCGCGGGCACGTCAAGCGTTGGTCGCAGTCAGAGCCCCGGTATCAAAGGCCCAGCGCGGCGAAACTCAGCACCTCGACCTCCGCGCCCGCATCCAGTGCGGGCGCGAAAGGAGCGCGGAGGATCAGCGCATCGCTGTGCGCGAGCGTCGCCAGCATCGACGAGTCCTGAACCGCAGCCGGCGTTGCCACCGGCGGATCGCCGGGCTGCAGGAACGCGCGCAGGAAATCGGCGCGGCGATCGTTGGCGGGCAACGGCGCGCCGAGCACCGCGCGCTCCGCCGACGGATCGGTCGCGGACTCGCCCGACAGGCGCCGCACTGCCGGCAACAGGAACAGCAGCGCGCAGACGAACGCGCTGACCGGATTGCCGGGCAGCCCGAGCACGGGCGTCGTTCCGATCCGCCCGTGGATCAGCGGCTTGCCCGGCCGCATGGCGATCTTCCAGAAGTCGAGCGTCATCCCCCGCGCGGCCAGTCCCGACTGCACGAGGTCGTGGTCGCCCACGCTCGCACCGCCGGTGGTGACCAGCAGGTCGGCGCGCACCGCCGCGTCGGCCGCCGCGCCGATGGCCGCCTCGTCGTCGGGTGCGACCGGCAGGATCGTCGGCAACGCGCCGGCCGCGCGCGCCATCGCGGCCAGCGCGTGCACGTTGGAGCTGACGATGCCGCCCTGGGGGATCGCTTCGCCGGGGAAGACGATCTCGTCCCCTGTCGCCAGCAGCACGACCTCGGGCCGTCGATGCACCTCGACCCACGGATGATTGCCGGCCGCTGCGAGGCCCACGTCGCGCGGCGTCATGCGGCGCCCGGCGGACACCAGCACGTCGCCCACGGCGAAGTCCTTGCCCGCACGCCGGATGTGCCGTCCCTCCCGGACGGCCTCGTTGACGGTGACGCTGTCGCCGTCGCTCGCCGCGTCCTCCTGCAACAGGATCGAATCCGCACCGTCGGGAACGACGCCGCCGGTGAAGATCCGCACCGCCTGACCCGGCCCGACCAGGCCCGCGAACGGATGGCCGGCCGGCGCCGCGCCGATCACACGCAGCCGCGCGCCGAGCACGCCGTCGGCGGCCCGCACCGCGTAGCCGTCCATGGCGGAGACATCGGCCGGCGGCTGCATCAGCCGGGCGCGCACATCGCGCGCCGCCACCCTGCCCCACGCCTCCGACAGCGCGACGATCTCGGCGGCCAGAGGGACGAGGCCAGCGAGGATGCGCTCGCGTGCCTCCTCGACGCTGATCATCGGACGCCGTTCATGGCTGCGCGAAGTCGCCCGACTTCCCGCCGGATTTGTGCGTCACGCGCAGCGCCTCGATGCGCATGCCACGATCGACCGCCTTGCACATGTCATACACGGTCAGCGCCGCGACCGAGGCCGCCGTCAGCGCCTCCATCTCCACGCCCGTGCGCGCCGTGGTGCGCACCGTCGCGGCGATCTCCACCGCACTTCCCGCGGGATCGGGCACCAAGTCCACCGTGACCGCGGACAGCCGCATCGGATGGCACAGCGGGATCAGGTCGGCCGTCCGCTTCGCCGCCATGATGCCGGCCAGCCGGGCCACCCCGAGCACGTCGCCCTTGGCCGCCTCGCCCCGGGCGATGACGTCCAGCGTCGCGCGCTGCATGACCACGCGGGCCTTGGCGGTCGCCTCCCGCGTCGTCTCCGCCTTGGCGGAGACGTCCACCATCACCGCCGCGCCGGCCTTGTCGAAATGCGTCAGGCCGCTCACACGGCGGCGTCCGGCGGCACCGGCGAGGCCATGTTGCCCAGCAGCGCTCGCGTCGCCGCGGCGACGTCCGGCTCGCGCATCAGGCTCTCGCCGACCAGGAAGCAATGCACCCCTGCCTGCATCAGGCGGCGCACGTCGGCATGGGTCCGGATCCCGCTCTCGCTGACCAGGAACCGGTCCGGCGGGACGAACGGCGCCAGCTCCTCTGATACCGCAAGATCGGTCTTCAACGTCTTGAGATCGCGGTTGTTTATGCCGATCAGCTTGGTCTGCAGGCCGAGTGCCCGATCCAGTTCGCGCCGGTCGTGCACCTCCGCCAGCACGTCGAGGTCGAGCGAGCGGGCGACCTCCTCCAGGTCCCTCGCGAGCTTGTCGGTGAGTGCGGCCATGATGAGCAGCATGCAGTCGGCGCCCATCATGCGAGTCTCGTAGATCTGATATTCCTCTAAAATGAAGTCCTTGCGCAGCACCGGCAGCGCCACGGCGGCGCGCGCCGCCTTCAGGTGCTCCGGGCTGCCCTGGAAGTACGGCGCGTCGGTCAGCACGGACAGGCAGGCGGCACCCGCCTCGGCATAGGCACGCGCAAGCGCAGGCGGGTCGAAGTCGGGACGGATCACGCCGCCGGAGGGTGAGGCGCGCTTGATCTCGGCGACCAGCCCGACGCCGCCCTGCGTGGTCCGCGCCATCAAAGCTTCACTGAACCCGCGCGTCGGCGGCATGGACGCCGCCTTGGACCGCATCGCCTCGAGGCTCACCGCCTCGCGGCGCCGGGCGGTCTCGGCCCGTGTTTCGTCGCAGATGCGCGCGAGGATATCGGCCGGCGCCCCGTCGGTCAGGCTATCCATGAACTCCTCTCGTCACTCGCCGGCCGTGTCCAACGCGACGGAAGACGATCCGTCGGCGGTCGGGCGGAGGCCGTCAGGTCCCGTCGCCCGCCGCAGTGCCTCCAACGCGGCCAAGGCCGCCCCGCCGTCAAGGGCCGCCTCGGCGCGGCGTGCGCCCTCGGCGAGGTCGGCCGTCCGCCCGGCGACGATCAGCGCGGCGGCCGCATTCAGGACGACGGTATCGCGATACGGCCCGCGCATGCCGCGCAACAACGCCGTCAGTGCCGCCGCGTTCTCCACCGCGTCGCCGCCGCGGATCGCCTCGATGGGCGCGCGCGGCAGTCCGGCCTGTTCCGGCAGCACCGTGAACCGGCGGACCTGACCCGCTTGCAGTTCCACCACCTCGCTTGGGCCGGCGAGCGTCAGCTCGTCGAGCCCCTGTCCGTGGACGATCCAGGCCTTCTCGGTCCCGAGCCGGCCGAGCGTCTCGGCCATCGGCTCGGCCCAGACGGGATCGAACACGCCGGTCAGCTGGCGGCGGACATTGGCCGGGTTCGCCATCGGGCCGAGCAGGTTGAAGATCGTGCGCGTGCCGAGCTCGACGCGAGGGCCCGCGGCGTGGCGCAGCGCGGCGTGATGGCGCGGCGCGAACAGGAAGGCGCAGCCGGCGGCGCGCAGGATGGCGGGCAGCCGCTCGAGCGGCACGTCGACGTCCACGCCGAGAGCCGTCAGCACGTCGGCCCCGCCGGTACGCGAACTCAGCGCCCGGTTGCCGTGCTTGGCGACCGGCACGCCGAGGCCGGCGAGCACGAAGGTCACGGCGGTCGAGACGTTCAGCGTGCCCGCGCCGTCGCCGCCGGTGCCGCAGACGTCGATCGCGCCCTCGGGGGCGGCGACGCCGATCATCCGCGCGCGCATCGCCCGCACCGCGCCGGTCATCTCGGCGACGGTCTCGCCGCGCACGCGCATCGCCATCAGCAGGCCGGCGATCTGCGCCGGCGTGGCCTCGCCGGCCATGATGATGCCGAACGCCTCCTCGGCCTCGGCCTCGGTCAGCGTCTTCGCGAGGGCGAGGCGGGCGAGGACGGGCTTGAGGTTGGTGGACACCGCGTCTCAGGCGGCGCGCGCCGGCGCGTTGCTGCCGCGGGCGATCGCCAGGAAGTTGGCCAGCAGGTCGTGGCCGTGATGCGTGGCGATGCTCTCCGGGTGGAACTGCACGCCGAAGATCGGCAGCGCGCGGTGGCGCAGGCCCATGACGATGCCGTCGTCGGTGAAGGCGGTCGGGATCAGGTCGGCGGGCAGCGTGTCGCGGCGCACGATCAGGCTGTGGTAGCGCGTCGCCTCGAACGGCGTCGGCAGGCCGGCGAAGATGTCGGTGTTCTGGTGGTGGATCTGGCTGGTCTTGCCGTGCATCGGCACCGGCCCTCGCGTGACCTCGCCGCCGAACACCTGCCCGATCGCCTGATGCCCCAGGCAGACGCCGAGGACCGGGACATGCCCGGCCGCCGCGGCGATCAGCGCCAGGCAGATGCCGGCCTCGTTGGGCGTGCAGGGGCCGGGCGACAGCACGATCGCCTCGGGGTTCATCGCCAGCGCCTCCTCGGGCGTGATCGCGTCATTGCGCACCACGCGGCAGACCGCGCCGAGATCGCCCAGGAAGTGGACGAGGTTGAAGGTGAAGCTGTCGTAGTTGTCGATCAGGAGGATCATGGCGTCAGCAAACCACAGGCCGAGCGTTGACGGAACTGGCCGCGTAGGTTACATGTAACCCGAGGTTTGCAGGTGAACCATGACGACCCGACCGACCGCAACGCCGTCGCGCGACAAGGTACGCAAGCATCGTGAGCGGCTGCGCGCTGCTGGGCTGCGTCCGGTGCAGTTCTGGCTGCCGGATGTGAATTCGCCCGAGTTTATCGCCGAAGCGCGTCGCCAGTCGCGGCTCGTCGCGGAGAGCCCCGGCGAGGCGGACGATCAGGCCTTCATCGATTCCGTGTCGGTCTGGAACGACGAGTGAAGCGCGGTGAGATCTGGTCCCTCGCAGGCGGCAAAGACTACGCGGGGAAGCCTCGGCCTGTCGTGATCGTGCAAGACGAGTGCTTTGCGGAAACCAGGTCCATCACCGTCTGCGGCTTCACGACAAACCCGGCCGACAGCCCGTTGTTTCGCGTGCTTGTGGAACCTAGTGAACGCAACGGCCTGCGAACGCCATCGCGCTTGATGGCCGACAGGATCAACACGGTTCCTCGGACCAAGCTGGGGATGCGCGTCGGACACATGGATGACGCCGACATGACGCGCCTCAACCGCGCGATGCTGGTGTTTCTCGGACTGGCCGCGTGACTCACGGCCGCACCCGGCATTTCCGGGCCCTGGCCAGAATCAATGCTTCTAACCCACGTGAATCACCTCTCAAACCGTCCGCCACTGAGGAGCTACGGCAATGCCCGAACCCCAGAAAGAACCCAGAACCAAGGACGAGATAGAGCAGGCCGAAGCCGGTTGGATGCGGAAAGCTCAGAGGGAGAATCTACGCTGCCGAGTGTGTTCAACTTACATACCATACTCGGATCGACAGATATTCTTCGACAAGGGACTGTGCGCGCATTGCGCCTACGTCGAAGACCGAGACGACTGACGGACTGTCGCGTGTTGAGAGAACCGCCATGCGGAAGCGGCCGGAATACGAGCTTTCGGAGACGGAGCTTGCGAAGCCGGCGGCCCAGTTCCCGCGGACGAGCTTGAGGGTCCTCCGGGTCATTATGTTGAACGGGACGGCCGACGCTGATCTCGCGCAGCCGCGAGCCAAGCGTCTATCGACCCTCTTGCTCTAGCAGTTCCCTGAGTTTTGCCACGACAACGGATGAGCAAACGTAAGGTCCGAACGTCTCATCGCGACTGGCAAAAGTGATCAACACCTCTCCAGCGACGGTCGCGCGCACGTGGCAGCTAAGCACCCTTGCGATGGGCGTTCGGTCAACGACTGGCCGCAACGCCTCGAAGCGCTCGATGAATGTCTCCTGGTCACTACTGTCCGGTTAAAAACCTGGGAAATTCAATTGGTTATCGTCTTGTGCAACTTCGAAACCGTCGGCCTCGCGAGAGAATGCCGTCTGGATCTCGATCTTTTCAAAAACCGCCACCGAAAAGACCTGCAGCAATGTGTAGAGAGGCGCCTCCAGCCGGAGCCGTTTGCGCACGATCGCAACCAGCACATAGACCGAAACGGCGA
>Ga0209656_10001485_pt1 | contig 15359 bp, 14 predicted proteins | sample BogFormECP12_OM2_FD_188239 | JGI IMG/M metagenome (GOLD analysis project Ga0209656, IMG submission 188239) | Bog forest soil microbial communities from Calvert Island, British Columbia, Canada - ECP12_OM2 (SPAdes) (version 2) | ecosystem: Environmental > Aquatic > Freshwater > Wetlands > Bog ... | reverse complement strand
TCGCCGCGACCACCACCCGCACCGGGCTGACCGTCAGCGCCGAGCTCGACACCGGCGACTACCCCAAGGGCATCAAGATCTCCGACCGGGAAATCCAGAACCTGGAGAAGCAGAACGTGCTGCGCCGCCACGACTTCCACGGCGAGTGGAACTACTGCCTCGACCCGCCCCTACCTCCACCTGAAACCAGCGTGTTATTCATTTGCGGGCGCTAAGTAAACCGGCGCAGCCGCCGCTCGCGTTACCCGGCGCGGCCGCGACGCTGGATGCCCACACCGGGTGTCCAGCAGTGGGTCGACGAGCTCACCACCGCCGTGCTCGAGCATCACGCGAGCGGCTTCATCTACCGGAGAACCGACGACACCCCGGCCGCCGAGGCGCTGGCCCGCTGGGCCAGCGAGATCGTCCCAGCCGTCCGCGACGCGATCGCCAGCTAGCCGACGGCAACCGCCCCCGCTGCCCTTCCCAGTTCCGGCCAGCGGCACCCACGCCCGGAGCTCGGCGGCGAGTCGGCGTACGTCTTCGGCAGCAGCGGCGGGGCCGTCGTCGGGCTCGCGCTGGTCACCGCCCACCCCGGCCGAACACGTCGTAGACAGGAGAAAACCTTCGGCTTACTGGACCGGAATCCGTCCAGCGGCTCTATATCAGCGAGCGCAGCTCACTGGCAGTGCGGCCTACGGAGCGGCATATGGACGCAAGCGTGCCAGCCGGGAGCGGATGGTTGCCGTGTACCGGGACGCTCACCCTGCGGCCATCTGGGTGGCCCATGACGTGGTGGCTGCCGCTAACCCGCACGGTCTCCCAGCCATCCTTGGTCAGCGCCTTGACGAGTTCCCGGCCAGAAATCTGGACCGGCATCAGGCCGCGTCGCCGATGGTGACAGCGATTTCCCGCGTCAGCTCAGCAGGGATGGGCCCGTCGGCCAGAAGTACGCGGACACCCTCTGCGAGATCCTCCAGTGCCGCATCGAGGGTGTCCCCGGCCCCGTACGCGCTGAGTTCTTGCGGCAGCCCGGCGGCGCGGACTCCCCACTTTTCCGCGTCCGGCGCGCTGTCCGGGTGCGGTCGAGAGGGATCATCCAGAATCTCGTAGCGCACATGGATTGTTGTCACCGCCGTCGGCCCTCCCTCTGGCTCATAGTGTGCCAGATAGCGGCATGATTGCGCGAGGTACGGCCTGTACGCAGAGTGAGCCAGTCGGCTGTCGGGCCGAGTCCCAGGCCCGATGAGGGAAGGTCCGGCCGGACGGCCTTGGTTAACAGGCTGCCCTGCCTCACCCACGGCGGCGGGCGCAGCCCATGTGGGAGCACTCCTAGAACCGCTACGCTGACGGGAGTGTCCTCCAAGAAGCGGAACTCCAGCAAGCCCAAGACTCACCGCCAGGGCCTCAGCGGCAACCCGCAGCGTCGCGCCCAGCAGCTGCAGGAGCGGCGGGTGGCCCAGGCCCAGCCAGCGTTCTGGCAGCTGCCGCGGGAGCCGCAGGCGGATCTGGATCGTGCTGCGTTCCGGGAGCTGGCCTATCGCCTGGCTGGCGGCGCGCCGGCCGCGGCGTGGTGGCCGGAATCCCACGAACGCATTCTCGCCTGCGCACGCGCCCTCACCTGTCCGTCTCGCCTAGTCGAGCTGGAGACGCAGGCCTGCCAGATCGTGGGTGATGAGTTCTGGGATCGCTTGCAGTCGCCGGAGACCGGTCTTCATCCAGCCCAGTGGCTGCGTGCCCTCGCGGAGGGGGTCGGGGCGGCGCTGCGCGCGGAGATAGCCCAGGGCGCTGATGACTGGCAGAAGCTCTGGGCGCTGCTGTGCGGGCTGGCTCTGACGACGCCCAGGATGCTCGCCGATGAGGTGAGCGAGACCGCCGTGAGCGCCCGCGAGATGTTCCCCGACATCAAGGATCCCTACGAGACCGCGCTGGCCGAAGTAGGCGAGGTCGCCAAGCTGCTGGCGGACCGCGGGCTGGAACCCGGTGCCGGCCGTCTGGCCCATGGTTCCCGGCCGGCGGGGGAGCCCCTGGTTGCCCGCGACGCCTACGGCAGCCGTCTCCTGCTCACGGCCCCGTTCAGCTACGACGGGGGCGCCCCGGATCACTGGTATGCCTGGGACATCGACTTGTGCTGGATCGCCGTCGTCGTCGGCGCCGGCGTGTTCGCCTCGGCCGAGGGCGCGCTGCGTGAATGGCGCGACGCGGTCGGCCCGGCAGCCTCCGGCGCGGCGCTGTCGCTGTGCACGGCGGGGATGACCGCCCGGCTGCTGGCGCCCTGCCTGCAGACCGGGGTCCTGGCGGACGTGCTGGAGGGGCGGGAGCCCCGTGAACTCATCCGTGAGTACTACCGGCTCCGGCGCCGTGCCCGCGACCTCACCGGATCCGCGGACGCCGAGGTGGGTTCGCCCCCGTTCGATGGCGGCCATGTGGATGATGCGTTCCTGGACTGGTACGCCGCACGGCACGAGGACGTCCCCGAGGCGGTGACCGCGGCCACGGGCACCATCCTTGCCGAGTGGGGACCGCATGAGAGTCCGGACGCGCGCTCGTTCTACGCTTGCTCGCCGCACCGCATCGAGATGGCGGCGCACCTGATCCGCGAGGGCTACTTTGCCGACTATGCCAACCCGGCACTCCGGCTGCTGCCGGAGTGGACGCAGTGGTGCATCGAGCAAAGCGGACTCACCGGAGACGCCGCCGCCCGGTCCAGCGAAGCGGCCCGCTCGGCTGCTTCGGTGCTCGTTGACGGCGAGGATGACGAGTCGGCCCCCGAGGATGACGAGGCACCGTTCCGCCGCCATGAGTGAACCGCACCGAGTCGGGGCTCTACGCGATGACCACTCGGAGATCGCGATCTGCGCCCGATCGACGACGGGATCCGAATCGTCCGCCGCCTCCAGGGTAGTGTCCAGGACCACGGCGAACGCGTACTCCCAGGCGTCCAGCACGTCACGGTCGTCAGCCAGGTCGTCCAGCCATCCGGCGTCTTCGCCGGGAGCCAGGTCTTCGCCGTCCCTTTCCACGAGCTCGGCTTCTTCGGCCAGCCCGAGCAGGACAGGGTTCACGGCGGCCGTCTGTACCGTCGTCTCGCGGACTTCGCCGGCAAGAGCACGGAGGTCGGCGAGAAGCGCGGATCGCCTCGCCTGGGCGGCGAGTTCCGCCTCTTCGAGCAGGCGGACCGGCGGGAGCACCGGCGGGAGGTCGAATGCGTCCTCGAGGTCGATGTCGTCCCAGTTGACCGGCCCGTCGTCGAGGCCGCTCAGGTCGTACTCGTCCAGGTCCGCGCCGTCGAGCACCCTGCCGTTCCTGAAGTCCAGGATGAGAGGATCGTTGTCCGCCACGGCTCACCAGCCTAATAACGGCGCACCATCCGCGGGTACGTCATCCGCGTCACGAGATCAGGATTTTACGGCTGGCCGCTCCCCAGCGCGGTGAGGCGGCGGTTCACCGCTTCCAGGTCGAACGGCTAGAGCCGCTACTCTCGTCGCATTGTCAGACTCCCAGGGTCTTGACCGACTGATTAGTTTTGACCGGTGAGGTGTGATGGCTGAGGACGAGGACCCGCAGATCGCGGCCGTCCTAGCGAAGCTGGCTGGGCAGGACGCGGCGGCCGTCGAGGATGCGCGGGCCGCGCTGGAGTGGATTGCCGGGGACCAGGGCCCGGTCTTCATCACTCAGCAGCGCATCCAGAACTTCTGCTGGTACGACCTGCCGGTGAAATGGCTCATCGATCTCGACGACAAGCTGCGGGTCGTCGCGGCGCTGGCCCAGGCTCTGGACCTGCTGCAACTGCCGCGGTACGCCGCCGTCTGCCGGTCCGGGACGACCCGCGAGGTCCTGAGCGCGTATGAGACTGGCCTCGCGCAGGGTCAGGCCGCCTTCCGCCAGGCGGCGGCCGCCTCCGGCGTCATGCCGCCTGACCTGCCGGACTTCCAATGGGGTCCGGCGATGGGCTTCGAGGAGGCTTCGGCGTGGTCGTCGACCGCCGAGTTCCTCGAGGTCGCCGTGTCCAGCGGCGATCTGGTCCCGGGGCGGCGGGGCTGGAAGGCGCGCCAGCAGGAACTTGTCCGGGCGCACCTCAACGTCCCGCAGGCCGGGCTGCTCGGGCAGACGCTGGCCCTGGTGATCCTCACCGAGCGTGCCGAGACCTGGGTCAACGCGCGGCGCAGCGAAACCCGCCGCCGGATCCTCGCCGCGATCGCCAACCGGCTGCTCCACCCCGCCGAACTCCCCTCCGCTACAGCTGCCGACCCCCTTCCCCCGCTGCGCTGGCTGCTGGACCAGCTGGACGGCGGTATCGCCCTCACCCAGACCGGCAATCTCAACCGGAAGTTCGTCCAAGACAGCGCGGACCGGTTCGGGTGGGACTTCTCCCGCCCGCCGCGGACCGAGGACGACCTGTATGACCTGTACCAGCTGCGCCACTTCGCCCAGGACCTGGGCTTGGCCCGCCGGTCGGGCCGCAAGCTCACGCTGACCGCCAAGGGCCGCCGCCTCCTCGCCGACCCCGGCAGCCTGTGGCGCGCTGTCGCCGTCGGCCTGCTCGGCGACAACGGCTTCTTCGTATACACCGGGGAGCTGTTCCTGGCCCTGCTCCTGGGTGCCGACTCGGTGCCCGACCGCCAGATCACGGCGACCGTGGGGCAGGCGGTTGCCGAAGAGGGGTTCCGGGCAGCCCGGTCCGGTGAGCCACCGGACGAACACGACATGAGCAGGGCCATCCACGAAACGAGCAACCTGTGCCGGGCCCTGGGCCTGCTGGCGTCCGGCGGTGACTGGCGCGACCGCAGCCACGGGCTCACCAGCACCGGCAAGTCCACCGCTCTGGAAGCCCTGCGAGCCAGGGCCGCCGGCTCGCGAACGATCCCATGGCCCTGACCTCGCGAGGGCGGCGTTCGACTGGAGGCGAATCAACGCCGCCATCTCGGCAGGGTCAGGCCGTGGCGCCACAGCCCGTTCGGGATAATTGACATCTTTTGGCCGAACGATCCGCGGTTCCTGCCGCCGGTCACCAGACAAGGCCCGAGCGCGGGGAAGCCTGGCCTGCGGGCCGAACTCAACGGGTCCGGGCTATCGCATTGCGCCGATGACGCAGCCGCCGGCCCCGGCGATCAGGATGCCGGCCAGCACCTTCCGCGCCTGGGGCGTTCCCGGCTTGGGCACGTGAAAGGCCCAGATGCCGATGCTGGCGTTGAGCAGCAGGCTGAGCTGGGCAATGGTGAAGCCGGTTCCGGTACCCACCCGGGCGACGAGGCCGAGCAGGGTGAGGTCGCCGATGCCGAACAGGACGCCAGCGCCGAGCTGCGTGGCCGCGGGCCGCAGGCCCAGCCGGACCGGCTCGCCGGCCGGGAGGGCCAGGGCCAGGGCGGTGCCGAGGATTCCGATGGCGAGCGGGAAGTTGCCTACCTGCGCGGGTACTGCGGCCCATTGTGCTGGAACGACGTAACTTCCCCACAGAAGCCCTGCCGCGCCCGCCCATAGCAGGCCACGGCGTGCTGTGGCGGCCGGCCGGCCCGGCTCGGCCGCCATAGCTGCCCGCGGGGATGGCGGACTGGGCGGGGTGGCGGAGCCGCCCTGGGAACTGACGATCAGGAGTACTCCGGCCAGCACGGCCAGGAGGGCGACGCCGAGGATGGCGAAGCGGGTGCCGGAGAAACGGTCCAGCTCGCCGAAGAGCAGGGCTCCCCAGGCGAACGCGACGATGATGTTGAGCGGCGTCCAGGTTCCGGCGGCCCGGGCGAGCCCGATCGTCTCGGAGGCCCTGAAGGCGCAGGAGCTGGACAGGGTGAACCGGCGCTTCGGCGCCCGCGTGCGGGCCGCGGCGGTCGCCGTGCCCGGCACGGTCGCGGCCAGCAAGCTCGTGCACGCCCCGGGGCTGGGCTGGCATGGCATCGACTTGTCGGCGCTGTGGCCCCGCTACGAGCCCGACCGGGAGTTCGTCGCGGGCAACGACGCGACCCTGGCCGGCGTTGCCGAGTCACGCCACGGTGCGGGCGCTGGCGCGGGCACCATGGTGTACCTGCACCTCGACGCCGGAGTCGGCGGCGCGGTCGTCGAGGCCGGCCGTGCGATTCGGGGCACGACCGGCGCCGCCGGCGAGTTCGGGCACATGCCGTTCGGCGATCCTGCCCGACGCTGCCGGTGCGGCGCCAGGGGCTGCTGGAACACCAGCCTCGACGGCCGGGCTCTGGCCCGCCTGCTGCACCAGCGGGTCCCCGCCGACGACGTCGGCTACCTCCGCCAGGTGCTTGCCTCGGCCCGCGCCGGGCAGCCCGGCGCGCTCTCCGCGATCCGGGCCGTCGCCAGCTCCATCGGCCGGGGCGTCGCCGGCCTCGTGAACGGCCTCGACCCGCACCTCGTGGTCGTCGGCGGCCTCGGGCCCGAGCTGCTGCACATCGCCGCCGATGAGGTTACTGCCGCCTACCACGACGGGCTTATGGCCTTCCGCGCGATACCGCCGCCGCCGATCGTCCCTGCCCGGCTAGGCCCGGACGCGCCCCTCCTCGGCGCCGCTGACGAGGCGTTCGCCCTGCTGCTCACCGACGAGGGCCTGCAGGCCTGGGCGGCCCGGCAGCTGTGAGTCAGGAGCGCCTGACCGCTGGCGGGACGGCGTCCATCCCGCCCAGCGTTAGCGGGGCACCAGGACCGACGCCTCCGCGGTGCGACACAGGTCCGCGAGCGTCGCGAGCACGACAAGCCCGATGGTCAGCGCATCCGCGGGTTCTATCGCCTTTTCGCTGATCAGGCAGTCGAGCGGGTTGCCCTCGGACTTGCCGCCGAGCTGCCGCATTGTCTCGGCGTCCGCGGGTTCTTCGTCGAGGCGGTAGAAGTCGGCCGCCGCCCGGATGAGTGTCTCAGCCAGCATCTTGCCGCTTGGTTTCAGCGTGCAGTTCAGCTCCGCGAGGGCGGCCTCGAGGCGCGGCCCGAGATAATCCAGGATGTCCCGGAGCGGGTCGAGGCCCACGACCGCCCACGTCGCATCCACCAGGCAGCAGGCACCCAGCAGGAAAACGGGTGCGTCGTCCTCGGGACAGCCTCCCTCGACGCCGCCGATGGGCTGGCTTCCGCGCCCGCCCGATGCGGCGTACTGGACCTCGGCATCGACGGCCGGGCCGAGTAGCCGGATGACCTTCGTCACCAGGGGATCGGTAACCGGGACCTGGTCTAGGACCACGGCACGGATCAGGGCCGAGACGGCGATATCCCAGTGTCCGGAGTCAGCGGCGAAGGCCTCCGCCGAAGGTACCTCCGCCGTCGCGAGCCGCGGAGCCACGGCATACTGCTTCATTCGCGAGTTTTCGAAGAAGCGGTCGCCGGCCGAACCCTCCGCCCAGTCCGGCACCTCCGCGGCCTCCGGCTCGGCCCCGCGCCACCAGTAGCGGCTGACCGCCGCAAGGTGCTCTCTCCTCGCCTCGAACATACTGCTGAGTTTCTGCGCGGCCCGGGCCAGCTGCTCCACGGCTCGCTGGCTTTCGAGGTCCGCCCGCGATACCCCGGTACCTTGCCGCCGCTTCTTCTTTTGGTTGCTTGCCTTGCCCATGATCCTCCATACAGCGCCTTCGGTCGTGTCAGAAGTTACCTGGTTCCGTGACCTCGGCGCCCGTGGCCTTCCCTGGGTTACCCGGCCACTACCGGATCGAGCCGCGCGAAGGTCGCGTCGAACGGCTGGAGCCGCGAGCAGATGGCCCGGTTCTTCCGCTCCCGTGGGTCGGCTCAGGGCCGTAGCATCACGCCCCGTCCGGGACAATCCAAATCTCTATTACCGAACGACCTGCTGCTTGCCCCGGCAACCTCCCCGCGCCCACCTAAGGCTCTTCAGCGTCACCCCTGCTCCGCGAGGTGCCAGCGCACGATGCAGAAGCCGTGCCGTAGCGCGGCGTCGAGGGCGTCGGGGTCGAGACGCCCGTCGGGGCGGCGCGGGATGGGGATGAACCTGGCCGCCCGCGGGTTCTTTTCGGCGATCACGCCGAGCAGCCGCTCCAGCTCGGCGGGATCGGTGACCAGTTCCGGCCGTGCGGGCGCGTCGCGGCCGCGCAACCGGATCCGGGTCGGCCGCCCGTCGGCCAGGTTGAGCGTCCAGCGGCCGCCGCCGGGGGTGAGCAGCACGTCGCCGTCGCGCACGTAGCTGACCGGCTGCCGGTAGGCCTTCCCGCTTTTGCGGCCGGTGTAGGAGATGAGCATCAGGTTCCCGCTGAGCGGCGTCGCGAACGGCAGGCTGAGCGCTGCCCGCACGGGCACGTTGACCGCGCGCATGATCCGCGCGCGCCGCCGCATTACAGCTTGGCGCCCGGCGGAGATGATCATTACCTGATCGGCCAGCGCGTCGGCTTCTTCCAGGTACTGCGTGGTCAGCAGCACGGTGGTGCCAGACCTGGCGAGGTCACGCACCGAGGCCCACAGCGCGAAGCGGCTCTCCGGGTCCAGACCGGTGGTGGGCTCATCGAGGAACAGCACCTCCGGTCGGTGCAGCAGCGCCGCCGCCACGTCGAGCCGACGCCGCATCCCGCCCGAGTAGCCGCGCACGAGCCGGCCGGCCGAGGGAGATTTCCTCAAGGCCTCGTACCTGGCCAGCCAGCGGGAGAAGTACGGCCTCACTGAGGACGATCTGCGCGCCTGAATGCCCGCCGCCCCCGGCCCGCAGACGCCGGCGGTAGCGGGCGCGCCTTGCGGGCGTCTAGTGCCGTCAGCCTCGGATGATTCGTTTGGCTTGCTCGTGGATGACGGCGAGGACCCGGGCATCGCCTGGCGTTGTCGAAATGCTGGCGAGCACCTGGTCCAGGGTCTCGGTCACGATCTCCGATGCCGCGCGTTGGCGGATACCCCACGTCGCTGCTTCGTCGATCAGGCTGGCCGCGGTCACCTTCCGGACATCGGCCTGACCGCCGACGCGCTGGCTCAGGTGCGTGTCCGCCTGCATGGGCTGTCCCGCGCTGTCGGTTAGCTCGAGGGCGATGGTCGAGAGCACGTCATAGAGCGGCGTTAGCCTGACGGCCGGGCCGTCTGGCTCGTGCAGGATGGAGAAGTTCTTGGCGTGCGCGTCCGCGTTGCCGACGGCCATGTTGAACGTCGTACGGCGCAGCAGGCTGGTCACGTCGCGAGGGTCGCCGAAGTTCCTGATGACGTCGGCGAGGTCGCGCAGTGCCGGGCCGCCTTGTTCCTCGTACTTCAGCCCGGGAGGCGTGGCGGTGGCCTGGCAGCCGTCTTCCTGGTGCACCCGGGCCGGGATGTCCCCGGCCAGCGCGTCCTGCCGGTCGTAGCGTTTGACCGCCAGGACGGGGAGGCCAGCGACGTCGAGCAGCTCCGCCTGGGGCACCGGCAGCCCGCAGGCGGCGGCGAGCCGCAGGCACATGGCCTCGTTGGCGGCCATCGCGTGCGGGCCGTCAGGTTTGAGGATCCAGGTAGAGGGGGCGTCCCCGGACGGGAGCTGCCAGGTGCCGTCGCCGGCTCGGCCCAGCAGCGCCTTGCGCTGGAAGCCGGCCAGCGACGGGCGGAAGCCGCGCTCCGGCGCGGCGCCCAGCGGAGCGACGTCGAGGGCGCCGATCAGCCGCTGCAGGTCACCGGGCGTCATGGGGGAGTATCCGCTGTCGGCGTTCCCGCCGGGCCGGTCCCCGTCGGGGAGCACCATGATCGCACCCGCGCAGTCGTGGCCGAAGGCCGCCAGGATGCCGTAGGTGTCCACCGGGCGGACCCCGGCCAGGGCCGCCATCCGCTCCAGAGCAGGTCCCTCGGGCAGCATGTTCTCGAAGAAGTCCAGGCCGCGCATGTCCCGCGGACCAGCCGGGGCGCCGATCGGCAGCCCGACCGACAGAGCGGGGCTGCCGAGCCCCCACCGCTCAATCCCCTCCGGGCGCCACTCCAGCCGGATCCGGAATTCCGGCCCGCGAATCAGTACCGCGACTGGCGTGTCATAGAGCCACGCCACGAGCCGGTCAGCCACGGGGCGCCCTCGGGCGGACGACGACCTCGCAGCCAACGAAGCGCAGCAGCCGCAGCGCGTGCGTCAGCGAGCTACCGAACTTTCCTCCCTCCAGCGACGACAGGTACGGCTGCCCGATGCCCATGGCCTCGGCGGCATCCGCCTGCGTCACCCCGGCCGCGATCCGGAAGTACTTCAGCGCCGCGCCTAGGTCTCGCGCCGTAGTCACCAGGTACTCGCCGTCCGATATCGCCATAGACCAATAATACCGCACTATCGGTAAAAAGTGATATCGCCAATGAGTGATAAGTGCTCGTCCAGCAGTCACGGGAGGCGTCATCAACGTCGCCATCCGGCCGTGCGCGGCGGGTTGCCCAGCAGGCGGTGGGCTCAGTCCAGCCGCCTGGCCCAGATTGCGTTCTAGACGTGCGGTACTCCAGGTGTTCGACCCCATCGGGGTCCAGCTCTATTGGCCCGTTCCGGAACGTCTCCCGGGCGTAGTCCGCCGTCTGCAGCAGGCCGGGTATGACGCTGGGCTCGAAGTTGCGGATGGAGGCGGCTCCGGCTTCCAGGCCGATGTAGACCTTGTACGGGTTCGGCAGCGCATCGCGGAAGGAGTGCCACCAGCTGGGCTGGCGAGTCTCCCGGGTCAGCTGGATCAGCCCGACCCGTTCGGTCCCGGTCACGCCGTACAGCTCCAGAAGGATCCGAACGTTCCCCGGCTGGGGGCGGCTCCGGCCGGTCTCGATGCGGAAGAGGGTGGACGTCGACCACTCCAGCTGCCGCGCGACCTCCTCGCGGCTCATCCCGGTGGCCTCCCGGCGGCGCTGCAGCTCCATCGCCAGCCGCCGCCCGCGCAGCGTCGGGTTCTGTCCTAGGTCACCACGTCGGGCTTGGCATCCCAGGATTGTCATAGCCTCGCGCTAACATCAAATACATGTTCGATACTCTGCATGCTGACCCCGACGGTACCCTCGCCGACGATGACGGCCCGTTCTCGGTGCCGCTGGAGCGGCTGGAGGCGCAGATCTGCGAGCTGGCCGGGCATCTGGCCGCGGCGACGTGCCGGTTCCTGGTGCTGCTCGGTGACTTCGATGCCCGCCGGGGCTGGGCCAGCTGGGACATGAACAGCTGCGCCGAGTGGCTGTCGTGGAAGTGCCAGATGTCTTCGGGCACCGCGCGGGAGCATGTCCGGGTAGCGCGGGCGCTGCGAAACCTGCCGGTGATCCGGGGCGAGTTCGGGGCGGGCCGGCTGTCGTACGCGAAGGTGCGGGCGCTGACCCGGATCGCGACCCCGGGCACCGAGGCGGGACTGGTCGAGCTGGCCGGGCCGATGACCGGCAACCAGCTGGAGCGGTTCGCCCGGGCACACCGGCAGGTCAGCGCGGCCGATGATGCCGATGCCCGGGTGCGGCGTCGGCTGGCCTGGCGGTTCGAGGAAGACGGGTCTCTGGCCGGCACGTTCCGGCTGCCGCCGCTGGCCGGCGCGGTGTTGCTGAAGGCGTTGCGCGCGGCGGCCGCCGACCGGGAGCATCCGCACGAGGTCCAGCCGCCCGACGTTTCCGCGGAAACGCCGCCCGGGGCCCAGCCGCCGGCCCCGACCTCTTCGAGCCTGGCCGACGCGCTGCTGGTCATCGCCGAGGCGTTCCTGGCCGAGAAGGCCACCGCCGCCGATGACCCCGAGGTCTATCAGGTCATCGTGCATGTCGGTACCGACGCCATGGCTCCCGGCGAGCCCCCTGCCGGGAAGGCAGGCGTTTCCGCGGAAACGCCGGCCGACGGCCCGGCCCCGTCGGCCCAGCCGCCGGGCCATCCCGCGGACCCGGCACGCTGTCACGTCGAGGACGGTCCGGCTATCTCCGTGACCACGGCGCAGGTGATCGCCTGCTCGGCCACGTGGAGCTGGATGCTGCACAACAGCGCCGGGAAACTGCTCGACTTGGGCCGGCGGCGCCGCCGGCCCAACGCGGCGCTGCGCCGCGCGGCCCGCGAACGCGACAAATGCCGATGCCGCTTCCCCGGTTGCGAATCCCGCCGGGTCGACCTGCACCACATCCAGTACTGGTCCCACGGCGGCCGCACCAGCCTGGACAACCTGATCAGCCTGTGCAAGTACCACCACATGCTCGTCCACGACCGCGGGTACCTGATCGCCGCCGCCCGCGACGGTACGTTCACTTTCTACCGGCCCGACGGCACCGCCATCCCGGCCGGCCTGCCCCTGCCGCAACCCAACGGCACGATCGAGGACTGCCACGACGCTGACATCACCCCCGAGACCATCATCCCGCCCTGGTACGGCGAACGGCTCGACCTGGACCACGCCATCTACGTCTGTTTCGCCAACGCGACCAACGTGGCTAACGCGGCCAGCCAGCACGACAACGGTCCGCCGCCGGTCCCGGCGGCCGCGTGAGCACGACGCTCACCCGAGTTACCAGCTACCGCCGCGCGGTGACGATCCAGGCGCGAGTCGAACCCGAGTCGAACCAGACACAGTCATCGCTCATGTGTGCGGCGAGTGTCTCGCGCAGCCGTCGGAGCGCGCGGGCCGCGGCGGCGGGATCGGCCAGGGCCTCTTGCATCCCGGCGGCGCGCCGCAGAACTCCGCCGAACGATCGAGCCCGCCGATTGCCTTGCGGAGCCACGCCGGAGGCTCGTGTTCCCAGGCCTCGAGCAAGGCGGTCGTGACCTTGGTGTACCCGGCGCGGCGGAGATCGCCGCCGCTGACCCCAAGCTGCTTCCCCGCGGCGCCGGAGCTGACTCGCTCACTCATGGCCGACATTCTGCCTTCCGGCACTGACAACGGCCTGGGGGCCGAGCGGGCCTGTTCTAGTTGATGCTGATGAAACAATTGTGATGCGCAACAGCCCTGGCCATCTCACCGGAATCCTTCGTTGGCCATCATTGGCGGGGCCGGGCGTTCTAGCATCTCTCGAGACAGCCAGCTTGGGCACAGCTGGCAACGGGAGGACATAGTCGGTGGCTCGTCTGGCGATCGCGAGAGGCTTCCTGGCTGAATACGCAAAGCTCCAGAAGGACGTGCAAAGCGCCGTCGACGCGGCGTGCGCCAGGTTTGCCCGACACCCTTACCCCGGGATGCTCCTGGAAAAGCTGCAGCACAGCCGGGACGACCGGATGGGCACCATCCGCGTGAACGGCTCCTGGCGCGGTGTCGTACTGGCTCCGCCGGGCGGCGACACGTACTGCCTGGTCACGGTCCTGCCCCCGGACGAGGCGAACGCCTACGCGGCCAATCACCGGTTCAGCGTCAACCGGGCGGTCGGGGTGCTCGAAGTCCGCGACGAGGAAGCCGTCCAGCGACTGCAACCGTCCCTCAACACGGCGGGACCCGGCAGCAGGCGGCTGTTCGGGGACGTCAGCGACGCCGACCTGACCTGGCTCGGCGTCGACCCGAACCTCCTGCCGACGGTCCGGCTGCTCACCGGCGAGACAGATCTGGAGATGCTGCACGCGGTGTTGCCGGAGGCCCAATACGCGGCGCTGTACGCGCTGGCCAGCGGGATGACCGTGGACGAGGCCCAGGATGAAGTCGCCCGGCTACTGTCCGCCGGCACGCGGCCCGAGCAGGTGGATCCGGACGATCTGGTCGCTGCCATGGAGTGCACTCCCGGAGCGATCACTTTCGTCTCCGGACCGGAGGAGTTGCAGCTCATCCTCGCCTACCCGTTCGCGGCGTGGCGCACGTTCCTGCACCCGAGCCAGCGCAAAATCGCCTATAGAGAAAGCTATGCCGGCCCGGCGCAGGTGACCGGCGGTCCCGGAACTGGCAAGACGGTGACGGTCCTGCACCGAGCCGCATTTTTGGCCGAACGGGCCGGGCGCGTGCTGGTCACCACGTTCAACGGCAACCTGGCCGGCGCCCTCCGGGCGCAGCTCGACCTGCTGATCCGGGACGCCGGAGTGCGCCGCCGGATCGAGGTGCTCAACGTGGACCGGCTGGCCTACAGCATCGTCAAGCAGGCCCGCGGCACTCCCGTCATCGCGGACGAGCGCGTGCTGCGTACCCGGTGGGCACAGGCGGCCGCCGGGCTGTCCTTTACCCCCGCGTTCGGTAAGAACGAATGGGAGCAGGTCATCCTGGCCCAGGACCTGCACACCGAGCAGGCCTACCTGACCTGCCCGCGCACCGGCCGGGGACGGCCGCTGGCCAAGGCCCAGCGCAGCCTGGTCTGGCAGGCCGCGCAGCAGGTCTCGGCCGAACTGGCCGCGGCGCGCGAGTCCACTCACCTGCAGCTGGCCAACGAGGCCGCACACCTGCTGCGGCAGTCGGGAGCGCCGCCGTACCGGCACATCCTCGTGGACGAGGCCCAGGACCTGCACCCATCCCAATGGCGGCTGCTCCGCGCGGCCGTGGCGCCGGGCCCGGACGACCTGTTCATCGCGGCCGACCCGCACCAGCGCATCTACGACAACCGGGTTTCTCTCGCCAGCCTGGGGATCCGCGTGCAGGGGCGGAGCCGTCGGCTGTCGCTGAACTACCGGACCACTCAAGAGATCCTGGCCTGGGCGGTGCGGCTGCTCGGCGCGGAGCCGGTGACCGGCCTGGACGGCGAGGCGAATTCGCTACTCGGCTACCGGTCTCCGCTGCGCGGCCAGCGCCCGCAGCTTCGGGCGGCGGCCACCCGGGCTGAGGAATTTGATTTTCTGACCGAACGGATCCGCTCGTGGCTCGCCTCAGGGATCGAGGCGCAGGCCATTGGCGTGACGGCCCGGTCCGCCAGCCTGGTTCGGGAGACCCGCGAGGCGCTGAGAGCCGACGGCATCGCGACGGCCTCGCTGAACGGCCCGGGCAGCACGCAGGCCGTCCGGGCCGGCACCATGCACGCGATGAAGGGCCTGGAGTTCCAGGCGGTCGCGGTCAGCGGCGTCGAGCAGGGCCTGATTCCCGAACCAACCGCGGTCACCCCGGCAACCGAGGACGCAGTCGCCCATGCCCAGGACGTGCAGCGGGAACGCTGCGTGCTGTTCGTGGCCTGCACCCGGGCCCGAGACCATCTCTACGTCTCCGCCACCGGCGAGCCGAGCATGTTCCTGCCGCGCCCGCTCTGAGGCGTGCTCACCATAGTGGGCGGAGGAGCACCATGAGTGTCGTGACGATCGCCGAGGCCTGGCCCGCCGCTGGCCGCCCGTTCACTGTCGCCGAGCTGGACCGGATGCCCGATGACGGCCGCCGGTACGAGCTGCTGGACGGAGTGCTCGTCGTGAGCCCGCGGCCGACGACGATTCACCAGGTCGTGGCGGGACGGCTGTACGGTGTCCTGAGCGGCGCCTGCCCCGAAGATCTTTGCGTCGTGCCTGAGCCGGCCGTCGAGCTAGGCCCGCAGACCGAGTTCGATCCCGATCTCGTGGTGGTCCGCATGGACCAGATCGGCGGCGCGAAGTTCACCGAGCCACCGTTGCTCGTCGTCGAGATCCGGTCGCCCAGCACCGCTCTCATCGA
>Ga0209656_10001484_pt1 | contig 15361 bp, 11 predicted proteins | sample BogFormECP12_OM2_FD_188239 | JGI IMG/M metagenome (GOLD analysis project Ga0209656, IMG submission 188239) | Bog forest soil microbial communities from Calvert Island, British Columbia, Canada - ECP12_OM2 (SPAdes) (version 2) | ecosystem: Environmental > Aquatic > Freshwater > Wetlands > Bog ... | reverse complement strand
CATCAGTGGTTGCACGAGAACCACCGAAAACTTTCGGGCGCAGCCATTCTCGACCGGAATTTGTAAGTAATTGCCACAGTTGTACTTAGAGCCCGTTTCGGGAAATGGACCCACTTTGGTAACACGACGGACGTTGGCCTATTGGGTCTTCTTCCACAGTGGATTGGGGAAATGCCCCACGTAGCGTGATCGCTCGCTGTAGCTTTTCTCAGCAGCAAAGAAATGCAACACGTCACGTGGATTCTCCTCTTCGGAGGCCATTAGACATTTTTAAGGTGGTGCTTTCTAGGACGCCCCTCACCCCTGCTCGTGATGAAGGTCACTTTTCAGGCGACGCGGCGAGAGTGCCGGTGAGAGCAATCGCGCAAACGCCTCGGCATGGGCTGCCGAGGCGTGAGGTGAAATACCACGTATCCTTTAATTGGGTTTCTGCGCCGGCGTTGCAGTTTCTGGTTTCACTGCAGGCGCGTCCGCCGGCTTCTGCGTTGATGTTGCCGCCGGTTGCTGAGAGCTGTCGGTCGCTGCCTGCTTTCGTGCGTCCGCCGTTTTCGTCAACTCGGCCTGCCGTCGCGTCCGCTCGGCGTCCGCCTCAGCGTCGGTGATGTAGCGGAACATCTGCATGCGGCCCGGATATTGTTCGGTGGTGAAAACGCGATTTTGTTTGTCAATCGCAATGCCGACCAGAGCTTTAAACTGCCCGGGACCGTTGGCGTGAGTGTCGCCAATGTAGGTCAGCAACTGCCCTTCGCGGTTGAACACCTGCACCCGGTCCTGGTATTGGTCGGCCACCCATATGTGCCCGTCACAATCGATCGCGATGCCCTTCGGCCGGAACAAGTATCCCGGACCGTCGCCGGCTTTGCCGAAGGTGCTGATGAAATGTCCGTCCGCATCGAATATCTCGACGCGGCTGTTCAGCGTGTCGGTCACGTATACGTTGCCGTCATTGTCGAGTGCAACATTGGTCGGTGCAGCGAAATCTCCCGGTGTCGTCAACGAGTGTTTCTTGGCTGCAGTCACCGCACTCCCGATTTTGCGCAGCAGCTTCAGGCTGTCCGCGTCATACACGAAGACCTGGTCCAGTTGCTCGTCGACGGCATAGAGAAGCCGATTTTCTTTGTCGATCGCCAGTCCCACCGGATCCACCAACCCCTCCACGATCTGGCCCTGCACATCATGAGCGGGACCGAAGATCAGGATTCGATGCATCTTGCCATCGGAGACAAAAAGGCGGTCGCCATCGTCGATGGCCAGCCCGTTGATCCAACCAAAGTGAGCGTCGCTGCCGTTCTTAATAAGGGTGGCGTCGTGCGTTTCTGTATTGAAGATAAAGATCGCTCCGACTTTTTGATCAGCCACGTATACCTGGCCCTTGGAGTCAATGGCGATGCCGTACGGTCCCAGCAACTGCCAGGGAAAAGTCTTGAGTTTGTCGATGTTATCTTCCTGCTTGGCGCCAGCCACACGGTCCATCCAACTCTGCTTTTTCTTCGTGGCGGCGGGCGGAGTGCGGTCGATCTTCATCCCGGCGTAGTAGCTCAACCAGCGGACGCGCGCGATGTTGGGCGGGTTCGGCCAAACCAGCTTCGACGTGTCAATGTCCAGCTTGGGAGCTTCGGTTGGCTGAGGTGCGTCGGCCTTCTTCTTTTTCTTGTCGCTGGCAAACATAGAGACCGGCGAAGCCAGGCACAGCGCTAGCAGGAGGACGAACGCCACCACTACCTTGGCGCCGCAATTCGGTTTGTAAGCAAGGGCGAACATTTTCTATTCTCCGTCTCTAATTTCCCGGTACCGTTGTATCTCGCATGTTCGTTCGATTCTTATGGCAGCTATCACAGAAGACCATATTGTTCTGCTGGTCCTTCACGAGCAAATCAGCCTGCGCCGAAGAGTGCGGCTGGTGGCAGGAAAGGCAAGTCAAATGAGTCTTGACCTTGGTTATATTCGACGGATCCATCACATCCCCCACGGGATGACCCTGCACCGGATGCCCCAGCCCATATCGAAGCGGCAGGATCGCGACCTTGTTCTTCTGGTAGTAGTCTTCGGGCAACTTCACTTTTCCATTGAAGATCGTCAGCACATGCTCGGCTTCGAGCTTCTGCGGCACCGAGTCGGGGCCGTGGCACTCCAGGCAAAGCGGATTTCCCTTGGCCCGTAACAGGTGGTCGTTCTCGCCGCCATGCGGCTCGTGACACGTCGCGCACCCCTGGCCAAAGGCGGGCTGATGCAGAACATGCTTCTTGGACTGTTCGGCCTGATCGCTGTGACAACCCAGGCAAATATCCACCGCATTCGTCTTGGGAAGCCCTGGCTGCCGGCTGGCGTGCGGGCTGTGGCAGTCGGTGCAATCGCCGGCCGCTCCTGGATGCTGCACCTTTGCCTTCTCGATGAGTTCCGCCTTATCGGAGTGGCAGGTAACGCACAGAGATTTTGCGTCGGGCTGCGTGAGCACCACTTTTCCGTCTTTGGCCGGAGCGTGGCAAACATCGCACTGCTTGTCGGCGAAGGGCGGATGCATGAACTTGGCCATCAACTTGGGTGCGTCTGACTGGTGCGGATCGTGGCAGGTCAGGCAATCGGCCTTTTCGAACGGTTGATTTTGATGCGCCTTCTGCAGGTCCGCGCTCTTGGCATCGTGACAGTCCAAACAGAGCGCCGGGGCCGCCTTGGTGAGGTGGAAATCAAACTCGGCCTTTCCAATCTCTCCGGTCTTGTGCGTGACGTGGCAGGTGTCACAACCCATGTCCAAGGCCGCGTGTCGACTACCTTTTGCCGGGACGTTCAATCCGGTATTGTGGCAGCTCAGGCAGAGGTTCTCTTTCTGATCGCCCGACTCGGGCTTCATCAACTGGTTCTTGTTATCGGAGACGTGAGGGTCGTGGCACTTGAGGCAGTCCCGCACTGCCGGGGGATGGACTTTACCTTTTATGTCGGCGGGATTCTTGTCGGCGTGGCAGGTAAAACACAGTGCGGATGGAGTGGTCGTGATCAGCTTGACGTGCGTTATGTCTTTGACTGTGCGGATCTCGTGGCAACTGGTACAACCCATGGCGATCGCTGAATGTACCGACTTGCCCTTGGTTTTGTCTTCATGGCACGCGAGGCAAGTAGACGGGTCGGCTTTTGGATCAAGCGTGACCGGATGTTGAACGGCTGAAACCCGGCCAGCAATTAGAAGGACTAGAAGAAAACATCCCAGCGCATTGAGTGCGCAACGCAAGTTCGCCACCGATTTGAGAGATTCCAGTGCCACTCCCACCTACCTCCGGAATAGAGCTTTTGCACGAGTCTCGCCTTTATACTCCGCGCCTGTGGATTACTAAAGGTCTTTGTAAACACTTGAAAGTAAATAGGATGGCCAGACAACCTCCGCCATTAAACGGAGCCAGGCGTTGAGAAGCTCATCACCATCGCGGATTCTCCCACACTCCGATGGTCAAATGACGCAAGTAATCGTGATGTGCAAACACGGCCTGGTTGGAGTTCGTACTTCTCGATTCTGCGCGAAATTCCCGCAGAACCTTAAATCTGTTGTGTGATATGCCTCACATTTCGCTTGTATCCACCATCTTTCTAATCCCGCATCCCCCACCGTTTCAAGCACTTCCCTCCATCCGCAACCTATGGCGGCAGACGTGCTTTCTCAAGCCGCGAAGGGGAGGAATATGGCCGGAGATTCCCGCACAATCCCACATAGAGTGTGGCGTACCGTGGCTTCCATTCAGACTGGGGTGGTGCTCTTGATCCTTGTCGTAATTCTTGCCGCAGTGGGAACCATCGTGCTGCAGCGGCCGGTCACCGAACCGGACGAGATGCAGCGCGCTTACTCGCCGCAGGCTCTAAGAATCCTCGACAAGGTCGGATTGACTGACGTCTTTCACTCTTGGTGGTTTCTCGGGTTGGTTCTGCTGGTCAGCGTCAGCATCGTCGCCGCTTCCATCGATCGTTTCCCCAACTCGTGGCGCTATTTCTCGCGCCCGTACAAATATCCAGACGAAGGTTTCCGTCGGGCTTCCCATCCTCAGAAATTACTGGCCGTTCCAGACGAGGAATCAGGATTGGTGGCCGCCGAACGTGCACTCCATTCACTTGGATACAAACCACAACGCGTTGTCCACGAGGATCACTTCTCTATTTTTGCCGAGCGCAGCCGGATCTCAGAGTTAGCTGTGTATATCGTCCACGCCAGCCTCCTGCTTATTTTCTTCGGCACCGTGGTGGACGGTATTTGGGGCTGGGGCGGCACGCTCAATCTGAATGAGGGGCAGAGCTCCAACACCGTCGAATTGCACGATGGCACGACGCGCACGCTCCCGTTTTCCATTCGCTGCGATGCCGCTGGCCAGGAAAACTATAAAGATGGTAGTCCGAAAAAGTGGTGGTCCAAGCTCGCCGTGGTCCGAGATGGGCGAGATGTGCAAACGAAAGAAATCGTCGTAAACGACCCCCTTTTCTATAGTGGGGTGCGCTTCTATCAATCGAGTTACGGCCAGAACGGAAAAGTAGAAAAGCTCCTGCTCGCCGCGACTCCGAGCAAAGGTTCTGGCGAGAAGCGGGAATTCGGTCTGGCCGTGAATGAGACTGTTCCGCTCGATGCCGACACAACGGTTCGCTTCGCCGAATTTTTCCCGGACTATGCGGTTCAGGATGGCCACGTTTACCGAAAGTCAAACGAATTAGAAAATCCAGCCGCCCACCTGGTGGTGACCTCGAAGAGCTCCGCGAAGGACTTCGACGTCTGGTTCCCTGAGATTGAAGGAATCGCCGACAACTCGAAGGCGCCTTATCTCTTGGAGGCCACCGATTTGAAGATGGGCCACTTCACCGGCCTGCAGGTGTCGCACGAACCCGGACAGTGGGGTGTTTGGGCGGGAGTCGTGCTGATGGTCGTCGGACTCACATTCGTTTTTTACGTAGTCCATGTGCGTATTTGGGTGGTACCCGTTCTCGATCTCCAAAGCGGCAAGCACTCGCTGTGGATTGGGGGCAGTGTGAACCGCAATCGCGATGCTTTCGAGGAGCGCTTTGACGCTCTCGTCGCAAAGGTAACGGAAGAACTGACAATCGTCCCCAGGACCTCTCGGAGCGAGAAGGTCGCTGTGGTCGCCGGCAACTGAACCGGCTCATCGGAGGAAGGTAAATGGCACGAGCAAAAGCAGAGCCGCAGCAAACGACAACCGGCATGACCTTGATTGTCATGGTCGGACTGGCGATTGTGTTCCTGCTGTTCATGGCGTTTCTGAACGTGGTCAAAAGCGGCAATCTATTGAACGAGACGAATTTGCTGTTTGCCGCTCTGATCTTCTACGCCGGTGCGGGAGCGTTGTACTTGGGATTCGGCGTCACCGGCACCGAGTCCTACGTGAAGTTCGCCTCGCTCGCCACTTCGGCGGGACTGATTGCGAATACTGCCGCCATCGCCCATCGCTGGTATGAAGCCGGGCATCCACCGTTTTCGAGCGTCTATGAAATGCTGCTCAGCTTCGTTTGGACACTGGCCGTACTCACGCTGGTGGTGGAAAAAAAGTACGGCGTCAAAGTCATTGGCACAGTCACCATGCCGGTCGCGATTGTGGGCGTTGTTCTGATGCAGCTGTTGCGAACTGAAGTGCACCCGCTGGTTCCGGCGCTCCAATCCACCTGGCTGCACGTGCATGTTACGCTCGCGATGCTCGCTTATGCCACGTGTGCGCTGAGCTTCGCCCTGGCCACGATGTTCCTGATCCAGGACAAAATGAAGACCGAGACTTTCCTCGCAGTAACCAGTTCCAGCACGGTCGCAATTTACGCAGCCATCGTTCTTACTCGCTTCGAGAAGTGGGGTGGTCTGAGTCTGGTGGCCTGGAATCCGGAATCGAAGTCAGAAGTATTTCTCTCCAAGGGTGTGCGGTTGTTTGTCGATGTGCCGGATCTTGGCTGGCTCATGACGCTGGCGCTCTTGGTGGTTGCATCTCCATTGGTGTGTTACGGGCTCGCGCGCTGGAAGAAAGACGATAGCTTCCTAGTGCTCGCCAACCGTGCCGTCTTCTTAAGCATCCTTCTCCAGGTGATGGCACTGGCCATGTTTCTGATGCGCGCCCATGATGGCCGCTACGCGTCACTCGATGCCGACGGTTTATTCCCCACCAGTCTTGCCGCGAGTCCGTTCATCCTCTCCGGCCTGGTCGGTGGAGTATTCATCTCCTTACTTTATTTGCTGTTGCTTTGGCGGCGTCCGGATCTGGAGCGCTTGCTGCCCAGCTCCGACAACCTGGACCGCATCACCTACAAAACTATCTCTCTTGCCTTCCCCCTCTTAACTCTGATGATTGCTTCGGGAGCATATTGGGCGAACCAGACCTGGGGCTCCTATTGGAGTTGGGATCCGAAAGAAACCTGGGCGGCGATCACGTGGCTTGTGTACGCAGGCTATTTGCACATGCGCATCACTCGCGGATGGCGTGGCCGGCGCGCCGCGTACTTCGCGATTCTGGGCTTCATCGTGGTGATGTTCACTTTCTTCGGCGTCACGTACCTGCTTCCCGGATTGCATTCCTATGCTTAACTCTTCCCACTTAGAGCCCGATTCAGGGGCCGAAGCAAATCAGGCGGTTGTTGCGCCACGCACTGCTTCCGATTGGCCAGTGTATGGCAAGCCAGCTGACTCGGTAGAGGAACTTCGTTCCAGTTCCGTCCGCATGAATTGGCAGCTCAAGGCCATCTTGCCGGTGGGCTTCGTGCTCCTGGCAGGACTGATCCTCTTCACCCTTGCAACCCTATCGTTGCGCGATCCCGATCGCCACGCGGTTCTGATCGTTGCCGGTGCTGGAGCCGTCGCCATCTGTGCCGTCTCCATGTTGATGCTCGCCTACTTGATTCAGCGCCCCATGGTGGAGTTGCAGGAGAAGATTGGGCAGGTGAGTGAAGGCAACCTGGATGTCCGAGTCAGCTTCTCTCGCCGCAACGACGAAATCGGAGACCTCGGCCGCCAATTCAATCACATGATGCAGCAATTGCGCGAGAGCCGTGAGGAAATCGAGCGCCTGCACCGCACACAAATGTCTCGCGCCGAACATCTGGCAACTCTCGGCGAGCTGGCCACCGGCTTGGCCCACGAGATTCGCAATCCTCTCGCCGGAATCGCCGGAGTCATCGAGATCGTCGGCCGCGATCTTCCGTCCACCAGTCCCGCGCGGGCCGTCATCAAAGACGTTCGTCAGGAAATCGCGCAGATCAATCGCATCGTCACTGATCTTCTCGAAACCGCCCGGCCGCATCCGCCGCAGATTCGCCTTAGCAATCTCAACACCACCGTGGAACACGCCGTTATGCTGGCGCGCCAGCAAGTGCTTTCCAAGCCCATCAAGATCGAATTGCAGAAAGCTCCCGATCTTCCTGAGGTTGAACACGACAGCGACCAGATTCACCAGGTGCTTCTAAACCTGCTTCTCAACGCAGTGCAGGCCGTGACCGGCGCCGGAACGGTGAATGTCGAGATCGATCCACAAGCACAAGATGGCTTTGCCAGCGTCGTCGTCCGCGACACCGGCCGGGGAATCTCCCCTCTGCATCTCTCCAACATCTTCCGTCCGTTTTATACGACCAAAGGAAACGGCACGGGCCTCGGCCTTTCCTTGGCCCGCCGCATCGTGGAAGAGCATCATGGCCGCATTGAAGTCGCAAGCGTCGTCGGGAAGGGAAGTCAGTTCACTGTGCTGCTCCCGTTCCACTCCCCGACCGCGCAGATCTCCGCTCCGACTACCGCTTCCTAGAACTCTTCCACCTAGCCGTCCCGACAAGCCCGCCAAAGCAGCCTGCCGTCGTTTCGTAGTAAATTAAACACGCATGCCTGCCGAGAAAATCATGGTGGTTGACGACGAGCGCCTGGTGCGCTGGTCTCTGCGCCAGAAGTGCGAAGAGTGGGGCTATCGTGTAATCGAGGCCGATTCCGGGGAACCCGCGCTCAAACTCGCCCAGAACGAGTCGCCCGATCTGGTCCTGCTTGACGTACGCATGCCGGACCTCAGCGGCATCGAAGTGCTCGATCAACTGAAGAAAAATGGCGACGCCCGCGCCGTCATCATGATCACCGCTGACCCGCAACTGGACGACGTCAAGGCTGCACTCAAACTCGGAGCCTACGACTTCGTCGGCAAGCCGGTGGATTTCGACGAACTCCACATCACCATCAAGAATGCTTTGGAAGCCACCAGCCTTCGCACCGAAGTGCAAACCTTGCGCGGCGAGGTGCGCCGTACCTCCGGTTATAGCAACGTGGTTGGTGTTTCGCCCAAGATGACGGAGCTGATGAACTTCGTCAAGAAAGTCGCCGCCAGCGAGGCCACCACCATTTTGATTCAAGGCGAAAGCGGCACTGGCAAAGATCTCATCGCCAAGGCTATCCACTACGAAAGCTCCCGACAGGAAAAGCCTTTCGTCGCCATCAACTGCTCGGCAATTCCCGAAACGCTGATGGAAGCCGAACTCTTCGGCCACGAAAAGGGCGCATTCACCGATGCCAAGCAGATGAAGAAGGGCTTGTTCGAGGCGGCCGACGGTGGCACCTTATTCCTCGATGAAATCGGCGAACTCTCTCCCTTGCTGCAAGCAAAACTCCTGCGCGTGCTGGAGGACCAGGTCATCCGTCGCGTCGGCGGCATCCGGGACATGCAAGTCGATGTCCGCGTGATCGCCGCCTCCAACCGCGATCTGGAAAAAGCCGTGCGCGAAGGCCAATTCCGTCAGGATCTCTACTACCGTCTGGCCATCATCGCCATCTTCATTCCTCCGCTGCGCGACCGCAAAGAAGACATCCTGCCCTTGGTGGATTTCTTCATCGACCGCTATAACCGCCGCTTCAAGAAATCGGTGCGCGGCATTTCCGAAGAGACGCGGCGCCTGATTCTTGCTCACAACTGGCCCGGCAACGTTCGCGAGCTGAAAAACACCATCGAGCGCGGCATGATTCTGGAGGACGAACCGCTCCTGCGCCCGCTCTACCTTCCGTTCTCGGTCGGCGAGTCCGGCGGACGCACCGTCTTCGAACGAGCCTCTCCCGCCGACGGCGGCCAGACGCTTCCCAATGGCCGCATGTTGCCGCGTCTTTATATTCCGGAGGGCGGTACGTCGCTTGAGGAAGTGGAGCACGCCATGGTCGAGCTGGCCATGCGTCAGGCGAATGGAAACCAGACCCACGCCGCCAAGCTCCTCGACATCAGCCGCGACGCCCTTCGCTACAAACTGAAGAAGTTCGGCCTGATCCGCGGCGACGATGAAGCCTCGCAGAGTGTGGTAACCGAGGATCAGTAAAATCGTCGGATTCGACGTGCACTCGCTCTATCAATGAGTGTTAACGCCTGATAGCGACAACTGACGATAGAATTACCCGAGGCGTCTCTATGCAGTTCAAGCAGTTGCCATTTTCGCCGCAGCTTGTTCAAGCTGCTTCGGACTCAGGCTATTTAGCCAGTGAGGACTTCCCACGCATAGCAGAAGAGGCTCTCGAAGCGGGGTTTGATGGCCGGTGCACAAGGCGCATTGCGGGGTTGAATCGACCAACAATGTCTGACCTGCAACCACTAATGCCAGGGTTTCTTCGGGAATTGGGAGTTGAGCGGAAGCTATCGAGGCAGGAAGCGGGTCGCATGTTGGCGCGTATCGTGGCCGAAGCTATCCTGCAGGGGCGGATCAACCCGTACGATGGCGCCAGATTTATCGGATACAAAGTGGGAAACGATCTGCGCGAGATCGATCTTCAAAAAGAATTCCTCCCGTTCGTCGGTTTGGCGTCCGAATACGAGGACTGCGAGTCTTATGGCGCAAATCCCGAAATCACACGCCGCAAACTTGAACAAGAAATTGTTGACCTAGCTCGTGACCTTGTGGCCTCAACCTCGTAGCTGTTGAAACATCCCCATTACACTCACTGCCCCGGACTCCCCGAGTTATGTCAGCGTTTCTTTCTCCTCACTGTCCTTGGGGGCTGCCTATAGAATCAATTCAAAGGTTGAATCGTCGAGTGGAGGAAGGGCGATGACGATAGACGAGGCTCGGAATCTGGCCGACCTTTGGGTCGCAGCGTGGAACGCTCATGATTTGGATTTGATCATTACGCACTACGAGGATACCGTCGAGTTGACTTCGCCAGTTGCCGCCCAACTCTTGGGAACATCTGACGGCAAGGTGGTCGGAAAGGCGAGTTTGAAAGCCTACTTTCGGCGGGGGCTAGAAGCCTATCCGGAACTGCACTTTCGGCTTGCCGACGTGCTGTGCGGCATAAACAGTGTGGTGCTCTACTACACCAACCAAAAGGGGACGCGCACGGCGGAGTTCATGGAGCTGTCACCGACGGGAAAGGTGGCAAGAGTTGTCGCGAACTACGGCACATAGAAGAGAGCCTGCCCCTCGCCACCGACCTATTTTGCCATGCCCGATCCAGAAGCAACTGACGCAAAATCCCCATTACACTCATAACCCCGACGCCAAGCAAGACTCCTATTCCGGCAACACCTTCCCCCGCGTCTCCACCGCGAACGGAATCACCAGCAATCCGATCCCAAAGGCAATTGCCGTGAACGCAACCGGCTTGCCGAGCGTTCCCATCTGGCTGACCAGCGCGCCCACTCCGAAATTGACTCCGGCGGCGATGAAGCGGCCGAACGAAGTAGTGAACGCGAACGCGGTCGCGCGCACCGCAGTTCCGTATTGCTCCGGTAGCCACAGACTAAACACCGCGAAGTTGCCGCCAAAGAAGCCCAAGAAAAACAGGACCGCGATGAACGGATGAAGCCCTTGCGTCAGGTAGAACGCCCAGCCAAAGCTGAGCAGGATGCACGCCGCCATCCCGAAGAAGTAAAAAGTCAGAGTCCGCTTGCGTCCAAAACGCTCCGCCAAAGGAGGAACCGCCAGGCATCCCAGAATCGTCCCCAGCGAAAGCAATCCCATGCCGAAGGAAGACATGCGCACGGCCTGCGCCTGCAGCATGCCAGCCCGCTTCGCCAGGCTGATGATTGCCGTCGGAGCATAGACCGCAGCCGCCCAGAGCCCGCAGATCGCCGAGGCCAACAGCACGGTATTCACGAGCGTACGCAGCAAGTATGGCGGGCTGAAAATCCGGCGCAGAGGAGAAATTCCATCCTCGGATTTAACTTTGGTTTTGTGCTGCCATCGCTCCGGCTCTTTGACGCGAAACAAAATCATGAAGGCCACAACCACCGGCGTCAGCCCGCACCAGAACATGGCCCGCCAGCCATAGTGCGGCGCCACCGTGTAATTAAGCGCAGACGCCAGAAAGAATCCGGCGTAATACCCGGTCTGCAAATATCCAGCCCCCATCTTGCGGCGGTCTTCCGGCCACGCTTCCGCGACGTACGTCCCCGCCAGCGCCCATTCGCCGCCAATTCCAATACCCGCAAGCAGCCGAAACAGTCCTAGTTGCCACACCGTCTGCGACAAAGCAGCAGCACCCGTGAAAATCGCGTAGACGAAAATGGTTGCGGCGAGCACGCGGCTACGGCCAAACTTGTCGGCAATCGGGCCCCAAATCAGTGACAATCCCCATCCCACCAGAAACAACGCAAACAGGATCGATCCCGCGAATCCCACGTTGGCAGGAGTAGCTTTGTATCCCGACTTCGGAAGCAATTCTGTGAGCGCCGGGCTGAGAACCAACGCGTAGATCACCGAATCCATGCCGTCCAGTGTCCACCCAGCCCACGCGCCCCAGAATCCAGTGATTTGCTGGCGTGAAAGCTTGGTGTGAACGACCTGAAGTGGGCGGATCACCGCTTCATTAGCCATGGCGCTGTCCTTGCATCCGCAGGAGGATAACACGGGGTGTCAAGCAACGTCAGGCGGCGTCAACTCGCGCGGTCACTGCTATTCGTGGTTCGGAATAGCGCCGCCAAGGCGGGCTTCATCACTTTGCCCATGGCATTGCGCGGAAGCGCATCCAGCACCAGAAGTCGCGACGGAACTTTGTGCGCCGCGAGCAACTCCTTCGCCCAAGCGCGAAACGACGAGAGCTCCAGGGCATCGCCGTGATTCAGGACTACCGCCGCGGCCACACGCTCGCCCCACTCGGCGTCAGGCACGCCGACCACCGCACACTCGGCTACCGCCGTATGTTGCCGCAGCGCCTCTTCAATCTCCAGCGCCGATACTTTATGTCCGCCCGTCTTGAGGATGTCGATATTCGTTCGGCCAAGAATGCGATAGCGGCCGTCCTCCAGTACTGCTGTATCGCCCGTGCGAAACCACCCATCGCGGAACGTATCGCGTGTAACATCAGGTTGGCCCCAGTATTCCGCAAACACGCTAGGCCCCCGAACTTCAATCTCCCCCGCGACTCCCGGTGCAACCCGTTCGCCGTTCTCTCCGACCAGCTGAACCTCTACGTTCGGCAGTGGTGTCCCCACGCTCCCCGGCACGCGCTCGCCGTGTAACGGATTCGAAAGCGCCATGCCAATCTCGGTCATCCCGTAGCGCTCCAGCAATGTATGGCCGCTTATCTCTTTCCAGCGTTCGAGCGTGCTCACCGGCAGCGCGGCCGAGCCGGATACCATCAACCGTAACCGTCTGCACGCATCGCTTAAACTCGCCCGTCGCTCCGCCGAAGCCGCCTCCCATGCGGCGATCAGCTTCACATAAACCGTCGGCACCGCCATAAACAAAGTCAACTTTCCGTCCGCGATGCGATCCCAAACCGCATTCGCGTCGAAGCGCGGCAGCATCTCGCAGACGGCGCCCGACCACAGCGCACACGAAACCACGTTGATAATTCCGTGGACATGATGCAGCGGCAAACACAACAGAATGCGATCGTCAGCAGACCACTCCCACGCCTCTACCAGCGTCGTAATCTGCGCCGTAATGTTGTCGTGAGTTGTCACGACGCCCTTCGGCCGGCTCGTTGTTCCGCTGGTGTAGAGAATCATGGCGCGCCGCTCGCCGCCGATATCCGAAGGGAGGCTAGACGCTTCAGGGGAATGCCGCTCGAGGAGTTGTTCATAGGACAACGCGCGAATGCCGCGCGCTGCCGCGATCGGCTCCAGCAGGGAAGCGCCCTGCTCATCGAACACCAGAGTCGATGCTTTTGTATCGGCGACAAAATATTCCAGCTCAGGCCGTGCAGAATTGACCGGCAACGGCACTGCAATACCACCGGCCCGCCATATTCCCCACAGCACCGCAACCCACGGAAATCCCGGTGTGATCAGAAACCCCACACGCTCTTCGTGAAGGTCTCCGCGCCCAGCGAGCAGCGCTCTCGCCACGCGTGACGAAGCATTCAACAACTCGTTGTAGGTGAAAGACTGTTGCGAGTCTACGATCGCGTTGCGTCCGCCATGCCGCTCGGCCTGAGCGATGAGCGGAAGACGACTGAGGCTGCTGCTCACACGCAGACTCTACTTCGTTTTCTGCCGGATTGTCCACCGGCGGGGCTGCAACTTGCTTAGGAAATGGTGCCGGCAATCGCCGTCTTAGGCGCTTGCAGATGGAACAGTCGTTGCAACGCAACGGCCATCTGTTCCTGCTCCATCTTTTCTGGAAGTTCCTTGAGTTCACGGGCCAGGGACCCTGCAATCTTCTGCGTCATACGGGACATCACCGCGTTCAACATTTCGTCCTGGTCCTTGGAAAACGGCCCGCACTCTTGGCGGAAGGAATCCAATTCTTGCCGGCAAATTTCGTCCAGCCGCTGGCGCAACGCAACTATCGTCGGTACCACCCGCTCCGCCAGCAGCTTTCGACGGAACCCTTGCGCCTCGGTCTGCAGAATTTTTTGTGCCTGGGTCGCGGCAGCCTCACGCTCTCCCGCATTGTGGTCCACTACATTTTCCAGATCGTCGAGATCGTAGAGATAGACGCCTTCGACTTTGCGCACCTCGGCGTCAACGTCGCGCGGCATGGCGATGTCCACAATCACCAGAGGCCTGTCTTTTCGCCCACGAACCATGCTCTCGGCTTCCTCGCGGCTGAGGATCGTGTGCGGACACGCGGTCGAACTGATAATGATGTCGGCCTCCGCCATATGTTGCCAGCGCTCTTCAAACGGGATCGCGCACCCGCCCAACTTGGCCGCAAGCTCCGTGGCATGCTCCAGCGTGCGATTGATCACACACACGGAAGCAGCACCCTGGTTCAGCAATCCACGGGCGGAAAGTTCGCTCATCTTTCCCGCACCTAATAGAAGAACCTTTTTGTTTTCCAGCCCGCCGAAAATCTGCCGCGTGAGTTCCACTGCCGCATAAGGGATGGAGACCGCCGCGTTGCCAATCGCCGTCTCCGTGCGCACGCGCTTCGAAACCGTCAATGCCTTCTGCATCACAGCATCGAGAAATCGCCCCGTGGAACCAACCTTCTGCGCCTGCTGCCAAGCCTGCTTTACTTGCGAGACGACCTGAGGCTCACCCAGCACCATCGAATCCAGGCTGGATGCAACCCGAAATATGTGTAGAAGCGCAGCTTCATCCAGCAGACGGTAGAAGTGCTTCCACTCGCACAGCATCAGACCGTACTCGGAGCCGAGGAACCGCATCACCGAATTTGCCGCCAGCGTAATGTCGTTGGCCCACAGCTGAAACTCAGTCCGGTTGCAGGTGGCCAGTACAATTACTTCGTCAATTCCTTCCGCCCGCGACAATTGCAACAGTGCCTCGTAACGCCGGTCCTCGCTGATCCAGAAACGCTCCCGCACCGCCACTGGGGCCGTACGGTAGTTCAGGCCAACCACCATGAGAGCGGGTTCCACGTCGTTAACTCCTGTACTCCACACTCTAGAAAAGCACCCGCCGTGCCAAACCGGCGCTCTTTCTGTATGCAAGCAAGTGTCATTTTTTCAATGAGTTAGAGTGCCTATTGCGGGAAGGGAAGCAGGAGAGGAACGGTTCTCTTAGTGGGATATCACGCTGCGCTCGTGTCTTTTGGCCCGTCCGGCGTGTTTACCATAGAGACACAGCCGTAGAGAGAACCGACCAAACACTGGGGGAGGTCCAACCTTGAATCCGATCGGATTTGATTTTTCTCTGTGGCTTATGCCTCTGTGGTGAACTGCCTCTCGACGCCCGCTTAGCGAGAGACTTCCGAAGGCGTAATATCCTTTTCCTTCAAGACCTTAGTGTGCGGTTCGTAGACGCAAAATGGTTCCTCATCCAGATAGTTTCCGGTGACGGCAAACGCCCGCGCCCGGCAGCCCATGCAGATATTCCGAAACTCACAGCAGCCGCATTTTCCCTGCAGGTTATTGGTATCGCGAAGCTGATTGAACACAAATGAGTCCCGCCAGATATCGGCAAACGACTGTTTCTTCAGATCTCCTGCCAACGCCGGCAGATAGCCGCAGGGATAAACTTCGCCTTGATGCGAAATGAAACACACA
>Ga0209656_10001483_pt1 | contig 15362 bp, 17 predicted proteins | sample BogFormECP12_OM2_FD_188239 | JGI IMG/M metagenome (GOLD analysis project Ga0209656, IMG submission 188239) | Bog forest soil microbial communities from Calvert Island, British Columbia, Canada - ECP12_OM2 (SPAdes) (version 2) | ecosystem: Environmental > Aquatic > Freshwater > Wetlands > Bog ... | reverse complement strand
CACCTCGGTCGCTCGCCGGCAAGGGGAGTTGAATGGATAGAAAGGCATGGGTTTCACGAGGCGACGGACTCATCATGCGCTCCTTCTCGGGCAATTGCGGCCTTCCCTTTTCGTTCGCGGTCATCAACGCTGATAGCTTATCCGAAGCGTCATTGCGGTGCCAGCGAAAGCCATACCAATCGGTTGCCTCCAGCGGATGTGTTGCAACTTTGCAGTCGAGTCGAAGGCCGGGGCAGATGATCGGAAATTTAGGTCGTCGCAGCGAACAGACCGAGAATGAAGCGGTGCAGTAGACCGACCTTCGCATCCGCCGCACTCCAGCGCGCTTGGCCTTGCGAATCATATGAACCGCTTCGTAGCTGTAGCGAACTGAGAACATAAACGGCTCAAACCGACGACATCCGCGGTTTTGAAACCAGCCTAGCGGACAACAAATTGTCGCCGGTCGGCCTCCATAAACCTGAGTCGATTCTCGTAGGATGGATTTGCATCGAAGGATCGCGTAATTTAACCTATGATGAAAGTTGGTCGCCGGCTCTTGCAACTGTGAATGCCGTGGGGAGGGCGGTGAGAGGAGTGTCTCTCAGGTAAGGAATTCCTTTAGTGACAGCTGCGATGTCACAATTAAGACCGGCGCAGATCTGGCAAAGACTAGAAAAAGTCAGGTTACGTTCGCCGCGCTCAACTCCACCAAAATAACTTCTGTCTAGTCCGCTTTCATTAGAAAAGTCCTTCTGGCTCAGACCTAAAATTTTCCGCGAAGCTCTTATGCGTAGGCCAAGCTTTAATAGTTCAACGTTCGTAACTGTCATATTACTAAAATCCTCCGTGTAGCGGTTGCTGGGGATTTTCTGCTATACACCTTGCGACCGTGGAAGATCCCACACGCCTCCCTCCGCCTTAGTAATATAGCACCGTTTCGGGATACTTCACTTGTTATGGGTCGTGGAAAACCAGAATTCAACCTTCGATCGAGAAAAACAATTTTCTCCCCATAGAGGTGCATACAAAGTGTCTCAATAGAAAAGTGGGATGGCCCTTCGGACCGAAGCCAGGTTCTGCGTCGTGCCGACGACCGTCACCGGAGTTCGAATATTGACCCGTTCGAAAAACCGTTCCGCGAGGTCTCGAGGCATCCGCACGCAACCGTGGGATGCGGGATACCCGGGAAGATAACCGGCATGCATGCCAATGGCCGCGGTGAATTCCATGTAGTAGGGCATTGGCGCGGGTTGATAATGGAAACCGGGTGGTACATGGGTGCCGGGAGTTGCACTCGATGATGCGATCCTGCCCGAACCATCGATGATCAATCCGAAGCTCTGAGACCGATGGTCAATATCCTTGCTAATGACCGAAAAATTACCCGTTGGTGTCGACCAGCCTGGCTTACCTGACGCGATCGGAGAGACTAAACTGACTTTGCCGTCTTCTATCAGGTATGCTCTCTGCTCTGAGAGATTGATAATCACCCTCGTTCCCGAGCGCATAGCAGACGCGTTTATAGAAGCGATCACGATCGGCGGAGGTGGAACCGTCACGACGCCCTCATGGTAGGCGCAACCCATGCCAAGCGACGCGAAAAGAATGATTACAGGTACGATTCTATTCATATTTCACGTGCATCTTTTGATCGCTTCCGACGGCGGTTTCTGGGTCGAATCGGGAGGTTCGCTCCACTTTGGCGTCGCAAGAGAGGCGACTAACTTATATAATCAATGTACTGCCGATCGACCAGCTCCTCCCATACTCTTCAGGATCTTTTACGGTTGCCTTTGCGTATGCCGGAGAGCATTCCCACCGTCTGTCGCAGTCAAGTGGATCAAAGACCACCCTTGAATCGAAGACCAACCTCCACCGCCTCACTAGCGCATCGCCAAGGCTCGCCGCTCCGCTTCAAACCGTCCGGCTCATAACACCCCGGAGATCTTGCTTGCCGTGTGGCGAGGACAAACTGAAAAAATTCAGATCGAGGCAAGCGTTTTCGGACCGCCGCATGCTGAATGTAAATAACTTTTTCCCCAGAAATTCGAGCGTTAATGCCGGAAATCGAACAGTGTGAGAGAATTGATTGTTGATAAAAGTCTGCGTCGTTAGCGGAAGTATTGAGACGGTGTGGCCACGGTTGTCGTTGTAGTTGAGGATTGAGGCTCTACGGGTTGGTTGGTCGTAGTTGTCGTCGTGCTGCGGCGTTCGACGGTGTTGTTGTGGTTCTGTGGAGAAAAGTATGTGAGAAGCTGGTTAAACAGGCCGACATTTATCAATGACAAGCATGTCTCGAATTGTTCTTTTCATCGGCGTGTACCACTGAGGAGGTTCAACAGCCCCCGCCACATGTTGACCTTGTCTCTAAGTATGGCGATGGATGGTCGAAGAAGACATCCAGCTCGAACTGCTAAAGCTCTAAATCACACCGACCATGCGTTACCTTGCGGCACTGTTGATCACCCTGTTCCTGGCGGTTCCTGCCATATCCAGTCGAGTTGTTCCGATATCGATATCACGCTGACGATGGCCGAAAGTTCGCATACGTGTTCGAGACTGACGAAGAGAGCTCACAATTTCCCCGTCAGCTAAAGCAGACGGCCCCCTTGCCTAAGAATCTGTGGCATTGGAATCCGTGGCGCTCAATGCGCCAATCGAATTGCTGGCGGTTATGAGAGGGACCGCGGTAGTTGATGGCGATGCTTTCGGGAAAATTGAGGGAATTGTAGAGTGTGGCTAACGGAAGGGTGGACGTGTGGTAGAACTGCCAATGGTTAACAACAATTAAAGCTGTGGTCCTGGGATTAATAATTGTCGCGGTAGAGCCAATTGTCAGTGCAATCTGGTGGGGCGAAAGACAGATGCATTTATCGCTTTTGTTCCTGCACCGGCAGGGGCTAGCCCGCATTTCTCACGGCCCCGTGAGAAATGCGTACGGAGTGCCGATCCGCCATTGGCGGATCGGGGCTAGCCGCGAAGGCTTTCGCCCCGGCAAGCTGCTTTCCAAGCAGCTTCCAACGGGTGACCTTCTCACAAGTTGAAAAACTTGTGAGAAGGTCAGGCTAGTGGCCTGTTCGCTTTGAATTCAGAAGGGTGGATGCCAGCCGGCGTCTGCCCAAAGCTGCCCGCTGACCTCCGAGTTGCTGATCAGGAAGCAGATCGCCTCCGCGATTTCGGACGGCTCGATCAGTCGGCCCAGCCGTGTGTAAGGCAGGATGTTCTTCTTGATGTATTCTTCGCCCAGCACCCGGACCATCGGCGTGTTGGTGAACCCTGGGTGTACGATAGCAGCATGCACCCCGTGGAAGATCGCCTCTTTGGTCAGCGTCGCCTCGGCGCCTTCGAGCCCCGCTTTGGTAGAGGAATAAGCGATCTGGCCGGGTATGCCTTGCGAGGAGATTGAGCCGATGAAAACGACCGACCCCTGTATCCCTTCCTCGGGCTTCCAACGGCCAAGGCCACCGCGGTGGCGCGCCTCTGCGATCCGCCCAACCATCTCCAGCGCCCAATAGATGGGAGCGATCAGGTTTACCTCGACCACGAGACGGAACGTGTCTCGTGGGTAGAGAAGAGCGCGCCCAGTCACCTTGTCTATCTTTGCCGCAATTTCGTCGCGTGTGATTCCTGCGGCAGGGACGCAGATGGTGGGAGTACCGTACTCGCCGCCCATCCGGTCGAAGGTCTGCTTCTGGAATACTTCGTCGGTGGTGTCCCCGAGGAAAGGCTCGGCGATCTTTTTCCCATCGCCGTTCTCCTCATTGATCATCTCGGCGACCGTCCGAACGGACTCGTTGCGGTCCACGAGTCCGAGCGCCTTAACGCCGCGTTTGGCGAGACTGACAGCAACGGCCTGGCCGATACCACTGCCGGCGCCGGTGATCACGGCAATTTGACCTTTTATGTTCATAAAGGATTTGCTTCTTCGGACACCGGATTCAGATTGCCTCCGCTAATCTCGTATCCCAGAGGTTCACCGATTCCTCCTGCAGTTGAATGCCCGAATTCAGGGCCTTCTCATAACTGCGCATGGCCTCTTGACAGACCTCGTCAAAGGTTGCCGCGGTTGCCTTTTCGGTAGCTGTAGCACTCATGTTTTTTCCTTACCTCTCTTCTTTGTGAGGGCTCTGGATGATTCCTGAGCTTCTGATTGGAACATCGCCCGGATTTCCGAGACGTGTCAACAAGTTTTGTGCAGTTGCACAAATATTTAGGGATCCGTGCCTCCAAAGACAGATCGCCGTAGACACCTAAAATTCCTGAGATCAAAATCCGGATTGGCAAACAGAACGACTTCCTTGGTAGCGGATTGCTTAGGCACGAAAAGTGTTGAATACGGGCGTTCCCATCTTCAGGTTTTTGGTGGCCAAGGGCCGGGGCCGGGGCCGCGCCTCGCTGACCGTGGTGCGCTTCACGCCGTTCGATCCGGCAGTCAAAATGGCCGAGGCGATCGCCGTCGAGGCGGGGCGCGAGATTCGCGTAGTCAAGGGCGCGCCGGTCGTCGTCGCGACGGTCGCGCCGATGACGCCGGCATCCGAGAAGGAGCTCGAGGCGCTCAACTTCGCTGGATATCGGACGATTGCTGTGGCCGCCGGGCGGAGCGCCCCGCTGGAACTGATCGGGTTCATCGCGTTCAGCGATCCCCCCGCGCGCCGATTCGGCGGAATTGCTGACCGAGCTGCGCTTGCTCGGCGTGCTTCCGGTCATGATCACCGGCGACGCGGCCGCCACCGCTGCGACCGTCGCGCGCGAGATCGGGCTCCCGGGGCCCGTTTGTCCGCCGGGCGACGTTCCCGGGAGCGTCGGGCCGAAGGACTTCGCCGTCTACGCCGGCATTTTCCCGTTTTCCCGGAGAAGAAGTTTCTCCTAGTCAAGGCGTTCCAGCAGAAGGGCCACGCGGTCGGCATGTGCGGCGACGGCGCCAATGACGCGCCAGCGCTACGGCAGGCGCAAATGGGCATCGCCGTTTCGACCGCGACGGATGTCGCGAAAGCCGCGGCGGGCGTCGTGCTGACCGAGCCGGGCCTCGGCGGAATCGTCGCCTGCATCAAGGAAGGGCGATCCGCGTTCCAACGCGTTCTGACCTACACGCTGACGATCCTTATCAACAAATGCGTGACGCTCATCGTGCTCGGCGCTGGGCTGATCATCACTGGGCACGCGGTCCTGACACCGCTTTTGCAAGCGCTTTCGATGCTCACCAATGACTTCGTGACGATGGCGCGCGCGGCTGACCGGGCGCGGCCGTCTCCCTACCCGAATGCCTGGCGCGTGCGAAACCTTACGCTCGCCGCGGTCCCCCTTGGTTCTTTCAGGCTTCCCTATCTGGTGGCGGTGCTCGGCGTCGGCTGGTACGGGCTGCGCCTGGGCCCCGGCGAGATGCAGACGCTGACCTACGCGATGCTCGTCTTCGCCGGCCAGGGAAACGTCTATGTGTTGCGGGAGCACGGGCGTCTCTGGAGCTCGCGCCCCGCGCCGATCATGCTGCTGGCCTCACTCTGCGATGTCCTCCTGGTCGCCTCTCTCGCCGCCGGAGGCGTGTTGATGAGCCCACTTCCGATAACCGTGATAGCCCTGCTCGCCGCGACGACGATCGTCTTCACCCTGGCGATGGACTCCATCAAGCTCGCGGTGTACGCGCACCTGCGGATCGATTGACCTGAGCCACCAGAACTCATCGAACGGATGCGCAGCTGGCTGATAACCGACTACCGGGGGTTCTCGTGCAAACTGTTGAAAGGCTCAGAGGGCTGCACCGTCGACTTCCTCCCGAGCAGACGGCGTGATATGGCGGCGGCTAAGCGGTTCTTTTCCAAGGCGATGAAGCAGCATCCCGGACCGATTTGACACAGGTGGTTACAAACTCCACTGCGCCTTTGGAATCATGCACGTTGCCGCCACGGTGCAATACATCGAGCACCTGACCGGTCTGCGCCAGGGTGTGTCTGTTCGGTTGCATCATGAGAAACGGTCGATTCTCGAAGTGAAAGCAGTCTTTTTACGGCGTCATGGGAAACGAACGTTTTTCATGACGGCTCTCGACACCTCCCAGCGATTTTGGCAACATCCAGTTCTTAGACTCGGCCGCACCAAAAAGGATAATATGATCACAGATTTCGGTGCGCTTGTCGACTGTAAAGCGCCGAATGCCTTTAAAACAAGATTATCATCCGCTGAACTCGCCTCGGGTGGGAATGCAGTTTCCTCAAACCTAAGGATAACATTCTGCTTGTGCTGAAATACTCTTCCCACCAGTTAACCAGAGTTGAACACCAACTTAAGCCGGAAGTCGCGCATTTTGAACATACGCAGGATGGACTAGGGATAGCCCATCTAGAAACCGAACCGGTTTTGTTTGTATTCAAAACTCCGCTGACAGAAATTCAGCTAAGTGTAACCCTGAATTTTGATTTTCGATTTGTTGCGGCAGGCAGCGATGAAGCTGACTATTCGCTTCATGATTTAAGCCTGCGCTGCGAGCCTTTGGAAACAGAGTACGACGATTACATGACTTACTACCAGAATATGGAGTTCGAGAATCAATTACCCTCCTTTGAAGAGTTTTTTAAAAAGGCGCATTACCACTCCGATCTGGTTTTTGCCGGTTACCAATCCAAATCGGCCTTCCTCAGAGACTTTGAGCAGAAATTTGTGACCAGTGATGCCTGCAAACAAATCGAAGCTTTATACAGCCGGATCTTCAAAATCATGGAAGAAAACCCACACCTTTAAAAGGGTCGCGCGTGGTCGAGTCGCTGCGAATACCGGCAAAGATTTCGTGCGCTTTGGGAAAACCCTCTCCGTCGAGCACCAACCCGACAACCACCTGCTTATCAGACGATTGAGCGTCATGACCTGGGTTAGCTGTAGCGGACGTCTCTGCGCAAATCGACCAAACAACTAAGCCGGCATGGGCTTTCGCTTCCGCGAACACATCCGGCTTTTCCCCGACCTGACGTTGAACGTTTCAAAGAGCGGCGTCTCGGCCAGTCTAGGTCGCCGCGGCGCAACGGTTACCTGAACTCCAAGGACGTGCAGGAGACAATGGGGTTGGCGGGCTCTGGCCTGAGTTATAGACGCGGTGCCGGCCAGTAGGTTCAAGTGCGCGGCCGATCGGTAGAGGATCGATGCCTGCGGCCCGGAGGCGCAGCTTTTGGAGTTGGTTGCTCTTTGGATGAAAGCTGGAACGATTTGCATTGACGGTGTCAAGGAGGTTATCCTCCGTCCGTCACCGAAGTGGCTGTTCGGCGACATTGAAAGGCCAACAAAACAAAACTCTCGATGCGGAGACAATCACATCCAGGTCCGGACAAGCGGGCGATTACAAGTGAGAATTACGTGTGATGTTGATCAGGCGGAATGCATCCGCCATGGTGCCGATGCTCCTTCGAGCACGGTTAAAATAGAATTTGATCCTAAGTCCCTCACCGAGGAACAGCGCAACTTTGTTGCCGATTACATCTACGGTGGCCTACGGTTTCCAAATAATCCATTGTCTGGAATCTGTCCCCCCACTTATGCGGGGTTCATTGCGGCCGTGAATCATGGTGAAAGCTCCGAAAATTCGAGCTTCAACCCACCAGTTCCCGCCGATCTTGTGATTGAGACAACCTTCACCATGTCAAGCGGGTGCTTGAAAATGTGACGGTAGAGCGGATTTAAATTCAAAGCTTGAGAATCGCCTTAGGACCGTTTTGTGTTATGGGCCTTTGTGGTGTTTTTGCTTTTGTCAAGCAGCGCGTCGAGTGCGGCGCAAAAAGCGGAGAGATTCTGGGATTGGATGGCTTCTATTTCATTGAGCACTGAACGATACGCAGGTACCGCGCGTCCTCCGGTGAACAGCACAACTTCGCGGGGCAACAAGAGTCGTAGTTTCTTGAGTTCGGCTTCCAGTCCATAGGGCCCCTCCTGGTAAACAATACTCAAGCCGACCGCCCTCGCTCTACTCAGTCTTACCGCTCCGGCGATTGCGTCCGAGGGGAGCGAGGGTCCCAGATAAATGGCGCCCCAACCCTGGTAGTCTGCGGTGACTGCGGCCAAGAGCGCACCCAATTCATGAAGCTCGGCCGGGGGCGTCGTGAAGACGATGCGAGGGGCATTTTTCCCCTTGTCTTTGGCGTGCAATAAATTTCCCAAGAAAGTTCTGATGACGGCGGTGGCTAAATGTTCCTGGATGGCTTCGATTTGTCCGCTTTGCCAATAAATGCCGATTTGCTCGATTAACGGCGCCACGGTCTGCCGGAGAAAAGCCGGCCTCGAGAGCTCGCTTGAGGCACGGTTCAGGGTCTGCTCAAGACCGGCGGCGTCGAACGATTTGATTGCAGCCAGAGCATTATTTAAAAGTGACGCAGGCCGTTTGCCTGCGCCCGGGTCTCTCTGGCCGCCAGGTTCAGATGCAGGTCCACCGGCCGCGCGTTTCACAAGTACTTTTAGAGCCAAACTATAGACGCGTCGATGAGAATATCGTTTGCCTTCAACCCTACTTTGTCAGTGAGCAGCGCCTGATTGGACGGTTGTCACAACGAAGCTCTGGTTGTCGCCGCTGTCCGAAAACGTTCCATCGCAACTTCGCGTTCTGCGGCGTGGTTAATCATTGGGAGCGGATAGTTAGATGCCAATCTCTCGGTCGGGTGCTTCGTGAATCGTATGGGATCGACGTCTCTGAGTTCCGGGACCCATCGTTTGATATAGTGGCCGAGAGGATCGTAATTCGCCGTCTGGCTCCATGGATTCTGAATCCGGAAGTAGGGGACGGCGTCCGCGCCTGTTCCTGCGCTCCACTGCCAGCCACCATTGTTCGCAGGGATATCCCCGTCGACGAGCTTCTGCATGAAATATTTTTCGCCTTCCCGCCAGTGGATGTGTAAATCTTTGCTTAAGAACATCGCCACGATCATCCGCGCGCGGTTATGCATGTAACCGGTCGCGTTTAACTCGCGCATCCCGGCATCGACAATCGGAAATCCAGTCGTTCCGTTACACCAGCGTTGTAATTTCGCTGAGTTCCGGTCCCATTCAACATTTGCGAACTGCTCCTTGAAATCTTGGTCTAGCACCTTAGGAAAATGCCATAGGATCTGAAAATAAAACTCACGCCAAATTAGTTCATTAACGAATGCCGTCACTCCTCTGCGTTCCGATGCCGTGCACTCAGCCGCCGCTTTTTCGCAAGCTTTGTAGGCTTCACGTATAGAGATTGTGCCGAACCGAAGATCCTGGGATAATCGTGAGGTGCCGGGGGAAGAGAGATCATTCCTGCGATGGCCATATTGATAGAGAGCTGTGCCAAGAAATTTCTTTAAGCGAGCTCGGGCCGCCTTCTCGCCCGCCGGCAGAATGGTTGCTTCCGGCTGGAGAGCCCAGTGTTCCAGGGTAGGAATAGCCTCGGAGAACAAAGTTGGCGTAGTTCTTAATTGGCGAATCCTTGGCAGCGGCTCTGCTTTTTTCTGTTGATGCCAAGCCCGCGCGTACGGGGTAAAGACGCGAAACGGCTCGCCGCTTCGATTCAGCACCTCGCTGGGCGCTAAAAGCACCGTGTCTTTGAAACCACGCGCTTCGATCCCTGATTCCTTCGCCACTCGTTCGAGTTGGCTTTCGACTTCCACATCATAAGGACCATAGTTTCGATTGAAATAAATCGCTTCGGCATGGCTTTCTTTAGCCAGATTAACTAACTCTTTTGCCGGGGAACCAGATCGCAAAATTAACCGGCTACCGATCCGCTCAAGATTTTTAGCTAACGAGTCCAAGCAGCCGCAAAGAAACTGCTGCCGGTTAGGACCCGTCCAAGGATGTTTTCTTTTCCAGGTTGAAAGAATATAGACGGGGATAATTTCTTCAGCCTGCCGGCAAGCGTGATGCAAGGCGGTGTTATCGCTGATTCGAAGATCTCGCCGGAACCAGTGAATGACTCGTTTCACCCTACTGTTAATCACTTTCAAAGTTTTGTTCTAATGCCGCATGCGCGGAGCACGCACCACCCGCGGATGGCCTCAAAAAGGACAAATACTCCTGATATCAACAAGACCAGACCCAATGGTGCTAGGAAATAGAAGCTTACCAGCGCGCCGATTAGCAAAATGCCAGCGACCACCCCCCGCACGATTCTGCCACCGTTTTCCAGGTTGCGAGCAAAAAATTGTTTCATAGCATAAGACACTGGTTTGAGGTTCGGCCGAATGCCTTTCCCCGATCAACGACAATCAGCCTGATCAGCGTTCACCACCAGCGCGTCCGCACGATGCGATATTGGGGGTCGAGTTGAACAAGGTCAACCTCGCGCCGAAGGCATGGCGCCTGCTCCCGCGAAGATTTCCTCAAGTACGCGCGGGTAAAGGAAGAAGGTGGGACCAACGTCGAAACGAAAGCCATCCGCCTCAAGTGCAGAGGTGCGGCCACCGACCGAGGCTCGCCTCTCTCCCGCGCTCGCCAGCGAGATCGCTGCTGCCCGCCCGCCCGGCCCGGCGCCGATTACGATGGCGGAGGGATTCATGCTGAGGGTACGGGGTAAATACTCGATAATGAGGACCTTTAGCTTGAATGTCTACGTGTTGTCAAATAAATGTCTAGAGAATTTGGCAAAACCTGGATGTATGTCTATTTCTTGTCCAAATCCAGCATAAGACTATGTCGTGCGATATCCGCGGACTTTGCACGACGCGATCTGAAATTTCGGGTCGAAATCCGCAGAGGCTCTCCCTTCACAAGACATAGTCCGGGAGGGTACATAGCGATTATGGGAACTGCTAACCGAATCCGGAAAATGGGATTGTGGGGAAAATCGAGGGTGACCTGCGCGGGACGCCCCGAGCGATTAAAAGAGATTCCCCAGCTCGATTATGACATCTGGAAACGCCTGTAAGGTGATCGTGTCTTCGGAGTGGATCTCCTCGGAGTAGGTTTTGGCTTGGTTCAGCCGGTGTATGCTGACTACCTTGGCCGCAACATCCACGATCCAATACTCCGGAATTCCAGCGTCCTGATATGCCAGGAGTTTTTTGCCTTCGTCTTGCTTCAGCGTGGTTTCAGACACCTCAACCACAAGGTATATCTCGTTCGGTAAGGGATGCCTCTCAGTGGGCACGCCTCTCTTGAAGAGCACCATATCGGGCTGCGGTTCGTTGAAATCGGGAATCGGAATTGGTCTTCCAGGGCTGACTTTGTATCGGCCTTTGTTCTGTGCACTGAATTCCTCGGTGAGCTGATCAACGATGGACTGGTGGCGTGGACCGATAGGAGCCATTTGGACTAGTAGGCCGTCGAGGAGTTCAACGCGTTCTTTCGGCTGAAGAACCCCTGCTTCGACCAGTTTGTGGTATTCCGCGATCGTGAGCTTCCGGAGGGTCTGTTCCTCGGGCTGTAGTTGGAGAACGGATGCGGCCATAACGATCTTCGCTAAGCTTGGGGCGTTTTTGCTTTCAAGCAAGTCCAACCGCGCTGTAGTGCCTTCGATTTTCGGCTTCCCAAGGATCTCCTCGGTCGCTCCGAGCTCTCCTAGGGAAAGCTGCTTCCAGGCTTTTGGAAGGGCAGTTTCAGAAATGAGCGAAGCCCTGCTGGTCCCATCGGCCAGACGGGTCGGCGTCAACCTTATTATTTACCCAAAGAGCCTTCGTTCGAATAGTTTTCTCGAAATCGAAGGCCAAGAAGAGCTGTCGCCGTAGTGCACCGTGCGCTCGATAACGTGGAAAGTCACCGGTGTCCGCCTTTTGGCGGTGTCCATGCTGCTCATCTTCCTGAATACGTTTCCAGAACATTCGAAGGGTTTGCCGGTTTGCGACGTCTGGTCGGATGCCCAATGGGGGGCCTCCGGATAAGCCCTGCTCTGGTACTTAACAATGGCCAGCAAATTAGAGTTTGGTTGGTCGGTTTCGTCTGCCTCCCTGCGCATCATCTTGCGCGCCTCGGCGAGCTTTTTGAGCCATTGTTTGCGATCGTCCATGTAATGGCTGATGAACCAATCCTTCCTCTGAAACGCCGGGGTGCCTGTAGCGGAAAACTTTTGCCCCTGAAGACGGAAAAATTGGCTGCCGGGCACCCAAATGAGAAAAAGCCTGTCCTCGGTGAGCGAATTTGGCTCATCGGAGGTTTCGAAGAAAGCTTTTCGAGGCCAAAACACTACACTTAACTGTTGCGCAAAGAATTTGTGATTTATTTGGGTTAGAGCCATGAGTACGGAACCCAAACGCATTTGTCCGAGTTGCGGCAACGAGCTTTCTGGAGCCATGGAATTCTGTCCGGTGTGCACATTGCGCCAAGGTCTCAGTCGGGAAGAAGAATCCGGCGAGTCTTCTTTCGAGGAAGCGGTCAGCCTGAAACCGGACCATCCAGCGCGAAGATTTGAGAACTACGAGGTCGTGACGGGCGAAGATGGAAAACCGGTCGAGTTGGGTCGCGGTGCAATGGGTGTAACCTATAAAGCCTTCGATGTCGACTTGCGGCTTCCTGTTGCTCTGAAGCTGATCAGTGAAAAATATATCGGCGACCAATCGGCGCGGCTTCGTTTTTTGCGGGAAGCACGAGCGGCAGCAAAGCTGCGGCATTCAAACGTCGCTTCAGTTTTCCATCCGGGCAGAACCGGCCAGGACTACTTCTCCGCGATGGAGTTTGTAGAGGGGGAAACCCTGGAAAAACTCATCCGCCGCTCTGTTCGGCTCACCATCGATGTCGCGCTCGAAATAGTGGCGCAAGTCGCTGCTGGTTTAGGAGCCATCCAGAAACAGCATCTGGTCCATCGAGACATCAAGCCTAGCAACGTCATGGTTAGCCTTGAGCAAGGCCGGTTAGAGAACGTCAAGATCATCGATCTGGGCTTGGCGAAGGGAGTTGCGGAGGAGGATTCGTTTTCGACTTTAGGAAGGTTTACCGGAACACCTGAATACGCTAGTCCCGAACAGTTTGCCGGAGTCGGAACTGATATTCGGAGTGATCTGTATTCATTGGGGGTCTCGCTCTGGCAGATGCTTGTCGGTGAGCTGCCTTTCGAAGGTTCTGTAGCCGAGTTGATGTACCAGCGCCAAAGAGAAGACCAATGAAGCAGGCTCTTAGATGGCTGATAGCTTCGGGCCTGTGTCTGGTTGGACTACTGCTTAGCTGGTTCTTCTTCCTGGGCTATCGAGAAACCCATTTCAACCAGCGAACCGCCGAGGCGCCATCAACGGAAAAGAGCGTTGCGGTCCTACCCTTCGAGAACATTAGCGCGAATAAAGATGACGCCTACTTTGCGGACGGTGTGCAGGACGAGATCTTGAACGACCTCGGCAAGGTTGCTCAACTCAAAGTCATCAGCCGCACCTCGGTGATGAAGTATCGCGTGGATACCAAACGCGATCTACGCCAGATCGCCAACGCCTTAGGTGTCGCTAACGTTTTGGAAGGCGCAGTGCGTCGAAACGGTAATCGCGTTCGTGTGAGCACCGAGCTGATCGATGCACGCACGGACGACACGATTTGGGCCGATAGCTATGACCGGGATCTCACAGATATTTTTGCGATCCAGAGCGAGGTGGCGCAGACCATCGCCGCCAAGCTGACCGCGACGCTTTCCCCGCAAGAGAAAGAGAGTATCGAAGCCAAGCCGACCGAAAACCTTGCGGCTTACGACTTCTATCTCCGGGGCAAAGAGTTAGTCGCAACAGTGTCGGGAGCCGCCGGCCCTGGAAATGTCGAAAAACCGCTGCTCGATGCTGTTTTCTCGCTTGAGCAGGCCGTCCGGCTCGATCCAAAGTTCACACTGGCCTACTGTGAGTTAGCGCAAGCACACGACCTGCTCTATGAATTTGGGTATGATCTGACACCAGAACGGCGCGCATTGGCGGATGCGGCGATAAACAGCGCGTCGGGTTTACAACCTGATCTTCCTGAAGTTCACCTAGCTCGCGCGTATCACCTCTATGAAAATGCCGATTATGAGCAAGCTCGGGTAGAATTGACGATCGCGAGACGCGGATTGCCGAACGATGCCAGGGCGATCATGCTCGAAGCTATGATCGATCGCTCGGAGGGTCACTGGGAAAAATCCATTCAGAAGTTCAATCAAGCAATCGCACACGATCCGCGTAATTCGGCTCTGCTTTCAGGGTTAGCTGTTTCGTTTGTTGGCATTCGACAGTTTCGCGCAGCCGAACAGGTATACGCGCGGTTGATCGAGCTTCTGCCCGACCAACCCACGCTGAAGGTTGAAGTGGCGGCCATTTCTTTTTCTGAGACCGGCGATGACACTGCGGTCTGGTCGGCGATCGCAGCGCTGCCGCCATCGATCGCCAACGATAGCGATGTTCTTGCTTGGCGACTGTGTTACGCTTTGATTGATCGTAACTGGGCGCAAGCAAAAGAACTCATCGAAAATATGAAGGGGAGCGTGTACTACGAGTTCGCGTACGCATGGGGCCCTGTTCCAATTGGATGTTTTTCCATCCTCTTGGCTCGAGTTCAGGGAGAACGACCTGGCGAGGATCCTGGCTTTGCCCAGACCCAAACGGAATTGAAGCAAAACATACAGAAGCCTCAACCGTTACCCGTTAGCGCCCAACTGCTCAGCAGTTTGGCCGTGGTCGATGCTCTGCTCGGGCACAGAGAAGAAGCCATTTCGGAAGCTAGACGCGCCGTCGAAATGTGTCCAATCTCCAAGGATGCAATGGCCGGCCCGGGTCTGTTGATCAATCTAGCCGTTGTTTACGCCTGGACCAACGAATTGGACTTAGCTTTTGAAACCCTGGGTCCCCTGACGAAAACGCCATGGGGAATTTACTACGGAGATTTGAAACGTGATCCCTACTGGGAGCCGCTGCGGAAAGATGCGCGGTATGAGAAATTGTTAGCTGAATTAGCGCCCCGGGACTGATCCGTTGGAAAGGCAGCGAGTACAGCGCGTGGAAGGCAAAATTAAGGGCCGACTCCTTAAATCCATCGTCATAATCCAAGGCGAGATCGACCGGCGGACCTGGTAGGGCGCCCTGCACCTTAGTTGGCCGGAAACGCTCCTTTATTGCGGATGCCAGCGCCCGACGGCCACCGTTACTCAAAAAACGCACGAATGTGACGTTTGGGATGATGTAGCCCAACCGACGCCACTTCCAGCGCTACTTTCAACACACTACACCTCGTTGGTCTGAGGCGCGGGTTCGCCTTCAAGCGGGATGCGTGCTTATATGGAAGTGCCGGCGGGAATGACGGCACCTCTTGGGACCACGACGACCCCGTCTCGAATGTAATAGTTGTCGCCGTCTACGTTGCGAGGTTTGCCTTCGGGCGTTACCACAACACCGTCTCCGATACGGACGTTTTTGTCTATAATGGCCTCTTCAATAACGCAATGTCGTCCTATGCCCAGCGGGGGAAGGTCCGGGTTGGGTTGCGGATCCTCGTCTTGGTAAAAATACGCG
>Ga0209656_10001482_pt1 | contig 15364 bp, 16 predicted proteins | sample BogFormECP12_OM2_FD_188239 | JGI IMG/M metagenome (GOLD analysis project Ga0209656, IMG submission 188239) | Bog forest soil microbial communities from Calvert Island, British Columbia, Canada - ECP12_OM2 (SPAdes) (version 2) | ecosystem: Environmental > Aquatic > Freshwater > Wetlands > Bog ... | reverse complement strand
CCGCACCGGGTGAAAGGGCAGGTCACTTCAGTGGCAGCCCTTTCCATCGCTCAGCGGCTTCCTTCGCGTCGGCCGCCGTGGAGTAGGGCTGGTGGAAGACGTGCGTATGCACGCCATCCTCCTCGACCTCCCGAATCAGCAGAATCCACGGCCGATCTTGGCTTTGGCTTGACGCGGGATCATAGAAGACGCGGAATTCATGCTTGCCGCCGATCGCACGGTAGTGCGGATGGGTCGCCTTCGGGTCCACTGTTTCCCATGTCAGCATGGTTCATCTATAGCCCCGCGACGCCATCCGGTGCCAGCGCAGAGGCGAAGTGCTCCCAGCAGCGCGGACCTAGATGCCGGGACTACCACGTCAGCTGATGCTACCCCCGGGGGCGGTGGCGCGGTTGCGGCGATGAGGCGGTCGGGGCAGGGGTTATTCGAGGACGCCGGTCGGGGCGCCGACCCCAACACCCGCGCCAAATGCAGATACATTTCCGGCCCCTAGGTGTAGCGCGGCCAGCGACGGGACTTCCACCTGCTAGTCCAGTCCAACTTGCAGGACGCAACATTGCGACCGGTGTAAACAATGTGATGGTGACAGAGCCGGGTGCTCGCTGCGGGGGCGGATGAGAGGCCCACCACGTTCGCAAGACTCCCCTAAGCTCGATTGGCTCCCGGAGGAACCGCTGTCGATTCGGTGAAGCGTTCACGCTGCCTGACGCCGTAGGCCGCCGCCCTGACGACGCGGTCGTCTTCGAGTCCAGACCCCAGCGCCCCGCCGACGGTGGAGATCGACCCCAGCAGCCACGCCAACGTCAGGTAGTCGGCAATGCCGACCGGATGGCCGACCGCACTGGCGAACAGTTCAGGCGAAAGGATGACAACTGCAGCGCCCAGCAGCAGGACGAACAGGGCCACATGCAGCACCGTGACGCCGATCGTTAGCGTCACTAAAGTCGCGGTGTTGTACAGCACCGATCGGCCGCGCTCGACGACCGACTTCGGCCGTTCCCAGAGCTTGTGATCCAGGATCAGCCAGGCCACCATCGCCATGATCGACAGGATCGTCGCGGCGCCCATGCGCCAGGGGCCCATCGTGTCGGCGAATAACCAAACCTCCTTGGTGGCCAGCCCGACCGCGCCGCTGGCGAACGCACCCACCAGGACCCGTGATAGCCCCGTTACCAAGCGCCAAGGGCGATTTGCGCGCACCATGCCAACTAGCAGGCGCAGTCGTCGCAGCCCCCTGGGGGCAAAGTAGCGGATCCCCCCGTCGGTGCGCGCACATGGAAGCCGCGCGGCGCGCCCCGTCGCCAAGCCGGGCACCCCGATCATTTCGCCAATCACCAATGCCACCACTTCGCGCACCTGGCGCGGCACAAACGTGGCGCCGAGCCCCGGAACGGATATGAGCGCGAACCGGTACTTGCTGCTGATGTCGGCGATGACGGGCAGGGTATCGTCGCGACGGGGCAGATCTGTGAGATAGATGACGATGTCGGCGTCATGACGTGAGGGATCGACCGATTCGATGACCTGTGGGAATGGGGCCTGTTCGTCCGGCAGGTACGGCTCAACGCGCACCGAGATGTTGCACCGCAAGGGCGGATCCACCCGATCCGCTAGTTCATTCGGCAGCGAGTCGGCAATTTGTTCGGCGAGCTCGGCCGCAAAACCCGGATCGGCGATCAGCAGCACGGTTGGGCAACCAACCGAAACGGCCAGCTTTGGCTGCGGGCGACCCTTCGCAAACACGCCGCTGCATACTACGCGCGTCCCGCGCTCGGGGCCTCGGCCAGTGATCGGGCGAAGTCGTCGAAGTCGTCCACGACCGGCTGCTGCGCCCCCGACTCGCCACCGAACAACCCCCAGCGCCTCTGCCGATACGAAAAGCATTGCAAACCATCGACATTCACATCACAGAAACCATCGACCACGCACGCCTGCTGCCAAAATCAGCCTCAAAACTCAAGACAACTGTCAAAGACCTAGCGACCAAGGTCCGCTAGGAATGCCCTAAACAATGAGGTTCGTGGGACCGTGCTGTGGGGCTTGGCCGGTAAGCCCGTCGACGACGAGACGTTGGAGGCGGTCGCCAAGCTGCGCGAGGCGCTGCGCGGCGAACTGGGCGAGCAGGCTGTGCGCGCATTGGACCAACCGCGAGATCGACGCGCTGCACGCCAGAGTCGTTACGCTGCTCGATAATCCGCTGATGCCGACGCCGGACCGGCGCCGGCCATCCCGTGGCCGGCCTTCTAGCACTTATGTGTCGCTGAGCGTCGCGAAAATCTCGAACAGTTCGCTTAGTTCGGCCTCGGCGAGCGCCGCTCCGAGGGGACCAGCATGAACTCCGACAAGGCAGAACGAGATATCGGATTCGCCGGCTTGCGTCGCCGCCGATACTAGGGCAGCGATTCCCTCGGTGTCGATGCGGTTCACCCCGGACAGATCGAGCGCCAATAGTGCCGGCGATCGCTTCAGTTCAGTGGCCACGACCTGGCGCACCGTCGCAGTTGCTCCGCGCGCCAGCTCACCGCTCACATGTATGACGCTCTTGTTCGTCGGGGATCGCTTCACGTCGACGGTGACGGAGCAGGTTTGTGTTTGCCTTCCTTCCGCTTGATCGTTCACTTCACTCCCGGTGCGCATTTTGTGGCATCAGTGGAATCCATCGATGGCAGTGGGATTAGCCACTGAGGCCAGATTTGCATGGAGCTAATAGTGGGAACCTGGGGCTCGGCCCCACACCGGCCCGGCGGATCGAAAAACACCGTTGAGGGTAGGCACGCTGGAACAGCATGTGGGCGCGGCAAGAGTGCTCCTCCGTTGCTTCTTCCGAAGTGCGTTCCCTAGTGCGTATTGACCTGTGAGGCCGAACCGGCCTGGCGAGATTGCACCTGCGGGTCCGGTTCGGTGTGGCCGACGAAGTGCGAACGTTAAGTGTCGGCCTGATCGGGCCAGTCTGGATCTACGACGGGAGGTAACGCGTGACCCATCCGTCGGGTATTCCGTTGTTCGAACGGTTCTTCCGCTCGGTCGCAAGCATCAAGATCGACAAGAACGACGTACGTCGCTTCCGGAAGTTCGTCGACGAGCAGATCGATGATATTGCCATCGCCGGACGCAACTCGGCCAAGTGGAACGGGCGTGACGTGATTGTGGCGCAGGACCTTCCGATCACCAAGGGCGTCCAGGAACGAATGCGCGAGTTCGACAAGCTCGAGGAGGCCGAGGAGATCCGCGAGCTGCTGCGCCAGGTGGTGCGGCAACCACCTGGGGACGTTACGTTCGCCGAGGCCACCGAGCAGCTGCTGCCAGAGCTGTTCGGCGGGTTGAGCATCGCGCTGGCCCGGTCGTTTCGCGTAGTGGACCCGACGGTCTCCAACCCGTCGACTGAGCACTGGGACCGGGCGTTCACGCTATTCCGGCTGGTGTTCTGATGTCGACGGTCCCCACTTGTCGTGACTGACCCCGGCGAGTGACTCTGCCACTGCAACGTTCCGCTGGCCAGACTCAGAGGTGGCGCCCGTTGCGCGAGTTCGAGAATCTCTATACCGAGACGGAACGGCTTGCGCAGTCGGTGTTCGGTGGCCTCACGGGTGAGGGTGCCTGGTTACCCGCGGCCGACATCGTCGAGACCGACAGCGCATATGTCATCGAGGTCGAGCTCCCGGGTGTGCGCCGCGAAGACGTCGATGTCGAGCTGAAGGGCAACGAGCGGTCATGAGCGGCGAGGTGAAGGAGCGCAAGCGCGAGGGCTTGTTCCGCCGACGTACACGACGCGTCGGTGAGTTCGAGTTTCGTGTCACGTTGCCGGGCTATCTTCGGGACGGCGACATCGAGGCGTCGTTGGCGCATGGCGTGCTGACTCCTTATGTGCCGAAAGGGCAAAGCACCAAGTCAAGCAAGATCACGGTGAGTGAGTCGGCCGACGGCTCACCCTAGACGCCTGATGCGGCGGGCTGCCGGTCAGCCATAGGGGTTGAGGAATCGCCACGCTCGTGTCGCGGCGTGCAGGTTGAACCGGGTATCGACGTTACGGAGGTCGTGGCCGGTGAGTTCAGCGATGCGCGCCAGCCGGTAGCGCAGCGTGCTGCGATGAATGTGCAGTGCGGCCGCGGATTCGTCATAGTTTCCGCCGCATTCCAGATAATCGCTGAGGGTCAGGACCAGTTCGGAGCTCTTGATCTCGTCATAGTCCAGGAGTGTGCCCAGCCATTCGCGCACGAAGGCTTCGACCTCGCCGCCGCCGTGGGCGGCGTCGATGAGGCGATAGAAACCAAGTTCGTCGAACGCCGCTGCGCCTTCCGGATTGGCCGAGCGCAGTCGAATGTTCAGGGCGCGGCGCGCCTCGATGAAGGACTGCGGCAAGTCATCGGGCACTTCGCAACGAGTGCCGATGCCGATCACGCTGGTCGTCCTGTCGAGGCCTTCACTGATTGCGTAGTGCAACGCCTGCGGGTCCGGGCGGCCGTCGGTGAGCAGAACAACAAGGCCCCCGTGGCGCCCTTGCAGGTAGTTCAGATGCAACGCGGTCGCAGCGCGCCCGGCGGCGGTTGCCAGCGCGCTCTGTGCGCGACCGGCGGCTTGCACCACCACCACATAGTGAGGGCGCCGCAGGTCATGGCCCAGGGCGTCGGCACGAGCGTAGGCCCCGTCCCGGTCGGTGCCGGCCAACAGATCGTCGACAAGATCGCGGCGCAGATTGAGTTCGATTTCAGCGACGGTTCGCTGGTGGGAAAGCTCCAATGCCAAGACGGTGCTGCCATAGCGCAGGGCGAACAAGTTGTCCTCGGTCACCGTGTCGTCCGGGTCGTTCAACGCGAGGACACCGAGGATCTCGGCACGGGGTTGGACGAGCGTGAGTACTCGCCGTCCGATTCGTGCCTGACCGGTCTGTGCGGCCAGCTCGTGCAGCAGGAGTTCGCGCGCGTCCGCAGTTTGTTTGGGGTAGGGCTGCGGTTGCCCGGGTCCGGCCCAGCGGCGCAGGTTGCCGAACCGATCCTCGATACCGACCGAATGCCCCGTCAGGTCATACAGCGCATCCGCGATACCTTGCTCGCCCATTCCCGCGGCCACCGCCGTGCTCAATGCTTCGTGCACGTTCGTCTGCCGCTGCAGCCGCGACACCGTTGTGACAAGTTCGCGGTTCGCTACCTCCAGACCGGCGTTCGCTCTTTCCAGCTTCGCCGCGCTACCGGAGTCGCGGTCATGCATTGCGGCATGTGCCAGGGCGGCGCCGGCCTGTTGGGCCAGGATGGTCAACAACTGGATCTGATTTTTCGACGGTGCACTGGCGGCGCTGACCACCAGACACCCGTTGATGGCGCGTCGGTGGCTCAGCGGGAACGCCCACCCCCACCGGCCGTCTTTTACGTCGACCTGGCCATCCCAGCCGGACTCGCGGTGCCGTTCGATGTCGGGGTGTGCCGGCTGGGATGGTGGAAACCGAACGAATCCGCCGTCAACCGACCGGTAACTGGCCTCGACTTGGCAGGATGCGAGGCAGCCGACGGCGGCGGTCGCGACGCGGAAGATCTCGCCGACGTCGGAGTCACTGAAAGTGACACGTGACAGCGCGGCCAAACCCCTTGACCAAGCCTGTTCGGCCTGGCGGCCGCCCTCTGCCGGGCTGTGCGATTCATCGTTCATGTTGGAGTGGCCAGGCTCATCGCCGCCTCTCAACCCACCGTGGCCGGTGTCCGCTGAGGCATCACTACGAACGGCATACCCGAAGTTGGCGTTCCGAACCGCCGTTCCGGGTCTGAAAGTGCCCACCCGGCGTCCGAAACGCAACCCTACGCCAGTGTAGTGCTGACAGGACGAATCAGAGTCCAGATTTTCGGCTCACCGGGAGCACGCTACGGCCGCTACGGCTTGCGAGACTGCTTGTTTGGGAGCGAAATACGACGCGCGTTACAGGGCGTCGCTGCCGTGCGCTGTTGTCGGGGCTTTACGACCCTCGCAACTTAGGAGACGCCATGACTGTGATGCGTATGGCTCGCAGGCGTAGGGGGAGTGATGGCTGAGCATTCGACGGTTTCAACGTCGGCGGTGCGGCCCACCGAGCCCGCCCGCCAGGTAATCGCCACCTTCGACAATTACGCCGACGCCCGAGTGGCCATCGTGGGCCGTGATCTGGAGTACGTGGAGCAGGTCCTGGGCCGGCTGAACTACGGCGGGGCGGCGCTGCGCGGTGCCGGCTCGGGCGCCCTGGTCGGCGCGCTGATCGGCTGGATCTTCGGGCTATTTGACTGGATCCAACCATTGATCTCCACCGTGGTGCTGGCCGGCTACGGCCTGATCTTCGGTGCGATCGTCGGCGCCCTGATCGGCCTGCTGATGCACGCGCTGCAGGGCGGTCGCCGCGATTTCCACTCCGTCAGCGGACTGCTGCCCAAGTACTACGACGTCGTCGCCGACGTTGAGGCATCCGACCGTGCGCTGCAAATCCTCACCAGCGACAACCGAAGGGAATAGACCATGGCAACAGCGGTAGGCATCGATCTCGGGACGACCAACTCGGTGATCGCCGCCTGGCAGGGCGGGGAACCGATCGTGATCCCCAACGCCGAAGGGGCGCGCACCACGCCCTCGGTGGTGGCGTTCACGGAAAGCGGAGAACGCCTGGTCGGGCAACTGGCCAGGCGCCAGTCGATCATGAACCCAAAGGGCACCATCTATTCGGCGAAGCGATTCATCGGCCGCCGCTTCGACGAGATATCGGAAGAAGCCAAGGCGGTCAGCTTCGACGTCGTCGAGGGGGAGGGTGGCGCCGCCCGGTTCGACGTACGCGGCAAGAAGTATTCGCCCGAGGAGATCAGCGCGCAGGTGCTGCGCAAACTCGTCGACGACGCCGGCAAGTTCCTCGGTGAGCGGGTCAAGGAAGCGGTGATCACCGTCCCGGCCTATTTCAACGACGCCCAACGCAACGCCACCAAGGATGCCGGCCGGATCGCCGGCCTCGACGTGCTGCGCATCATCAACGAGCCTACGGCCGCGGCATTGGCCTACGGGCTGGACAAGAAGGGGCACGAGACGGTGCTCGTCTTCGACCTCGGCGGCGGCACGTTCGACGTCAGCCTGCTCGACGTGGGTGATGGGGTGGTCGAGGTCCGCGCCACGGCCGGTGATTCGCACCTGGGTGGCGATGACTTCGACCGCCGGCTCGTCGACTACCTCGCCGATGAGTTCCAGCGTGAGAACAACATCGATTTGCGGAAAGATCCGCAGGCGCTGCAGCGGCTGTTCGAGGCGGCCGAGAAGGCCAAGGTCGAACTGTCGTCGGTGGCGCAGACCCAGGTCAATCTGCCGTTCATCACCGCCGACGCCAGCGGACCGAAGCATCTGACAACCACGATCATGCGATCGAAGTTCGACGACCTCACCGCGGACCTGGTCGAGCGAACGATGGGCCCGGTCAAGCAGGCGATGAGCGACGCCAAGGTGAGCACGAACGACATCGACGAGGTGATCCTGGTCGGCGGTTCCACCCGGATCCCCGCAGTCCAGGCCTTGGTCCGCCGGCTCACCGGCGGCAAGGACCCCAACATGAGCGTGAACCCCGACGAGGTCGTCGCGCTCGGCGCCGCGATCCAGGCCGGTGTGCTCAAGGGCGAGGTCTCCGACGTCTTGCTGCTCGACGTCACCCCGCTGTCGCTGGGAGTGGAGACCGCTGGCGGGCTGATGACCAAGATCATCGAGCGCAACACCACCATCCCGGCACGGCGCAGCGAGGTGTTCACCACCGCGGCGGACAACCAGCCGGCCGTGGATGTCGTTGTGCTGCAAGGTGAACGGGAGCTAGCCAGGGACAACCGGATACTCGGTCGATTCAAACTGGAGAACATCCGCCCGGCACCCAGGGGTGAACCGCAAATCGAGGTCATCTTCGACATCGACGCCAACGGCATCCTGAATGTCACGGCACGCGACAAGGACACCGGCGCCGAGCAGGGCATCACCATAAGCGAGCAGTCCAACCTCGACAAGAGCGAGGTGGAGCGGATGCTCGCCGAGGCCGAGGCCAACCGGCGCGAGGACGAGCAACTGCGCAAGGCCGTCGAGGCGCGCAACGCACTCGACTCGGCGGCATACCAGGTGGAGCGCCGGCTTGCCGAACTGGGCGACTCGGCGGCGCCGCACGATCGGGCACGCGCCGAGATGCTGATCGCCGACGCGCGCCAAGCCGTTAAGGAAGACGCAGCGATGGACCGGGTGCAGTCCCTGACGTCCGAACTGCAGCAAGTGCTTTATGGGCTGCAACCGATGCCGTCTGGTGGCGGCAACGGGGAACCGACCGGCGACGGCCGGGGCTCTGTCGTCGGTGACGACGACGTGGTCGACGCCGAGTTCGACCGGGGCTGAGCCGCAATGATCAGCCCCGCAGAGCATTCCAAGACCATAGAAGGCGATGACCGGGCAGACGAAAACCCGCCAGAAACGGTTGCTTCCCAACCTGATTCGGACAAGGAGCTGGCCAAGCTCGAGGACCGCTGGCGGCGCGCCGCCGCCGATCTGGACAATTTGCGCAAGCGGTATGCCCGCGAACTGGACCGAGAACGAGCAATGGAACGATCCAGGGTGGCCGGCGCGTGGCTGCCCATCGTGGACAACCTGGAGCGGGCGATCAGTCATGCCGGTGACCAGTCCGACGCGGTCCTCGACGGCCTGCGGAGCATTCTCGAACAAGCGCAACAGGTCCTCGAGCAGCTCGGCTATCCGCGCGACGGGGAATCTGGAGTGCCGTTCGACCCGGCGCGCCATGAGGTGGTCGGTGTCGTCGAGCAGGGCGACAGCGCACCGGGGACGGTTGTCGAGGTGCTGCGACCGGGCTATGGCGACGGCTCTAACCAGCTCCGGCCGGCGGCCGTGGTGGTCAGCCGACGCGAGGAGTGATATCGGGTGGCCCGCGAATACTACGAAGTCCTGGGGGTGTCGCGGGACGCGACCGCCGATCAGATCCAGCAGGCGTTCCGAACGCTGGCCCGCAAGCATCATCCCGACGTCAACAAGGATCCAGCGGCCGAGGAACGGTTCAAGGAGATCAACGAGGCCTATCACGTGCTGTCGGACCCCGAAACCCGCAAGCGCTACGACCGATTCGGCGAAGACTTCCGTAAGGTTCCGGAGGACTGGGAAGAGCGGGTGGGCGCCGGCGCGGGTGGCTTCCGGGGCGGAGGGCCTTCGGGCGCGCGGGTGCGCTACGGCCAGGGCTTCGGCGGCGCCGGCGGCATCAACATCGAGGACCTTTTCGGCGACATGTTCGGCGGCAGTGGCGGATTCGGGCCGATTCCGGGCGCCGACCAGGAAGCGGTGCTGGAGCTGACCGTCGAGGAGGCCTACCGGGGCGGCAAACGGCAGCTCTCACTAGATGGCCGCAACTACGGGGTAAACATTCCCGCCGGGGTCATCGACGGTCAGCGGATACGGCTGGCGGGAGAGGGCGGCCGAGGTAGCGGCGATGGACCGGCCGGAGATCTGTACCTGCTGGTGCGCATCAAGCCGCATCCGCGATTCCGGCTCGACGGACGCGACGTCGCCGTCGATCTGCCGGTATCACCATGGGAGGCGGTGCTGGGGACCACTGTCGCTATTCGAACTCCCGGCGGCGAAGCGAAAGTTAAGGTGCCGCAAGGGTCGTCGACCGGCCGGCGGTTACGGCTGCGCGGCGAAGGCATGCCCAACCCGCACGGTGCCGCAGGCGACCTCTACGCAGAAATCAAGGTGATGGTGCCACCGAAACCCACTGCGCGGGAACGCGAGCTGTTCGAGCAACTGGCGGCGGAGTCCACGTTCGACCCCAGGAGGGGACCATGACTGCATCACGCTATGTCCTGGCGCGGCGGCCGAGAATGGAGCTCGACGACTTCGCAACACGCTGCGCGTTGCATCCCGACATGGTGCGCCGACTGGTGGCGCTCGGCCTCGTCGCTTGCCAGCAGGATGCCCGCGGCGATCTCTGGTTCGAACCGTCTGCGTTGGTGACAGTTGCCCGCGTCCAGCGGTTGAGGACCGGTCTGGGACTGAACTACGCGGCGATCGGGCTGGTACTCGACCTGCTGGACCACATCGAAGAGCTGGAATCCGCTTCTCGCCGAAGGAGGGCACCGCGGTGGACATCAACAAGCTGACGCAGAAGTCACAGGAGGCGTTGGCCGAAGCGCAGAGCACCGCGACCCGGATGGGTCAGAACGAGGTCGACGGCGAACATCTGTTGATGGCGTTGATCGACCAGCCCGAGGGTCTCGTACCGCGGTTGCTTGATCAGGCGGGCGCCGACACCGCGGCACTGCGCGCGGACCTGGAACGCGAGCTGAACCGGCGCCCGAAGGTGAGCGGCCCCGGCGCCGCGCCGGGCCAGGTCTCTGTCACCCGGCGCCTGGCGAACCTGCTGGAGGCCGCCGAGCGGGAAGCCAAGCGGCTCAAGGACGAATACGTGTCGGTGGAGCACCTCGTCATCGCGCTCGCCGAAGAGGGTTCGGCGAGTGCCGCCGGACGGATTCTGGCCTCCCATGGCGTTACCCGGGAATCGTTCCTCGGCGCGCTGACCAAGGTCCGCGGCAACCAGCGGGTCACTTCAGCGTCGCCGGAGGGGTCCTACGAGGCGCTGGAGAAGTACGGCCGCGACCTGGTCGCCGAGGGCCGCGCCGGCAACCTGGATCCGGTGATCGGCCGAGACGCCGAGATCCGCAGGGTGATTCAGATCCTCAGCCGCAAGACGAAGAACAATCCGGTGCTCATCGGCGACCCCGGAGTCGGCAAGACGGCGATCGTGGAGGGCCTGGCCCAGCGGATCGTGCGCGGCGATGTCCCGGAAGGCCTGCGGGACAAGACAATTTTTTCCCTCGATATGGGCTCGCTGGTGGCAGGTGCGAAGTATCGGGGTGAGTTCGAGGAACGGCTGCAGGCGGTGCTGTCAGAGGTGAAGGCGGGCGAGGGTCGAATTCTACTGTTCGTCGACGAGTTGCATACCGTGGTCGGCGCCGGGGCGACGGAGGGGTCCCTGGACGCCGGCAACATGCTCAAGCCGATGCTTGCCCGCGGTGAGCTGCACATGATCGGTGCCACCACCCTCGACGAATACCGCAAGCACATTGAAAAGGACGCCGCGTTGGAGCGCCGGTTCCAGACCGTGCTGGTCGACGAACCTGACGTCGAGGACACCATTTCGATCCTGCGCGGCCTGCGCGAACGCCTCGAGGTGTTCCACGGGGTGAAGATCCAGGATGCCGCCCTGGTGGCGGCCGCCACGTTGTCGCACCGCTACATCACCGACCGCTTCCTGCCCGACAAGGCGATCGACCTGGTGGACGAGGCGTGTGCGCGCCTGCGCACCGAAATCGACTCGATGCCAGCGGAGTTGGATGAGATCACCCGTCGGGTCACCCGGCTCGAGATCGAGGACGCGGCGCTGGCCAAGGAGACCGACGCGGCCAGCAAATCCCGTCTGGAGGAACTGCGCAAAGAATTGGCCGATCTGCGAGCGGAGGCCGACGCCCGGCACGCGCAATGGGACGCCGAACGGCAGGCGATCCGGCGGGTGCAGGAACTGCGCGGGCAACTCGAGCAGCTCCGGCACGAGGCCGAAGAAGCCGAACGCAACTATGACCTCAACCGGGCGGCCGAGTTGCGCTACGGCCAGATCACCGAACTGGAACGCAAACTGGAAGCGGCCGAGGAACAGCTGACGTCCAAGCAGGGCGAAAAGCGGTTGCTGCGCGAGGTCGTCACCGAGGACGAGATCGCCGAAATCGTGGCCGCATGGACCGGCATACCGGTCGCGCGATTGCAGGAGGGCGAACGGGAAAAGCTGCTGCGGCTCGACGAAATACTGCACGAGCGGGTGATCGGCCAGGACGAGGCGGTCCGGCTGGTCGCCGATGCGGTGATTCGGGCCCGCTCCGGAATCCGGGATCCGCGCCGCCCGATCGGCTCGTTCATCTTCCTCGGACCCACCGGGGTCGGCAAGACCGAGCTCGCGAAGACGCTGGCCGCCGCGTTGTTCGACAGCGAGGACAACATGGTCCGGCTTGACATGAGCGAGTACCAGGAGCGGCACACGGTGAGCCGATTGGTCGGTGCGCCACCGGGATACGTCGGCTACGAGGAGGGCGGCCAGCTCACCGAGGCGGTGCGTCGCAAGCCCTACTCGGTGGTGCTGCTCGACGAGATCGAAAAGGCGCACGCCGATGTGTTCAACACTCTGCTGCAGGTGCTCGACGATGGCCGGCTCACCGATGCACAGGGACGTCAGGTCGACTTCCGCAACACGGTGGTCATCATGACCTCCAACATCGGATCGCACTACCTGCTCGACGGCGTCACCGCGGACGGCGAGATCAAGCCCGACGCGCGCGACCGGGTGATGGCCGAGCTGCGCGGACACTTCCGGCCCGAATTCCTCAACCGCGTCGACGACACCGTGTTGTTCACCCCGCTGTCGATGCCGCAGCTCGAACGGATCGTCGAGCTGCAGCTCGCCGAGCTGCGGGATCGGTTGGCGGAAAGGCAAATCGAGCTCGACATCACCCCGGACGCTCGCCGGATGATCGCCGAACATGGCTACGATCCCGTGTACGGGGCGCGGCCGCTGCGCCGCTACATCGCCCACGAGGTGGAGACCAAGATCGGCCGGGCGTTGCTGCGCGGCGACATCGCGGGCGGTGGCAAGATCCGCGTCACCGTGGAGAATGGCGAACTCGCCGTGGACTATTCGGAACCGGCCCTGGCGGCCTGACGGAGGAGGCGCGATGGAATCAGATATCGTGACATGCCCGCACTGCGGAAAACGCAACCGGGTACCCGCGGCGGCCGCGGGAAAGCCCCGGTGCGCCAATTGTCACCAGTGGCTGCCGTGGATCGCTGCGGCCGGTGACGGGGACTTCGCCGACGTTGCCGAAAAGTCCACGGTTCCAGTACTTGTCGACCTGTGGGCGACCTGGTGTGGACCGTGCCGCATGGTGAGTCCGGCGCTGGAGCAGCTCGCCACCGAACGCGCCGGACAACTCAAACTGGTCAAGGTCGATGTGGACAAGGCACCGGCGATTTCGCAGCGGTTCACGGTGCAGGCCGTACCGACACTGCTGCTCCTCGACCACGGGCAATTACTGAGCCGACAAGCCGGCGCCGCTCCCGTTGCGGCGCTGCGCAATTGGCTGGACCAGGCGCTGTCGGCCGGCAGCGCGAAGGAGGCACGGTCATGACATCTGTGGGTATCGATCCACACGTGGCGGCGATCCGCCCGGTGCGCCCGCGCACGAACGGCTGCGAGGAATGTCTGCGGCTCGGCACACCGTGGGTGCACCTACGGCTGTGCCTGACGTGCGGGCATGTCGGCTGCTGCGACTCGTCACCGATGCGGCATGCCCGGGCGCACGCCGGCACCATCGGGCACCCGATCGTGCAGTCCATGGAGCCCGGCGAGAACTGGCGCTGGTGCTACGTCCATGAGAACTATGTCTGAGGCCGCCACCGACCAGCCCGCATCGACTCCGCTGGCGGAAACCCCCGACACATACGGCGCGTACCCGCGACTGTCCGACGATCAGATTGCCACCCTCGAGGCAGGCGGCACCCGGCGCGCCGTCGACACGGGCGAAACGCTGGTCCGCGAGGGTGAGCGCTCCGACTACTTCTTCGTCATTCTGTCCGGCAAGGTCGCCGTTACCACTACCGACGACGCGCGCAATCGGCACGTGATGCGGGTACATGGCCCCGGGCGGTTCCTCGGGGAGCTGGGCGATCTCGAAGGACAAGCCGCGTTCTACACCGCCGAAGTGGTGGAACTCGGCGAAGTACTAGTGGTACCGACCGAGCGGGTGCGGGCCCTGGTCGCCCACGATCCGGTGCTCAGTGACCTCATCCTGCGCGCATACCTGTTACGCCGCTCGCTGCTCATCCAGGAAGGAACCGGATTTAGGATCATCGGCTCCTGCTATGACCCCGATACCGTGCGGCTGCGAGAATTCGCGGCGCGAAACCGGTTACCGCACAAGTGGATCGACCTGGAACGCGACAAGCACGCCGAGCGGCTGCTGCAGCGGTTCGGAGTGTCGGCGCAGGACACCCCGGTGGTGATCTGGGGCGGTGAGGTGCTTCGCAACCCGACCAACGCCGAGCTGGCCCGCCGGGTCGGGCTGCCGGTGCCCGACACAGTCCCCGACGAATGCGACGTCGTTGTAGTGGGCGCTGGTCCGGCCGGCCTCGGCGCGGCCGTGTATGGCGCTTCCGACGGCCTGACCACCGCGGCCATGGAGCGGATCGCAACCGGCGGGCAGGCCGGGACGTCATCGAGAATCGAGAACTACCTCGGATTCCCGGGCGGGATCTCGGGTGCCGACCTGGCCGAACGGGCCGTTCTGCAGGCCGGCAAGTTTGGCGCGCGGATCATGGTCTCCGCGGAGGTTATCCAGCTGGAATCCGACAGCGGACACCATCTGCTCCGACTCGCCGATCAAGCGTCCGTGATCGCCCGTGCCGTCGTGCTGGCCACGGGAGCGCGGTATCGTAGGCTCGCCGTCCCGGGAATCGAATCGTTCGAGGGCAACGGCGTGTACTACGCCGCCACGGTTCAAGAGGCGTTGATGTGCGGCACGGGGCCCGTCGTCATTGTCGGGGGTGGTAACTCTGCAGGCCAGGCGGCGATCTTCCTCGCATCCCGGGTTTCCCGGGTGTATGTGGTGATCCGCGGCGACGACCTGAACACGAGCATGTCCCGATATCTCGTCGACCAGATCCGCCAGCACCCCCGCGTGACCGTGCGGTCGTGTACAGAGATCCGGGAGGTGCACGGAGACGGTGCCCTCACGGCGGTAGTGACCGAGGACAAACGGACCGGCGAGCGTCATTCGATCCAGACCCGCGCCCTGTTCGTTTTCATCGGCGCCGTTCCCAACACCTCGTGGCTCGCCGGCGCTATCGAGCTCGATGACCATGGCTACGTGCCGACCGGCCCGGCCGCGCTCTACTCGGACACCGACGGCAATCAGGGGCGAACGCAACGTCAGCCAATGATGCTGGAGACGAGCCGACCCGGTGTGTTCGCGGCGGGCGACGTGCGTAGCGGCTCGGTCAAGCGGGTGGCGTCCGCGGTCGGCGAAGGATCTATGGCAATCCGCCAAATCCACGAGTACTTCGGGACCTGATCGGCGGCGGCGTGCGGTCACCTCGATCGGCCTGACCCCAAAACGCCACCCCGCCAACGCCGAGAGTCACCCACCACACGCCGCGTCGAACCGGCGGTAATCCGGCTCTTCGGAAATGAGCGTGCAGCGGTGGTTGGCGGATATCCGGGGTGGGGGTTCGTGTCGTTGAGCTGAGGTGGGGCCTCGGTGGGTGACGATTCAGGTTCCTACACGCCGCTTCACCAACACCA
>Ga0209656_10001479_pt1 | contig 15374 bp, 10 predicted proteins | sample BogFormECP12_OM2_FD_188239 | JGI IMG/M metagenome (GOLD analysis project Ga0209656, IMG submission 188239) | Bog forest soil microbial communities from Calvert Island, British Columbia, Canada - ECP12_OM2 (SPAdes) (version 2) | ecosystem: Environmental > Aquatic > Freshwater > Wetlands > Bog ... | reverse complement strand
GCCCGTTCCTCGCCCCGTCAACCGCAGGCTCATCTTCGCGATCGCACTCGTCATGGCGGTGCTCGTCGGGTTCGTCCTTTTCCACTCCCACGGAAAGAACGCCGCGGCGCCAGCCACCGCTCCAAGCGAGCAACCCGCCCCGCAGGCTCCGCCGGAAGCCGCGCCAGCGCCCGCGTCCAACGCTCCGGTCCACGAGCCGATCGCCGCGCCGAAGAAGTCCGCACCAACGCGCGGTGAGGTCCTCCACCAGGTTCTCCCCGAAGTGCCTCAGAGCGCGCGCAATACCATTACCGGCACGATCAAGGTCAGTGTCCAGGTCGAGCTGGATTCGTCGGGAAAGGTGGCGTCAGCCAAACTCACGCATCCGGGGTCGAGCAAATACTTTGCTGGTCTGGCCCTGAAGGCGGCGCAGCAATGGGAATTCTCGCCTCCCGCAATGGATGGCACACCAGCGGCCAGCACCTGGGTCATTCAGTTTCGTTTCAAACGAGCCGCAACTCAGGCTTCGGCGCGGCCCGCGAGACGCTAATCTTCCGGGCGCTGACGCAGCCTCCACACGATCTGCCTCACCATGCCGAGCAGCAGCTTGGCGTCGTAGGCTTCCAACCCAAAACGCAAAATGAGCCAGCGCACTTTTTTCTCGAACATGGCATCGGTCCCTGGCTTCACATAGCCGCTGATGCGAAGCGCCTCGAGCAGCCCCTCAGTAATCTGTTCGGTCTGGCCCGCGGTTGCCAGCTCGACCTGCTCGCCAACTTGCTCGACGGGCACGCTCCGTGCCAGCTCATAGAGACAGACAGCCACGGCCTGTCCCAGGTTCATGGAGATGTTCTTCTCTTTTGTCGGGATGTTCAGCAGCCAGTGGCAATGACTGAAGTCTTTATTCGTCAGCCCGATTTTTTCCGAGCCAAACAAAAGAGCAACCCGCCCGGTCTGAAGTTGCTTGCGAATCGCGGCCCCGGCCGGTTCGTCGAGTGGGCGCACCGGCTGCTGCAACGCACGATTCCTCACGGCGGTGGTTCCCACGACCAGGACGCAGTCGGCCACGGCCTCGGCAACGGTCTTGAATTCCTCCGCGCTGCGAAGCAGATCAGACGCGCCCACGGCCGATTTGGCCTCGCGAAACCCCTCCGCAAACGGATTCACCAGGCGCAGCCGGTGCGCCCCGAAATTGCTCATGGCACGAGCCGCGGCGCCAATGTTGAGAGGGTTGCGCGGGCGCACCAGCACCACTACGAGACCGTCCAGTTGCGAGAGCACAGGCAAGCGCCAATTCTACGACAGCCGTGGCGCCGGCGAGCGATGCGCACAATGCTTCGTCCGGTCGCGTTCGCCAAGCAACTGTCCTTCCGAAGCGTCTCTTGACACCAAATTGAAATTGTAAAAAGAATGTCAAAACCACGCAGAATCCGCGTATTCAGCCGTCAAACCGTTGTAAGCTTCCAGTAGACGAGCCACTTCCGGATGGGGCAATTTGTGGGAACCGGAAGTTCTCCCCCGATCACAGTAATTCAAATCAGGAATTCAAATTATGGGGAACCTTGCCGCGCCACTGAGCACTGCGAAAACGCCAAATCCAGCTAACGCCGCAAAGCCCTCCGGCCGCATCCTCGTGGTTGAAGACGACCCCGCCGTGCAGAAGGCGCTGCGGCGTCTATTCGAGACCGAGGGCTACACCGTGGAAACGCAGTCCGATGGCCGGTCCGCGCTCGACAGTTTCCAATCGTCGGCGCCGGCCGCCGTCGTCCTGGACCTGCGACTACCCAAGGTTTCCGGCCGGGATGTGTGCAAAGAAATCAAGGCGATCGCCCCGACGGTGCCCATCGTCGTACTCAGCGCTGCCAGCGACGTCTCCGACAAAGTCTTATTGCTTGAGTTGGGCGCGGACGACTACGTCACCAAACCTTTCAGTCCCCGCGAACTGCTGGCCCGTGTGCGCGCCGCGCTGCGTCATACCGCGCGCGTCCCGGATTTGCAGGTCGTCAGCTTCGATGGCATCTCCGCCGACTTCAAGAAAATGGAGATTAAGCGCGATGGCCAAGTCGTGGTCCTGACCGCCCAGGAATTCAAGACGTTCCAGTTTCTAGTGCAGAATGCCGACCGCGTCATCAGCCGTGACGAACTGCTGAACGAAGTTTGGGGCTACCAGAACTATCCATCGACGCGCACCGTCGACAACCACATTCTCAAACTCCGCCAGAAACTGGAGAAAGACCCGTCGAGCCCGGTACACTTCCGCACCGTACATGGCATGGGATACAAGTTCGTCCGCTGATTCCCGTGAACTCGCCTCCCGAACCCGCGCTGCATTCTACTCAGGCTGATTCCCGGCCTGATCGAACGACCGAGTCGGCTGCCGGACTTCTACCGCGCCTGCGCCTGCGTACCCGCTTTCTGCTCTCGATGCTGCTCATCACCACCGGCCTTACCACCACCAGCCTGCTTCTGGTGCAGCGCAGCATTCGCCGCAACGTCCGGCAAAGTATTGCGGTGAACCTGCGCAACTCTGTCGCCGCGTTTCAAGATTTTCGCCATGAACGCGAAACCATGCTGACCAGCGACGTCGCCCTGCTGGCGGATCTTCCCATCACCCGCGCCATCATGACCAGCCCCGACCCGGTCACCATCCAGGACGCCTCGCAGGATATTTCGCAGATCGCGGCCAGCGATCTTTTTGTCATGGTCGATCGCAGCGGCCGGGTGGTTGCACTGCATACCAAGACGCCCGGATTCACGAAGGAAGCCGCCGAAAAATACTTCCAGCAGTCGCTCGACGACGATCGCGGAGAATCCAGCCACTGGTGGCTCGGAGATCATCACCTTTACCAGACGTTCATCGAGCCCATCTATCGCGGCTCCCGCACGAACGGAGTTCTGCTCGGATTCCTCGTGATCGGCTACGAGATCAACGACCGCCTCGCCGCCGAAGTCAGCAAGGTGGCTGGCAGCCAGGTGGCATTTTCCTGCGGCAACGAAATCGTAGGCACGACGCTGACCCCGGCACAATTGCAAGGCGGCAGCATGCAGGATTTGATCGCAGGCTCTGCACACGATGATCCGCGCGACATCCAGATTGGCAGCGAACGCTTCCTCGCCACTTCTCTGGTACTCTCCGGTTCCCGGCCCACGCCGGTGCGCTTGAGCGTTCTCGGCTCATACGATCAGGCTACGAAGTTTGTCGATCAGTTGAATCGATATCTGCTGCTGTTGGGCCTGGCCGCGATCGTCGTGGGCAGCGGATTAGTGTTCTTCATTTCTCACACTTTCACCCGGCCGCTCGGAAGTCTCGTCGCCGGAGTACGAGCCCTAGAAGGCGGAGACTTCCATCATCCGCTCGATTCCCGTGGTGGCGACGAAGTGGCCGAACTGACCCGCGCCTTCGACCGCATGCGCACCAGCCTGCTCAAGAGTCAGCACGATCTGCTGGAGTCCGAACAGCTGGCCACCATCGGACGCATGGCCAGCTCGATTTCACACGATCTGCGCCACTCCCTCGCTGCCATCGTCGCCAACTCGGAATTTCTTTGCGACAGCCACCTCACTCCCGCGCAGCGCGAGGAGCTATACCAGGAAGTTCGCACCGGCGTGAATCTGATGACTGACCTCATCGATTCCCTGCTGGAATTCGCCCGCACTCGCGAGTCGTTGACCCCCGCATACGCCAACGTGTCGGAAACCATTCAGCGTTCCGTTCTCGCGGTTCGCCTGCATCCCCGGCATCACAACCGCTCCATCGATGTGCTCTGTGGCGTTCAGGTTGCCGGATGGTTTGACCAGCGCAAACTGGAGCGGGCTTTGTACAATTTGCTGTTGAACGCCTGCGAGGCCGCTCCCGCCGTAGGCGGTAACGTGGAAGTTACGGCGGCCGAGGTTGCGGGTTCCATTACGATTTCCGTCGCCGACAACGGTCCCGGCATCGCCGAATCCATCCGCGAACGCCTGTTTCATCCCTTCGTCAGCTACGGCAAGGAAAACGGCACAGGCCTGGGGCTGGCTGTGGTGCAGAAAATCGTGCAGGATCACGGCGGCGAGATTACCGTAGAGCACACCGCGCAAGGCAGAACGGTCTTTCGCATCGTGGTGCCCGGCCGTGCGCAGGATGCCTCCCGCGCCGGCGAATCCAGCGTCGATTCGCCTTCGCTGGTCCCCGCGCAGCGCGATGACGCCCAAAGGAATTCGATTTCTCGTCCGGGCCCGTAGGCACGTTCCCCTCTCTTCGCCAAGTGCCTGACCTGGATCCTGACCCTGATATGGAGTAGGAGGACGGTGTGAAGAGCCTTACGATTTCTCCGTTTCGCGGCGCCGCATTCGCGATCGCCGCTATCGTCTTTTTCTGTACGGTCGGCTGGGCGCAGGAACCGCCCGCGTCCGCTGCGTCGCCGGCGCCAGGCGAAGCTGCCAGCGCTGTTCGTGACCTGCAGGATCAGGTCCGTCAACTTCGCGGTCTGGTAGAAGAGATGCGCGCCGAAAATGCCGAGTCCCGCGCCGAGATGCACCAGTTGCGTCACGACCTCGAGGCCACGCGTGCCCTGCTGGAACGGCCCGCATCTCCCGCGAGCGCCGACTCTGAGACGGCCGCGTCCCTGCCGCAAAACGGGTCTGTCATTGCTTCGGATTCGGCGTCGGCCGCCGCGTCGGCCACTGCGGCCTCAATCCAAGCCTCCGCCCCGCTCGAAGAACGTGTACAGAAGCTGGAAGAATCCACTTCGCTGATCGGCTCGAAAATCGATGAACAATATCAGACCAAAGTCGAGACCGCTTCCAAGTACCGGGCCCGCCTTCACGGCATCGTCCTGATGAACGCCTTTCGCAACGTCGGCGGCTCCGACAATCTTGACCTTCCCAATTATTCTCAACCGGTCGCGGCGGGCTCGCCCCAGGCCAGTCTCGGCGCCACGCTGCGCCAGTCCGAAATCGGACTGGAAGTTTTCGGCCCCAACATCGCCGGGGCCAGAACCTCGGCCGATGTTCAACTCGATTTCGCCGGAGGATTCCCCGCAACCGGCAACGGCGTGAGCTTTGGAATCGCGCGCCTGCAGACCGCCAATGTGCGATTCGACTGGGAACACACTTCCATCGTCGCCGGCCAGGACGCTTTGTTCATCTCGCCTCTGTCGCCCACGTCGTTCGCATCGCTGGCCACGCCCGCGTTCGCCTTCGCCGGAAACCTCTGGGGCTGGACGCCGCAAGTGCGCGTCGAGCATCGCTTCTCCATTTCCGACCAGCAGACCGTCACCGTGCAGGCGGGCGTTCTCGACAACCTCGACTGGGAGCCACCTTACAATTCGTTCTACCGCTCGGCCCAGGCCGGAGAATTGTCGGGCCAGCCCGCCTATGCGTTCCGCACGGCATGGTCGCGCCCAGTACGGGAGCACCCGCTCAGCTTCGGCGTCGCCGGCTACTATGGCCGCCAGGACTGGGCTTGGAGCCGCTTCGTCGACGCGTGGTCCGGAATGGCCGATTGGCAAGTTCCCATCCTCCCGCGCCTGGCTCTGTCGGGTGAGTTCTATCGCGGCCGCGGCATTGGCGGACTCGGCGGCGCGATTGGAACTTCTATTCTGTACGGTGGCCCTCCTGGTCCCTACACCCCGATCCGCGGCCTCAACACCGCCGGCGGGTGGGCCCAACTCAAGCTCCAGCTGACTCCCAAGCTGGAGTTGAACGGCGTCATCGCCGAAGACAACGCCTTTGCCGGCGACGTGCGCGGATTCGCCACCGATCAGTACAACGGTGGGGAGATTCTGGGACGCAATCGCGGTGCCCTGGGCAATGTTGTCTTTCGTCCGCGCTCCGACCTGTTACTGTCCGCGGAGTTCAGACGATTGCACACCTTCCCGATCTATGACAGCAGCAGCATCACCAATCAGGTCAATCTATCCGTGGGGATTCTGTTTTGAAAACTCGCTCGCTCCATTATGAGTATTCGCTTCTCTTCGTGCTGTTGGCAGCGGTCTGCGCGCCCGCCCAGCAGGCCCTTAAAGGACATGTGCAGCTCACCCGCAACGGTCATGCTCTGGCCAACGCATCGAAGGCGGTCGTATGGCTCACTCCCGTTGGTGCAACGGTCGATCCTCCGCGACAAGACCCCGCTTACATTCCGCAACTCGTGCAGAAAAATAAAAGCTTCCAGCCTTCGCTGCTCGTGATCCCAGTGGGAGGCCAGGTCGAATTCCCCAACCACGATCCGTTCTTCCACAATGTGTTTTCGCTGTTCGAGGGCAAGCGCTTCGACCTCGGGCTCTACGAAAGCGGAACCACGCGCTTCGTCCAGTTCGACAAACCTGGCGTCTCGTTTATCTTCTGCAACATTCACGAGCAGATGAGCGCCGTGGTCATCGCCCTGGCAACGCCCTACTACGCCATCTCCGACGCACGCGGAGACCTCAGCATCAGCAACGTTCCGCCGGGCCGTTACCAGTTGCAGGTCTTTCACTCGGCGGTTGCGCCCGACGCCCTCCGCGCCCTGAGCCATGAAATCACGGTGGGTCCCGCCGACACCTCGATCGGAAGCCTCACTCTGTCAGAAACCGACGTCACGCTCGCTCACAAAAACAAATACGGACGCGATTACGATCGCCCCGATCCTGACAGTCCCGCCTACGCAAGACCGTAATCGGCAAAGTTTTCAAACGTGAAAAAGGGCGTGCCGCTAAGCACGCCCCTTTCCGCCTCTGTCTTCACTTCGTTTACATCAACTCGTTTCCATCACCGCGCTTGCATCGAATCACCGCTTCCGTGGCAACGTCTCCAGCTTCTTAGCGATGACCACCTCCACCATGGCCGCCGCCACCCGAGTGGCCGCCCCCGCCGGAAGCATGTCCGCCCCCGCTCGGTGCACTCACGTGGCCGCCGCCCCCACCGCCGCCATGGCTTGGCGCACCATGGCTCGGCGCACTGTAGCCCGGCGAGCCATGCGATCCACCGTAACTCGGCGCATGATACGTCGGGGCATGGTATGTCGGAGCATGATAGGTCGGAGCCTGATAGCCGCCGTATCCACCGTAACTACCACGCGAACCGCCGTACGAGGGACTGCGCACGATCGGCTGCCGCATATCCAGCTGCGGACGCGATGACGATCCCCGCTCGTAGCCGCCCGAGTACGAACCGTTGCCGCGCGATCCCATCGAACTTGGCGCGGCCCGGTTCCAGTAGCTGCCGCTGCTGCCGCGCTCTGCGTTGCTCCGCCCCATTTGTCCACTTGACGACGCGCCCGGTACTGCACGCGCCACGTCGCTGTGCGATGGCGGCGTGAACGGCCGGAATCCATCCCGGCTAGCAGCGGGAGCCGACCGACTCGTACTCCGCTGCGCTTCCGCATTGGAGGAACCGAAGCCTCGGTTCTCCGAGCCCAAGTTTGACGAGCCCCGGTTTCCCGAGCCCAGGTTTCCCGAGCCCAGGTTTCCCGAGCCCAGGTTTGACCTGCCGATGTTCGAGGATCCCCCGTTGCTCCGCTCCGAGTTCGCACGCTCCGAGCTGAATCCGCCCGACGAACGCGCGCTGCCACTCGGGGGAGTGAACGCGCGCGACGTACCCGCGCTCGGCTTCATCGAACTATTCGTTCCGCGTGCTAGGTTGGATTCGCCCGCACCCGCGCGGCCGCCGGCCGAAATCGCGCCCACATGATTCTGCGCCATGCTCTGTCGCAGACTTGCAGTCTGCGCCCGGAACGACTGTGGCCGTGAAAGATTGTTATGCACCGACCCAAAGAAGCGCTCCGAACCATTGCGCACCGTTGAGGGTGCCGCCGAGCGTCCGCTCGCCGACAAGCTCGCCCGCGATGGAACCACGGGCAGATTGCCTGCCATCATGCGCGCGCCGCCCAACTGCTCGCGGGTCGCCGCCGTGGCGGTTACCCGGCCTGCCCCGAAATGTCCCGCGTTGACCGTCGACATGGCCCGGCCAACGTGGGCATCATTCATGTGCGCGATGTTCGAGAACCGCGTTCCGCCGTGCAAGGGCGCGAAACCACCGTAGCGGTTATAGCCGCCACGGCCAGCCCAACCGAATCGGCCGCGGTATCCGCCCCACCACGGATGGTAGTAGTCACAAGGCCCGACCGGAAGCCATCCGAATCCGCCCCAACCGCCCCACCCAACTCCGAAGCCCCCGCCCCACCCCCAGAACGACACATACGCCGGCGCCCAGAACGGACGGTAGAATCCGCCGCCATAGACCGGACCGGGCCACCACGCCCAGCCCGCGCCATAGGGGAACCAGCGGCCGTAGTGATACGGCGCCCATCCCCATGGCTCGTAGCCGACCCAAGTCCAGCCGTAGTAGGGCTCGTATACCCAGTTGCCGTTGCGATACGGAGCCCAGTCATCGGGCTCGTTCGGAACCCACACGTCGCCATAGTCCGGCACGTTCTGCCAGCGGCCATACGCATCCAGATCCTGCGTTCCGGTGTAGTAACGATTGGTGTGGCGCCACGAGCTGGCGTTGCGGATCATGTGGTCGCGATCGGCGTTCCAACGATCCCAATCGTCGCGATCCGAAGCCTGAGAAATTTTGTACTGCGCAGAATTGGCGTCGCCGCGCACCGTGGCCATTTCGCCGCTGTGCACTTCGGCGCTGCCCTGTGGCGTGGCAATCTGCGCTTCGCCTTCGCGCACAATCACGAGCGTGTCGCCATCCGGCTGCACTTCGATGCGGTACACGCCATCCTGATGTGCAGGATGCACCGAGACATTCGGTGTATCGATCTCCGGCTCGGCTTCGCTCTGTTTCGAAACGGTGAGACTGGCCAGGCCCTGGCTCAGCTGAATCTGAATGTCCCGGTGCGTCAGGTTCGCGATGTTGGCCTTGGCGTTCGCTCCCAGCCGAAAAGTGTTGGCAAAGTCGAGCTGCAATTCAGTACGCGCGTTGTCGCCGGTCGAAACCTTGTCGCCGGTCATAACCGGCTGGTTCAAAACCGCCGCCGACCAGTCTCCCGAATCCCCGCGCTGCGTCGACACATCGCCGTGAATCAGGCTGACGCGCGCCACGCCCTGGTCGGTTTTCGCCGGAGCCTCACCCTCTGGTCCGCCAGGAGCGGCCTCGGTAGGCTGCGCGTTGCCAGGTTGTCCCGGGGGGCCAGAATGGTCTGCTACTGGACCTTGCCCCGGCTGCCCGATCTCCATCGGAGCGCTCGGTTGATCGGTGGGTGCCGGAGTTTCTTCGGTCGTCTGCGCCAGCGCCGTTATCGACAGCGAACCAGATATTCCCAAAGCTAAGACTGCCAAACCCGCTATGAATCTGCTTTTCATGACCCACCTCTTCGAACCAAACATGACCGTATAAACCCGTATGTGTAGGAATCTCTCTAGCAAAAAGAATGGCAACTGCCATGCCAAAGAGGGAGCAGAAGACTACTTACAAGTCGTTTGTTTTCAAAGCGGAACGAGACGAACGAAACAGGCTGGACGGCTGAATTCGACCGAGTTGGCCGACCTCAGCCAGGAGTGGTGGTTTTCGGCCACTTCGGGTGACCTGATCCCTCCCGGTCACCGGGCCTGATTACTTGGCCAAGCCCTGTATGAACTCTTCCAGCACGCGGTTGAACTTCTCCGGATCATCGACGAACAACGCATGGCCATCGCCGTCGAATTTTTCCAGCCGCACCTTGTCACCCAGTTTCGATTTGAGGAAGTCGGCGGTCGGCTGCGTGTCGGGCTGGTAGGCAAAGAGCACCGGGCGATTCATCTTGGCCAGACCGCTCGAAAAGTCCTTCACCGCAATCATGTCGTAAAGGAGCACCACCGCCGTGTCAGCCGGAACCTGCACAGAAGCGTCTATGACGCGCTTCAAATACTCCTCCGTCTGCGGCTTCTTATACATACTGCGTACAAAACCATCCGCTTGCTTCTGGCGATCCTGCTGGAGCTGGTTCATCCATCCGGACATGCCGGCGAACATCTCCGGGCTGAGCTTCTCCGGGAGAAATCCGTCGACCAGCACGAAACCGCCGACGTTATCGGGGCCAAATTGTTCGGCATATTTCACCAGCTCGCCGCACGCCATCGACCAGCCGACCAGTATGGGCTGCTTCAGGCCCAGATGATCGACCAGTTCCTTATAATCCCGGCTGCGGGTTTCAGGCAGGTGGCCGAACGTCGGCTTGTCGCTGTCGCCTTGCGACCGCGGATCGACAGAAATGACGTGATATTTCTTCGAGAACTCGTCGATTTGCTTCTGCCAGATCCAGGCCGGCATGGTCCATCCTGGAATGAAAACGATGGCGCGGCCGCTGCCGGCCTCGACATAGTGGATCCGTATGCCGTCGGAAGTTTTGAAAAATTCGCTCTTCGCCGTCTGCGCGAAGATGCCCGGTGCGGCCAGAGTACCCAGAAATATACAGATCATGCATATCAGGACCGCGTCTCGTATGATCCTCATTTTCGCTCCTGTTGGTGAGGTCGAATGCATCATTTCGCCTTCCTGCGGCTTTTTCTTGACTGTGCACCGTGCCAGATCGTGCTGATCGTGATCTGAGTTCTTTTCACGGAATATACAACGACGTACGGGGTGCCCCCAATCACCAACTCGCGGACTCCCGGTTCGGCTCCCACGCGGCCCAGATTCGGATGACTTCGAAGCGCTTCCACCACGGCGACGATGCGCGTAGCTAGCCTTCCTGCAGCATCAGGCTTGTCTTTGGCGACGTAAGCTCGAATCTCTTCCAGACGCGCTCGTGCCAGACGGGACCAGACGATCTCCACTAGCCCCGCGCCTCGTCATTGTGCTCCTTGCCGCAGGCGCATTTCGGCGGCGGCAACTCCCGGGCGGTACCCCAGGACAGCAGCCACGCCTTCATGTCTTCGTGCTTGATGTAGTGGCCTGACTTCACCTGACGGTCCGCCGTGCGAATCTCGGCCAGCATCCTCTCCTGGTCGGCGACGTACGACTCGACCGCATCAGAGATGAGAAAGTTAGAGCTTCGCCCGGATACCTTGGCCAGCTTCGCCAGCCGCTTCTTCGTCTCCGACTTCAGACGAATACTCAGAGTCGCGCTACTTGTGTTCGCCATGAACACATCTTAGCACATTGCCTCGGCAGCACCGGTGTTCCTTTTTTCCAGCTGAGGAGAACCCGACTAGACTTCGTCTCACGTCTCTTTCTCCCCTTCATCCGCGATGCCGATTTTTGAGAGCCGGTACCGCAGCGCGTTGCGCGAAAGGCCCAGCAGGCGCGCCGCCTGGCTCTTGTTGCCGTTGGCGCGACGCAGGGCCTCCTGCACCATTTCATCTTCCCATTGCTCCAGCGTCATGCCCTCGGGAAGAAAACCTCCCGCGCCGTTCGCCGTTTTCGCAGGACGCACGTCCAGGTGAATGTCTGTCGGCGTGAGCACGCTGCCCTTCGCCAGCGCGCAGGCGCGCTCGACAATGTTCTGCAACTCGCGCACATTTCCCGGCCAGTGGTAATTCACCAGAATCTGCATCGCCTCCGGCGTAATGCCCTCCACGGGCTTGCCCGATTCTCCGGTAAAGTGCGAGATGAACAGATTCGCCAGATCGGGAATGTCCTCCTTGCGCTCCCGCAACGGCGCAATGTCGATGGGCACAACGTTCAGGCGATAATAAAGATCTTCGCGAAATGTGCCCTGTTCGAGCGCCTCGCGCAGATCCTTGTTGGTGGCGGCGATCAGGCGCACATCGACTTTCACGGTGCGCGTGCCGCCCAGCCGTTCGAACTCGCGCTCCTGCAGCACGCGCAACAATTTCACCTGCGTTACCGGCGGCACGTCGCCGATCTCGTCGAGAAAAAGCGTTCCCTTGTCGGCCAGCTCAAACTTGCCGGGCTTGCTGGCGACGGCTCCGGTGAACGCTCCTTTTTCGAATCCGAACAATTCGCTTTCCAGCAGATTTTCAGGGATGGCGGTGCTGTTGATTTTCAGGAACGGGCCGGACGCCCGCCGTGATTTTTCGTGAATCGCGCGCGCGATTAAATCTTTGCCCACACCGCTCTCCCCGCCCAGCAGCACGGTCGCGTTGGTCGGTGCGACGCGCTCCACCGTGGCCAGCACTTCCTGCATCTTCGGACTGCGGGCCACGACGTTAGGATGTGCATAGCGCTTGCCCAGCGCCTCGCGTAAAGTCCGGTTTTCTTCGCGCAGATTGCGGACGTCCAGTTCTTTGTGGATGACCATCCGCATCTCGGTCAGCGAAAACGGTTTCAGCACGTAATCGCTGGCCCCGGCCTTCATTGCCTCGACCGCGGTTTCGACGCTGCCGAACGCGGTCATCACCACCACGGGCAGAGCGGCGTTCTGGCGCTTGACGGTTTGCAAAAACTCCAGGCCGTTCATGCCGGGAAGCTTCAGGTCGGTCAGCACCAGATCGATGGAATTCTCGCGTAGCAGTTTCAGGCCGGTCTCGGCGTCCCCGGCCGAGAACGTGGTGAACCCGTCCTCGCCAAGGTTCAACTCGAGCAGGCGGCGCATCTTGGCTTCGTCTTCGACAATCAGAATGGCCGGCATTCGCGCCTCTTCTTCGATTCCTTGCCTTTCTCAATTCGGCGTCTCACGAGATCACCAAATGAGCGGAAGATCCCACTTTGTCGCTCTCCGATGCAGCGGGAAAAAATATCACAAAACGCGCGCCCGGGCCTGATGTAGCCGGATCGCCGTCGCCCGTTGAACCGTCAGCGGCTTCAGTTCGAATACTGCCATGATGTCCGTCAATGATCTTTGACACGATGGAGAGTCCCAGGCCCACTCCGGTCTTCTTCGTCGTCACGAACGGGTTAAAGATTTGTTCCCGCAACTCCAGTGGAATGCCCGGCCCAGTATCTTCGATGAGCACTTCGACTCCGTCCATCTTAGTGTCGCGAGAGTTGCCGTCGCGGCTGCCGGCTGGCACGTTTCTAACTTTAACCCGGAGCGTCCCGCCGCTGGCGCTCATCGCGTCATAAGCATTCTGCACAATATTCACGAAGGCCAGCTCGCACAGGCTTTCGTCCAGCGGCACCAGCGGCAGACCAGGGTCATATTCTTTCTCCACCCGAACCGGCGCGCCCCTCCAAAACTGCGCAACATCGTTCAAGGCGCGGTCGAGCACCGCGGTAATGCTTTGCGGGGTCAGATCAGCGTGCAACGGGCGCGCGAAATCCAGGAAGCGCGTGACCAGCGCGCTCAGGCGGTTGGTCTCGGTCGAAATGTATCCCGCCAGTTCCGTGGCCAGCGGATTGGACTCTCCGAGCTTCTGCGTCAACATTTCCGCCGAGCCCTTGATCACCCCGAGCGGATTGCGAATCTCGTGCGCCAGACCAGCCGAGAGTTGGCCCAGCGCCGCCAGGCGCTCGGAACGGCGCGCTTCCGCCTGCGCCTGTTCCAGGCGGCGATTGGTCTCGGCAAGAGTCTCCGCCAGATCCTGATAGCGCTGCGTCTGGCGCCGGTTCTCGACCACAAAGCGGTTAACCACCATGGCGGCGAGAAAGAAGAAGAGCAAACGGATCGCCAGCAGCGGGTAGGCATCCGGCGGGATTTCGCCGTATTCCAGCCACGCGGGATAAAGATAGGAACAGTAGGCGATCGAGGCCAGCGATGTCCACATGAGCGTGGCCCACGGCCCGAAGTATTCAGCAGCAGTGATAATGGGAAGAAAATAGATGGGGTAGTAGTAGCTGTTGATCGCAAGTTCGCCGGTGTGATCGATCAGGAGCGTAGCTAAGGCAATTTTCCAAAGAACGACGCAGGTCGGGCCTCGCGACGGCCAGCGCGCCACCAGCCATCCCTCGCCCAACTGGACCACACCGAAAGCAAGCAGGATGAGCTGCTTGTGGACTTCCTTCACGGGCGGCAGCAAGGCCAGCCCCGCCAGGAATGCCAGCCACAGCACATCCATCCAGTTGATCGTAGGACGCTTGGCTTCGTTCATTGGGCTTCGGTCATTTTGCTTCGATCACTTTACTTCGATGACGGCTCTGCCAGCAAAGGCGCTGCGCCGCCAAAAAATGCGCCGGGAGAGCTCGCGCTTCTCCCGGCGTCGTCTTACTGGTTGGCTCATTCGCCGCCGCAACTCTTGCGAACCTTATCAGACCGCAAGATGCGCGTCAGCGTCAACGTCACTTCTTAGGCGGCTTCTCCGCCTTCGGCTCCGGAGCCTTGGGAGCCGGCTTCGGCGCAGGCGGAGGAGACGCAGGCCGCTCCTGGTGCCATTGATTGAACTTCTGCTCCTGCTGCTGCTCCTGTGCCGGGCTGCGCTCCTGCACCGCTGGGGCCGGGCGAACCAAGGGATGCGTCGCCTGCGGAGCCGGCTGGCTGGCCGGCTGAGCATAGCGATTCGCAGGCTGGGCATTCCGATTCGCCTCGGGCTGCGCGGGCCGGTTCTCAGGCTGCGAAGTCCCCTGCTGCTCATACACCCGCGGTTGGGTTTGCTGCATTGGCCGGACTTGACCGTTACCGCTATTCGGCTGGCCAAACGGTTTGAAGCCCTCTTGAGTTGTCTGCGCGGGCCGGCCGCCTTGACTCATCGGAGCGGGCTGCGCCGGGCCCGCCGGACGAACCAGCGCCTGCTGATTCAGATGTCCACCCGCCTGCGCCTGCCGCTGCTCGATCGGACGCGGAGGCGGAGGCGGCGTTCTTACCGCGACCACCGGACGGCTGATGACCGCTGCCGGCGGCCTGGCCGACGCCGGCCGTCCCGCGCCCATCACGCTGGTCCGTCCAGGCTCGGCCGCAATCACGTGACTCACGGGCGCCGCCGCGATTTCCCTCGCATCCACTTTCATTACGTTCCGCGCCACCGGCCGCGCATTCACAAATGCGTCGTGCGACACCACCGTCACTCCGTTGGTGCGCTGATTCACGTAGGTGATGTTGTTCACGGTTCGATTGATGACAACCGTGTTGTAGACATTAGTCACCTTCGTGACATTCACCGTCGTATTGGTGATGTTCACATTGTTCACATAGGTGCGGCTCACGCGGTAGGACGGCACATAGACTTCTCCGGGACCGAGCGGGAACCATCCCACGCCAACTCCCGCCGAGAAGCGGAATCCCGGACCGCCGCCCACGAACGCCACCAGCGCGGGCGCCCACACCGGATGTATGACCACCGGCCCCGGCACCCAGAACCATCCGTTGTTCACAAATGCCCAGCGCCCGTAGTGGAAGGGAGCGAATCCCCAGGGCTCGTCTTCGACCCAGGTCCAGCCCCAGGGGCCGACAAAGGCCCAGTGCCCGTAGCGATACGGAGCCCAGCCCACGACGATGCCGCGTGGACGCCAGCACGGCCCATAGCCCGCCACATAACTCCAGTCGCCGTTGTCGTCGAGATCTTCGTAGCCGGTCATTTCGCGCGAAACATAATTCGCGGAATCGGCCTCATCTTCGCGATGGTCGCGATCAAACGCCCAGCCATCAAAATCATCCCGGTCAGGAATCTGCCCGA
>Ga0209656_10001478_pt1 | contig 15374 bp, 14 predicted proteins | sample BogFormECP12_OM2_FD_188239 | JGI IMG/M metagenome (GOLD analysis project Ga0209656, IMG submission 188239) | Bog forest soil microbial communities from Calvert Island, British Columbia, Canada - ECP12_OM2 (SPAdes) (version 2) | ecosystem: Environmental > Aquatic > Freshwater > Wetlands > Bog ... | reverse complement strand
CGAGTTCACCCGCGGGCTCCTCTCCCAGGTGCCGGTGCTGTTCGGGCTGGTCCAGGCGGTCGTCACCGAGACCGAGTGCCAGGCCCGCGGCGGACGGTTCTGTCTCTACAGCGTGGCCTGGGAGGAGCGGCAGTGGTCAACCTTCGTCGACGAGCGCCGGAGCCTCTACACGATGGCCTGGGCCGACCGCGACGTGGCCGAGGCCCGCTCGGAGCTCGACCTCGACCCGGCCACCCGGGTGGCCGAGCTCGAGATGCAGCTGGCCCAGATGACCCAGCGCCTCCAGGAGATGTTCTCGACGGCGTCGGAGCTGCTGAGCGGGGACGACCTCGACGAGCTGCTCAGCCGGATCACCCGTCGGGCGGCCAACGCGGTCAACGCCCCCAGCTACCTCCTGGTCGTCCGCACGTCGCCCGAGGGACCGCCCCACCTCCACCACCACGGCTTCGACCCGGCCGAGGCGGCCCTCTTGGCCGAGGAGCTGTGGCGCCCGCTGCCCGACGACGCCGGCGGCTCGCGCCTGGTCGTCGACGTCTGCTCGCCGCGCCGCTTCTACGGCCGCCTGGCCGCCGTCTACCCTCCGGGCATCGGGTTCATGGCCCGCGAGCGCCAGATCCTGGCGCTCTACGCCAACTACGCGGCGACCGCCCTCGACCTCGTGATGGCGCTCGCCGACTCCCGTGAGTCCAACGTCACCTCCCGGGCGCTCCTCGACTTCAGCCGGTCCCTGTCGCGCATCGGGACGACCGACGAGGTGGCCGAGACCCTGGCGGCCACCGTCCCGGCGGTGGCCGGGTGTCAGCGGGCCTCGGTGCTCTTGTGGGACGGGGTCAGCCGCAAGCTCGTCTTCCGGGCCGGGGCCGGGCTGATGGAGCGCAAGCCGGTGCCGTCGACCGAGGTCCGGGCGTTCGGGCCCGAGGACACCGAGCTGATCGGCCAGCTCATGTCGTCGCGGGCCATCCTCGTGCGCGACGCCACCACCGTCGACCCGTTCCTGCGGGCACTCATGACCGAGCACGGCACCGGGGTCTGTCTCTTCGCCCCGCTCTACTCGGCCGATGAGTTCCTGGGCGTGGTGGTGGCCGAGTTCGTGGGGCGCCCGCCGGCCCGGGTCGGGACCGACCACGACCTCCACGAGCGCCTCTCGGCCCTGGTCGACCAGGCGGTGACGGCCCTCCAGAACGCCCGCCTGCTCGAGCAGGTGGGCCACCTGGCCTGGCACGACTCGCTCACCGGCCTGCCGAACCGGCGCCTGCTCCAGGACCGGGTGGAACAGGAGCTCGAGCGGGGCAAGCGGGTCGGGCAGAACTCGGCCATCTTCTTCATCGACCTCGACCGGTTCAAGGGCGTCAACGACACCCTCGGGCACGCGGCCGGCGACGAGCTGATCCGCCAGGTGGCCCAGCGGCTGCGCCAGACGGTGCGCCGCCAGGACACCGTGGCCCGGCTCGGCGGGGACGAGTTCGCCATCTTGATGCCCGGGCTCTCCGAGCAGGCCCCCATCGAGCAGCTGGCCGGCCAGATGCTCTCGGACCTGCACCAGCCGTACCGGGTCGGCGGGAACGAGGTCTACACGTCGGCCAGCATCGGCATCGCCATCTCGCCCACCCACGGCGAGAGCTATGACGACCTGATGAGCCACGCCGACGAGGCGATGTACCGCTCGAAGGCCCTCGGGCGCCACACCTACCAGATCTACTCGGGGTCGGTCGAGGACTCGACGGCCAGCGTGCACCTCGAGTCGGACCTCCACCACGCGGTCGAGCGTCACGAGCTCTTCGTCCTCTACCAGCCCTACATCGACCTCACCACCAACCGGGTGGTCGGGGTCGAGGCGCTCGTCCGCTGGCGCCATCCCGTCAAGGGGGTCCTCGAACCGGTCATGTTCATCCCCCGGGCCGAGGAGACCGACCTGATCGTCTCGATCGACGCCTGGGTCATCGGCGAGGCGTGCCGCCAGCTGCGTTCGTGGCTCGACGACGGCATGGGCAACCTGCGGATGTCGGTCAACGTGTCGAACCGGGACCTGCTGCACCCCGGTTTCGTCGACACCGTGCTGTCAGCCCTCTCGACCCACCGGATCTCGCCGGAGACCTTCGAGATCGAGATCACCGAGCGGGTGACCGCCGACAAGGGCGGGGTCATGCTCGAGACGGTCGAGCAGCTCCGGCGGCACGGGGTGCGGTTCACGATCGACGACTTCGGCACCGGGACCTCGTCCTTTGGCCAGATCGCCGCCTTCCCGGTGACCACGATCAAGATCGACCGGTCGTTCGTCCAGATCCTCGGGCCCGACGACGAGCTGCAGACGCTGGCCGCCGCCATCATCGCCATGGCCGAGCAGCTCGGCCTCGAGTGCGTGGCCGAGGGGGTCGAGACCTCGCACCAGAGCCGGGTGCTCTTCCAGCGGGGCTGCACGACCGCCCAGGGCTACTTCTTCAGCCCGCCGCTGTTCCCCGGCGACGTCGAGCGGCTCCTGCGGGTGCCCGCCCCCCGCACGGGCGGCATGGCCGACCGACCGGGCCCACCGGTCCTCCCGGGCGACCCCGCCGAGGCCGGCCGACCCCGCCGCTGAGCCCCGATCGGGCCCCCGCACCCGCCCGGCGCCCCGGGCCCGGCCGGGTCCCCGCCGCCCCATATCCCCCTCCAGCGCCACCACCAGGAGTAACGTCACCCCGTCTCGGGCCCGGGGTCTCCCCCGGGCCCCGTGGCGCACCAAGACGGCGAGAAGGAGTCCCGATGGCGATGTACGAGGGGTACTGCGTGAAGTGCCGTGAGAAGCGGGAGTTCGACGGCCACGAGGTCGAGCTGGCCAACGGCCGCCGGGCGGCCCAGGGCACGTGCCCGGTCTGCAGCACCAAGATGAACCGGATCCTGGGCAAAAAGGCCTGATCAGCCCCTCTGGGGACCGCCCGCGGGCTCCGAGGACCCCGGCCCGGGCGGCCCGGGGTGCCGGCGTGCGACGATGGGACCGCCCGGGGCCCGGGCCGCTCGTCGGGCGACGAGCGTTCTTGGCGACGACCCGGGGGCGACTCGGATGCACGACCTGGTGATCAGCGGCGGCACGGTGATCGACGGCACGGGGTCGGCGCCCCGGACGGCCGACGTGGCGCTCGACAACGGCCGGATCAGCGAGGTCGGCCACCTGGGGGACCCCTCGGCCCGGCGCACGATCGACGCCGACGGCCTCCTCGTCACCCCGGGGTGGGTCGACGTCCACACCCACTACGACGGCCAGGCCACCTGGGACGACGTCCTGGCCCCGACCGCGTGGCACGGGGTGACGACCCTCGTCGTCGGGAACTGCGGGGTCGGGTTCGCCCCCGCCGCGCCGGACCGCCACGACTGGCTGATCGGGCTCATGGAGGGGGTCGAGGACATCCCCGGCACGGCGCTGGCCGAGGGCATCGAGTGGGAGTGGGAGACCTTCCCCGAGTACCTCGACGCCCTCGAGCGGCGGTCCTGGACGGTCGACCTCGGCACCCAGGTCCCCCACGGGGCGGTCCGGGCGTACGTCATGGGCGAGCGGGGGGCCAGGAACGAGCCGGCCACCCGCCACGACGTCGAGGCGATGTCGGCCATAGTCGGCGAGGCGGTGGCGGCCGGGGCGCTCGGCTTCTCGACCTCGCGCACGCTGGCCCACCGGGCCATCGACGGCGAGCCGGTCCCGGGGACCTTCGCCGCCGAGGACGAGCTGTTCGGGATCGGCGCGGCCCTCGGGCGCCTCGGCACCGGCGTCTTCGAGCTGGCGCCGGCCGGATCGGCCGGCGAGGCGATGACCGACCCCCGAGCCGAGGTCGACTGGATGCGGCGGCTGTCGGCCGCCGTCGGACGCCCCGTCACCTTCGCCCTCCTCCAGGTCGACCCGGCGCCGACGCTGTGGGCCGACCTGATGGCGGCGTGCCTGGCCGCCGAGGCCGACGGGGCCGAGCTGTGGCCCCAGGTCGCCGGGCGCCCGACCGGGCTCCTGAGCGGGCACCACACCAGCTACTCGCTGTTCGACCCGATCCCCGCCTACCAGGCGCTCAAGGCCCGCCATCTCGACCGCCACGCCCTGGCCGAGGCGCTGGCCGACCCCGACGTCCGGCGGGCCGTGACCTCGTGGCAGCCGCCGGCCCACCTGGTCGAGACGATGACCAACGCCTACGACAAGACCTTCCTCCTCGGGTCGCCGCCGGACTACGAGCCCGGCCCCGAGCGGTCGCTCTCGGGGATGGCGGCGGCCACCGGGAGGAGCCCCCTCGAGATCGCCTACGACGCCATGCTCGAGAACGGCGGCCAGGGGCTGCTCTACGTCCCGATCCTCAACTACTCCGACGGCGACCTCGAACCGACGCGCCAGATGATCCTGCACCCCCGGGCCGCCCTCGGCCTGGCCGACGGGGGCGCCCACGTCGGCATCATCTGCGACGCCTCCATGCCGACCTTCATGCTCAGCCACTGGACGAGGGACCGCACCCGCGGTGAGCTGCTCGACCTCTCCTGGGTCGTGAAGAAGCAGACCCAGGACACGGCCCGCCTCTACGGGCTCGGCGACCGGGGGACGCTCGAACCGGGGAAGCTCGGCGACCTCAACCTGATCGACTACGAGCACGTCGGGATCACGAGCCCCTGGGTGGCCGACGACCTCCCGGCCGGCGGCCACCGGCTGCTCCAGGGATCCACCGGCTACGTGGCCACCATCAAGACGGGCACGGTCACGTTCGCCGACGGCGAGGACACCGGCGAGCGGCCCGGGCACCTGGTCCGCGGCGCACGCTGAGGCCGACGGCCACCCGAGCTCGCCCGTCGTCCCCGGCGACCCCCGACCAATCCCTCGAGGGCCCACGGCCGTACCACCGGGGGCGCACGGCGCGCCCTTCGAGAGAGGGAGACCACATGACCCCGCACCGTTCTCCGCAGGATTGGCGCGACCCGAGCCGCACCGTCCGACGATCCCGGGCCGCCGGGCGGGGCGCCCTGGCCGTCGCCGGCGCCCTGGCCGTCGCGCTTCCGGCGCTCGCCCTGGCCCCGACCGCCTCGGCAACGCATAAGCCTCCGGTCAACGTGAAGGCGGCCAAGCGGGGCACGTTCGGCAAGATCCTCGTGACGACCAAGGGCGCCACGCTCTACGACCAGCCGACCGGCGGGACCTGCACCGGCGGGTGCCTCTCGGTGTGGCCGCCCTACGTGCTCCCGGCGGGCGACACCACGCCGGTCGGCGCACGAGGCGTGACCGGCCTCGGCACGGTGATGATCCCCGGCGGTCAGCTGCAGGTGACCGAGAACGGTCTCCCGCTCTACACGTTCACCGGCGACACCGGCCACACCGTCACCGGCAACGGCTTGGCGGGCTTCGCCGTCGTACCCGGGTAGCCCGTCGGTGGGACCGCTCGAACCCCCGGCGCCGCATGCTGACGCGGCGCCGGGGGTTCAGCGCGCCAGGGTTTCGTGCCGACGAGCCTCGAGGCGGGTGGCGACCCATCCGATCCGTGATCTCGAGGGCCGGGACCCACTCCACGTAGAATCGGGCACGGTGCTGGTGACCCATGTCTGGCGCGCGGCGTCGGAGGAGAAACGGGCATGACGACGAGCGGGTCGCAGAACAGCCCGTCTCCTTCGCAGCTCATCGACGCGCGAATCAAGGAGCTCGGCGACTGGCGGGGCGAGACGCTCAGCCGGCTCCGTACCGTGATCAAGGAAGCCGATCCCGAAGTGGTCGAGGAGTGGAAGTGGAGAGGGGTCCCGGTGTGGTACCACGCCGGAATCCTCTGCACCGGCGAGACGTACAAGAACGTCGTGAAGATGACCTTCGCCAAGGGGGCGGCCCTCGAGGATCCAACCGGCCTCTTCAACTCCAGTCTCGAGGGGAACACACGGCGTGCCATCGACGTCCACGAGGGCGAGGAGATCGACGAGAAGGCGTTGAAGGCTCTCGTTCGCGCCGCGGTGACCCTGAACACGTCCAACGCCAAGAAGTGACCCGCGGCCCGGCGGGCCGCGTCGTCTCTGGCCACCGCTGATCCTGATCTGCTCGACATGTCCGGTGCCGTGATGCTCGAGATGAAGCTGGTCGAGGATCGTGGTTCGTCGGTCGTGGGTCAACTGAGCCGGCTCCTCAGGCTTGGGCCACGGAAGGAGCACTGAGGCATCCGCGCGAAACCACGTTCAACGTGGCGGATAGCGTGGGCCCATCACCGGGGAGTGGCGCAGCCGGTAGCGCGCCTGCTTTGGGGGCAGGAGGTCGGGGGTTCAAATCCCCCCTCCCCGACTGCGAAGAGGTCGTCACGACGGGTCCCGGCATCGTCCTTCTGGCCGCGCTACCGGCTGTCGCCGGGGCGAGCCATGCGGGCTCCACGGGGAGGACCGGGACCGCCCTGACACCACTCCGCCCATCCGTCGGCGATTGGTGGCGGGCGAACCGTCCCCGTGACCGAGAGGCTGCGCACCAAGGGTGGGGGGAACGCCGTCTGGTGCTCGACGACGTGGCGTCGGCCGTGCTCGACTGGGCTCGCGCGGGCCCACGCCACCCGGGCCAGCCGGCGCTCCAATACGGGATCGCGGGATGTGCCCGCTGGCGCGAGATGCCCAGGATGGGACCAGGAGCCAAAGCCAGTCGAAAGGAACGCCATGCACAAGCCCAACAACATCCTCACCGACGACGTCAGGGACGAGCTCGACTACGACCCGCTGCTGAACGACAAGCGGATCGTCGTCAAGGCCGACGACGGGAAGGTGACGCTCACCGGCGCCGTCGACTCCTACCCCGAGGTCCTGCGGGCCACCGACGACACCATGAGCGTGAAGGGCGTGACCCAGGTCGACAACCAGCTGCTGGTGGGCCTGGTTGGCGACGCCATCACCGACGCCCAGATCGCCCAGCAGGCCGCCGCCAACCTCGACAGCGACCGGCTCGTCCCCCACGGTTCGCTCAAGGTCGCCGTCAGCGACGGCTGGGCCACCGTGACCGGCGAGGTCCGGCACCACTTCCAGGTGATGGCGGCCAAGCACGACGTTGGCCGGGTGCCCGGGGTCCTCGGGATCAACGACAAGATGACGATCACCGCCAACCCGATCCCGAGCGACGTGGCCGACCGGATCAACCGGGCCTTCCGCCGCAACGCGATCATCGACGAGTCCAAGATCCAGGTCTCGGTCTCGGGCCACACCGTGTTCCTCGACGGGACCGTGGACTCCTGGGACGCCATGGGGGCGGCCACCGACACCGCCTGGTCGGCGCCCGGCGTCACCGACGTCGTGAACCGGCTCGTCCTCGTCCCCTAGATCCCCCCCCAGCCCGACGCGCCCGCCCGCCCGCCCCGACCCTTCCCCCCCGGGGTCGGGACGGGCGCTGTCGGGCCCGGTCGGACGAGCGCCGCACGCCCCGGCAGGTCGATGGAGGTGCCCACCGATGGTTCTCGATGCTGACCGACGGTCCCCCGCGACGGGGCCGGACGACTCGGCGGCGGACCCGACCGCCGGACGGCTCAGCGCCGAGCCGGAGGCGGGTCTGACCTCGTCCCTGTTCGCCGAGGTGATCGCGTGGGCCTTCGCCGAGCGCAACGCGGCAGGCGACTGGGTGCTCCGCGACGAGCTGCGGGCCCGGCTCGACACCGGCCCAGGCCACGTCCCGCCCGACGGCTCCGGCGCCGCCAGCCTCCTCTACCTCGGCTACCGGTGCCAGGCCTGTTGGGAGTCGGCGCTGTCCCTCGAGGCCTACGGGACCCACCTGTGCGGGGCCAACGGCCGGGCCGCCGGCATTCCCGGGGGCGGGTCGCACCCGTGAACGAGCCCGAGAGGCCCCGGCGCCGCGGCCGGCGACTGAGCACGGCGTTGCACGACCAGCTCGCGGCCCGCCGGGTCGTGGCCGGCCAGCTGATCTCCCTCGCCAACCTCGTCGGTCGACCGGTCGTCGACCCCGATGGCGGCCGCGTCGGGCACGTGAAGGACCTCGTCGTCCGGTGGCAGCAGGGCACCGTCCACCCCCCGGTCGTCGCCGTGCTCGTGCGGGTGGGGAGGCGGTTCGCCTTGGTGAGCGTCCTCGATGTCACGCTCGAGCAGACGCGCGTCAGGCTGCGCACGGACCAGTTCGTCGTCTCGGCCCCGGTGCGGGGCCCGGGCGACGTGGCGCTGGCCAACGACGTTCTCGATCGTCAGCTCGTCGACGTGGCCGGGGTGGAGGTGGTGCGGGCGGCCGACGTCTACCTGTTCGGGACGGGTGACGGTTGGGAGCTGGCCGGGGTCGACGTCGGCCAGTGGGCCCTCCTGCGCCGCGTCTTCTCCAAGCGCCGGAAATGCCCGTCCCCGGACCGGGCGATCGACTGGGCCGATCTCCAGACATTCGTCCCCCGTTTCAGCGATCCGGCGCTGCCCAGCGAACCGGCCACGGCGGCCGGGGCGATGGGCGGGGCCGTGAGGCTCGGCTCCCCGGCCGCCGACCTCCACCGGCTGCGGACCAAAGACGTGGCGGCCCTCCTCGACAGCGGGCTCGGCCGCGCCCAGAAGGCGCAGCTGGCGGCGCTCGGGGACTCGACCATGGTGGCGGCCGCCCTGCGCGAGCTCGAGCCGGCCAAGCTCAACGCGCTCATGAGTGAGCTCGACGACGCCGACCGGACCCGTCTCACCGCCCTCCTCGCCCAGGGGTAGGCGGTCGTGGCCCAGGTCCGCCAACAGTCCCCCGCGGCGGGCTGGCGCAAGCGGAACCGGTGGCTCGTCCGGATCCTCGCCGTCCTGGCCATCTTCGGCCCCGGCCTCATCGCGGCGAACGCCGGAAACGACGCCGGCGGGGTCCTGACCTACGCCAACGCCGGATCGGAGTTCGGCTACCGCACGCTGTTCCTGATGGTCCTCATCACGGTGGCCCTCGTGGTCGTCCAGGAGATGTGCTCGCGCCTGGGCGTCTACAGCGGCGAGGGGCTCGGCGGCCTCATCAGAGAGCAGTTCTCGGTGCGCAGCACCACCGCCGCCCTCGTCCTGCTGCTCGTCGCCAACGCCGGCCTCACGGTGAGCGAGTTCGCCGGCGTCGGCGCGTCGCTCGAGATCCTGGGCGTGTCCAAGTACATCTCGATCCCCATCGCCGCCGTCATGGTCTGGGGGTTGACCGTGCTCGGGACGTACTCCAAGGCCGAGCGCCTGTTCCTCGTCCTGTCGCTGGCGTTCCTGGCGTACCCGATCGCCATGGTCCTGGGCCACCCCGACTGGCACCAGGTGGCCGCCGACTTGGTGTGGCCGCACTTCGTGAGGTCGCCGGCATTCCTCTTCCTGGCGGTGGCCCTCATCGGGACGACCATCACGCCCTATATGCAGTTCTACGTGGCGTCCGCCGTCGTGGACAAGGGGGTCCGGCCGGCGGACTACAAGAAGGAGCGGATGGACACGGTCAGCGGGGCCATCTGGAGCGACCTGGTCAGCATGTTCATCATCATCGCCACCGCGGCGGCGATCGGGGGGAGCGGCATGCTCCAGACGGCTCAACAGGCCGCCGCCGCCCTCGAACCGGTCGTCGGGCCGGCCGCCCCCCAGCTGTTCGCGGCTGGGCTGTTGGGCGCGTCCCTGCTGGCGGCGTCGGTCGTCCCCCTCTCGACCTCCTACGCCGTCGCCGACGCGGTGGGGGCGCCCCGCTCGGTCTCCGCAAGCTTCCGCCAGGCGCCGCTGTTCTACGGAACCTTCACGTTCCAGATCCTCGTGGGGGCGGTCGTGGCGCTGGCCCCGGGCAACCTCGTCGCCCTCGTCATCAACGCCCAGGTGCTGAACGGCATCATCACGCCGGTACTGCTGACCTTCATCCTCATCCTGGCCAACCGCCGCTCGGTCCTCGGGACGGCCGTCAACGGGCCGATCTTCCGGGTGGTGGCCACGGTCTGCGTCGCCGTCGTCGGGGTGCTCTCGTTCGTGGTCATGATCCAGACACTCGCCGGGGTGGGCTGACGGGCCGGTCAGGCCACCGCCGGGGCCCGGGGGACGCGGCGCGGGCGATCAGTGGCGGAAGAGGGCCAACAGGACGAGCGTCACGATGATCGACGCGGCGATCGAGCCGAGGCATCCGAGACGGCTCGAGAAGAACACGAACATCGGGGTCCTCCCGGGCATCGGCCCGGCGACCGTGGTCGGCACCGGGGAGCGTTCGCAGGTACCACGCCAGCATGCGATCTCGCCGCGGCCAGCGCATCACGCGTCCTCGTGTCGGGGTGCGCTCGGCCGACCAGGCACCCGGATGCCCGTGAACGATCCCCACGCCTCCGCCTGGGTCCCGGCGCCCCCTTCGTCGTCGCGCCGGGCACGGCCCGAATCGCCTCGCTCAGCGTGACCATCCGTGCCGCTCGTCGCGCTCGGGCACCGCGCCGTCGGCGGCCATCTCCCGGATCGTCTCTGTCGGCGATCACGTAGATGCGGGATTCGCCGACCGGCTGCTCCGTTCATCATGGCTCCCGAAAGGATCGCGGAACCCTTCCCGATCAATGAGGAGATTGGAGAACCATGGTGACTGGACCTGTTGAGTACCTCGTCGTCACATTCCCCGACGGCGCCCTGAACGACGACATGTCCCCCGAGTTGGCCGCGCTGGTCGACGAGGGGCTCATCTCGATTCTCGACATCGTCTTCCTGACCAAAGACGTCGACGGCGGGATCACGACGTTCGAGTACGACCAGCTCGACGAGCTGGCCGGCTTCGCCGAGCTCGACGGTGAGATCGGCGGCCTCATCGGCCCCGAGGACCTCGACTTCATCGGCGAAGGTCTCGACCCGGGTGCGGCCGCCGCCGTCCTCGTGATCGAGGACCGGTGGGCCGCCCCCCTGGCCGACGCCGTCGGTCGTGCCGGCGGTCTGCTCTCCGAGGGCGTCCGCATCCCGAGCGACATCGTCGAGGACGCCCTGGAGCTGGCCGCCGCCGTCTGAACCGCCCGACCCGAACAACGACAACGAAAGGAGCACCCAATGCTGCATCGACGCCTCCGGGCCCGAAAGGCCGTCAAGACCGCCCTGCTGGTTCACGCCGCCCGGAACATCAGTGAGCGAGTCCTCCAGCGGGCCCGCGCCCGCCGCTGACCACGGAGACCGCGACGGTCAGGTCCTCTGGTCCCGAGGGTCACGACCGCCGGTGCCGGCCCACGGCCGGTGCCGGCGGTCGGCCCGCTTCGCAGGCCGGTGACCCACCTCGCGCCCGACATGTCAGACGACCGATTGTCGCCTCTCGAGTCGAGGCGGGCCCGCATCCTGCGGGCAGCAGAACGAAAGCACGTTCCCCTGGCGACGATCACGGTCGCGCTCGGGATGGTGGTCGTCCTCTTCCTGGCCGGCAACCTCCTCTACCGTCTGCGCGACGTCGTGATGCTCATGGCGGTCGGGGGGTTCATCGCCCTCATGTTGAACCCCCTCGTCCTGGCCCTGCAGCGTTGGAAGATCCACCGCCGGGGGGCGGCGGTGGCCGTGGTGACCCTGTGGGCGGTGCTCGTCTTCGTCGGCCTGGGCGCCGCTTTCGGCTACCCGCTCGTCAACGGCATCACGCACTTTGCCAACAGCCTGCCCGGTTACATCGCCAAGGCCGAGCACGGGAAGGGCTGGATCGGTCACCTCGTCCGCCATTACCACATCGAATCGTGGGTGCAGCGGAACTCCCCCAAGCTCATCAGCTTCGCCGAGGGCCTGAGCAAACCGGCCCTGTCGCTCGGCAAGGGGGCGGCCGCCGTGATCGTGGCCATCGGCACGACGTTCGTCTTCGTCGTCCTCCTCCTCCTCGAGGCCCCCAAGATGCGCACCTGGCTCCTCTCGGTGATGTCCCCCAAGCGGGCCGAGCGGTACTCGCGAGTCGGCGGGGAGATCAGCCAGTCGGTCGCCGGGTACGTGGTCGGCGATCTCCTCACGTCGGTCGTGGCCGGCGTTGTCGTCTTCATCACCTTGGCCGCCCTCTCGGTCCCCTACCCCTTCCTCTGGGCGCTGTGGGTGGCGATCGTCGACTTTCTCCCCACGATCGGCGGCGCGCTGGCCGGCATCCCGACGGTGCTCTTCGCCCTCGGCCACTCCTTCACGGCCGGGTTGGTCACGGCCATCGTCTTCCTCGCCTACACGCAGTTCGAGAACCACGTGCTGAACCCGATGGTCATGAGCCGCACGGTCAAGGTCAACCCGTTGCTCGTCATGGTGTCGGTCCTCGTCGGTGCCGATATCGGTAACTGGGTCGGGGGGCTCTTCGGCGGGTTCGTGGCCGCACTGCTGGCGATCCCGATCGCCGGGGCCATCCAGGTGATCGCCCGCGACCTGTGGCGGGCCACCGAGGCCGAGCCCGAGCCGTCCGGCCAGGTCGCGCCCGGACCGCTGGTCGAGGCGGTGGAGAACCCCTGATGCGGACGAGCCACTACTGCCGGCGCCCCGGCGGCGCCCCAACGACGATCACCCGGCCGCGCCCGGTCCCCCCCGCCCCGGGGTCACCGACCCCCCCGGTGACCGACGAGATCCGCCTCGAGATGCAGCGTCACGGTGGCGGCATCACCGACTTCACCATCGAGGGTCTCGTGATGGGGCGCGACGTGAGGGCCCGGTGGGACGGAGAGTGGCTCGTGATCAGCGACACCCTTCACCGCGTGCTCGAGGTGGCCCGGACGGTGGAAGCGGTGTTCGTCGAGCTCGGGGTCCACGAGCCGCTATCGCGTGACGACGAGCCGGCCCGGCTCGCCGTCGAGATCATGCGGAGCCTCGACCGCCTGACCCTGCTCGAGTACGGGCCCTCCGACCGCGAAGTCGGCGAGGTCGGCTGACCGGCGCAGCGGCCGGGGCCAGGCTCCTCGGCGCCGCCGCGGACCGGGCGCCGCCACCGGGCGAGGAGAATCGCCAGCCCCGGTCGGCGGCGGGAGCGGTGAGCTCATCCGTATCGTGAATTCACGTAGTCGCTGCCCGACGGCACGCCCGTGACCTGGGAGTCTGCTCGACCGGCGAGCATCTTCTGGACCTCGGACGCCTGGCCGCTCAGGCCCGGGTCCCCGCTCGGCAGCCCCGTCCGGTTGCTCCCGCCCCCACGCGACGGCGTCCAAGGACTGGTGATTCGAGGGATTCGAGCCCGGGGAGGCCCTCTTTACGCTGACGGGCATGATGATCCCTGAAACCGTCCCCGAACGGCCCCGGTCGACAACGTCGGCAGAAGCCACTCTCCGGGCCGATCTGGCCCGCGTCGTCGGCGGGCAGGACCCGGCCGGGCCTGTCCGGGCCGAGATCCTCGAGTCGTGGCGGCGCTCGTTCGCCTTCGGGGTCCGCCCGGACCGCCACGTCCCGCCCTCCAGTGGGCCGGCCGACCCGGCGAGCCCGCTGGCCCGGGCCGGTGCGCCGGTCGTCGCCCGGCTGGGGACCGACCTCGACGGCACGTCGATCAGCGTCGTGCTGGCCGACGACGCCGGCCGGATCGTGGCCCGCCACGCCGGCAACCGGCTGGAGGAGGCCCAGCTCGACCGTCTGAAGCTGGCCTGCGGGTACCGCTGGGCGCTCGAGTCCACCGGGACCAACGGCCTGGCCGACGCCCTCGACGCCCGGTCGGCCCGCCTGGTCGCCGGGGGCGAGCACTTCGCCGACGCCCTGGCCGCCACGGCGTCGGCCGGCGCGCCGATCGTCGACCCTCGCACGTTCCGGGTCGTCGGGGCACTGGCCCTCGTCTGCCCGGCCGAGTCGGCCAACGCCCTGTTGGTGCCGACGACCCGGCGAGCCGCCCGCGAGGTCGAGGTGCGCCTGGTCCACGGGACCTCGGCCGTCGAGCGGATCCTCGAGGCGCAGTTCCTGCGGGCCCGGCGCCGGGCCCGGGGTCCCGTCGCCCACGTGAGCCCCTCGGGCCTGCTGGCCAACGCGGCGGCCGCCCGCCTCCTCCGGCCAGGCGACCGGGACGAGCTCTGGCGCTTGGCCCGGCGCTCGCTGACCCCGGGGGCGCCGGCGGGCTCCAACTACCGGGCCGTGGGCGGCGCCGAGCTCACCGCGACGTTCGAGCCGGTGTGCGACGGCGACCAGGTGGTCGGGGTCCTCGTCGCCCTGACGAGCCGGGCCGCCGCCGACCCGGCGCCGCGACCCTCGTTGCGCCGGACGCGCTCGGGGCCGCTGGCGATCGGGTGGGACAGCCTGACGGCGACCGAGCGCGGCGTGACCGAGCTCGTCGCCCAGGGCCTGACGAACCGCCAGGTGGCGGCGCAGCTCTTCATGTCGCCCCACACCGTCGACTCCCACCTCCGCCACATCTTCGCCAAGCTCGACATCAACTCACGGGTGGAGCTGGCCCGCATATTCAGCGTCCGCCACGCCGGCTAGCGCGAGCGGCATCCGGCCGCCGGTGGGAGCCGGGCACCGGCGATACCCGTGGGCGCGTGATGTTCAAGGGGCCGGCCCGGCCTCAAGCTACGTATGAGGACAACGATCTGCGAAAGGACCGTGATGAAGAAACCGAACCACCTGCTCGAAAGTGACGTCCGGGAGGAACTGGACTGGGACCCCGCCCTCGACGACGGGCGGATCATGGTGAAGGCCGACGACGGGCGGGTCACGCTGTCGGGCGCCGTGCCGACCTACGCCGACCTCGTCGAGGCCTCCGAGGACGCCTGGAGCGTTGGCGGCGTCACCCTGGTCGACAACCAGCTCCTCGTCGGCCCGGGCGGTGAGCTGGTCGCCGACGCCGATCTGGCGGCCCGATGCGTGGCCGCCCTCGACGCCGACCGGTTCGTCCCCCATGGGGCGGTCACGGTCGACGCCGTCGACGGCTGGGTGGGTCTCAACGGCCGCGTGCGCCGCCATTTCCAGCGGCTCGCCGCCAAGCACGCCGTCGAGCGGGTCAACGGCGTCCTTGGGGTCACCGACAACGTCGTGATCTCGAACGACCCGATCCCGACTGACGTGGCCGAGCGCATCAATAAGGCGCTGAGGCGCAAGTCGATCCTCGACGGCTCGGTCATCGAGGTCTCGGCCAGCGACCACACGATCTACCTGGACGGGACGACCGACTCGTGGGCCGCCAGCCAGACCGCCGAGGACACCGCGTGGAGTGCGCCCGGCGTCGGCGACGTGATCAACCGCCTGGTCATCGTCCCCTAACTCCGATCCGTCACGAGAAATCCTGAGTAGCCCTGAACGCGATTGACCGGACGGCGTGAGCGCCTCGTTGATCGATTTGTGTAGCCCGACGGACCACTGGTGGGCCATTGAGGGCTCAGACGCCGTCACTGGCGCGCTTCGAGGCGTGGTGGGTCCACCGGCACCCCACCGACGCGGAGTTGCCAAGGAGTCAGGTGATGGCGGCGATGCGGGTGTAGGCACCGACCAGCGCGTCGGCGCTCGGCCAACCGTCCAAGATGCGCACGACCTGACGCCGGGCCCGGCGCACGAGGCGGCCCGGTGCGTGGAACACGCCCCACCGCAGAGCCTTGGGGAGCGCC
>Ga0209656_10001477_pt1 | contig 15375 bp, 13 predicted proteins | sample BogFormECP12_OM2_FD_188239 | JGI IMG/M metagenome (GOLD analysis project Ga0209656, IMG submission 188239) | Bog forest soil microbial communities from Calvert Island, British Columbia, Canada - ECP12_OM2 (SPAdes) (version 2) | ecosystem: Environmental > Aquatic > Freshwater > Wetlands > Bog ... | reverse complement strand
GCTCTACAGCGTCCGGTCGAAGCAGTCCTGGGGCATCGGCGACCTGACCGATCTGACCGACATGGCGGTGTGGGCGGCCTCGCAGCACGGGGCGGGCTTCGTCCTCGTCAATCCGTTGCACGCGGCCGCGCCAACCGCGCCGATGGAGCCGTCGCCGTACCTGCCGACATCGCGGCGCTTCGCCAACCCGCTATATCTGCGGGTCGAGGCGATCCCGGAGTACGCCTACACGCGCCACCGCGGGCGGCTTCAGCGCATACGTGCCGACGTGCAAAAGGGTGCCGACCGGATCGACTTCCTCGACCGCGACGCGGCGTGGGCGGCGAAGCGCACCGCGCTGGAAGCGGTCCACCGCGTGCAACGGTCGGCCGGTCGTGAGCTCGCTTATGCCGCATTCCGCGCCCGCCAGGGCCGCGCCCTCGATGACTTCGCGACATGGTCCGCGCTCGCGGAGGTGTACGGCGGCGACTGGCACGAGTGGCCGAGGCCGCTGCAGCACCCCGACGGCGACGGCATCGCCGGGTTCGCCGCCGAGCACGCCGACGAGATCGACTTCCACCGCTGGCTGCAGTGGCAGCTCGACGAGCAGCTGTTGTCGGCTCAGGCGTACGCCGTCGACGCCGGCATGAGCCTGGGCATCGTGCACGATCTTGCGGTCGGTGTGCATCCCAACGGCGCGGACGCGTGGGCGCTGCAGGACGTGCTCGCGCTGGGGGTGACGGCGGGAGCGCCGCCGGATGCGTTCAACCAGCAGGGTCAGGACTGGTCGCAGCCGCCGTGGCGGCCCGATCAGCTGCTCGAGCACGCTTACGCCCCGTTCCGGGCGCTGATCAACGCGGTACTGCGGCACGCGGGCGGCGTCCGCGTCGACCACATCATCGGACTGTTCCGACTGTGGTGGATCCCGAAAGGCGCTCCGCCGACAGCGGGCACCTATGTCTACTACGACCACGAGGCGATGATCGGCATCCTTGCGCTTGAGGCACACCGCGCCGGCGCGCTCGTGGTCGGCGAGGACCTCGGCACCGTCGAGCCTTGGGTCAGGGACTACCTCCGTGAGCGCGGAGTTTTCGGCACCTCGATCCTGTGGTTCGAACTCGACCGCGACGGTGCCGGCGGCCCGCTGCACGCCGAGCGGTGGCGTGAATACTGCCTGTCCTCCGTCACCACTCACGACCTGCCGCCCACAGCCGGCTACCTCGCAGGCGACCACGTCCGGCTGCGTGACCGGCTTGGACTGCTGACCCGCTCGTTCGACGAGGAACTCGCCAACGACGAGGCTGAGCAAGCCGCGTGGCGGGCGGAGTTGCGGCGGGTCGGGCTGCTCGATGAGGACGCCGACGTCGAGCAGACTGTGCTCGCGCTGCATCGCTACCTCGGGCGGACCCCGTCGAAGCTACTGGCACTGTCGCTCACCGACGCCGTCGGCGACCGTCGGACCCAAAACCAGCCGGGCACCACCGACGAGTACCCGAACTGGCGGGTGCCGCTCGCCGGGCCGGGCGGGCGGCGGATGGTGCTGGAAGACGTGTTCACCGATCCGCGGGCGGCGCGGCTGGCCGCGGCGATGCGCACGCAGACCGCGCCTGCCGACGGCTCTTGACCATTCGATAGAACAAGTTCTAGTTTTCCAACGATGACGTCCGACACCGCACTGGTGATCGACGATCTCGTGGCTCCGAACCTCACCGTGCAGCAGCGACAGATCCTCGATCACCTCGAGCAGCGGCCCGTCGACCTCGATCCCGACGCGCTGATCCAAAAGGCCGTGAAGCGCACCGGGCTCGGCGATTTCGGATCCGACGACTTCCGGGCCCGGCTGGAGCGCCATGTCGCGGCGATCGAGGCTGACACCGGCAACACGAACCTGAACCGGTTGACGTTGCGCAACCGGATCATCCGGCTACTGTCCAGCCGGTTGCTGCTCACCGACCTGGTGGCCCGCTACCCCGAGATCGTCACAATCGAGATCGAGAGGCCGATCATCGTTGTCGGCCTCCCACGTTCCGGCACAACGCATCTGGTGAACCTGATCGCCGCGGATACCCGACGGCGGGCACTGCCGTACTGGGAGAGCCAGGAGCCCTTCCCGCTGCGGGGAGAGGGCCCCGACACGGCCGGCATCGATCCGCGATACGCCCGCAGCGCCGCCGAGCACGACATGGTCCAGCAGACCGCGCCTTACACCGAGGCCATGCACGACCGCCACCCCTCGGCCATCGAGGAAGAGGTCGAACTCCTCGACATCGACTTCGCCGGCTATGTGCTGGAATGGCACGCCAGGGTGCCGCAGTGGCGCGACTACTACCTCGGCCTCGACCAGGACGTCCACTACCGCTATCTGCGCACCGTCCTGCGGGCGCTGACGTTCTTGCGCGGCCCCCGTCAGTGGGTGCTGAAGTCGCCACAGCACTGCGAGCAACTCGGGCCCCTGATCAGAACGTTCCCCGACGCCACTGTCGCATTCACCCACCGCGACCCCGCCGCCGTGATCCAGTCCGCGGTGACAATGCTCGCCTACGGCGACCGCATGCGCCGCAAGACGATTGACCCTGATGGGCTGATCGACTACTGGACCGACCGGATCGAGCGGCTCCTGCGTGCCTGTGTGCGCGACCGCGACCTGATCCCGGCCGACCGCAGCGTCGACATCGGCTTCCATCAACTCGGCGGAAGAGAGCTGGCCGTCTTGGAGGACGTGTACGCCCGCAACGGCACCGAATTGCCCGAGACGACCCGTACCGCGCTGCAGCGCTACCTCACCGACCACCCCCGCGGCATGCACGGTCAGGTTCGCTACGACTTGCAACGCCACTTCCGGTGTTCAGCCGACGACATCCGCTCGCGGTTCGGGTTCTACTTCGACCGGTTCGACGTGAGGCCGGAGCCATGACCCCGTTTCAGCCCGTGTACCGGACCCGCCCGGGCGCCGAGGCGATCATCGGCGCGAACGCGGCCGCCGCGCAGGAGGTCCACCCCGGTATCTGGGTGTCGCCAGGCCTGTCCAATTCGTACCTGCTGGTGACCGGCGAAGGCCGCGTCGTGGTCAACACCGGCATGGGCTTCGAGGCGCCGGTGCACCGCGCGAATTACGACGCGGTCGACGGCTGCCCGATCCGCTACATCATCCTCACCCAGGGCCACTATGACCACGTCGGCGGCGCCGACGTGCTCAGCGATCCGGGAACCGAAATTGTCGCACAGGCGAATTGGGAATCCTGGCGGCGCGACAACGAACAGCTGCTGACCTTCCGGAGCGCAAACGCGTACTTCGCCTGGACGGCCGCCATCTCAACGGCGGTCAACTACGCCAAGACGCGCTCGGGCGGCCCGCTGCCGGCGCAGAGCAGCCCGATCCCGACGATCCTCGTCGAAGAGGAGCTGACTCTCACTGTGGGCCGCCGCGAACTCGTGCTGCGTGCCACGCCGGGCGGCGAAACGACCGACAGCCTGGTGGTGTGGCTGCCCCACGAAGGAGTTTGTTTGTGCGGCAACGTCTTCGGTGCGCTGTTCGGTCATGTTCCGAACCTCGTCACGATGCGCGGCGACCGCTACCGCGACGCGCTGACGGTCATCGAGTCGATTGAGACAGTGCGGGGCCTGCAACCCGCCGTGCTGCTGACCGGACACTTCGGTCCGATCACGGGCAAGCAGCGGATCCGCGAGGAACTGACCCGGCTGCGCGACGCCGTCGCCTACATCCACGACCAGACGGTCGCGGGGATGAATGCCGGCAAGGACGTGTACACGTTGATGCGCCAGATCGCCCTGCCGCCGAACCTGGAGGTCGGCCAGGGCTATGGCATGGTGCGGTGGGACGTCCGGGCGATTTGGGAGAACTATGCGGGATGGTTCCATCACCGCTCGACCACGGAGCTTTATCCCGTGGCACCGAGCAATGTTTCGGCGGATCTGCTCGAACTGGCCGGTGCCGACGCGATCGTCGGCCGGGCCCGCAAGGCGCTGGGCGAGGGCGACGCGCTGCGCGCGATCTCCCTGGCCGAGATCGTCCATGACGTCGAGGCGCACCACGAAGGGGCCCGGCATGTGCTGATCGCCGCACATCGCCATTTGCTCGCGGAGAGCACCAACTTCTGGGAAACGGCGTGGCTGCGCAAGCAGATCGCGGACCTCTCATGATGAACCGGGCCGTCTACGACTTCACTGGTACGACGGTGCTGGTCACCGGCGGCACCAGCGGCATCGGCCACGCGACGGCCGTTGCGTTCCGCGACGCCGGAGCCGCGGTCACGATCACCGGCACCAGGCCGGCACCTGGGGACTACGACCTGGAGCTGGCCGGCATCGGCTACCGCCAGGTCGTCTTTTCCGATCGTGCCGCGATCGACGATTTGGCCCACGCCTTTCCCACGCTGGACGTGCTGATCAACAATGCCGGCGCGAACTTTCCCGGCGGCCTGGACGAGGCCACGGCCGAGGGTTTCACCGCATCGGTCGAGCTGAATCTGCTCGGGCCGGCCCGACTTACCCTGACGCTGCACCGCGCACTTAAGGCGTCGCAGACCCGAGGCGGCGCGAGCGTGTTGATGCTCGGATCGATGGCGGCGCTGCGTGCGGTGCCGTTGGTGCCCGGCTATGGGTCGGCGAAGGCGGGCATCCTCTCACTCACCCGCAATCTTGCCATGCGGTGGGCCGGTGACGGGATCCGCGTGAACGCGGTGGTCCCGGGGGTGATCGACACGCCGATGACCGCGCCGATGAATGCGGTACCGCAGCTCAAACGCCAACAGCTCGACCACATCCCGATGGGACGCTTCGGTGCAGCGGAGGAGGTCGCGTCGGCGATCGCATTCCTGTGCACCGAAAACGCCTCGTACATCACCGGCTCGGCGCTGGTCGTCGACGGCGGCTACGGCGTGGTGTGATGAAGGCTTGCCGATGAAATATGCCGTCCTGGCACCCGTGGCCGCCGGTGTCACCGCCGACCCGGACTGGATGGTGCCGTTCGCCCGGCACGTTGAGGCATGCGGCTTCGAGTCGATCGTCGCCGTCGAACACACCGTGCTGGCGACCCGCTACGACAGTGTCTATCCCTACGACGCGTCGGGACGCGTAGAGCTGGCCGCCGACTGCCCGGTCCCCGATCCGCTGGACCTGCTGGCATTCGTCGCCGGCCACACCGACGGCCTCGGACTCGCCACCGGCGTGCTGGTGCTCCCCAACCACCACCCGGTCGTCCTGGCCAAGCGCGTGGCGACGGTCGACGCGCTGTCGGGTGGCCGGGTGCGGCTGTGCGTCGGCGTCGGCTGGCTGAAAGAGGAGGTCGAGGCGTGCGGCACCACGTTCAGCACCCGCGGCCGTCGCGCCGACGAGCAACTCGCGGTCATCCGCGCGCTCTGGGCCGACAACCCGGCCGGCGTCAGCTATCGAGGGGAGTTCTTCCACTTCGACAACGCCACCTGCTACCCCAAACCCGCGCAGGGTGTTCGGCTGCCGATCCACATCGGCGGGCACAGCCGGGCTGCAGCCCGGCGGGCCGGGCGCCTGGGCGACGGCTTCCAGCCGTTGGGTGTGGCCGGCTCCCGGCTGGAGGAACTACTGACCGAAATGCGTGATGCGGCCAGACAAGCCGGCCGCGACCCCGCCGCCCTCGAGTTGACCCTCGGTCACCTCGTCACCAGGATCGACGCCGAGCGCGCGGCAAGGCTGGCCGAGTTCGGTGCGGACCGGATCGTACTGGCAATGCCACCAACAGCCGATCTCGGCCAAGCGATGGACGCCGTGTCGGCGTGCTCCGAGCGCTTGGCGTTACCGACATGACACTCCCGGACCGTCCCGCGCTTGCCGACCTGGTGCACCGCTATGCGGCCGCGGTCGACGATCGCCATTTCGACGACGCCGTCGACTTGTTCGCCGACGACGCCGAACTCGTCCTCCCCGACCCGCCGCGATCCCTCGACCCCGTCACCCGCCATCGCGGCTCAATGGCGATTCGGGCCGCGGTGGCGGGCGTCGAGGCGGTCGACCGCACTGAACACGCAATCGTCGGCGAGGTGTACACCGCATCTGGTCCCGACCGGGCGCTGGGTCGGATCACCTGCGTGGCACACCACTGGAGCCGGGGCACCCAACAGGGCGGCGAAAAGGTCGGCGACCTGGTGTGGCACCTGCGGTACGACGATGAGTACGTTCGGAGCGGCCAGGAATGGCTATTCTCCCTGCGCACACTGACCATCAACGCGATCGAGACCCGGCTTGCGCGGCGGCTGAGGCCCGGCTAGCGCGTCACGACGAAAGGCGGACTCGTTGCGTGCCTGGATCGTGTGGTCCACCGGACTGTTCGCCTACATCGTCGCGGTCCTCGACCGCACCACGTTCGGGGTGTCCGGCCTGCAGGCGGCCCACCGCTTTGCGGCGAGCCCCGGCGTGCTGTCGTCGTTCGTTGTGCTGCAGGTCGTCGTCTACGCCGCAGCACAGGTACCCGCCGGTGTGCTGCTGGACAAACTCGGGTCCAAGACTTTGCTCGTTTCCGGTGCATTGGTGATGTCGGCGGGTCAGCTGACGCTGGCTCTCACGGCCTCGTTGCCGGTCGCGATCGGCGCGCGCGCAGTGGTCGGCCTTGGTGACGCGGTGACGTTCATCTCGGTATTGCGGCTGGTACCGCACTGGTTCCGACCCAAGCAGGTGCCGCTCGTCACCCAGCTCACCGGGATCTGCGGTCAGCTGGGCCAGGTGCTGTCGGCGGTCCCGTTCCTGGCGCTGCTGTTTCACTCCGGCTGGGCCGTTGCGTACACGTCGGTGGCCGCCCTCGGCCTGCTGTCGGCCGCGCTGACGTTGGCGCTGGTCTACGACATCCCCGAGGGCGCGGTCGTCATCGACGAGAAGACCAACCTGCGCGCCACACTGGCCGGCGTGCGCACCGTGTGGCTGCGGCCCGGCACGCGGCTGGGGTTCTTCACGCACATGGGCACCCAATTCTCGGTCACTGTGTTCGCGCTGATGTGGGGAGTGCCGTATCTGACGACGGCTCAAGGTGTTTCGACCGGGGTCGCCGGTGCCCTGCTGTCGATCTCTGTTGTCGCCGCGATCGCCGCGGGCGTCGTGATCGGGTTGCTGACGGCCCGATATCCGATGCGCAGGTCGCGGATGGTGCTGATGATCGTCTCCAGCAACGCGCTGATCTGGACGATCGTGCTGGGCCTGCCTGGCCGCGCGCCGCTGTGGCTGCTGGTCCTGCTGGTCGTCGTGATCTCGGTCGGCGGTCCCGGCTCGATGGTCGGCTTCGACTTTGCGCGCACGTTCAACCCCACCGCCACCCTCGGCACCGCCCAGGGCATGGTGAACATCGGCGGCTTCGTAGCGTCCCTGGTGGTGATGCAGGCGATGGGCGCGATCATCGGGGTGGCAGGCGGATACTCTTTCCCGGCGTTCCGGCTGGCATGGACGGTGCAGTACGCGATCTGGGCGCTGGCCGTGGTCGGGATCCTCATCACCCGCAGGAAGGCTCGGCGCGCGATGGCACTCGAGCAGGAACGCTACGTGCTGGAAGCTTTCGAGCCGCCGCACGCCGAATCACACCCGGGGGAAACGAGTTAGCGGTTTCGGGCGGTCACCCGCCGATTCGCCTTCTGGAGCGCCGACACCAGCTCCTCCTTGCTCATCGACGAACGGCCGGGGATGTCGAGTCGGCGCGCGACGTCCATCAGGTGCTTCTTGGGTGCGTTGGCGTTGACGCCCTCGGCCGACGCGCCCCTGGCGTTCGGGCCGCCGCTGCGGGCGCGCTGGTCGGACGGTCCCTTGTCGCTCTTGGGCTCCCAGTGGTCGCCGACCCTTTCGTAGCTGTGCTTCAGCGCGCTGTAGGCCACCCTGTACGCCGGCTCACCCTCGCCGTATTCCTGGACGGCCGCATCGTGAGCCTTGGCGAACGTCCGCTGTGCCTTCGCATCCGACTTCTTCAGCGTGCTCGGCAATTCGCTCTTCTTCGCCGCGCCGGTCTTGGTTGTCTTCGGCATTTCGGGCTCCTTCGTGATTCTTGCGCTCGTTTCGCCGTTTACCCGGCTACGTGATGGCAAAACCGGCGTTCCTACGACTCGACCGGGGCCTTGAGGCGCCCGGTGGCCCGCCGCCCAACGCCGGCTGCACCACCTCGCGGAGACCCATCGCGGCCCGAAATTCGCCGCGCGGGTGCCCAGTAAACTCGATCCTCAGCTCCTCAGAGGAGGTTGAGAGCCGTGCCGCAACCACGACGTTTCGCGCCCGGCGCGAGCGAAGGCCGGAGCGCTGCCGAAGTCGATCCGGGGCCGGTGCAGATTCAGCCGCGCAGGGTGCACTTCGACTTCGCCGGCATCCCGCTGCACTGGATCCCGGGCCACCCGGTCGCGTCCGATCTGATCGGCGTGCTCAACGTCATCCTGCCGGCGGCCGAACGCTGGTTCGTCGCAACCCTGGGCGAAGCGCTCCCGCTGGTGAAAGACCCCAAACTGGCCGAGGACATCCGCGGGTTCATTGGCCAGGAGGCTATCCACGCCGACGTCCACGAGCGGGCGCTGCGCGAGTTCATGGTCGCCAGGGGCGTTGACCCCGGGCCGATGCTCGACCAGGTCGAGTACGTGTTCTCCCGGGTGCTGGGCCCGTCGACGTCGACGGATCCGCGGCGCCGGCACAACCGGCTGTGCGACCGTCTGTGGTTCATTGCCGCACTGGAGCACTACACCGCGGTCCTCGGCGACTTCGCGCTGAACAACAGCTGGGACGATTACGGGGCGCATCCGACGTTCGTCGATGTGTTCCGCTGGCACGGCGCCGAGGAGGTCGAGCACCGCAACGTCGCCCACGATGTCGCCACCTACTTCAGCGACAGCTACGCCGACCGGTTGGGTGCCATGGTGATCGCGGCGACGCTGATACTCGTGGCCTTTCAGCGCTTCGCCTGGTATTTGGTGAAAACCGATCCCGAGGTGGACTTCGGATGGTGGACGATGCAGCGACTGCGCTACCTCGATTCCAAGAAGGGGCTTCTGCCCCGCTTCGGCAAGCTCTTCGGCACGAACACGCTCGCATACCTGCGCCCCGGGTTCTCCCCCGAGGAAATGGGGTCGACCGCGCAGGCGGTCGCTTACCTGGCCAGCTCGCCCGCCGCCCGCGCCGCGCACCTGTGATGGCGCCGTTCGACCGGTTCCGCGACCTGCCGCCCACCACCTTCGGCCGTGCGCGCCACGACGTGTCGATCGGGATCGCGCATGCCGCGGTGTCGGCGATGTGGCGACTGTCCGGATCGCTCAGGCGAGTGCCGTCGCCGATCCACCGCGACCGCACCCGTGTGCTGCGGGTGGTGGACCGGCGAGTGGTGGCCCGCGACGCGGACGTGGTCGCGATCCGCCTGGCCGCAGCCGACGGCGAGCCCCTGCCGCGGTGGTATCCGGGCGCGCACATCGATGTCCACCTGCCCAGCGGCCGGGTGCGTCAGTACTCACTGTGCGGGGATCCCGGATGGGACTCCTATCGAATTGCGGTGCGGCGCATTCCCGACGGCGGCGGCGGATCGATCGAGGTGCACGAGACGCTTGACCTGGGCGCCACCGTCACGACCAGCGGTCCGCGAAACGCGTTCCCGTTGACCGTGCCGGGCTACGGATCCCCGGCGCGGCGTTTCCGCTTCATCGCGGGCGGAATCGGCATCACCCCGATCCTGCCGATGCTTCACCTGGCCCAGCGTCTCGGCGTCGACTGGTCGATGATCTACGTCGGACGCAGCGCCCAAAGCCTTCCGTTCATCGACGAGGTGACGCGGTTCGGCGGGCGTGTCGAGGTCCGCACCGACGAGGCTGCCGGTGCGCCGACGGCACCCGAGCTGCTGGGCGAATGTGCCGATGGGACGGCGGTTTACGCGTGCGGACCCGCCCCGATGCTGACGGCGATCCGCGCGCGGCTTGCCGGCCGCGACGACGTCGAACTGCATTTCGAGCGGTTCGCGGCACCTCCGGTGGTCGACGGCGAATCGTTCTCGGCGACGGTCGCATCGACCGGAGAGGTTGTTGCCGTCGGCGCCGACGAGACGCTGCTCTCGGCGCTCCGGCGTGCCCGGGTGCCGGCGCCGTACTCGTGCCGGCAGGGCTTCTGCGGCACCTGCCGGACGCAGGTGCTCGGCGGCCGGGTGGAGCACCGCGACACGCTTCTCACTGAGCCGGAGCGCCGCGATGGGATGATGCTCGTTTGCGTGTCGCGCGCCCGCGAGGGCGAATGCCTCACGCTGGACTTGTGATCGCGTGGTCAGCCCTCCCCTGGGTTCCCGCGCGCTTCTTCAGCCTCCAGCTCCGCCAGGGCCTGCCCGGTGCGGTTGCGCAGAACAAGCGCGACGGTGATGCCGCCCAACACGACGGCCACGAGGCCGATCCACGAAAACCGGGACAGCCAGCGCTCGGCGGCCAGACCGATGTAGTACACCAGCGCAGTGGTGCCGCCGGCCCAACACAGGGCGCCGCCGGCGTTGGCGGCAAGGAACTGCGGATACGGCATCTTCAGCGCCCCGGCGAGCGGGCCGGCCAGAATTCGCAGCAACGCGATGAAGCGGCCGAAGAAGACCGCCCATACGCCCCAGCGTGCGAAGAGCCGCTCGCCGAGGGCGACATGACCGTGGTTGACGTGCTTCGGGAAGCGCGTTGCGAGCCGGTCGAACAGCGCCATTCCGAACCGACGGCCGATCGTGTAGCCGATGGTGTCGCCGACGACGGCGCCCACCACCGCCGCAGCCCCGACCGCGATGGGGTTGACCGCCAGTTCGTGGTGGGACGCCAGCAACGCGGCGCTGACGAGGACGATCTCCCCGGGCAGTGGAATGCCAAGGCTCTCAATGCCGATGACCCCACCCACGATGAAGTACACGGCGAGCGGCGGGATCGTCTGCAGCAGCGAGTCCACGGTCACGCCCCCAACAATGCCCGATCACCGCGTTGCGTGCGGCACCATGGGGTATGAGGCCGCAGACAACCCGCATCGGCGTGGCGCTGCTCATCGCCGCCGCGGTCAGCGCGTGTGGCGCGCAGCACCGTCACCCGGGCTTGAGCCAACCCAGCCAGTCAACCGTCCACGACGCCGACGACGTCGTGTTCGCCCAGAACATGATTCCGCACCATCAGCAGGCCGTCGACATGGCGGCGATGGTGCCGACACATACCGCCGATCAGACCATGCACGAGATAGCGGTGAACATCGCGGCGGATCAGCAGGCGGAGATCAAAGCGCTCAACGCGTTGCTCACCCAGTGGGGTGCGGCGGCCGGCGGCATGAGCATGGGCGGCATGGCAGGCATGGTCGATCAAGCCACCATGAACAGGCTGAACTCGCTGGCCGGCCCCGATTTCGACCAGCTGTGGCTCACCGCGATGATCAGCCATCACCGGGGCGCCGTGACGATGGCGCAGGCCGAAATCGCCCATGGCGAAGATCCCGACGCGATCCACATGGCCAGCCTGATCGTCAACGCGCAGCAACGCGAGATCGCGTACATGACTCATCTGCTGAGCAAGCCTGAGTAGCTGTCGGGGTCTGGGCTGCTGCCGGCCGGTGCGGTCTGCTCAGGTGTTCGCGAACAGGCGGTGCCGCGTGATCCGGCGCCCGTCACGGCCGATCTCGGCGAACAGCACCCCCGGCCCGGTCGGCGTGGTGACGGATGCGGCCACGAACTGTCCCGCGCCGATCACCTTGCCGCGCCCGGCGACGCCCTTTCCGGCACCGGACGCGCGCAGCATGTCCTGAACAAGCCGTTTGCCGCGCCGCCGCGGTCCGCGCACTGCGGCGAGGAATCCAGCCGTGCCGCCGAGTCTTTGGTTGCGCAGCAGCGCTGACGACAGTTGCATCGACGCCGGCAGCGACCGTGCGCCGCGCGCAAGGAATTGTGCAATCATCGCCGGCAATTCCCAGTAGGCCCGCAGCCGGCTGATCTGCCAGCCGCTGTCGGTTGCCCGCAAGTCGTAGCGCAGCACAGCCGGGATCATCATCGTCACCGACGCGGCCATTGCCACCTCCAACGTCAGGTCGCGAATGACAGATGATCGTCACGTCCACCGTGGCGCTGTGCTTGCGCATCTGACGTGCCAGGCGCCGCGCGCATTCGAAGCCGGTGAACCCGCTGCCGACGATTACGACGGAGGTCATCGCCCCCCACTGTATCGCCCGCGGGAAAACGTTGCCCTTTCAGCATGGCAAGCCGGCATGCCTGGCACAGTGTGTACGTGGCAGTCACACAGCAAGCCGGCCGGCCGCGAACACCGGAGTCGATCGGCTATGCGCTCAAGCGGATGGTGCTCGGCAAGCCGCTGATCACCGAACGGTTGAAGACCGAGAAGCTTTCGAATCCCGTTGCGCTCGGGGTTCTTTCACCGGATGCGATCTCGTCAAGCGCTTACGGTACCGAAGAGATACTCATCGAGCTGCTGCCGTATGCCGGGCTCGCCGCGTTCACGCTGCTCCTGCCTATCACCGGTGTGATCTTGTTCATCCTGGTTCTGGTGGCCGCGTCCTACCGCCAGGTGGTGATGGCCTACACCCGCGCCGGAGGCTCGTATGTGGTGGCCCGGGAGAACTTCGGCCCGCGGGTGGCACAAGTAGCGGCGGCGGCGCTGCTGATCGACTACGTGGTCACCGTCGCGGTGCAGGTCGCAGCGGGGACAGTCGCCGTGGTGTCGGCCGTCCGGCCGCTCGGCCCCTACAGCGCCGAGATCTCTGTCGCGGTGGTGCTGGTGATGTGCTACGCGAACCTGCGCGGGCTGCGTGAGGCGGGACGGCCATTCGCCGTGCCGACGTACTTCTTCACGATCATGTTGACCCTGACGATCATCACGGGTGTCGTCCGGGAGATGCTCTGGGGACTTCCGGTCTACGACGCCCAGCGCATCGCCGGTGCGGTGCCCGTCCACCAAGGCGACGGCCTGGTGATGGGTGCCACCATTTTTGTGTTACTCCGCGCCTTCGCCAACGGCGGCTCGTCGCTGACGGGCGTCGAGGCGATCTCGAATACGGTCAGCGCGTTTCGCAAACCGCAGGGCCTGAACGCGCGCCGGGTCCTCACGGTGATGGCCTGCATCCTGGGCTTTTTGGTGGCCGGCGTGTCCTATCTCGCGTATGCAACCCACGCCACTCCGTACGCCGCGGGTTATCCGTCGGTGTTGTCGGAGGTGGCGCGCGCGGTGTTCGGGACCGGGTGGACCGGCAACGTCCTCTACATCCTGGTCCAAGTCGCCACCGCGGCGATCCTGTTCACCGGCGCCAACACCAGCTTCAACGGTTTTCCGACGCTGGCCAGCTTCGTCGCCGACGACCGGTTCCTGCCGCGGCAACTGACCAAACGCGGTCAACGCCTGGTGTTTTCGAACGGCATCATCGTTTTGACCGTGTTGTCCATTGTTCTTCTGGTCGCCACCCGAGGGTCGGTGAACGCGTTGGTGCCCTTCTATGCCATCGGCGTGTTCACCGGGTTCGCGATGGCCGGTTACGGCATGACCAAGCACCATCTGACGCACCGGGAGCGAGGCTGGCGGCACAAGTTGGCGATCAACCTGTCGGCCGGTGTGGTGTCGACGGTCGTGGTCGCGATCTTTGCGGTGGCCAAGTTCGACGAGGGCGCGTGGCTCGTTGTTGTGGTGTTCCCGCTCCTGGTGGTCGTGTTGATCCGCCTCAACCGCGAGTACCGTGCCGAATCGGCGATCCTCGACAGGTTCCGCACCAATCACCCCGACGTCGTCAAATACGCCCGCCACCGCGTGTTCGTGCTCGTCAACTCCGTCGACCTCGCGGTGATCGAGGCGCTGCGGTACGGGCGGGGACTGCGTGCCGACGAATTGACGGCCGTGCACTTCGTGATCGACGCCACGCATGCTGCTCGGCTGCGGGATCGGTGGGATCACTATGGTCTCGAGACGCCGTTGCGGCTGACCGACTGCCCGGACCGCCGGCTGACCCGCGCTGCACAGGAATTGGTTCTTCAGGCCCGCGCCGAATACCGCAACACGAACGTGACACTGCTCCTTCCGCGACGCAGCTACGCGCCGCTGCTGGGGCGGCTGCTGCACGACCGGACCGCGGACAAGATCTCGCGTGCGATCAGCCGCATACCCGACGCGGCCGCGACGATCATCCCGTATGACGTTCAGTCGCGGATTCGTGACGCCTTCCCCGACCTGTTCGAGGAGCGCATCACCCGCGGCGTGGCGAAGGTGCAGTCGCGGATCGCCCAGCGTGATCAGCGCCTGCTCGACGACTACCAACACCCTGAGCCGCCCTCGACGGTGATCACCATCAGCGGCTTGATGGCCGGACACCGCGCAACCGTGGAAGGCCGCGTCCGGCAGGTCGAAGAGATGAACGCCGACGGCAAGACCCTGCACGTCGTGATGGTCTGTGACGAGAGCGGCGACCTCAAAGTCACCTTCAGCCCCGGCCACGGTGGGACCGACATCCAACCCGGCCAGCTGTTGCTTATCACCGGAAAGGCGCGTCGCGCGGGCAACCGGCCCATTTTCATGTCCGACCCCCACTACGAGGTGGTCGAGCAACGTGACGGAGAGAAGTCGGACAGCCCGTGAGCGACACGGACATGGCACGTGAGGATGCCGGCCGCTTTCATCGGGCACGGCAATCCGATGAACGCCTTTGAGGTCAACCGGTACACGGCGGCGTGGCGGGCGGTCCGGCGCCCTCGCGGACATCCCGGCGGATGAGACGAATATCTAGCCGACGCGCAGGGCTTTCAGGAATTTCGTAGCGCATTCCAGAGTGCCTCGCGGCCTCCCTGTCCGACACCACTTAGCCTAAGCCCTTAGGATCGGCGGGATCCCAAGGTCGCTTGGAGAGAGATGAGGCGGGGTCGTGCACAGGTTGATTCGGGTCGGCGTCTTTGTCCTGGCGTTTCTCCCCGTGGGCGGTGGTGTGGCTGCGGCTGACCCCGTGCCGATCGCGGACGTGACGCAGTCCGCGGACACCGACGACGGCTGGCATCTGAGCGCCTCGCTGACCAAGATGGCCCTCAATTCGGTTCCCAACATGGCTGCGACCGCCTTCACCAGGGAAGGATTCATCACCGGAAGGGCCGCTGCGAACATCGACGGCAACGGCAAAGCGCCGGTGAATACCGGCACCCTCGTCCTGGGGGCGCAGTTGGGATGCCAGATCGACCTCAGCCAGGGTATGAGCCTGGGCCTCGGCGGCGACCTCGGTATTGGTTTCGGCTTTGGTGTCAACCCAACCAGCTTGAGCCCAAACCCCTACGCAGACATCAACCCCAACATTTCGGTGACATTGCTGCCCGGCAAGATCGACACCTTGGCTCTCGGCAAAAAGGACCTCAAGGGCCGCACCGGGGAGATAACCGTGCATGACGCGCACGTCAAAGTCGACGGATGCGGCGGCCCCGTGTCGGTG